>Ga0070741_10006352_pt1 | contig 25465 bp, 20 predicted proteins | sample Coa_R1_4_FD_66440 | JGI IMG/M metagenome (GOLD analysis project Ga0070741, IMG submission 66440) | Surface soil microbial communities from Centralia Pennsylvania, which are recovering from an underground coalmine fire - Coalmine... | ecosystem: Environmental > Terrestrial > Soil > Unclassified ... | reverse complement strand
AGCATCTACGATTTTTTCTGGGGCGAGTTCTGCGACTGGTATCTGGAATTGATCAAGCCGCGGCTGAACTTCGAGGATGGCGGCGATCAGGCGGCGGCAAAGATCGCGTGCTCGAACCTCGTCAATCTGTTTGACGCTTCCTTGCGGTTATTGCATCCGGTGATGCCCTTCATCACCGAAGAGATCTGGCAAGCGATGCAGGAGGGCCACGCTGCTCAGAAATCGATTGCGCTGACCGCGTTCCCGCAGGCTGATGCAAAGCAGTTCGACCTGGCGGCCGAGACCGAGATGGCGGTGCTGCAGGACCTGATCGTCAGCATTCGGAATCTGCGCGCGGAATTGAAAGTGGAACCTAAGGTCAAAGTTCCAATCGAAGTTTTTGCGCTTGAGCCTGCAATTCGCGGGATGATGGATCAGAATGGCGGAGCCGTCGAGAGATTAGCAACCGTCGAAAAGATCACGTTCGTGGAAAGTTCCCTCGCGAAACTCGCAGGAACGCGCAGCAGCGCGCGCTTCGATGTACATATGGTTTACGAGCGCAAGATCGACATTAGTGCTGAGTGTGAGCGGCTGAAAAAGGAACTGGAGCGCCTGGAAAGAGGGGTCTCGAGCGGACTTCGGCAACTGAACAATGAGCAATTCCTGGCGAAAGCCCCACACAATGTAGTTGAGAATCTTCGAAAGCAGCAACAGGAAATGGCCGTGCTGAAAGAGAAGACTGAGAGTAAGTTGAAGGAGTTGGGTTGTAGCAGTTGAGGGAAGAACGGACGGCAGAGAGCGGCTGTCCTAAATGCCATACCGATATGGACTGGAACTCACGACGACTGACGGCGATTCTTGAAAATGCGTTGCTCGAGGACAAGGCGACGCGGGACGCGACGAGCTACGCCTGCATCGATCCGAACCAGCGAGCGGCGGCCACGATTATTGCGAAGGAAGATTGCATCCTGTCAGGAATTGGAGTGATTGCGCGCATTCTCGATGTATACGCCGCTCTCGATGGCGCCGTCACTTCGCATTATGAAGTCACCACGCATCCTGAGATTTTTGATGGAGTGCGATTGCGTGCGGGACAATCGGTGGCTGTGGTTCGCCACAACGGACGGGTGCTGCTCTCCTGCGAGCGGGTGATACTCAACCTTCTTCAGCGGATGAGCGGGGTAGCAACGTTCACTCGCAAATTTGTTGAGGCAGTTTCGGGAACGGGAGCGCGAATTCTCGATACGCGGAAAACGGCCCCGGGGCTGCGCGTCATCGATAAATACGCCGTGCGCTGCGGCGGCGGGCAGAACCATCGTCTCGACCTTTCTGACGGAGTGCTCATCAAGAACAATCACATTGCTCTCGCCGGCGGCATTGCGCATGCGCTGGAGCGGGCGCACCGGAATCGCCGAGGCTTACAACCGATCGAGATCGAGGTAAGAAATCTTGAGGAACTTGAATTGGCTCTTGCCCACGGTGCGGAGGCAATCCTTCTCGACAACATGTCTCCTGAAGAGGTGAAGCGCGCCGTTGAACGATGCGCCAAGCATCCTGTCGGCGACTCGGGACAGCGCATTCCAATTGAGTGCTCAGGAGGCATTCGCCTCGAGAACGTGCGCGTCTATGCGGAAGCTGGCGTTGACTTTATTTCTGTAGGCTTGCTCACCCATTCCATTCACGCCGTCGATATGAGCATGCGGGTTGTTCCTGCCTGATGAAACGAGAAAGTTAGCCAGTTCGCGGAGAAAGTCTTCGAGCGCCGCGCCTCAGGTTTTCGCCTGAGAGGTCTTTTCGGATTTCCGAACAAGATGTACTTCTGTGCACGAATCGGCTGAAAGCCGCGCTAGACTTGGCGATCAGAGGAACTCCCCCATGTGTGCATTTGCACGTTCGTTCCTAAGCCTGACTTGCATGTCCCTGATGCTCGCGAACAGTTCGCGTGGTCTCGGATTGGACCCGGGTGCTAGCCCGAAAGCGACCGCAAGCCCGGTTGAGACTTCGACGCCCCACGTCGCAGAATCCGATGAAGCTCCGGCGACCGTCAACATTAACGTGAGTATCGATGCTCTCAGCAACCGGCATCCCATCAGTCCCTACGTGTATGGCGGTGCTTATCCGCAGGACGCGCCCTCGATTACCGACAGCGGGCTGAGCGTGGTGCGCTGGGGCGGTAATTCGACGTCACGCTATAACTGGCAGCTTTTTACGTACAACGCCGCCAACGACTGGTACTTCGAGGATTTCGCTTACTCCGAAATCGGGGATGCCGACTCGGCCAAGTTCATTACGGACGTGAAGAATGCGGGCAGTCATCCGCTGATGACGATGGTCATGCTGCCCTGGGTGGCTAATACCGCAGAGAATGGTTCGAACGGGCACTGGAGTTTTTCGGTCGCAAAATATGGATCGCAATGTTCTGTCGATCCGTACAACACCGATGCGGGTGACGGATTGAAAAGCGATTGCAGCACGACGCTCACCGCAAATCCGAATGACGCCAACGTTCCAATTCTCGATCAGCCTGGGACCAATGATCCGCAGGGCAGCGTTTACAGAAATCAATGGGCGAGTGCGCTTGCGACCGCTTTCGGCAGCAGCCCGCACTTTTATGACATGGACAATGAGATCGATATCTGGGGCGGGACTCATCGAGATGTGCATCCCCAGCCGACCGCCTACAACGAGATGCGCGACACGTTCGTGACTGAAGCGCGGAATTTGAAAGGATGGGACCCTAAAGCGATCCGGTTCGGCCCGGTGAGCTGTTGCTGGTGGTACTACTGGAACGGGGCGAATAGCAACGATAAGGGCGCGCACGCTGGAGTCGATCTGCTTCCCTGGTGGCTCAACGAGGTTTACTGGGAGGACAAGGTAGCGAACATCCGTTCTGTCGACGTACTCGATGTTCATGCTTACCCCGACGGTCCGGACACCTCTACGTGGACGCAGGCCCAGAAGCAGGCGCTAACCGCACGGATTTACCGCGACTATTGGGATCCGACATACGTGAGCGAGTCCAGCACCATCAACCAAAACTGGGCGACTTTTATTCAGCCAGACAAAACTATTCCGTTCCGGATTCCACGCATGCGTGCGATGGCGAACATGATTTATCCGGGCACGCCTGTGAGTTTCACTGAGTGGAGCGCGAATTTTGCTGGAGAATCTGATTTTTCGACGGCGATCGGAGATGCTGATGCGTATGGCATTCTCGGCCGCGAGAGGATGTACCTTGCCTCACGTTGGGTAGCGCCGGTTCCCGGCAATCCTAATTATCTGGCACTGAAGCTGTTCACAAACTACGACGGCTCACACCACGGATTCGCCACGACTTCGATTTCTGACACGAACAATGGCGATCCGGATTTATTCAGCAGCTACGCGGCCCTGGCATCGAGCGGAAAATCGATGACAGTGCTTGTGCTGAATAAAGATCCATCAAACACCGACCAGGTGCAGTTTTCTCTAAACGGATTCACGCCTCAGCAGTTCAGGTCATATACCCTTTCGGCCGCCAATCCCAATCAGATCGTAGCGTCACAAACGGCGAAGTGGGCGTCGACTATGAGCTTTGCCCCGAACTCGGCGACACTGCTCGTGGTGAGCGGATCCGCGCAGTTGCCCGGCGCAGATTGGGATCTGAACCCGGACACGACCCAGGTGGCCGCTGGAGGAACGGTCGTATTGCACCCCAGAATTACGACAGGAGCAGCGACAGTTACGCTTGCCAGTCCAACATCCGATCCTGGTATCAACGTGGTAGTGAACCAGCCATCGATGAGCAAAGGGCAGGCGGGAAAAATCACGGTGACAGCAGGAAGTACTTCCGGGTTGTATCACTACTCCGTGCCGAGTACCGACACCAATGGTGTGGCGCAGCAGCAAGGCGGATGGATTCTTGTGGGCAATCCTCCAGCTTCGTTCACAAAAACGGGAGACAATCAGAAGGGAGCGACGGGAAGTCAGCTGACACTCGCAGTAACGCTGAATCCCGGGCAATCCGGGGGCAGCGCCGCGGGAGGAACGGTATTCTTCACAAGTTCGGCGGGAACTTTATCGAGCCGAATTGTGACCACCGATTCAAGCGGCAATGCTTCTGTTGTATTGACCTTACCCTCTTCGCCCGGAACAGTGCATGTGAGCGCGGAGGGGCAGTACGCATTGGGGCATCCCGTGGCTACGTTCACCGAAACCGCTCAGTAACTTGCCCCACGCCTCGCCAATCAGCGGGGCGTGGGGCATCTCCTTCTGTCGCGGCGCTCTGGTCGGGGCATTTGTCGTTTGGCCTGGGTTTCGCCGATAATTTCCGCATAACTCGCACCTCGACAATTCGAGAACGCAAGGGCAGCAGAACTGTCTCTGCGGTTCATGCACCGCAGCCGACTGATTTACGTCTCGGTCGCATCGTTCGCCTGCTGATGGAGCATGCGACGGTTGTCGTCAGCGGGACAAAGATCGCGCAGGAGATATCATCCAGCCGCTCGGAAGTCTGGCGGCTCATCCAACAACTGCGGCGTTTGGGGGTTGACGTCGCTGGACATCCGGCTTCGGGATATCAACTACGATCGGTGCCTGATTTACTTCTGCCGGAGATTGTCCGGCCGTTAGTTCGCGGCACGATTTTCCAGAAAAGCCTTCACCATTTTTACAAAATAGGATCGACGAACACGGCCGCTATGGCTGCGGCAGCGGAGGGCGCGGCCGAGGGCACCGTCTTCCTCGCTGAGGAACAAACCGCAGGACGCGGGCGTGGAGCGAACGTGTGGCAATCTCCGCGGTCGACGGGAATTTATTGTTCGGCAATCGTGCGCCCACCCGTGCCGCCCTCGGAGATTTTGGCCTTTTCTCTCGCGACCGGGCTCGCCGTTCAATCGGCCATTCGGCAGATCGATGCGAGGGTGAAAGCCGACTTGAAGTGGCCCAACGATCTGCTGGTCGATGGTAAAAAAGTTTGCGGAATTCTGACCGAGATGAATGCCGAGGCCACGCGCGTGCGATACATCGTGGTCGGCGTAGGCATCAATGTGAACCAGGCGAGTTTCCCGAGAGAGCTTCCGGCAACGTCTTTGCGACTGGTGACGGGAAGCGAGTGGTCCCGGGTGGAATTGACAGGAGCTTTGCTAAAATCGCTCGATCGTGAGTATCACGCGTTGATGAAGGATCCTGGCGCGCACGAGGCCATACTTCAACGCTTCGCACAGGAATCGTCGTGGGTATCCGGAAAGAAAGTGCGAATTGAGGAGAACGGTGCAGCGTTCGAAGGAACAACGGAGGGGCTCGACGCCCGGGGATTTTTGCAGGTGCGGACACCGCACGGACTACAGATCGTGTTAAGCGGGACAGTGCGGGAAAGATAACTGGAGCTTGTTGCGCTGCTGACGCGGCGCACAAGATGTTTGCCAGAAAGCCATCCAGGGACGGCGCTACTTATGCTTCTTGTAATCGATGTCGGAAATACGAACACGGTTCTGGGAGTTTATGCCCGGGTGGCCAAGGTCCCTACAGGCAGTGATGCAGATGGATCTGGGCAATACAAACGCCTGCTGGCGAATTGGCGCGTTGCCACATCCCGCACCAGTACTGTAGATGAATACGGCGTTCTTTTCCGAAACCTTTTTTCGATGGCGGGTCTGGAGTCGAAAGGCATCCAGGGGATTGTTGTTTCATCCGTCGTTCCTCCGCTTGATCCCGTATTGCGTCAAGTTTGTGAACGCTATTTCAGTTTGCGTCCGCTGTTCATCGAACCCGGAGTGAAGACCGGGATGCCCGTGCACTATGACAATCCCGCCGAAGTAGGGGCAGACCGAATCGTCAATGCAGTCGCTGCTTTCGAAAAGTTCGGAGGGCCCTGCGTGATTGTTGACTTCGGGACCGCGACGACTTTCGATTGCGTCTCGGAAAAAGGAGAATACCTGGGCGGGGTGATTTGCCCCGGAATTGGGATCTCGGCCGATGCACTTTTTGAACGAACCGCCCGCTTGCCGCGCGTCGAGATAAGGAGACCCGCGCGTGTGATTGGTTCCAACACGGTCGGGAGTCTGCAATCGGGTCTCTATTACGGGTACGTGGGATTGATCGACGGCATACTCGAACGCCTGCTCGCCGAATTGGGTCCGGAAACGCACGTGATCGCCACCGGAGGCTTGGGCCCATTGATTGGGACGGGATCGAAGTATATGAAGAGCGTCGATGAATTTCTGACTCTGGACGGCTTGCGGATTATCTGGGAGCGGAATTGGATGGGACGTCACGAGGCACCCGCCAAGTCGTCAGGGAAGCTCGCTAAAGGTTCAGCGAAACCCGCCAAATCTCCTGAGAATCATGGCACAACTGCCTCGAATCCCCGTTCTACGCGTTAACCTGCCGTGGAAAATTACTTCAACTACTTCACCGAAATTGAAGACCGGTTCCTACAACGCCGTGGGGGAGGATTGCTGCTCTCCACACTTGACTGGGCGCTGATCGAAACATGGAAGGACGCCGGCGTTCCTCTGGAGGCTGTGCTGCGAGGGATCGATTCGGCATTCGACCGCTACGATCAGCGGGCGTTCAAAACCAAAAAGGTAAACAGCCTCGCGTACTGCTCGCAGGCTGTCCTCACAGCTGCAGAAGATATGAGGGAGGCAGCGGTCGGTGCTGGTTCCCCGGCAGCCGTGGACCGTCGCACCGATGGCCTGGAGCCCGATCTTGTAGCGGCTTTTCTTCGACAAAACGCGGATGCTCTGGAGAAAGCGGAACCGTCGCTTGCGAAGGGAACGTCGCCATTGGTTGTTGAGTCCGCCAAAACGCTTCGGCAGCTTGCAGATGAAGCTGCGCAGAAACCAGTTCGACTGGAAGATATGGAGCGGCGTCTCACGGTTTTGGAAGAAAAACTTTTCGCCTTACTGCTGACCTCTACCCCCGATGATGAGATCGTTGCGGTGCGCGCAGAGGCGGACCGCGACCTGGCCCCATATCGACGCAACATGTCGGGACCGCAAATCGAACAACTGCAGAAGCAATACCTGCAAAAGCGCCTGCTTGAGAAATATAAACTTCCGCGTCTCAGCCTGTTCTACATGTAATGGCGCAAACTTACTCGTTCGATGCATTGATCGTAGGCGGGGGCGCCGCCGGACTGATGTGTGCGATCGAGGCCGGCAAGCGGGGACGGCGCGTTGCAATTCTTGAACACGCCGATGGTCTCGGTAAGAAGATCCTGATTTCCGGCGGCGGACGCTGCAACTTCACGAACATTCATTGCCAGCCGGAGAACTTCATTTCGGCTAATCCAAATTTCGCGAAATCCGCTCTAGCCCGTTACACGCCTAAGGACTTTGTCGCGCTGATTGAGAAGCATGACATCCCGTACCACGAAAAAACACTGGGCCAGCTGTTTTGCGATTGGACGGCCAGAGATATTCTCGGCATGCTCGAGGAAGAGTGCAGGGCCGTCAAGGTGAACATCTTTCTCGGACGGACAATTCAGGGCGTGCGCCGTACAACACAGTTCATCCTCAAGGCGAATGGCGATGAATTCATTGCACCCACGCTGGTCATCGCAAGCGGCGGGCTCTCAATTCCGAAAATTGGTGCAACTTCTTTCGGCTACGATGTCGCGCAACAGTTTGGGCTCAAAATCAAAGAGCCTCGCCCTGGACTCGTGCCTCTGGTACTAAGTGAAACCGACCGAAAACACTGGTGCGATTTGTCGGGGGTGTCGGCGGAGGTAATTGCGTCCTGTGACGGGCAGCACTTTCGCGAAAAAATGCTCATCACGCATCGAGGCCTGAGCGGTCCCGCGTTACTTCAGATCTCGTCATACTGGAGCAACAAGACAGAGATTCTGATTGATATGGCACCCAATCGTTCCATAATCAGCAGTTTCCGATACCCGCAAATTCAGCGTTCGACGGCTGGGCTGCGCAATGAAATGAAAAAACACCTGCCCCATCGACTCGCCGAGCGCTGGGTTGAATTGCATGCACCGGAATCGTGGAGGAATCCAGCGCTCGAACAGTTTGAACGCGATCTTCATGCGTGGGCCGTCGCCCCCGCGGGGACCGAGGGATTCGAAAAAGCCGAAGTCACCGTGGGTGGAGTGGACACCGGCGAGCTCTCAGGCAAGACGATGGAGTCCCGCAAGGTCCCCGGTTTGTATTTCATCGGGGAAATAGTGGACGTGACCGGTCAGCTTGGGGGTTTCAATTTTCAATGGGCGTGGTCATCGGGAGTGGCGGCGGGACGGGCGCTCTGAGACCGTCATTTAGAATCAACTTGAGTGCTCCTCACCATCGAAAAAATGATTTATGGCGGCGATGGCATCGCCCGCCTTCCCGCTGATGAACGTGGCCGCGGCAAAGCCGCTTTCCTTCCTTTTGTTCTTGCTGGCGAAACAGTTGAAGCGACGATCGTTGAACAGAAACCGGGATTTGTCCGCGCGAGTCCGGATTCGATTGTCCAGGCATCGAGGCACCGGGTCGAGCCCGGGTGCCCGTACTTCGCCTCATGTGGCGGCTGCCATTACCAGCACGCGGCATACGAGCATCAACTGGAGATCAAGAAAGATATTCTGAAGGAAACGCTGCGGCGCACCGCGAAAGTGGAGTTGCCAGTCGAAATCGAAGTGCATCCATCGCCCCCGTGGAATTTTCGAAATCGCTCCCGCCTCCAGATAGAAACCACGCCGGATTTCAAGGCAGGTTATTTCAAAATGGGGACGCACGAACTACTCGCGGTAGAACAATGCCCCATCAGTTCACCTTTAATCAATCGCGGGATCGCAATTCTGTGGCAAAGCGGTCGTGCGGGGAAGGTGCCGAATGGCGTTCGCGAAGTCGAATTGGTGGTGAACGCTGAAGATCGCGAAATGATGATCGAGGTCTCGATGTCAGCGGAGGCACGGCGCGCTGCGGTTCGAACATGGGCTGAAGAGTTGCGCGCCTCTATGACAGAAATCAGCGGAATTATAGTTTTTCGCGATGCCACGAATGGTAAAAGCCGCACACAAGAGAAACTTCTTACCTCTGGAATGGATTACATCACGTACAGAACTCAGCGAGCCTCCTATCGGGTAAGCGGCGGTTCATTCTTCCAAACGAACCGTTATCTGACGGATGAACTGGTGAAAATCGTTACGCGAAACCAGGGCGGCGACTCCGCACTGGATCTTTACGCTGGCGTAGGGCTTTTTTCCACAGCACTGGCTTGTGACATTCGTCACATCGTTTCTGTCGAGTCGTCACAGACATCCACAGCCGACCTTGCCTACAATTTGCCTTCGAACGGGAAAGCTGTACAGGCCACGACCGAACAGTATTTGTCCGGCCTGAACAATTCGGGACGGTCCGGGAAAGGCACAGTATTACCTCATACTTTTCATAAGCCTGACCTGGCGGTGGTGGACCCGCCCCGAAGTGGCCTGGGAGAACGCGTGGCGCAGATGCTCGCGACCTTGGGTGCGCCACGCGTGGTTTATGTTTCTTGCGATCCGGTAACGCTGGCTCGTGACCTTGTCATCTTGCTGGGATCGGGCTACCACATCGAGCAGATGCATCTGGTCGATCTCTTCCCTCAGACGTTCCATCTGGAGAGCGTCGTGCATCTCGCCCGCTGAGTAGACCGACGCAGCAAACGACTTACCCGTCGAGAACTTCCCATGATTTCTCCACCGACATCGACAGGACCGGCAGCGTTTGTATTCAGGCCTGCGCGTCTGCCGATGCTATGGGCGTCCGTGATTTACAGTCTTGGAATTCTCGCGGGTAGGTATGCGTGGCGTCCGAATTCGTGGTGGGTGATTGCTGCCGTGGTATTCGGCGCGGCCGCCGCTTACTTTTGCCGTCACCGAACAAATCTCGCGGTGGCTTTGGGTTTTGCGATTTTCTTTTTCGCGGGCGCCCTCGACATTCAACTGCGAGGCACGGGAACGGGGCTAGACAATAGCATCCTTCGATTCGCTGATCGGCAAGATGTCACACTCACGGCGCATGTCATTCGCGACGGTCGCATACGAGAAAGCGAAGCCGGAGACAAAGAAACAATCCAAACCGTCGACCTCGAAGCAGAAGAGATACAGACTCCTGAGAGCGAAAACTTCACGCTTCACTCGGGAGTGCGATTGACGATTTATGGGAGGAAGAGCTTCTATGCTCCCGCACTTCGCTACGGGGAGCGCATCAGGGTCCTCGCCCGGCTCAGGCCTCCAAGGAATTTTCGAAACCCGGGAGCATTCGATTACCGAGACTATCTCGCCGACCGTGGTATTGCGGCGCTCGGTTCAGCGAAGATCGACGATCTCGAAGAAGTCCCCGGCTTTGCAGGGAACCGGATAGAACTCATGCGCAATCGGGTACATCGGAGCGTGCTTGCGAAGGTGAGTGAGATCTGGCCGGTGCGACAGGCCGCCCTGATCGATGCCATGATCATCGGCGATGAAGCCTTCATCGATCGCGACACTCGCGTCGATTTCCAAAGATCGGGGACCTATCACGTCCTGGTTGTTTCCGGCATGAACGTCAGTATCCTCGCATTTGTGATCTTTTGGAGCATTCGCAGGCTCCGAATTGGCGAGTTTCCGACAACGCTGGTAACGATCGGGGGCTGCGTGGCTTATGCCTTCATCACCGAAGTCGGTGCTCCAGTCTGGCGAGCAACGCTTATGTGCGCTGTATATCTCTTGACCCGACTTCTGTACCGCGATCGCGCGATGCTAAATGCACTCGGGACAGCGGCGCTGACTCTGCTGGGCTACGATCCACGTCAGCTCTTCACGGCCAGCTTTCAGATGACGTTCGTGTGCGTTCTGATTGTGGCTGGAATTGGGATTCCCTTTCTTGAACGAACGTCGCAGCTTTATACGATGGCACTTACGAACTGGCAGTCAAAAGATTACGCGACACAGCTCCCGCCGAAGGTGGGGCAGTTCCGGCTCGATCTCCAGCTGATCGGATCACGCGTGGGTCTTTTCCTTGGGAAGTCCGCGGGAGAGCAAATGATAAGAGGCACAGTTCGGATTGTGCTGGCGGGGACAGAACTTGTATTCGTGTCGGGCGTCATGCAGATCGGTCTCGCGCTCCCAATGGCCTACTATTTTCATCGAGCGACGACCGTTGGATTGCCAGCCAACCTGGTGGTAGTTCCGGTGATGGAGCTCATGATGCCCGCGGCAATTTCGGCGCTGGCTCTCGGATATTTCGCGCCATGGGCTGCAAAAATTCCGGCATTCCTGACTACGGGTACACTAGCCGTCATCACCGGGACCGTGCATGGATTAGACGGTTTGCGGGTAGCCGACCTGCGCGTGCCGATGCCCTCTATTTTGCTGATCATTTTCGCGGCTACAGCCCTAGTCCTCGCGCTCGGGACCGCTCGCAAGCGAATGGCTTTCGCCATATCAGGACTAGCAGCACTGTTCGTTACTTCGATAGCTCTGGCGTTCTGGCATCCACGTCTCCAGGTCCGCAGAGACGCTCTCGAGGTGACTTCCATGGATGTCGGCGAGGGCGACGCTACGCTGCTGGTGACTCCGGAAGGGCGGACGTTGCTGATCGATGCCGGAGGGCCCATTGGTCCGGGCGGCTCACAACTGGATTTTGGAGAAGATGTGGTGTCTCCGGCATTGTGGTCACGCGGCATCTCACAGCTCGATGCGGTTGCGATTACGCATGGGCATAGCGATCATATTGGTGGCATGAGCGCCGTCCTTAAGAACTTCCGTCCCACACAACTCTGGGTCGGATTGCTGCCCCCGAGCGCCGCCCTCGACGACGTGATCCACACGGCGAATAAGCTCGGGATTCACGTGGTCCGTCACTGGGAAGGAGACGAATTCGACTTTGGCGGGACACATGTGAGCGTCCTTTTCCCTCCACCGGACTGGCCGACGGCTGATAAGCCGCGTAATAACGATTCGATGGTTTTGCGCGTCGCATATGGCGATTCGTCGGTGCTGATGGAAGGGGATGCTGAAAAACAAGTGGAACGCCGGATCGCCGCTTTGCATCATCCAGCGGCAACTCTGCTAAAGGTGGGCCATCACGGCAGCGCGAATGCGACCACGCAGGAGCTCATCGACTCGACCAAGCCGATGTTTGCAATCATATCCGTCGGCGCGCAGAACTCTTTTGGGCTACCCCGAAGAGAAACTCTGGAGACGCTTTTCGCCGCCGACACGCGGGTATACCGCACCGACCTGGACGGAGCTGTGACCTTCTATCTGAATGGCCGAAGCGTTACGCCTTCAATCCCGGATCCCCGATAACGTCGATCTCAGCGGTTTCATCATCATCCGGTGATGGCGGAAGTTCCTGGTGTTCTGCGATCACCTTGCGGGCCGCGTCGGCGTCCTCTTCGCGCACCAGGATGATCATCCCGCCCAGCCCTGGAAACGTGTCCTGGACCATCGACGCCGCGGTCAAGTCGCTGTCGATTCCGGCTGACTCAAGCAGACCTTTTACGATGATGGCCTCCGATTCCTGCTCAGAGTCAAATACTTTAACGAGTTTTTCGTTCGGATCAGGCCGGGGACTGGTGTTTGACGCCGGGTTGAAATCTGCCATCGTGCCTCCCTGTGAATTCGGCCGCTCGTCCGCATCGCGCCTTGATGATTCTACTCTCCCAAGCCAAGGGCTTTGCGCGCAGCACCCCAACTGGATGCCACATTTGCGCTGCAGGTTGTGACAGCGGCGGATTGGCACCGGTACAGAGACCGGAGGACACCTTTCAGCATTGCTTTCTTTTTTCTTTCAGGCAGAATGGCCGTAAAGCCCGGCGCAACGCCGGGATTCGGGTGAACATCCAACAGGGTGGCAAGGGGAAACTATGAACATCTCGCAGCGCCCCAGAAATGAAGGCGGATTCCCGCATGGAGACGAAGATCTGGGTCACGAACGCGAAGAGGAAGCGCGGAAAATCCGCCGTTTACAGGTGATGATCAGCATGGTGATGTCCGTAATCGGCCAGGATCCTAACCTGACCGTTGAGGAAGCGTCAGAACTAGCAGCTGGAGCGAAACGGGCCGCGCTTGCCATGTTTCCTGACAAGGAACTCGCATTTGATTTAATCTACCGTCCGCGTTTGCAGCGGCTGATCCGCGAGCGATTCCGCTTGCAATGACTCATTCATCAGCCACTGGATTCCGCAAAGTGCCGATCCCCTCGATGCTTACTTCCATCTGATCGCCAGCAACAACCGGACCTACGCCTGACGGAGTTCCGGTCGGAATCAGGTCGCCGGGATAGAGCGTCATTGCCTGAGCGATGTACCGGATCACAGCATCGAGATTGAAGATGAAATCCCGGGTGTTGCCATCCTGACGGGTCTCGCCATTGACTTTGGTCCTAATGGCGACGCCGACCCAAGGATCAATCTCATCCGTAACGATCGGTCCCACAGGGCAGAACGTGTCGAAGCCCTTGGCGCGCGACCATTGGCCATCTGTTTTCTGCAAGTCCCGCGCGGTGACGTCATTCACACATGTATAGCCCAGGATATATTGGCGAATATCGGCATCGACCGGCGGATGGTAGCAGGTCTTGGCAATCACAACTCCGAGTTCGCCTTCATAGTCCACGCGCTGGGAAAGTTTGGGGCGGCGAACTGTGGCTCCAGTAGAGAGGAGCGAGGAGGTGGCTTTCAAGAAGAGTAAAGGTTCCTTCGGAACTTCATTGCCAAGTTCAGCAGCATGCTCGCGATAATTTCGCCCGACGCATACTATCTTCGATGGCCGCACCGGCGGCAAGAGTACGGCTTCGTCAAGGGCAATCGGATCAATCCGGCGGGAACGCAGGCTTTCGACGTCACCATCTGCTTCCTCAGGTGGCGTAAGCAGAATCCGCACAATCGCACTCCGTCCACCGGTGGACTCTACCAGGCCATAGTGGCTTTCCCCATTCAGTTGAAACCGGCAATATCTCATCGCTTTCTATCTAATCACATATTCGGGTTTAGAACCGGAAAGCCGCCTGTCTTTGACCATGACGGTGGAATTCAGATTAAGGAACCGACTCGCTTGCCTCCTCCGACCTGGCGCTCTCATTTCCACGTAAGTCGAGGGATGAAACGGAAAACAAGTATGTTTTGCCCGTTTCCACACTGGTATCTCGATAGGCGGGGGTCCGGACGGGTTCTGTGTTGAGCCTGGCCGGAGTTCCTCCTGGTTCGTGGCGGTAGACGTTGTACCCGGCGAGGTCGGCGTCGGGAACGGGAGCCCATATCAGGTCGATAAAAGGCTTTTGCCCGGGACCGGAAAATACTGCCTGCAATCCACTGGGGACTGCCGGCGGAAACACGTCGTCGGCAAATACTCTCACGTCAGGTGTGTCGTCACCTTCCACTTGAATCGCGGGGCGACCCGGCTGTTCAATCACAGTCACCGTCTCCGCATGGTATTCATAAGTCTTCTGCCATTCGAAGTTTGCGTCGGTGAGTAAGCAGTCCCGCTGGTCGCTAATTGGGACGTCACCGATGAGCGTGCGTTCTGCCGCACCGGCAAGCGAGCGGTAAACGCGATACACAAAGCGCACGCCGGGTTCCCGCGAAGGCTCTGAAGGGCACGTCCAGTGAAGTATGATCCCGTGACTGCTGACCTTGGCCTGAAAATCGGTCGGCGGCGGCAACGTGTGTGCCAGGGAAACTTTCGCCTGATTCGAGAGGCCGGCGCCTCGTTTGCCTTGGTTGAGTACCTCCACTGCGTATGTCGCCATTGCGTCGGGTGAGTCTCGCAGCGTTGATTCTGGAAGAAAATCCACGTAGGTGGCCTCGTGTTTTTGTCGAGGAGTGGAAGACGTCGCCAAGATTTGTGGCGGAGTTGTCGCAACCGGCTTACCGCAATTCTTCAGATCCTCCAGTCCTCGGCAAATAAAGGTGGGGCCTACATCGCGAAGGAGTTGGCGATCGGTCGTCTTTGCAGGAACCGTCCAGACAAGATTCACGTGGTTGCCCTTCCTCGAAGCGCGCAAATCAGATGGCGGGGCAGGAAGGTTCAGGGAGGGCGGTAATGGAGGACTGATCGTCGCGCACGCGGAAAATGTCACCGGTGCGAACACCACAAGCCATTGCAGCAGAGAAGAGCGTTTCATCCGAGCCGGGATCAGAGTATCAGAACGTCGGAATCCACCCAGCGTCCGAGGCAGAATGCTCGCATCCAGGAATCTTTCAAGAGTTGCCGTGGGAAGACAGCTTTCCCGTTAATTCGTCAATTCCTTCACGGCCTCGCGAAAGACTTTCGTGTGCCGATCCACGTGTTCAGTCTCAGTCTGTGGGCACATGAGGGCCATGTTGTGAAACGGAGTCAGAAGGATTCCGCGATTCATGGCGTAGAGATGCATGAATCGCTCAAGTTCGAAGTCCATTGCGTCATGAGCCTGCTTGCCGTTCGTCGGCTCGGGACCGAACATATATTCGGCACGGCATCCGAGGCGAGTGACGTGCCAAGGCAAGCCAACCTCTGCAATCGCTTTGGCCACTCCGTCAGCCCAGCGCCCAGCCATTGGGATCATGCGGTCAAAGGCTTCTTTCGTAAGAACCTTCGTAAGGGTTGCCCGCATGGCGGCAAGTGAAAGAGCGTTGCCCGCCAGGGTTCCACCGATGCCCCCAACATCGCAGCTTTCCAATTCCTGCTTAGCGACAATCCGCTCAGCTACTTCCTGCGAAAAACCATACGCCGCGCCTGGAATTCCAGCTCCGATTGCCTTTCCGAAGACGATGACATCGGGATTGAGGTTCTCTGCGCGCGTATATCCGCCGGGGCCCGCGCAGATGGTATGGGTCTCGTCGATGATGAGCAGCGTCTCATGCTTGCGAGTGAGCCTGCGCAGAGCGTGATGATATCCCGGCTGCGGGTGCACAATGCCGACGTTGGTCATTGCTGGTTCTGCAAGGACGCAAGCGACATCTCCCGGCGCCAATGCCTTCTCAAGCGCGGCCACATCGTTAAACTCGACAACTTTCGTCGTCTCCGTCGGGTCAACCGGAGGACCGATATTTCCAGGTCGAGAGCCGACGGTGCCATCGTCGTGAAGGGAGATGAAGGTCTCATCGACGGTACCGTGATAGCACCAGTTGAAAACCAGAATCTTTGTTCGACCTGTGATCTGTCGGGCGAGACGAATTGAGAAACGATTGGCGTCCGTTGCCGAAAGAGAAAACTGCCAGAATGGCAGGTTGAAGCGTTTCTGCAATTCTTCGGCAACGATGATCGCGTCTTCTCCGGGCAGCATCAACGTGATACCGCGCCGCAACTGCTCTTCCGCGGCCTTCACCGTGGCAAAAGGAGAATGCCCTGTCATTGCCCCGGTATCGCCCAGGCAGAAATCGATGTAGCGGTGTCCATCAACATCAAAGAACTCGGAGCCTTGCGCTTCGCGCACGAACGGCGGAAATGCCCCGGCCCATTTCACCATCCAGTTCATGGGCACGCCGGCGACAAGCGATTTGCGAGCGCGGTCGAAGAGTGCCTTCGACTTCGGGCGCTCGTCCACAAACTTCTTTTGTTCGCGCTGCATCAGTGACTGCAAGCGGGTGCGATCGATGGTTTTCATGGAGGAAAAGATGAGCTACGGAGATAACAGAGGACTCCTCAGTGGTCTCTGGTTTATAAGATATAGCGGCTCAGGTCCTGATCTTTCACGATGTCGGTCAGCATCTTGCGCACATATTCAGCGTCGATGGTGATCTGCTCGCCTTTTTTCTCCGGAGCATCGAAACTCAGCTCGTCGAGCACACGTTCCATGATGGTGTGAAGGCGGCGCGCACCGATATTTTCCGTGCTCTCGTTTACTCGGAATGCGAAATGAGCAATCTCGTCGAGAGCTTCGCGAGTGAATTCCAGCTTCACGCCTTCGGTCTCCAGGAGTGCTGTGTACTGCTTCACCAGCGAAGATTTCGGCTCAGTAAGAATACGGACGAAGTCCTCCATCGTGAGCGATTGAAGTTCGACGCGGATGGGAAATCGTCCTTGCAACTCAGGAATCAAGTCGCTGGGCTTCGAAACATGGAACGCGCCCGCTGCGATGAACAGGATGTGATCGGTGCGCACCATGCCATAGCGGGTGTTGACCGTTGTGCCTTCGACGATGGGCAGAATGTCCCGCTGGACACCTTCGCGAGACACGTCGGGGCCATGGCCACCCTCGCGGCCGGCGATTTTGTCGATTTCATCGAGGAATACGATGCCCGAATTCTCGACGCGGTCAATTGCAGTGCGCGTTACTTGATCCATGTCAATGAGGCGCTGCTCTTCTTCCTGGATCAGGTATTCGAATGCCTCATTGACCTTCATCTTCCGCTTCTTGGTGCGCTGGCCGAAGATGTTGGGCAACATATCTTTGATGTTGATGTCCATCTCCTCAACACCCTGGTTGGTCATGATCTCGAACGATGGAAAATTGCGCTCCCGGACATCGATCTCAACCATACGCTCGTCGAGTTTGCCTTCGCGCAACTGCTGGCGCAGTTTCTCCCGGGTACGGGTGGAGGATTCCGCCAGCGACGCGCTTCCGTCAATGACAACGCCGCCAGCAGTCTGGTCAGGACGCGATGGGGGCGTGGGCGGCAGCAAGATATCCAGAAGCCGCTCTTCGGCATTGAGTTCGGCTTTGTCGGCCACGTCTTCCAGCTTCTCTTCGCGAACATTATCGATGGCGATCTCGATGAGGTCGCGGACGATTGACTCGACATCACGCCCCACGTAGCCGACCTCGGTAAACTTGGAGGCTTCCACCTTGAGGAAAGGAGAATTCGCGAGCTTCGCGAGCCGGCGTGCAATCTCAGTCTTGCCGACGCCGGTGGGGCCAATCATGATGATGTTCTTGGGAATGATCTCTTCAGCAAGGTCGGGCGGCAACTTCTGGCGCCGGGTGCGGTTGCGCAGAGCGATGGCAACGGCGCGCTTGGCATCCTTCTGCCCGATGACATGCTTGTCGAGCTCGGCTACGATTTCGCGCGGAGTGAGCTCATCCAGCGCTAATTGATCGGCTTCAGCGGTTGACGGTAAATAGATTGCCATTTGCAGTCATTACTTTCTGTCGTAAGTCCCATCACTATCGTACTGGTTCGATGTCCGCCGGAGAATGCTAGATTCGCGCTTGTTCGCTCAGAAACTTCCCAAGGAGCAACGGGCATGTTTTTTCTGATCGGTGTTCGAACCAAAGCCAAAGCCATCGCACAACAGGAGCGCGCCTGCACCAAATGCGTGCGCCCGACGATGCACGCCATCGTTCAGACGAAGAAATGGTTCACCCTGTTTTTCATCCCCGTGATCCCGCTGGGCGGCAACTTCTTCGCCCGCTGCGGAGTCTGCGGGCTGAACACCAAATGCACCTCTGAACTTAAGGACCACCCTGGGATCGCAGCGATGGCCGCCAAAGCCTAGTTGTAGCTTTTTGTAGGACAAACGGTAGATCACAGCTCCTCAATCGTTATCCGATCATTGGTGTAAATGCACATCTTACCGGCAATTTTCATGGCTTCTTCGGCCACCTGCCGGGCAGGAAGCTGTGTGTGTTCCATGAGCGCCTGAGCGGCGGACTGTGCATACGGGCCGCCACTTCCGATGGCAGCAATTCCGGTATCGGGTTCAATCACGTCGCCCTGGCCACTCAACAGATAGGTCTGGTCTTTGTCGCTCACGATCAACAAAGCCTCCAAGTTGCGGAGGAATTTGTCAGTGCGCCAATCCCTTCCCAATTCCACCGCGGCTCGGCCGAGATTACCGTGGTATTGCTCGAGTTTTGCCTCGAATCGGCTGAAGAGAGTGAACGCATCCGCCGTGGATCCGGCAAATCCAGCCAGGATCTTGTCGTTGTAAAGCCTTCGAATCTTCTTCGCCGAGTGTTTGATCACCGATTCGCCGAGGGTAACCTGGCCATCTCCGGCCAAAACCACCTTGCCATCGCGGCGAACGGATAAAACTGTTGTAGACCGTATCAGTCGTTTCGTAGCCATGAGCGCAATTCTTGATTATAGCAGCGGAAAAACTACTGCTTAGGGACGAACTGACGCAGCGATCGGCGGCGATTGACAGATCGCCTCAGTAACCAAACCCAGGATTACCGCTGTGACATTTCTCGACCTCGCGATTGACCTTACGGTTTAATTCATGTCCAAGTTCGCTGCGGTACTTTGCCAAGACCAAAAATCCCTGCAGATTCTGCGGACGGCGCTCAATAGGCTGGAAACCGAGCTGATCCACTGCCGCTCGCGGCAGGAAGCACTGGAATTGGTGATGAGCGGTCAATGCTCAACCATGATTGTGGATTTCGACCTGGCCGGCGCGGAGGAAGCGATACGGATGGCATCGCTGCTGCCGCCATCGCAGAAGCCAGCACTGTTGGCAATCGCAACCCGCGCATGGCCTGCCACGGGCGAAGCGTTCCAGTCGGGCGCCAGTCGCATCCTGTATCGTCCGTTGACAGGCGAACTCATCCGAGAAGCGCTGAAGTCCGGCCGGAAAGCGGGTCGCAGCAACCGTCGGAAGTCAGAACGGTATGAGGTGAAGACACTGGTCTACCTGGAACTTGAGCACGAGACCATTGCCGGGATCAGCATCGACATCGGCGAACATGGCCTTGCGATCCAGGCGACCGACCCTGTGCCGGTTCAGGCCAATTTGCCGTTTCGCTGTGTGCTGCCCGGCACAGACACAAAACTGCAAGGACATGCGGACGTGATTTGGGCCAGCGATCAAGGGCGGGCAGGTTTGTTCTTTTCAAATCTCTCATCTGCTGGCCGGAAGCACTTGAAACATTGGCTGACGAAGCGCGGGCACCATGGCAAACATGCTGTGCGCGATCTGCTGCCTCCGGCTGATGCACACGTCTCGTTCGCAGCTGTCTCAGAAGATGAGCTGCAGGCTGAAGTTCGATAGGTCATTTCGATTTTGTCCGGCGCTTTTTACGGCCTCGAGCGCTTCTCGGCAGACGAACGCGGGTAGGTGTATGCAGCCCGGCGCTTGCGCATTTGATCAACTTCCGTTAACGTTTACGGTTCCGGGTAGTCGGAAATTCTATCCTCGGAACATATTTGCTGGCTATAGTGGGCCGGCCATGACGCAGGCCAATGAAATGGGCAAGCCTCCCGCAAAGCTCAGTGACATCGCCAAATCGCTAGGCACGTCCATCGGCACGGTACATCGGGCGCTCCATGACAACCCTGGGGTAAGCCCGGCGACCAAAGCGCGTGTACTGCAAATGGCGCGGGCTCTGGGTTACAGGCCCAACCTGGCAGCTCGCTACTTATCGTCGAAAAAGACTCTACGTATCTCCGTCAACACGCTAAAAGGGACAACGTCTTTCTGGGACGAGGTGCGCGCCGGCATCCGCGAGGAAGCGGAGGCCATTCTTCTGGAAAATGTGGAAGTGGAATTTCGAACGAGTCCGAGCCTGGGCGAAGGCGAAGAAGAAGCGTTTGAGTCGGCGATACGGGATAAAGTCGATGGGATCATCACATTTCCGAGTCGGCCTGAGGCGTTGCGCCCGTGGATCCGCAGGGCATCCCGAGCTGGAATCGCCGTGGTCTGTGTTGCGACGGACGCTCCGAACAGCGGCAGACTCGGCGTAGTCTCCGTCGATACCCTTGCCAGCGGTTCCATAGCAGCCGATCTGATGGGGAGATTCATCGCCGGCAAGGAAGGCTCCGTCGCCATCACCGTCTTCGATATGGCGATCACCGAACATGCGGAGAAGTATGCCGCGTTCGAGGCGACGCTCAAGAACTTTTATCCAAGTCTTCAGTTGTTGCGGCCGATCGAAGATCATGATGTCGAGAAAGAGGCTTACCGTAAATGCAGCAAGCTGTTTGAGCAACATCCGGAACTAGTTGGAATTTACGTCACAACCGAAGCGTCCATTCCGGTGCTAAATGCGGCGTGTGACGCCAACGTCCTGGATAAGGTGACAATAATCACTACTGACCTGTTTCCGGATTTGGTTCCGTATATCAGCTCGGGTCAAGTGATCGCGACGATTTATCAACGCCCGCGTGCCCAAGGCGAAATGGCGCTTCGCATGCTCCATGAATTTTTGGCCGAAGGAAGCAGACAATCCCATCAGGTTGCTCTTGCGCCACATCTGGTCATGCGCGGAAATCTCGATTTCTTTTTAAGACGACAGTCGCAGGAATCCGTGAAGCATTCCACGAAATCTGCTGAAGTACGGCATCCGCTGCGGGACTTCGCATAGAAATACGAGACAGAATGACAAACTACTTAGGGATTGATGTAGGCACCGGCGGGACGCGTGCGCTCGTCATGGACGGGCAGGGGCGGGTCGTGGCGTCAGCTTCGGCAGAGCACCAGCATTTCGCAAGCCCGCGTCCGGGTTGGGCTGAGCAAGATCCTCGGGACTGGTGGCAAGCCTGTTGCACCTCGGCGCGCAAGGCCTTACAGATCTCGGGCCTGCGAGGCGAAGATATCGCATGCGTTGGATTCTCGGGGCAAATGCACGGAGCAGTGCTGCTCGATGGTGCCGACGAAGTGGTTCGTGCTTCCTTGATCTGGTGCGATCAACGCAGCGAGGCGCAATGCGTCGAACTGGAAAATATCTTTGGCCGAGAAACGCTGATCAGATTGACCTGCAACCCTCCCTTGACGAACTTCACCCTGACGAAGTTTCTTTGGGTCCGCGAGACCGAACCACAGAATTGGGCGCGCGTGAAGCATGTGATGCTGCCGAAAGACTACGTGAGATTTCGGTTAACCGGAGAACGGGCTATCGACATGGCGGATGCTTCGGGCACGCTCCTGCTGGATGTCGCGAATCGACGGTGGTCTTCGGAAGTGTTGGAGAAAACGGGCATCGACCAGAAGTTGCTCCCCGGCTTGTTCGAATCTCCGGAAGTTTGCGGCAGAGTTTCCCCAGCCGGCGCCGAGGCGACTGGTCTGCGGCCGGGAACTCCGGTGGTGGCTGGCGCTGGAGATCAGGCCGCCGGCGCAGTAGGCATGGGTATAGCGCGGGCTGGCGCCGTGAGCGCAACCATCGGGACCTCAGGCGTGGTATTTGCTTCCACCGATCGTCCGGCCATGGATCCGGCAGGCCGCCTGCATACGTTTTGTCATGCAATTCCAGGGCGCTGGCACGTCATGGGCGTGACACAGGCCGCGGGTCTATCCCTCCGCTGGTACCGCGATAACTTCGGTTCCGCCTCCCCTGACATGCTGAAGAAGGAGGGGCGCGACCCTTACGAAATTCTGGCCGAGGAAGCTGCTGCTGCTCCTGCTGGCTCGGAAGGCGCGGTTTGGGTCCCCTACCTGATGGGAGAACGCACACCGCACCTCGATCCTAACGCGCGCGCCGCGTTGATCGGACTTACGGCTTCGCACACGCGCGCTCACGTGATCCGCGCCATTATGGAGGGCGTAGCGTTCAGCCTGAAAGATACGTTTACGATCTTCGACGAGATGAAGGTTCCGGTGACCGCAATTCGCCTCGGTGGAGGTGGTGCGCGCTCGCAGCTTTGGCGGCAGATACAGGCTGACGTCTACGGACACGAAGTCGAAATCGTCGCCGCCGAAGAAGGCGCTGCTTATGGCGCCGCGATTCTGGCGGGAACGGGGGCGAAGGAGTGGTCGTCCGTTGAACAAGCCTGCGATGCCGTCGTTCGTGTCGCCAAGCGCGTTGCTCCCAGTCAAAAGGATTCAGCCACAATGCAGCAGGCGTATCGAACCTATCGAAAGGTTTATCCGGCGCTGCACACGCTGACAACGTAAGTGCATCAGTTCGTTTTTTCGTCTCCCCAAGTATCCATATCGGTTGTAAACCCGCGGCGCACCTCTCATGACTTCGCATGGCATCCGCCGACGCATCCTACCCTCGACCCCGCGCCCAGAGCCTGATTAAGCCTCGATTTCCAGAACGATTCTGAAAACAAATTCACCCTGTCGTAACACAAGCGAAACATTGCCCAGCTAGATTCGCCTCATCGACGTCCATACCAGGAAGGAGTGTCTCCTATGACAAGAAGGTTATTGCCAATTCTTGCCTCCGCTGCTGCTCTGATCATTTCTTTAGGATCAGGAGCGACAGCGCAAGACTTCAACCACCAGAAGCAAAACAATAAAATTCAGCGGGTTTTACTCGTCAGCATTGATGGCATGCACGCAGTGGATTACCTGAACTGCTCGAAGGGCGTGAGCGGGGTCAACAATGGCGAGCCTTATTGCCCGAACCTGGCGCAGCTCGGCAAAACCGCGGTGAATTATTTGGACACCAGCACATCTCGCCCATCCGACTCTTTCCCTGGATTAATGACGATTGTCACCGGCGGTACTCCACGCGTACACGGCGCCTTTTACGATGTCGCCTACGACCGACTTCTTGCTCCTCCGCAGAAGACCACCGGCAACGGGCTGCAGGGCGGAGCGTGCGTGCCGAATCAGCCCAACGGCACCTCCACCGAGTACGAGGAAGGCATCGACAAGAATCAGCAGTACCTGAATGGCATTGATGGCATCAGCACGAAGAATGGGGACGGTGGAATCAACTCCATCGACCCGACCCGCCTGGAGCGCGATCCCTACAACAACTGCGCCCCTGTCTATCCATGGAATTTCGTTCGCGCCAACACGATCTTCGGCGTTATCCACCAGGCTGGCGGATACACAGCATGGTCCGACAAGCACCCTGCCTACTCAGCCGTTTCTGGTCCCGGCGATGGCTCGAATCTCAATGACTTCTACTCGCCTGAGATCAACTCGAACGTCGTCGCGCTGCCCGGAATCAAAACGCCCCTCGGTATGGCGTGCGATCCGATTCCGGATCCGAATGCCGATCTCACTGCCTGGACGAACAGCTTCCTGAACATCCAGTGCTACGACACACTCAAGGTGAATGCCATCCTGAACGAAATCGATGGTTACACCCACAACCGCATGAACAAGACGCAGGTGCCGATGATCTTCGGCATGAACTTCCAGGCAGTCAGCGTCGGACAGAAGCTTATTGAGAAAAGCGTTGGCAATGGTGGCTATCTCGACGCTACCGGCACTCCAGGCCCCTCTCTATTGAGTGAAGTCCAATTTGTGGATACCGCCATTGGAAATTGGGTGGCCGAGTTGAAGAAGCAGGGCCTCTACGACTCGACGCTGATCGTCATTTCCGCGAAACACGGACAGAGCCCGATCGATTCGCAGCGGTACACTGGAATCACTTCCTCCGGCCCAGTGACCACGTCTCCCAGCATGCTTATCGATAGCTGCTTGCCGGCCTCCGAGTCTAATGCCGGCGGACAAATCGGTCCCACGGAAGATGATGTCTCGCTGCTGTGGCTAAGCCCGTCATGCACCACGGCCTCGCAAGTTCAGATTCTGGAGACGCAATCGCCGGCCTCGGCGAACATCGCAGGAATCGGCCAGATCTTCTGGGGACAAGCCCTCAACCAACTGTTTAATCCTCCGGGAATTCCTCCGGAAGGTGACTCGCGAACGCCCGACATCGCAATCACTCCAAACGTCGGCGTCACCTATTCAGGCAGCACCAAGAAACTGGCGGAGCATGGCGGTTTCGCGCACGACGACACCAATGTCATGATCCTCGTATCGAACCCCAGTTTCCATGCCTCAACCATTACGACTCCCGTGCAGACCGCGCAGATCGCTCCGACGATCCTGCAGGCTCTGGGCTTGAACCCTACCGATCTCCAGGCAGTGCAAAAGCAAGGCACGGAGGTTCTGCCGGGACTGTTCTCGGGTAAGTAGCCCCTACGTTCGGTTTTAAGAAGAAGCGGGCATCACGATGATGCCCGCTTTTCCGTACCAGTTATCGGTAATCTATTTCCCGGGTTCCTTCACCGAGACGACTTGATCGCCAGCTAAATCCTTCAGGGTCTGCACAATTCCGGAAGGCCAGTGGATTTCGACTGAATCCACCGTCGCATTTGTTCCAAGCCCGAAGTGAACCGGGACCGCGCTTGATGAGGCGTAGCCGGAACTTGTCGTCATGTGGTTATACTGCGGACCGGATTTCGTCACAATCTTAATCCGGGTACCGATGCCGTCGCGGTTGCTCTTTGTCCCCTGCAGCTTGAATTCGATCCAGTGATTTGCTCCTGGACTATGATTGATCCAAATCTCCGCTGGAGCATTTAGCGTATTCACAACCACATCGAGTTGGCCGTCTCCGTTCAGATCCCCAACGGCGGCACCGCGATGCCGCGAAGGCGGCTGCGTGGTAAACCCGGCTTCCGCGGTCAGTGCGCCAAACTTCATACCGCCGAGATTCCGAAAAACCGTGTTGGGCTGCTCGATCTCCAGATTCGTCGACAACAGCGACTGCACATGCCCGCGAGACACAAAAATATCTTTCCACCCATCGTTGTCGAAGTCGGCAATATTCGGTGAATATCCCGCCATGGGGAGGCTGAGCTTCATCATTCCACTCTCACGCGTAACCTCAGTGAAGCTGCCCTTCCCGGTATTTTTGAAGATGGGAAATGTTTCGCCATCGAGCGCGACGAGTACAATGTCTGGGAGTCCGTCATTGTCCAGATCGCGAAAATCTGTTCCCATACC
>Ga0070741_10006351_pt1 | contig 25473 bp, 25 predicted proteins | sample Coa_R1_4_FD_66440 | JGI IMG/M metagenome (GOLD analysis project Ga0070741, IMG submission 66440) | Surface soil microbial communities from Centralia Pennsylvania, which are recovering from an underground coalmine fire - Coalmine... | ecosystem: Environmental > Terrestrial > Soil > Unclassified ... | reverse complement strand
GTACCGAACGTCCCGTCCTCAGCTGTCACCACCACCGCCACACGGTGCCAGCGCGCTGACCAGCCGGCGCGTGGGAGCTCCGGGTAGCGCTGCATCGGGCTGGCAAAGCCATTGGTCGGCTGCCTCGGTGCTCGCGGCGCTGTCTTCGGGTGGGGGGTCAGGTCCACAATGGCCGCACGAATATCCTTGATCTTCACCGTCGCTTCTTCCTCCGCAGCCATGACCGTACCATCTGGCCCGGCTGCGGGTTCCACCTTAGCTCTGGTTTAGTCGATCATCGCCCAGAGGTCGTCCTGCAGCCGGTGCAGAAGCATCCCCCAGAAAAAGGGGCGCAGCCGTGGCCATCTAAGGGTAATGGCAAAAACGACGATCAGCGCCGGCACGCTGTGGAACTGGCGCGCCGGCTGCAGACCGAGCGGCGGCCAGCGAGGCCGAAACCGCCAGCGGCGTGGCTTGGCGTACTCGCGGCGATGATAGCGATAGGCCCGAATGAGCGAAAGGTCGCCGGTCTGCAGCACGTAGCTCAGGTAGTGGTCGATATCGATCAGCACCGCGCCGGCAAGAAACTCGGCCAGGTCAAGCGTCTGCCAGCGGCGGCGCGCCAGGGGCGCCACCGCCATGGCCGCGAGAGCATGATAGGTTGGAAGCACAAGTGCTCAATAGTAACGGGTTGGCCCATAGGCACCGGCATGGGGCGAATGTGCCGGGGCGGGGGCAGCACCGGCGCTCAGCTTTCGTGTCCGCAGCCACGGGTGCCGGCATTGCGGAAACATACGGAACCCGCTACGCCCGACATATAAGGGGAGACGGCCTCTGCTGCCATCCCCTCATATCGTGCCTCGCGCCGTTGGGCCCGGTGCTCTCCCGTGCGGGTGGCCGGCTTAAGGTGGTCGATGCTCGCTCACTTCTCGGCCAGGATCGCCTTGGCCAGCCGGTTTCCCAGCGCCACCGAATAGTTCTGCCCGCGATCCTGCGGATACACCTGGAACATGCTGCCGATCCACAGTCCCGGGAGCGGCGCGCGCAGCGGCGGGATGTGCTGCGAGTACTCGCGGGTAACGATCGGCTGGGCGTAGGAGGCGCCGAAGACCCAGCTTTCGCGCACCCAGCGCTCGTGGAACGCCGGGTTGAGGCGCCGCAGCGCCGGGAGAAACGTGGCCAGCACCTCCTCCTTGGACAGGCGGAAGAGCCGGTGGTCCATCGGCAGATAGTTGCCGAGATAGACGAGGTGCCTCCCGCCATAATCTTCCGGAGGCAGGTAGTTGGTGTGCTCGACGAGCGCGACGAACGGATAGCCGGGATCGTTGATGTTCACCCAGTACTCGCGGTGTGGCAGCAGCGGCCGGTCGAGGGCAAGGATGGCGCAATGCGCGCCGTAGGCCTCGCCCCAGTCGTAGCGCTGCCGGTAGGCTTCCGGTAGCTGCGGCACGAGGCGAATGGTCACGCGCACTGGCAGCGTCGAGACCACACGGTCAAATTCGCCGCTGCGCATTCCGCTGTCGCGAGCGCCAGTGGGGCGCCATGCCACGATCCATTGTCCTCGCTGGTCTCCTCGGCTGCGGCTGGTGAGAGTCAGGCCCACTGCCTCCTGTCCCAGATGCACCTCTCCACCGAGCCGGCGAATCGCTGCTACCAGCGCATCGTAGAGCTGCTGAAAGCCGCCGCGGAGGTAGCCCAGATCGAAGCTACGATAGTGGATGCGCGCCCAGAACCAGGGCATGGCGATCTCGGCAAAATGGTCGCCGAACTTCTGGCGCAGCAGCGGCTCCCAGCAGACCTCGTAGGCACGACGCCCCATCCACCGCTGGAGCCACTCGTGCGCGGTGAACCGCTCGAACCGGCGGTAGTCACGCTGCAGCTTGAGGTAGGCCACCACCGCACCCATGCGCAGGCGGTCGGCCGGTGCTAAGGGCGCGAAGCGTAACAGCCCCAGCGGCGTATATGGCTGCCAGAGGCGGCCGTCTCGCACCATGGCATTGATCGGCCGTGCCCATACGAGCTGCCGGCCCAGCCCCAGCTCGTGGATCAGCGCGGTGATCGCCGTATCGGATCGGAAGAGGTGGTGATAGAACTTTTCCAGATATGGCCCGCCGCCCGGGAGCTCCGGCGCTGGCCGAAAGCCGGCAGCCAGTCCGCCCGGCTCGGCCTCGCGCTCGAGGACCACCACCGGCTCCCCCCGCTGAGCAAGACGCAGGGCCACGGTCAGACCCAGCGCGCCGCCGCCGAGCACCACCGTTCGCTGCCCCTGCCGCGCGGCCGGCTGGAGCGCGGTGGCCGGACGCGCGGCAATACGACTCTCGCGCGCCTCTTCGATTGCGATCGCCACAAGCGAAGCGTACCGGAGCCGGCACGAAATCTGCATCGCTCCGCCTCAGCTACGCGCCGGCCCACCCCGGCGCCGTCTCATCGCAGCGCTCGCCCCTCCCGTTCGGGAATAGCCACCGCTACGCGCTGGCCTACCCCGGCACCTCGGCCAGCACGTGACGGCTCACGGCGCTATTCGCGCGCGCTTTCGTAGAGGAGCCGGATGATCGCCTCGATCTCTGGCTCCTCGATGGTTAGATCGCGCAGGCGGTAGCGGGCGGCGACGGCGGCGATCAGCTCAGAGGCAGTGGTCTCGGTGCGGCTGAAGCGCAGCCAGCGCCGCGGACCATCGGCCCGCACCTCGCGCGCGTGCGGTACCTCGAGCGGCCCCGCCGCGTTCTCGTCGCCGGCCAGGTCGACTACCAGCGTGCGCTCGAGGCCGAACCGGTCGCGGATCCCTTCCAGGCTACCATCGTAGAGCAGCCGGCCGTGGTCGATGATCAGCAGCCGCGCGCAGAGCTGCTCGACGTCAGCCATGTCGTGCGTCGTCAGCACGATCGTGACGCCGCGCTCGCGGTTGATCGTGCGCAGGAAGTCGCGGATGCGCTGCTTGGCCACAACGTCGAGCCCGATGGTCGGCTCATCCAGGTACAGCACCTCGGGATCATGCAGCAGCGCGGCTGCCAGGTCGCCGCGCATGCGCTGGCCCAGGCTCAGCTGCCGCACCGGCGTGTGGAGGAACGGGTCCAGATCGAGCAGGCGCCGGAAGCGGTCTAGATTAGCCGCATACCGCGCCGCCGGTACGTGATAGATGTACCGCAGGAGCTCGAACGATTCGACCAGCGGCAGGTCCCACCAGAGCTGCGTGCGCTGGCCAAACACGATACCGATCCGGCGCGCCACCTCCTTGCGCCGGCGCCAGGGGACGAGCCCAAAGACCTCGACCCGCCCGCTCGTCGGCACCAGGATGCCGGTCAGCATCTTGATTGTTGTACTCTTGCCGGCGCCGTTGGGGCCAAGACAGCCGAGCATCTCGCCGCGCGAGATCGAGAAGGTGATGCCGTCGACCGCGCGCACCTCGCGGGAGCGCCGCTCGAAGAGGTTGCGGAGCGCGCCGAGCGCGCCGCGGTGGTGGTAGGCCACGCGGAAGGTCTTGCGCAGATCCTCCACCGCGATCACCGGCTCGGCCTGCGCGCGGGGGACCTGCTGGAGCAGTACGCCGGCTACGCTCACGTGCCCGTACTCTGATAGCGTCGCATGCCCATCGCCCAGGCGCGCCAGGCGACGAGTGCCATGATGCTTGCCACCACCGGCGAAAGCAGCTGTGTCCAAAGCGGAAGCCCCAGGGGATCGGCCCGGCCGAGCAGATAGAGCGCCGGGTAGTAGTTCACGAAGGCCAGCGGCACGATGAACGTGAAGAAGCGCCGCAGCCATCCACGATAGAGGTCCAGCGGGTAGCTGGCAAAGAAGTCGCCACCGTAGGTGAGGACGTGCGTGGCCTCCTTCCCCTGCACCGTCCAGAAGCAGAACACCGCCCCCAGCACGAAGATCGAGAAGTAGATGCCAAAGCCACCCACCAGTGCCAGCACCAGGACCGCGACCCGTGCTGCCGACCAGGGGATGGCCAAGAGCTGCTGGGCAATGGCGAAGACCGCCACTCCCTGGGCAAGGCGCCCGAAGCGATGGAGCCGGAAATCCTCCGTCATCGCCTGGAAGAGCGCTCCCAGCGGGCGCGTGAGCACGCGGTCGAACGTGCCGGCTACGATGAAGCGGTCGAAGTTATCGAGCGAGGCAGCGAAGAGCTCGGCCACCGAGAACGAGAGGCCCGACATGCCGTAGAGCAGCGCCACCTCACCGAGCGACCAGCCGGCCAGACGAGGCACCCGCTGCAGGATGATCGCCACGGCCGCGAAATCGATGATGTTGCCGGCAAAGGCGCCGGCCACCGTCATCAGGAACGAAAGGCGGTACTGCATCTGGCTTCGTGCCTGCGCGCCGACCAGGTGCCCGTAGAGCGCGATCGCGCCGCTCAGTGCCCCCGCCAGCCGTCTCGCCGCGTCCATCACGTGAGCCGCCATGCTCTGGCTCCGCTCGTCCACCCTATCCACCCTGGATGACCACGCGCCGCGTGGCGCGCCACACGAGCAGCTGTGCCAGGCCGAGCATGCCGGTCGCCCACAGCGCCTGCTGCCCCAGGAGGCGCACCAGCGCTGCGCCGTGGTACTGCTCCAGAAAGATGTCGCAGGGGATCTGGGTGATCGACACGAACGGCAGGGCCTGCACGATGGGGCGGAGCCAATCCGGAAAGAGACGTACCGGCAGTGTGAAGCCGCTGAGAAAGAGCACGGCCGCGCCGGTGATCGAGGCCAGACCCCGCGTGTCGGTTGTCCAGAAGGCAGTGAGATTGATCAAGAAACGCCAGCCGAAGCTCACCGTCACCGCCAGCGCCACACTCACGAGCACCAGGAGCCAGGTGAACGGCGACGACGGCCACCGGAGCCCATAGGTGAGCTGCCCCACGAGCAGCACCGGCAGGCAGCGGAAGAGCAGAAAGTACACCGACCGTCCATAATCACGGGCCAGCCAGTAGCCGAGATACGAGAAGGGCTTCGATAGATCCGAGACGACGCTGCCATCGCGGATCGTCTTCTCGACGTCGAACCAGCCCCACAGGCTGACGATCATGATCAACGCCTGCGTCACCCACGTGTAGGTCACGACGTCGCGCGCATCGTAGCCGACGATCGTGCCCTGGCCGGCAAACGCCGCCAGCAAAATCGCCGCGCGGATGTAGCCGAAGAATGCATTGGTCACCAGCCCCGCCAGGTTGGCGGTGCGATAGGCGAGCTGCTGCTGGAACTGCCTCCTGGCGAGCTCCCAGTAAAGACGCATGCCGGCGCTCCAGATGGGGGGCGAGCCTCGCTTTGGGGCGGGCCGCCGCCAGACGAGCAGCGCCGCGCCCGCGGCGCCCCGATTGGATATACGCAAAACTGCGGATTAGCGTACCTCAGCCGGGCGGCGGCGGTCAAGCATGGAGGACCCGGCGCACGCCGAGCGGGCGTGGCGCCGCCCGGCGGTGGCGGCCGGTGGCTCCTCTGGGAGGAGCCGGTAGTGCCAGGTAGCCACGCTGGTGCAGGCGCACTCGCGCCGCCTCGCGCGAGACGTCGAACGCCGCCTGCACCCGGCGGATGAGCGCGGCGGCCGCGGGTGTTCCTTCTTCCACCGGCGGCCGGGTAGCATATCCGGCAAGCACCCCTTCGGCGAGGCGAGCGAGGGTGGTGGCCGGCATCAGCAGCGCGCCGCTAAAGTAGCCAGCCTGCCACTCGAGCCAGTCGGCGCGCCCGGCGCGCACGATCGTCTCGCGCCGGCAGCGGAATCCAGCACTGCCTCCGCTCGCGCTTCCCTGGTATGCCGGTCCGGCACCCTGGAGCTTGCGTCCAGGCTGCCGTGGGGAGACGATCGTGCCCTGGCGGGCTAGAGCAGCTTCTAGCATAGGCTTCTCCGCCGGCGGCGCCAGAGCCCAGAGGCAGGCGTGCAGGTGCACGTGCCCAAGCTCATGCGCGAGCGTGCTGCGCAGGCGGTGCGCGCGCTCCGGCGCCTCGGAGAGCTCGCGTGCGATGCGCACGCGTGGGGCGCCTTTGGCCAGAAACTCGGTCACGCCTTCGATAGAGGGGCCTTCGGCACGGAGATCGGCGTAGAGGTCGAGGTCGCTCGTGAGCTGCTCGAGTAGCACCGTCAGATCATCGGTGCTCAGCGGGAAGCACGCCCCGCCGCGCTGCACGCGCCGCCGGGCAGCGAGCAGCGCTTCGCCCTCGCGGTCGATCTCATCTGCCTCGAAGTGCGGACGCTGCGGCAGGCGGCCGGTGTGGTCGGGCACCCAGCGCACGCTCAGGCCCCCTCGAGCGAGCGCCGGAAGGCGCGGAAGGCAATCGCTACCTGCTCCGGCCGGTGCGCGCCTGCACGCAGATCCTGGGGGATCTGCCCGGCCACAAAGTACAGATAGTCGCGGGGTAGATCGAGCACGGCGGCGAACTGCTCCAGCAGATGCTCGGAAGGCGGGTTGCGCCGGTCGTGCTCCAGATCGTTGAGGTACTGAGGCGAGATCGGCGTACCGTCCTCCTTGAGCAGCCGTGCGGCCAGCTCTTTCTGGCTGAGCCCGGCGCGCTTGCGTGCCTGGAGGACCACCTGCCCAAAGCTCGCCATCGGCTCGTTCCCGCTGGGCAACCGCCGATCCATCTGCGAATCAGCAGAATAGCATATTCCTTGCCGGGTACGTCGCCTCCAGCAAGGCCGCCCGGCGAGAGAGGGGGGAAGCCGTCTTGCATTCTGCGCCGGGTAGCGTATGCTGGATGGTGGTGCTGAATCCGCATGTTGCGGCTGTTGAGGCCAAGGAGGTGACGGTATGGCGACGGTCATGCGTGACACCGAAGCGGTGAAGCGGGCGCTGGCGGCGGGGCAGATCACCGTTCCTGATCCCACCACCGGCTATCATCGCTCGATGTATGCGGATTGTCCAAAGGATGGGCAGCCTGCCTCCATTCGGCGCATCATCCGCGAGCACGGTGGCGAGATTACGCAGGTCACGATGTACTGCCCGCGCTGCGCCAACGAGTTCACTGCCCCCATCGAAGCGCTCTACCTGCGCTAGGTCGCTGCCGGAAGGCTCCGGCCCTGGCCGGCAGCCGGCAAAGAGGCCCGCGCTCAGTCACGCAGTCACGAGCGCGGGCTTTCTTACTGGTCGCTGCCCAGACAGCTCAAGCATCAACGAGCGCCGCGCCCTGGAGCCAGTTTAGCGATCAACGCAGGGATCAGTAATGCGGAGAGGGTACAGTAGAACTGATGAAGACCATTGAAACGTTGGCCATAATCACTCCGGATGGCACTCTGACCGCGCGCGTGCCAGCTGAGCTACCGCCCGGCCGGCACCGGGTGGTGCTGGTGATGATCGAGGAGGAACCGGCGCAGGCAGAGAAGAAGCCCTCGCATGACCTGCCGCTTCATGATGTTGGTGCATGGCCAGAAGGACTGTCACTGCGGCGCGAGGACCTCTATGACGACTGGGGACGGTGAGTCGGTCTTCGTGGATACCAGTGTCCTCGTGTATGCTGCCGTCGTTTCAGCCCCATACCACCAGCATGCTCGTCAGTCCTTGGGGCAGCTTCAGGAGAGAGGTGCCGAGCTATGGGTGAGCCGGCAGGTCTTGCGAGAGTACCTTGCAGTCCTTAGCCGCCCGCAGACGTTCGCTCGACCGCTCCCTATCGAAGTCCTAGTAACGGATATCCGAAACTTCCTGACGCGGTTTCGGGTTGCCGAAGATGGGCCCGTGATCATGGATCGCTTGCTCACCTTGCTCCTGCAGGTCTCCATCGGCGGCAAGCAGGTGCACGATGCCAACTATCGTAGCTACCATGCAGGCCTATGGTGTTCAGAGGCTCCTCACGGCGAATGCGAGCGACTTCGCTCGCTTCGGCCATCTGATTACGGTGGACCCGCTGGTGTCTCGCGGCGCCGCTCCGTGACCGGCCGGCGTGTGGCCGCATGACGAGATGGCCAGCAGCCCGCCCGCAGCCGTGCGGCGGGCCGCTGGCGCTGGAAATCGAGGTGCCAAGGCACGGAATCGAACCGTGGACACGAGGATTTTCAGTCCTCTGCTCTACCAACTGAGCTACCTTGGCAGACGCCGCAATTTTAGCAAAGCGCCTTGCCGAGCCGTGCTGCTGGGCCGCACTCGGGCGGGCATGGCTGCTAGCGGCAGCTCCAGCCGGTCGCTGTGCCCCGCTCCCTCCCACCATCGGCCGCTCAGGAATGGAGGCAGGTGGGCGGTGAGGGGCTCGAACCCCCGACGCCGGCGGTGTAAACGCCGTGCTCTGCCAGCTGAGCTAACCGCCCGTTTCAGGCACAAAGCGACAGTCGACTTGAAAAGCGTGCAAAGCGCATCGTGGAGCGTGCGCAGTCTTGACCCTCCCTTTTCGCTTTGCACGCCGCGGGCCGCACGCTACCGGGGCTCACGCCACAGGGTGCCGAGGATGGGACTTGAACCCATACGAGGATTGGTTACCCCACTAGGCCCTCAACCTAGCGCGTCTGCCAGTTCCGCCACCTCGGCGCGACGCAAAAGTATACCATTCGACCGGGCCTTCCCAAAGACGTCGTCGGAAACAGAGTGGGTGGCGTGGTCGGCTCAAGGAGCGCCTGAACGGTGAAGCTGGTCGATCGCCCCTCGCGCGCCCGATGGCTGCGGCGCTGGCTCGCCGGCCGGCTGCGCTGGATGCGCGCCGCCGGGGCGCGCCATCCGTTTCGCGCGGCCTGGCTGGCGCTGGCGGCAGGGATGCTGATCGTCCTGGCGCTCTTCAGCCGTGGGGCGGGGCTGACGCTGCGCCAGCAGCTCTTCCTGGCTACCGCGACCGTCGTGCTCGCCTGGCTGTGTACCTGGATCATCTTCCTCGAGCACGATGATCCGGCCGACACCTCTCCGCCGGCACCACCGCCTGCCGTCCAATGACCCGCCGGCTCCCCATCAGCGTGATCGTGCCCACCTACAACGGCGCGCACCTGCTGCCGGCGTGCCTCGATTCGCTCGCCCGCCAGACCCGCGCGCCCGATGAGACGATCGTCGTCGACGACGCGTCCACCGACGAGACGCTCGCGCTGCTGGCATCACGCTATCCCTTGGTGCGCGTGGTGCGCCTCGAGCGCAACCGTGGCTTCGTTGCTGCCACCAACCGCGGCATTGCCGAGGCGCGCGGCGAGATCGTCGTGCTGCTCAACAACGACACCGAGGCCGATCCCGGCTGGCTCGAGGCGCTGGTCGCACCGCTCGAGCAGGACGAGTCGCTCGGCTTCTGCGCCTCCAAGCTGCTCCTCTTCGACCGCCGCGATTATCTGCATTCGGCCGGCGACGGCTATACGGTGGGTGGCGTGCCGATCAATCGCGGCGCCTGGACGCGCGACGACGGCCGTTATGACCAGCCGGAGCGTATCTTCGGCGCCTGTGCCGGAGCCGCCGCCTATCGCCGCGCCATGCTCGAGGCGCTGGGCGGCTTCGATCCGTGGCTCGTCTCCTATCTGGAGGATGTCGATCTCAGCTGGCGGGCGCAGCTGCTGGGCTATCAGTGCCTGTATGTGCCCCAGGCGCGGGTCTATCATCGCGTGAGTGCCAGCGGCGGCGGCGTGCGGCCGAGCTACTACTGCGGGCGCAACTTTCTGCTCGTGCTCGCCAGCGACGTGCCGTGGCCCATCCTGCGTCGGCACTGGCGCGCCATCCTCCGCCAGCAGGGAGCGATCGTGCTGCAGGCGCTTCGCCACGCGCGTGAGCCGGCGGCGCGTGCGCGGCTGCGGGGCTTCCTCGCCGGGCTGGCGCTGCTCCCGGCGGCGCTGCGCCGCCGCCGGCGCATCCAGCGCCGGCGGTGCGTGCCGATCGAGCAGCTCGAGCGGCTGCTTGCACCGGCGCCTGGCTGAGCGCTGCTGCCGGGTATACTCGGCGCGACGATGTCCATCTTCCGGCGGCTCTTCGGCGGGCTGGCGAGCCGCGAGCGCGGCGATGATCGGAATGCCCTGTGGATCTTCGTGCGCTGCAGCGCCTGCGGCGAGGCGATCAAGGTGCGCATCGACAAGGTTCACGACCTCACCGGTGAGTTCGACGGCCAGGGTGATTACCCCACGCGCTACCACGTGAGCAAGGAGATCGTGGGCCAGCGGTGCTTCCGCCGCCTCCACGTGGAGCTCACCTTCGATGCCCAGAAGCGACCGGTCGAGCGCCAGATCACCGGCGGTGAGTTCATCACTGAAGCGGAGTACGCCGCGGCGGCGCCGGCCCCGCCGCCCTAGCAGGCAGCTCGGCGTTTCTAGGGTCGAGGCACCATGACATCGATCGCTCAGCCGGCGCGCGCGGCGCGTTGGGAGCGCTGGCGCGTGCCGGTAGCCCTAGGCGCCGGGGTGCTGGCCGCCTTTGCCACCGGCCGGCTCGCCGCCCGCTCGCCGCTGCTTGCAGCCGCGGCCGTCCTGGGCCCACTGCTTGGCAGCTGGGCGCTACGCCGCGTCGAGGTGGCGCTGGTGCTCCTCCTGGCGGTGATCACGCTGCTCCCGTTTGGCGTGGTGCCGGTGCGTCTGGGCGTCGCCCCGACGTTCCTCGACCTGGCCGCTGCCACCATCTCCTTCGTATGGCTAGCGCGGGCGGCCGCCGGCAAGAGCCCCACGCGTCTCACCGGTGTAGGCGGAGCGCTGCTCGTCTTCGTGGGCGTGACGGCGGCGGCGTACGTGCTGGCCGGCGAGCCGCTGGTGCCCAATGAGACGGGACGGACGTTTGGCAAGGTGGTCGCCGCGCACCTGATCTTCATCCCGCTCTTCAATCTGGTAGTGGACCCCACCGGTGTACGCCGCGTGCTGCGCTGGCTCGCCGGCTTGGCGACGCTCGAGGCGCTGGCCGGCATTGCGCTGTATGCTGTCCCTCGCGATCTGGCCTTCCGCCTGCTCGTCGCCCTCGGGCCACTGGGCTATCCAACCGACGACACGGTGCTGCGCTATCGCCCCGAAACCTCTATCCTGCGCGCCAACGGCACCTCGGTCGATCCCAATATGCTCGGCGCGCTGCTGATGATCGCGGCCGCGATCGTTGTGCCGCAGCTCTTCGCGGTGCGGCCGGTGGTCAACAGGTGGCAGGCGCTGCTCGCCCTCGGCCCGCTCGGCCTGTGCCTCCTGCTGACCGAATCGCGCGGGACGTGGCTGGGACTCGCCGGCGGCGTGCTGCTGGTTGGAGTGCTGCGCTATCGCCGGCTGTGGCTGGCAGCCGGCGCCGCCGGCATCCTGGCGCTGGTGCTGCCGCAGGCCGGGCGCTTCACCGGCCACCTGATCGAAGGCTTGCGCGCCCAGGATCCGGCTGCGGCCATGCGCGTCGGCGAGCTACGCAACGCGGTCGCCGTCATCACCCAGCATCCATGGTTCGGTGCCGGCTGGAGTACTGAAGGAAAGTCGCTCGAGCTGGCCTTCACCTACGGCGTCTCCAACGTGCTGCTCACCGTGGCCGAGCGATCGGGCCTGATCGCTGCGGCGGCGTATGTCGGGGTACTGGTGGTGCTGGCAGTGCAGCTCTGGCCGGCGGTGCGGGCCACGTTGCGCCGGCCGGTGGACGATGGCATTCTGCTGGGCCTGGTGGCGGCGCTGGCAGCGGCGCAGATCGGCGGCCTGCTCGACCATTACTTCGTGCGATTTCCCCATCTGATCACGCTGCTCTGGCTCGTGGCGGCCCTGGCGGTGAGGGAAAGCGAGTGCGTGTGCGCGAAGCCGATCGATCCCCAGGGCGAAGCAAGCCCGCTGCCAGGGCGCTGAGAGTGAAGGAGCGTGAGCGCGTGTGTGCCGAAGGGTGATCGATCCGATGCCCATCGCATCCTTGGTCGTCGACGCCCGCCTGCTGGCCTATAACCGGAGCGGTATTGGGCGCTACCTGCGCCACCTGTATACCGCGATGGCCGAGGTCGTGGGTGATGAGCCGCCGGGCATGGCGCCGGCCGGCCTGCGGCTCACCATGCTGTACCACCGCAGCGACCGCGAGCGCGCGCTGGCCGGGCTCTGGCCCGGCAGCGCCGCCTGGACGCCGCCGCACCACCGGCTCGAGCGCTGGATGCTGGCAGCCGAGCTGGCGCGGCTGCGACCGCAGCTGGTCCACGCGCCGGATCACGTCTGCCCCGAGCCGCTGGGGTGGCGAACCGTGCTCACCGTGCACGACCTGGCGTTTCTGCGCCTGCCGGAGACGCACGCGCCCCAGAGCCGCGCCTATTACGCCGGGCTGCTCCGGAGCGTGTGCCGTGCAACGCGCACGATCTGCGTCTCCCAGGCCACCCGCGACGACCTGCTGGAGCTGGCCGGTGCTGACCCGGAGAGGGTGCGGGTAATCTACGAGGCACCCGATCCTTGCTACAGGCCCGACGGGCCGGCCGCCCCGGCGGAGCGGCCCTATCTTGTCTTCACCGGCACGATCGAGCCGCGCAAGAACCTGGCGCGCGTCCTGCGCGCGCTCGCGACGCTCGCTCCCGGCCGGCGGCCGGAGCTGCGGGTGGCCGGCGCGGCCGGCTATCGGGCCGCGGAGGTGCTGGCCCTGCCGGCGCAGCTCGGCCTCGAAGGCGACGTTTGCTTTCTTGGCCCGCGCCCCACGAGCGAGGTGGCGTCGCTCTACCGCGGCGCGATCGCGCTCATCTTTCCATCGCTCCTGGAAGGCTTTGGGCTGCCGATTCTCGAGGCGATGGCCTGTGGCACGCCGGTAATTACCTCCAACCGCTCCAGCATGGCCGAGGTGGCCGGCGACGCGGCGGTGCTCGTCGATCCGGAGGACGTGGAGTCGATTGCAGCGGCGATCTCGCAGCTGATGGAGCACCCGAGCGAGCGCGAGGAGTGGCGGCGGCGGGGCCTGGCACGCGCGGCACAGTTCAGCTGGCAGCGCGCCGCCCGGCAGACCCTGGACACCTTTGCCGAGGCGCTGGCGGCATGAGCCTCCTCAGTGCCCCTCCCACGGCGGATGAGGCGCTTGCGGGTGCGCCCCTTAAGAGGGGCGCTGGCGGCAGGAGCCGCACTGCCCGGCGACCCTGCCCGGCACTGCCCGGCGGTGGTACGCCCCTGAAGCCGGGAATGCGCAGCATGAGCCTGCTCTTCGCGCTATCTCGACGTTCCCAACGCGCCCGACACCGGCTTTCCCGTAGGCAGCAGGTGGCATGAGACTGCTCTTTGTCACCCCCCAGCTTCCGTGGCCGCCCATGCAGGGGACGGCCCTGCGCAATTTCCATCTGCTCCAGATCGCCGCCGGCGCGCACGAGGTCGATCTGCTGACCTTCGGCCCGACCTCCGAAGAAGGGTACACGCCGAGCCTCGAGGGAAACGCCGGGCTGGGTGAGGCCATCCCTGAACCGCTGCAGCGCCTCTGCCGGCGGATCGAGGTCATGGCAGCGCCGCCGCGCCGCTGGCGCGACCGCCTGCGCGACCTTGTGGTTGGCCGTGCCGATATGGAAGGCCGGCTCTGGTCGCCGGCCTGCGCCGCGCGCCTGAGTGCGCTGCTGCGCGCGCACGGTTACGATGCGGTGCAGCTCGAAGGGTTCGAGATGGCCGGCTACCTGCTCGGACCGGCCGCGCTGCGGGCCGAGGCTGCCTTACCGGCGGGGCGGCGCATGCCCAAGCTGATCTTCGACGACCACAACGCCGAGTACGTCCTCCAGCGCTCGGCCGCCGCCGTCGATCGCCGCCGGCCGCGCCGCTGGCCGCGTGCGCTCTATTCGGCAGTACAGGCGGCGCGCCTGCGCCGGCGCGAGGCACTCTACGCCGCCGCTGCCGACCTGACCCTGGCCGTCTCCGAAGAAGATGCGGCTGCGCTCGAGGCCCTCGTGCCGGGCCTGAACGCGGCCGTGGTGCCGAATGGCGTCGACTGCACTGCCTTCCCGCCGCCGGAGCCGGCAGCCGTCCCAACTCTGTTCTTCGCCGGCAAGCTCGACTACCGACCGAATGTCGATGCCTGCGAGTGGCTGGTGCATGAGATCGTGCCCCGCGTGCGGCGCGAGGTGCCGGAGGTGCGGGTGGTGCTGGCGGGGCGCGATCCCGCGCCGGCGGTGCGCGCGCTTGCCGGTCCTGGGATTGAGATCACCGGCGCACTGGAGGCCGGCGAGCTGCGCCGCCGACAGGCCGCCGCCTGGGTCTACGTCGTTCCGGTGCGCATGGGTGGCGGCGTGCGCTTCAAAGCACTCGAAGCGATGGCGGCAGGCGTGCCGCTGGTGGCCACGTCGCTTGGTGCCGCCGGGACCGGCGCCGTAGATGGCGAGCACGCGCTCATTGCCGATGGCGCCGAGGCGCTGGCGAAGGCCATCGTCCGCCTGCTGCAGCGGCCGGACGAGCGCGCGCGCCTCGCAGCGTCGGCACGCGCACTCGCAGTGGCCCGGCACGACTGGCAGCGCATTGCGCCGCGACTGCTCGAGGCATATGACGTGCTCCGCGCCGCACCCCGGCGGCGGGTGAGTGTGGTGGCAACCGTACTGAACGAGCGCCGGAGCCTGCCGCTGCTGCTCGATTCGCTGGCTGCCCAGACACGCCCGGCGGACGAGGTGGTGATCGTGGACGGCGGCTCGACCGACGGCACCCTTGAGCTGCTGAAGCACTATGAGGTCGATGCCGCCAGTGATGCCAGTGAGGCCAGTGCCGCCAGCGAGGCCAGTGAGGCCGCTGCAGCCGGCGCCGAGCCCGGCGCGGCCGGAAATGGTGGCGCCCCGCACACGGATGCCACGCCGGCCGCACCGCCCAGCCGCCGGCGCGTGCTCTCGCTGCCGGGAGCGAACATTGCCCAGGGGCGCAACGCCGCCATCCGTGCTGCCTCCGGCGACCTGCTTGCCGTCACCGATGCCGGAGTGGCGCTCGACCCGGCGTGGCTCGAGCGGCTGATCGCGCCCCTCGAGCGCTACCAGGCCGGGCGCCTCGACGGGGTCAGCGGCTTCTTCGTGCCCGCCCCGCAATCCCTCTGGGAGCTAGCGCTCGGTGCGACGACGCTCCCGGAGGCAGGCGAGATCGATCCGGCACGCTTTCTGCCCTCGAGCCGCTCACTCGCCGTGCGCCGAACGGCGTGGCGGGCAGCTGGCGGCTATCCCGAGTGGCTCGACTACTGCGAGGACCTGCTCTTCGACTTCGCCCTGCGCGCCCAGGGCGCCCGCCTGCGCTTCATGCCGCGCGCCTTCGTGCGCTTCCGTCCCCGCTCGTCACCGCGCGCGTTCTTCCGCCAGTACTACCAGTACGCGCGCGGCGATGGGAAGGCCGGCATCTACGCCCGGCGCCATGCCATTCGCTACGCCAGCTATGCCCTAGGCGCGCTGCTCGCTACCCAGGTGGCGCATTCGGGGAGCGACCGGCGACGCTGGGGCGCGCTACTTATCCTGGTCACCGGTGGCGTCCTATATCTGCGACGCCCGTTAGTACGATTAGCGCACCAGAGTGAATCGGCGGGAGCGTTCTGGCGGGCCGTGCCGCTGCTCCCACTCGTGCGCGTCACCGGCGACGTAGCAAAGATGCTTGGCTATCCGGTGGGGCTGGTCTGGCGCCTTCGCCATCATCCCGACCGGCCGCGCCGGCCAGACCAGGTGGTGGGGAGAGAGCACGCGTGGCGTCTGTAGCAAGCCTGGAACATCCGGCGGTGGTGGGCCCGGGTGCTGCCATGGTCGGGAGCACCCACCAGGTGCCGCTGCTCTCGATCGTGATCGTGACGCACAACGTGCGTGAGCTGCTGCGCCGCTGTCTCGCATCGGTCCTGGCCAGCCAGACGCCCTTTCTGTTTGAGGTCTGCGTCGTCGATACCGGCGACGACGACAGCGCAGCAATGGTGCGGGCCTGCTTCCCGCCGGTGCGGGTGCTGGAGGCGCCGGATAACCCTGGGTTCGGCGCAGCCTGCAATCTCGGCCTGCGGTGCACGCAAGGCGCCTACTGCCTGCTGCTCAATCCCGATACCGTTCTCCCGCCCGAGGCGCTCGCGCGCGCCGTAGCGGCGCTCGAAGCCGAGCCGTCGGTGGGTATTCTGGGGCCGAAGCTCGTGCGGGCCGATGGCTCGCTCGATCTGGCCTGCCGGCGCTCGTTCCCCACGCCGCGCAACGCGCTCTTCCACTTCTTGGGCCTGCCGCGCCTCTTCCCCAGAGTGCCGGCCTTCGGCGAATACAATCTCACCTACAAGGATCCCGACGAAAGCTACGACGTCGATGCTGTCACCGGCGCCTTTCTGCTGGTGCGGCGAGCGGTGCTCGAGCAGATTGGTCTCTTCGATGAGACGTTCTGGATGTACGGCGAGGATCTTGACCTCTGCTGGCGCAGTCGAGCGGCCGGCTGGCGCACGCGCTACTATCCTGCGGTACGAGTCCTGCACCTCAAAGGCCAGAGCAGCCGGACGCGCTCGCTGCGCTGCACCTATGAATTCTTCCGCGCCATGCACATCTTCTACTGCAAGCACTACGCGCCTCGCCGCGCTCCGGCGATGAATGCACTCGTCACCACCGGCATCGTGGCGCTCGGTGGGCTCTCGCTGCTGGCCGATCGCCTGCGGCCGCCGGCACGCCGGCGCGTATCGTAAGTCCTATGAGCGACGCACCTGTTCAGACTGAGGAGGTGCCGTCCGGCGCCCACGCCGGCGCGTCGCCGGCCGTGCTGCCGACGTGGAGTGCTACCCACGAGGGCAGCCGGCTGGCCCCCGCAGCCGGCCGGCGACTGGCGCGCTGGCAGCGCCTGACACTCACGCCGCTCTTTCTGGCCCTCTTCGACACTGTGGCGGTGGTGGCGGGCTTCGCGTTCGCCTACTTCCTGCGGTTCGTGCTCGAGGTGCCGCATGCGCAGGAGATCCATAGCGCGCGCGCCTATGCGGGCTTTCTGCTGGTGGCCACACCGCTCTTGCTCGGTAGCTTCGCCGCCTACGGCCTCTACCAGCGCAAGAACCTGGTCAGTATTGTCGATCAGCTCTTTCGCCTGGTGACGGCGGTGCTGGTCGGTCTGGTGGCCACGGTGGCCGTCTCCTCATTCGTCGTGCGTGGCTGGCCCGACTATTCTCGCCTGCTGCTCGGCTATCTGTGGATCGGCTGCTGCGGTGCGGCCTGCGCACTGCGCTATGCCTGGGCGCTATGGCGCGACTACCTGGCACGGAGCGGGGCGGCGGTGCGCACCACCCTGATTGTCGGCGGTGGCCCGGCCGGCCAGCGGGTGGCGTGGCACTTTCAGCGTGCGCCCGAGCTCGGCTACCGCGTGCTTGGCTTCCTCGACGATCAGCTGCCAGCCGGCGTGCTCCCGGCCGCCGGTGCGCCAGTGCTGGGAAGGGTGCGTGACCTGGATGAGGTGCTGGCGCGCCTGCAGCCAAACGACCTGGTGCTGGCCGATCCAACGCTGACCAACCAGGAGCAGCTCGAGATCATCAACCGTTGCCAGGGGCGGCCGGTGGCGATTCGCGTCTTCCCGGATGTCTTTCAGATGCTGATGAGCGACGCCTCACTGCTCAACCTGCACGGGCTGACGCTGATCGGCATCCATGATCCGGAGCTTCAGGCGTGGCAGCGCACGGTCAAGCGCTGGTTCGACATCATCTTCTCGCTCCTGGTACTGGTCGTCTCCTCGCCGCTGATGCTGCTCATCGCGCTGCTGGTCAAGCTCGATTCTCCCGGCCCCGTCTTTCACGTGCAGGAGCGTGTCGGCCAGGATGGCAAGCGCTTCCACGTGATCAAGTTCCGCTCCATGATCCAGGACGCAGAGGCCGCGACCGGCCGTTACTGGACGGTGCGCAACGACCCGCGGCGCACGCGCGTGGGACGCATCCTGCGCCGCTTCTCGCTCGACGAGTGGCCGAACTTTATCAACGTGCTCGTCGGCGACATGAGCGTGGTGGGGCCACGAGCGGAGCGCCCCATGTTTGTCGCCCAGTTCAGCGAGACGGTGCCGGATTACCTGCGCCGGCTGCGCGAGAAGGCGGGCATTACCGGCTGGGCGCAGGTCAATGGGCTGCGGGGCGACGTCTCGATCGAGGAGCGCACCAAGTACGACCTCTATTACGTCGATAACTGGTCGCTCTGGCTCGACCTCAAGATCATCGTCCGTACCGCACTGCAGCTGCTGCGCGACCGCAACGCCTACTGACCGGCGATCACGTCTCCAGAGTAGAGCAGCCGGCCGCCCGGCCAGCAGGCCGCGCGCGCCATGACAGCTCTTCTCGCCCTCGCCGCCATCTGCTATGCTGTGCTAGGTTAGCACTCGTGCTGCATGAGTGCTAAGTCCATGAGTGGCGGCCGGGGACCGGGCCAGATGTTGTGGCGGGCCGGCCGGTGGTGCGCGGCGGAGCAGCGAAGCAGAAGCGATGCAGACGACTCAAGCGGCCGAACCACGGCTTTCCGAACGCAAGGAGCGCATTCTCAAGGCGATCGTCGAGGACTATATTCGCACCGCCTCGGCGGTGGCGTCGGAGACGCTCGTGCGCGAGCATGGCCTGGGCGTCTCCTCGGCCACCGTGCGCAACGAGATGGCGGAGCTGGAGGCCGAAGGCTACATCTACCAGCCACACACCTCGGCTGGGCGCATTCCATCGGAGCTGGGCTATCGCTACTTCGTCCACCGGCTGATGGAAGAGCAGCAGATCCCGCCTTCCGAGCAGCTCACTATCCGCCATCAGTTCCACCAGGTGGCGCTCTACCGTGATCGGTGGCTGCAGCTGGCGGCGGCCGTGCTGGCGCGCGCGGTGCGTGCAGCGGCGATCGTCAGCGCCCCGCAGGTAGTGGCCTGCCGCCTCAAGCACGTCGAGGCCCTGCAGATGCAGGAGCGACTGGGCCTGCTCGTGCTCGTGCTGCAGGACGGCACCGTCAAGCAGCAGCTGATCACGCTCCCGGCAGGAATCGAGCAGCACGACCTCTCCGCTGCCTCGAACCGGCTGAACATGCTCTTCCGCGGCAAGAGCCGGCGCGAGATCGTGGCCGCCGGCCGCGACGAGCCCTTTTCCGATCATGAGGCATTCGTGCTCGATGCGCTGCTCCAGCTCATGGAGCAGATCGATGCACGTGATGCGGTGGACGTCTACCATGCCGGCCTGGTGGAGCTGCTGGAGCAGCCCGAGTTCGCGCGTGTCGAGCGCGCGCGCACGATTGTGGAGGTGCTCGAGCGCCCACACACGCTGCGGGCGCTCCTGCCGACGGTGCCCGAGGCCGGCGTGCGCGTGCTGATCGGCAGCGATAACCGCTGGGACTGGATGCGCGAGTGCGCGATCGTGCTGGCGCGCTACGGGGCCACTGGCGACGTCTCCGGTGTGATCGGCGTCCTCGGCCCGCTGCGCCTGCCTTATGCCGTTGCCATCCCCGCGGTACGCTATGTTTCACAGCTCATGACCGAGCTGCTCGAAGGCGCGCTGAGCGTATCGGCCGACCCGGCCAGCTCCATTATGCGGGGAAGCACTGGCCCCAAACCGGCGGACGCTGAGACTGAGGAGTGATGGGGGACTCCGGCATGGCTGAGACAACTAGCCCAGGCGAAGCGACAGCTACCACCGGCGGCAGCACCGCCGCGCGCACTGAGCGTCCGGCAGGTGCCGGCGACGTTACGGCCGCGCAGCCCCCGGCGGCAGAGGCCGCCGGACCGGCTACCGCGGCGGAGGCACCGGCCGGCAGTGCGGCGGTGCAGGCGCTGGAGCGGCAGCTCGAGGAGCTACGGGCTCAGGTCCGCGCGGCGGAGGAGCGCGCCCGCGAGAACCTCGACCGCTGGCAGCGCGCTCAGGCCGATCTGGCCAACTACCGGCGCCGCGCCCAGTTCGAGCGAGACGAGCTGGAGAAGTACGCCGTGGCGTCGCTGGTGGCCGCGCTCCTCCCCGTACTCGATTCCTTCGATCGCGCCTGGCAGACGCTACCCGGCGAGCTGCGCCGACTGACGTGGCTCTCGGGCGTGGCACTCATCCATAGCCAGCTGCGCGTCACGCTCGAACGAGTGGGGCTCACGGAGATCCGCGTGGCCGAGGGAGAGCCGTTCGACCCTGTGCTCCACGAGGCGATCGATAGCGAGCCGCACGAGGGCAAGCCGCACGTGGTCGCAGTGCTGCAGCCGGGCTATAAGCTCCACGAGCGCGTGCTGCGCCCGGCGCTGGTGAAGGTGGGGCCGAAGCCAGCGGCGCCGGGGACGGCCGCTACGGAGGCGGCACCGGGAGAAGGAGCGGAGGCCGACACCGGCTCAGCCACGGTATAGCTCTGGCCCGCGGGCACGGCGCTGGCCAGGGTCGTCGGCGATGGCTGCGACCACCGGCCTCTCCTGGCGACGGCCGCTTCCTGCGCTCACCAGAAGTGGTTAGGGTAGCCTGCTATGGCCAAGATCATCGGCATCGACCTCGGGACGACGAACTCGTGCGTGGCCGTGCTGGAAGGTGGCCAGCCGGTCGTCATCCCCAATAGCGAGGGGGCACGCACCACTCCCTCGGTGGTGGCCATCGCGCGCAGCGGGGAGCGCCTGGTCGGCGCCATCGCCAAGCGTCAGGCGATTACCAACCCGGAGCAGACGATCTATTCGATCAAGCGATTCATGGGCCGGCGCATGAGTGACCCCGAGGTCGAGCGCGACCGCCAGCTTGTGCCCTATCGCCTGGTGCCGGCGCCGAACGGCGACGTGCGGGTCGTCCTCGGCGGCAAGGAATACGCGCCGCCGGAGATCTCGGCCATGATCCTGCAGAAGCTCAAGGCCGATGCTGAGGCCTACCTGGGCGAGCCGGTCACCGGGGCAGTGATTACCGTACCGGCCTATTTCTCGGATAGCCAGCGCCAGGCGACGAAAGATGCCGGCCAGATCGCCGGCCTGGAGGTCAAGCGGATCATCAATGAGCCCACGGCGTCGTCGCTAGCGTACGGGCTCGATAAGCAGGGCGAGCGAACGGTGGTAGTCTACGACCTTGGCGGCGGCACGTTCGACGTTTCGGTGCTCGAGATCGGCGACGGCGTCTTCGAGGTGCGGGCCACCAGCGGCGACACGCATCTGGGTGGCGATGATTTCGACGCGCGCATCATCGACTGGCTTGCCGGTGGCTTTCAGGCTGAGCACGGCGTCGATCTGCGCCAGGACCGCATGGCGCTCCAGCGGCTCAAGGAGGCGGCCGAGCGAGCAAAGATCGAGCTCTCCAGCGCGCTGGAGACGGAGATCAGCCTGCCGTTCATCACCGCCGACGAGAAGGGCCCCCAGCATCTCAACGTGGTGCTGACCCGTGCCAAGCTGGAGCAGCTCGTCGCCGACCTGCTCGAGCGGACGGTCGAGCCATGCCGGCGAGCGCTCCAGGATGCCCGCCTGACTCCCGAGCAGATCGATGACGTCATTCTGGTCGGCGGGCAGACGCGCATGCCAGCGGTGCAGGCGCTGGTGAAGCGCATCTTTGGCCGCGAGCCGCACAAGGGCATCAACCCGGACGAGGTAGTGGCAGTGGGAGCCGCCATCCAGGCCGGCGTGCTTTCCGGCGAGGTGACCGATCTGCTGCTGCTCGACGTGACACCACTCTCGCTGGGCATTCGCACGCTGGGCGGTGTCTTTACCCGGCTGATCGAGCGCAATACCACCATCCCCACGTCGCGCACCCAGACATTCAGCACGGCGGTGGATAACCAGCGCCGGGTCGAGATCCGCGTCTACCAGGGCGAGCGCGATCTGGTGGAGCACAACCAGCTCCTCGGACAGTTCGAGCTCGACGGCATTCCACCGGCTCCCCGCGGGGTGCCCCAGATCGACGTGACGTTCGACATTGATGCCAATGGCATCCTCCAGGTAGCAGCGCGCGAGCGCACCTCGGGGCGCGAGCAGCGCGTACGTGTCACCGGTGCGAGCCGTCTCTCCGCCGAGGAGATCGAGCGGATGGTCCAGGAGGCAGCGGAGCACGCCGCCGAAGACGCGGCGCGCCGGGAGCGCATCGAGGCCCGCAACGCGGCCGACGGGCTCCTCTACCAGGCCGAGCGACTGCTGGTGCAGGCGGGTGAGGGGCTGCCGCCGGAGCGGCGGGCTCAGCTGGAGGCGGCGATGCAGCACGTGCAGGCGGTGCTCGAAGGCGCAGAGGCATCGCAGATCTGGGCGGCCGCGGGCGAGCTGCGTGAGCTGCTCCTGGAGCTGAACCCCGGCGCGCCGGGAGAGCGGCCGGCCGTGACCGAAGAAGTATAGTGCTGAGGGAGGTATCCTCGGGAGCTTGTGGAGCTTCCGCAGCGTTTCCGCCAGAGCAGGTAACCTGCCGGCTGAGCCGTCGCAGACAGGGAGAGGCGCACTCGAATGACGAACATGGCCCAGAAGCGCGACTACTACGAGGTCCTGGGCGTCTCCCGCTCGGCGAGCGAGGAGGAGATCAAGCGCGCGTATCGCAGCCTCGCCCGCAAGTATCACCCCGACGTGAACAAGGCCCCGGATGCTGAGGAGCGGTTCAAGGAGATCTCCGAGGCCTACGAGGTGCTAAGCGATTCTCGCAAACGCCAGCTCTACGACCAGTTTGGCCATGCCGGTCTTCAGGCCGGTGCCGGCGCCGGCGGCATGGGCGGGTTCGGCGGCTTCCCGTTTGGCGACATCAGCGACCTCTTCGAGAGCTTCTTCGGCGTGGGGGCGGCGACCCGGCGCGGGCCACAGCGCGGGGCCGACCTGCGTCTGCGGCTGGAGCTCACGTTCGAGGAGGCCGCCTTTGGCACCGAGAAGGAGATCGAGGTGCCACGCTGGGAGACGTGCCTCATCTGCAACGGCACCGGAGCCGCCCCCGGCAAGCCGCCGGTGCGCTGCCCCACCTGCGGCGGCACCGGCGAGCTGCGCCGGGTGCAGCAGTCGATCTTCGGCCAGTTCGTCAACGTGATGACCTGCGAGCGGTGCCACGGTGAAGGGAGAGTGGTGCAGTACAAGTGCTCCGAGTGTGGTGGGCGAGGCAGCGTACATCGCACACGGCGCATCAAGGTGGAGATCCCGGCCGGCGTCGCCGATGGCAACGAGATTCGGCTGGCCGGCCAGGGCGAAGGCGGGGACCGGGGCGGCCCGCCCGGCGACCTCTACGTGCAGCTGCGCGTGCAGGAGCATCCGGTGCTCCGCCGCGAAGGGTTCGACCTCATCTATGAGCTGCCGCTGAATGTGGCGCAGGCTGCGCTGGGCGCCGAGGTGACGGTGCCGACGCTCGAAGGCGAGGAGACGCTGTACGTCCCACCCGGCACACAGCACGGGCGCATCCTGCGCCTCAAGGAGCGTGGTATTCCCCGCCTGCAGCGGGCCGGCCGGGGCGACTATCGGGCCATCGTGCGCATCGAGATCCCACGGCACCTGACGCCGCGCCAGCGTGAGCTCTTCGCCGAGCTGGCGCGCACGTTCGAGCGCGCGGAGGATGGCGAGGCACCGACGCCGCTCGACGCGCGTGCCGATGGCCGCGGCGCGAGCAATCAGAACGATGCTCCCGGCGGGGCGCGAGAGGCCACCGGTAGCCGGCGCCGCCAGCACAAGGGCATTCTGGACAAGATGAAGGACGTGCTGGGGCTAGAAGAAGAGGAGTGATGGCCGCCCGCTGGCTAGAAGTCTCCGTGCGCGCCACGGCGGAAGCCGCCGAGGCGCTCACGGCCATCTTTGAGCGCGCCGGCCAGGGTGGGGTGGTGATCGAGCCAGAGCTGATCCAGTGCCGCGCCGATGAGGAGGCCGTGCCCGGTGACTTCTCGGTGCTCAAGACGTATCTCCCGGACGGTGTGGACCTGGAGGCGCGCAAGCGCCGGCTCGAGGAGGCGGTGGGGATCCTGCGTGCGTTCGACCTCGCGCCGATGGGCGAGCTCCAGTATCGCTGGCTCGACGAGGAGGATTGGGCCAATGCCTGGAAGCAGCACTACGCGGTGCAACGTATTGGCCGGCGGTGGGTGATCAAGCCGCGCTGGCAGGCCTACACGCCGCAGGCCGACGACCTGGTACTGGAGCTCGATCCCGGCATGGCCTTTGGCACCGGCCTGCATCCGACGACGCAGCTTGTCCTGGAGTGCCTGGAGGAGCTCGATCGAGCGGGGCAGGTGGCGGGGCGAGCCGTGCTCGACCTTGGCACCGGCTCCGGCATTCTGGCCATCGCCGCCGCGCGCCTCGGGGCCACCTCGGTACTGGCCCTCGACGTCGACGACGTGGCGGTCAAGGCAGCACGGCAGAACGTGGCGTACAACCACTGTGGCCACCGGATCACGGTGCAGCGGGCGACGCTGGGCCCGCCGATCGCCGGGGTGGTGCCGGTACCGGGGCTCGCTCCAGCGGCGGCGTTCGACGGCGCGCTGGTCAATATCGTCGCCCGCGTGATTGCCGAGCGCGCCGCCCCGCTGGCCCGAGCCTTGCGCCCCGGTGCCTGGCTGATCGCCAGCGGGATCATCGTCGATCGCGAAGCGGAGGCAGCCGACGCGCTCCGCGAGCACGACTTCGTCGTGGAGCGCCGGCTCCAGCGTGGCGATTGGCTGGCCCTCCGGTGCCGGCGGGCGGCCTACCAGCACTCGTGGCGGTTGGTTAACCAGGATTAGTAGCGATTGGCTGGCCCTCCGGTGCCGGCAGGAGGAGCACCCAGCCCAGCTCAACCGGTCATTGGCTGATGGTGCCTCGCTTCTATGTGCCTGCGCTCCGCGAGCAGGCGGAGGAGGGTGTCGTGCCCCTGCCGGCGTCCATCGCGCGGCAGGTGTCGCTGGTGCTCCGCCTGGCGCCCGGCGCGCGCCTGGTGCTCTTCGACGGCTCCGGCGAGGAATGGGAGGCCGAGCTGGCTTCGGTGGAGGGCCACAGCCGGAGCGGCCGGCACGCCGCGACGGCACGGCTGGTGCGGTGCCGCCAGCCGCCGGTCGAGCCGGCCTTGCAGCTCACGCTCTATCAGGCGCTGCTTAAAGGGGAGAAATTCGAGTGGGTGCTCCAGAAGGGAACGGAGCTGGGCGTGGCACGCTTCGTGCCCATGGTCACCGAGCGCACAGTGCGGGCCGGGCATGGTGCCCCGCTCTCGCCGCCGCGGCTTGATCGGTGGCGGCGCATCGTGGTGGAGGCGGCTGAGCAATGCGGGCGAGTGCGGATCCCGGTAGTGTGCGCCCCGGTGCCGTTCGAGGCCGCGCTGCGCCGGTGCGGCCGCGCCATCCTGTGCTGGGAAGGCGAGCGAACGCAGCCCTTTTCGCGTGCGCTGGCCAAGGTGCTGGCCGGTGGAGCAGCGGCCGGCCCGGCTGCGCTCCTCGAGCTCGGCATCTTCATTGGCCCGGAAGGCGGCTTCACCCCGGACGAGGTGGCAGTGGCGCAGGTAGCCGGCGTGCAGCCGGTATCGCTTGGCCCGCGCATCCTGCGGGCCGAGACGGCGGCGATCGCGGCGGCCACCCTCGCCCTGCTCGGTCCGCTGGGCGAGGCGGCGCCATGGCGTGCGGCCGGGGCACCGAATCCGTACACTTCGTGCGCGGAGTAGCATAGACTCAAGGGAGCCAGAGGCAAGATGGCAGAGTGTCTCTTTTGCCGGATTGTGCGCGGCGAGCTCCCGGCGCAGATCGTCCACCAGGACGAGACGGTCACGGCCTTCCGCGACATCAATCCGCAGGCGCCGGTGCATCTCTTGATCGTGCCCAACGAGCACATCGGCTCGGTGGCCGAGGTCGAGGCCAGCCACGGGCCGGTGCTGGCGGCGCTGGTCACCACGGCCAACCGTCTGGCTGCTCAGGAGGGCCTCGCCGAGCGTGGCTACCGGCTGGT
>Ga0070741_10006350_pt1 | contig 25477 bp, 23 predicted proteins | sample Coa_R1_4_FD_66440 | JGI IMG/M metagenome (GOLD analysis project Ga0070741, IMG submission 66440) | Surface soil microbial communities from Centralia Pennsylvania, which are recovering from an underground coalmine fire - Coalmine... | ecosystem: Environmental > Terrestrial > Soil > Unclassified ... | reverse complement strand
GGGATTGGTGTATATAAATCTGCTGGGCCGTCGCCGGATGTGGCCAAGGGCTCCGGAATAATCAATGTACTTTGAACCTGGCTCTTCATTTCAAGCGCGCCGGAGTTACTGGCATCGGTAAAGATCAAGGTCTCCGCTTTGATGGACTGCAGCTTTTCGATCAATTCGCACATCGGTTTCCAGGTGACGCCTGGCGCACAAAAAAGAAATGCCGGAAACGATGCCTCAAGCATGGCTATAGGGCCGTGTAGAAGATCGGCCGAGGAGAAACGTTCGGCGACAACGTAGCAAGTCTCCATCAGCTTTAGGGCGAATTCGAACGAGGTTGCGTAGCTCAGTCCGCGTCCGACACAGACGGCGTGTTGCATGAAGCAATATCGCTCTGCGCTGCGGCGGATTTCAGCTTCAAGTCTCAGAGCACTCTCGCACCAACCCGGCAAACGTTGCAACATTTGAAAGTCGATGCCGCCGCCAAGCGCGTAGGCGATCAGGTAGATGCAAAGCAACTGACCCGTGTAGGTCTTTGTAGCTGCGACGCTCTTCTCTTTTCCCGCGCGTACCAGGAAGGTGTGGGCCGCGAGGCGAGCGAGCGTACTTCCTGCTTCGTTCGTAATTCCGATGGTGAAGGCCCCCGCCTCCTTCGCCCGCTCGAGAACGAGATTCGTGTCAGTGGATTCGCCGGACTGCGAAACAGCTATGACGACTGCGTCTTTCAGGTTCAAATGCGACTCATAGAGCGTGAATACCGAAGCCGCGGCCAAAGACACCGGAATGCCAGTCGAAATTTCGAGAAGATAGCGCCCAAATTGAGCAGCATTGTCGGAAGTGCCACGCGCAACCATCACTATCAGGCGCACCGGATGGCTCGCAAAATATTTTCGTAATTTCTCGGCTTGCGGCCATTCTTCGCTTAGCGTCCGTTCCAGTGAGGCGGGCTGTTGCGTGATTTCATCTCGCATGAGAGACATGCAAGCGAACATAGCAGAATGAAGAGCTTTCGAAAAGAACTATGGTTTGAAATTCCTTCGCGGCGCGGTTTCGTCAATATCACTCCGCAGGTGGAGACCTGTCTGCGGGAAAGCGGCGTAAAGGAAGGCCTGGTGCTCGTGAACGCGATGCACATCACGGCCTCTGTCTTCATCAACGATGACGAATCCGGGCTGCATCAGGATTATGAAAAGTGGCTCGAAAAATTAGCCCCGCACGAGCCTGTTTCTTCCTATGTGCACAACCGCACGGGTGAGGACAATGCCGACGCGCATATGAAGCGGCAGATCATGGGCAGGGAAGTGGTAGTTGCGATCACGAACGGCAAGCTTGACTTCGGTCCGTGGGAGCAGATCTTCTACGGCGAATTTGACGGCCGCCGCAAAAAGCGGGCATTGATCAAGATCGTGGGCGAGTAAGCGCGCACTACAAGAGGACGCGCTCGCCGCGGAGTGAACCGATGAAGTATTGTGGACTAACCTCGGCTGACATCGGCAACCGCGTGATAGTTGGCTTGACGATCAATAGAGTGTCGCTGATGTTGGTATCACGCGTGTTTTCGCTGAGTACTTGATTCAACCATGGAATGTTCGCAAGACCAACGATCCCAGTTCGGATCTGCGACTGACTCTTTGAATCCAATCCCGCGATAACGCCCCATTCACCCTCGTGCAAAGACATGGTGCCCTTGTATTCGCGTTGATTGATGGAGGGCACGCCGTCTATGGTTTGGCTACCAAGTGATTTGAATGAGGCTTCCAAATCGAGAGAAATATTGCCTTCGCCGTTAATGCGGGGACTCAATTTGAGAAGGAGTCCCAAGTCTTCCAGCGTGACTTGGCCGATGGGATTGTAGATCGATGGCGAACTAGTAGCGCCGGCGAATGTAGTCTGCGGAATCGGATACTTGTCTCCAATATGAAAGTTTGCCGTTTGGCCGTCGCTGACCAGCACGGTGGCATCGTAAAGAACCTGGCTGTGCGATTCAGAATAAGCAGCGAATAATGACCCGCTAGCCACAGGCGCAAGCCCAAATGCGGTAGCCCCGCCTCCAAAAACAAAAAAGGAAGCGCCCGTGCTGATGCTGCTGGGCAAAAGCTTCTGGAAATTCGTAATGTTGCCGAGATAGACAGCCGGGAATGATGTCGGCAACGACAATCCATAGTGAAAATTGCGGTCAGAATCGAAAGTGAGGAACTCGACTTCGAACGAGACCTGCGCCTTCGGAAGTAATAATGCTTCCAGCAGCGAGCGCGCGGTCTTCGCGCGTGTATAGCGGTCTCGAACCATGACAGTCCGATTTCCGCTGTCATAGCCGATGGTCCGAATGTTCAGCTCAGTGCGTACTACGTTGGCCGCTTCAATCAGATCTTTTTGCTCCAGCGCGTTAGTCAACGGAAACGTGAGCAAAATCTGCGGTTCTAATTCGTTCCGCTTCAGTTCGGTGTCACGCGCAACATAGAATTCATGCTGTGAAACAGGAAACATGAACGTGTTGGTGGCTGCCGTCAAGGCTTCCATGACAATACGAAAATCCGACTGGCCAATGTTGAACCGAAGACCCGAATGTACGTCCAGTTGCGGATCAAAGATAGGCTTCAGCCCGAAAAGTCTGGAGACATTTTCAAACAGTGATTTTTCATCGCCTCGAATATCGAAGCTGCCGGAAGTCTGAGCGGGCTGTAGCTTCGGAATCGGCTGCAGGTTTTCGTCCCTTTCCCAGTCCGTCTGTCTGACGAGTTCGACCGGCGGTTCAGTGGACGCGGGCTTTTGGGAAATCGATTCCAGCTCGTTCGAAATATCCGCCGTCTGAATTTGAGCCTTGCTCAGAATCTTGGCGGCAGGCGCCAAAGCGTCGCGAAGAGCGCGATAAGTTCCATTTTGCGGATCGCGGGCAGCGGCGGCGGCATAGAGCATGTAAGCCCGGACAATTTGATTCTCGTCTTCAGCCTGCTTGGCCGCGCGTGCAATTCGCTCAGCGACAACATCGGCGGCGGCGCAGCAAGACACTACGGCGAATAAGCAGACTATGAAACGGGCGATCAAAATTCTAGGACGAAACGCAGTTCAAGAGCGTGGAAACCGTAAGCAGTTTAGTGACCGGGGGCCACGTAGCCGGGCGGGTGTGCGGCGCCTTCCCCGAAGAAGTATTCTTCCATCTGCTTTAACAAGAATTCCTGCGCTTCAGGTGTTCCCAGATTAAGACGATACTCATTCATAATCATTTTCATCTGTTCTACCCACATAGCCCACGCCTGCTTTGATACTTGATCATAAATACGTTGGCCGAGTGGATGACCGTCGAACGGAACCTCATCTAAACCGGGTAGTTCTTTGTGCAATTTCACACAAAAAACCATTCGTTCCTGTTTGGGCGCAGGGCCGCTGCTACTCGCCATGAATCATCTCCTGTTGACTACTTGAGGATAGCCCAGCGGCTAAATTCGGCCGGGTCTAAGCGGGCGTTGCTGTCCTCACGCGCAACAGGGCCCGGGCCGGTTCGGCGGCGGCCAAACCGTTCTTGTGATTTTCGGCTTCCCAAAAACGGGCAAATCGCAGCGGAACCGAACTATCCGTCACAAATTGCTGTTGGACCGTTCGCAAATAACGCCTGAGAATGTCGTTTTTTGCGGTTTTGCGAAGATTTGACGCCTGCACGTCCAGCAAAAGATCCAGTTCCGAGGGCGTGAAGGTATGGCGCCGTACGGTTCCGCCCATGATGTCGTGGATCAATTGAATGTATGAGTGCAAATCTGCGAGATCCATAGCTTTAGACATCAACGGAGTGCGATTTCAAGGCGAAAAGTCTAAGAGTTTTCTGCGATTCAGTGCCGGGAGCAAGCACTTTGGATTCAAGAGGCACTGCCCGCAGGAAGCAAACAACCAATTTATGCCTGGAATATTTGCCATTTTGGCGTTTGCCTCCATTTGGCCATGGGTTCTGGCAACCTTGGCTTGCCTATTGCTTCTGAGTGGTATTGACGACTTTATACCGGTCTTGATTTGCGTCTGCCATCGATGGCATCGCAGGTGCCCGGAAACTGATGTGCCCGGTGATGACGAGCCGGACCGGCGTATCGCCATATTCGTTCCCTGCTGGAAAGAAGCGGATGTTATTGGCGGAATGGTCCGGAGCAATCTCGCCCGCATTCGCTATTCAAACTTTGATTTCTTTATCGGCGTCTACCCGAACGATCAGCCCACTTGCGATGCCGCTCTCGATGTCGCTGCCGGCATTGCCAATGTGCACGTAGTTGTATGCCCTAACGCCGGTCCCACTTCGAAAGCCGATTGTCTGAATGCCATCTACCACGGAATGGTCACGTTTGAGGATGCGAATAGGCTTCGTTTCGATACGATTGTCCTGCACGACGCTGAAGACGTAATTCACGCGGACGCACTCAGCGTGATCAACCGGGAGCGAAGACGGTATGAGATGGTGCAAGTTCCCGTTCTTCCCCTGCCCACGCCACCGGGGGATTTCACGCACGGCATCTACTGCGACGAATTCGCGGAATTTCAATTGATCGATATGCACGCGCGGCAATACAGCAAATCGTTTGTTCCGTCAAACGGGGTGGGAACCGGCTTCTCGCGCGATACACTGGAGCGCCTGGCGGCTCAAAGAGGCGCTGAAATATTCGATCAGTCCAGCCTGACGGAAGACTACGATATCGGTGTTCAAATTCATTTGGCGGGTTTGCGCCAGCTCTTTTTCCGGCTGGAGCGTGGCCCCAGAGGAATCATCGCGACGCGCGAGTACTTCCCGCGTAAGGTCCGCACCGCCATCCGGCAACGCACCCGTTGGATCACCGGAATCGCGCTGCAATCGTGGGAGCGGCACGGATGGCGAGGATCGTTGCGGACGCGTTATTGGTTTTGGCGCGATCGCAAAGGCTTACTGACCAACCCGCTCAGTTTGCTCACGAATCTGGTATTCCTAGCAGGAGTAACCGATTGGTTGCTGAGCCTTAGTTTGCACCGGCCGTGGTTATTTGCGGTGGCAAACCGGTGGGTCGTTCAGCTTTGTGTGGCAACCGCTTGCCTGCAGGTATTTCGGCTCATCTTGCGCTCAGTGTGCGTCGGTAGGCTATTCGGAGTTGCTATGGCTGCGACTGTGGCGCTTCGGTGTTTTCACACCAACTTCATCAATTGCGCGGCGTCAATGTTTGCGTTGAGAAATTATCTGCGCTCGCGCTTGCGCCGCGAGGCGCTACCGTGGGCCAAAACGGATCACTCCTATCCTGTTCTCGCGGCTATGGACGTGCATCGTGCAGATCTAAATGAGGTGCTGGTGAAATGCGGGTATATTTCACAAGACCAACTCGCGGCGTTGGCCGAGCACCTGGGACCGGAAGAAGATCTTGTTGAGTTTCTACTGACCGGGGGATTTATTTCCGAACACGATCTTTGCAGAGCAATGAGTTTGCAATCGGGATTACCTTGGTCCGATGTGGACATTGCTCGGGTGAACCGGGAGGTCTTGCGAAATCTGCCTGTTCGCGTGCAGAAAGATTTCAATGTGCTTCCTTTTCGCGTGTCTGCCGGACGTTTGCACGTGGCAACGACTCGCGTGCCCGAGGCTCATGTGTTCGAATTGGTGAGCCGCTTTACACGACTATCGATTGAATTTCAATTGGTGACACGTCTCAACTACGCTCAGCTTCGCGAGCTGCTTTAGGTCAGTGAAGTTGCGGATTAGCGAAGTTGCGGATTAAAGATATCCAACGGCGCGAATTCAACGATGCGCCATTTGGAATCGACTGACGCTACCTTCACATGGATCTCACCTGTCCGCCGCCTGGATCGGTCTGTACCTAAATCCATTAATGTGATGTCCCAGACGATGGTAAGGGCAACCTCCTTTTCCGTGTCTTCCTCATCGGTAAACGCCAGTTGGTTTTCCACTTGGAATGCGGCGAGCCCCTCGAAATAGCGCCTTAGCTTGTCATAGTCGGCGAACGACTTTGCGAAGTGAGTCATGGCCTCTGCGGCATCGCCGGAACTAAGCGCCTGGGCCACCGCGGCAACCTGTGCGCGAGCATCTGCAGAGGCATCGCCGGCGCGAGTTAATTGCGGAACTAGGGCAAGAACAAGTAATGCGGAGACGCGAACGATTGGGGTCAACGCCTTGGCCCCTCACGTCCGATAACTGCCATTGATTTGAATGTATCCTTCGGTGAAATCACAAGTGAAAAAGCGTGCCTCGCCTTTGCCTTTAGCTCTGGAGGAAAGGCGTAGCCGCACCTCGCTGTCATCAAGTTTCTGTTTCAAAGCTGATTCCTCAAATTCCGCGGCCAACCCGTTGCGGCAAACCGGAACGCCCTGAACATCGATATCAATGTCGCCAGGATCGAAACTCACGCCGGAATAGCCGGCGGCGGCGAGAATGCGGCCCCAGTTCGGATCGTTACCGGCAACCGCCGTTTTGACGAGCGGCGAATTCGCAATAGAGCGAGCGATTCGGCGCGCATCCTCATTCGATTTGAACCCAGACGTCTGAATAACGATAAGCTTACGAGCTCCTTCGCCATCGGCAGCAATCTGCTCAGCCAGCGATTCCATTACGGTGGTGATGACCTCTTTCAGAGCCAGTTGCTCTTTCGTGCGAGGCTTGACGCCCGATGCGCCGTTGGCGAGCAGTAGCACCATATCGTTGGTGGACATATCGCCATCGACTGATAGCGAGTTGTAGCTGCGCTCAGTAGCCGAGACCAGTATCTTGTGAAGATCGTTCGCTGCGATCGCAACGTCAGTCATCACGAATCCTAACGTGGTCGCCATATTCGGATGAATCATGCCCGAGCCTTTAGTCATTCCTGCGACACGCACGATTCCACCGTTGAGCTTTATTTCTTCCGAAGCGATCTTTACTCTCGTGTCCGTAGTCATGATGGCTTCAGCGACCGATTGGAACGAGTCCGGAGACAGTTTCTCGACAAGCCCGGGAAGTGCATTCGTAATCAGCTTCGGGTCCAACTCCACGCCGATCACGCCGGTAGAAGATGGGATAACGAACTCCGCCTTTGTGTGTAGAGTGCGAGCGAGAGTTTTGCACGTGACCGTAGCGACCCGGTCCCCTGTGCGCGTGGCGCAATTCGCATTTCCGGCATTCACAATTGCTGCGGCGACTTTACCTTTTGAGGTGCGTAGGTGTTTGCGCGCAATCCGCACGGGCGAGGCCTGCACCACGTTTCGCGTAAAGACGGCGGCAGCTTGAGCAGGATTATCCGGCACGATCAGCGCAAGATCGTCTTTGGGATCTTTGCGAATACCTGCGTAAACCGATGCATAACGATAACCCAAAGGAAGAATCAAATTCTTACGTCCCCCAACATTTCACCTGGTTGTACTTTGTAGCCGTTCAGAAATGAATCGGCGGACATTCTTTTTTTTCCGGCTGGCTGAACTTCCAAGAGCTCGAAAACAGTGTTTTCACCGCAACCGGCAAAAAGGCGCCGGCCGCGAATCTGAAGAACAGACTGCGGAACCCACTCTTCTTGCGCGGGCTTTCCACGTGTAATCAGCAACGGCTGTCCTCGAAAACTCGTGTATGCACCGGGCCAGGGAGTGAAGCCGCGCAGGCGATTATAGATTTGCCGCGCAGTTCGCGACCACTCAATCCGGCCGTCCTCTTTCTTCAGAATGGGCGCATACGTCGCTTCCTCATTTTTCTGTTTTTCCGGAACCGTCGTTCCGGATTGAATCTGACCGATTGCTTTGATAAGCAGCTTCGCTCCTAAAGGAGCCAGGTCGGCGCTAAGTTCGGGCGCAGTCTCGTCTGGCGTAATCGGAAATCCGGATTTCAGCAGCATGTCACCGGTATCAAGACCGGCATCTATTTGCATGATAGTGACGCCCGTCTCCAATTCGCCATTTGCGATTGCCCATTGAATGGGGGCCGCCCCGCGATATTTGGGCAACAGCGACGCATGTACGTTCAATATTCCGAATCTCGGGATATCGATGATAGCTTGCGGAATGATCTGTCCGTAGCCGACTACGACCATCAAATCCGGCGCGATCTGCCGTAACTGTTCAACAGACTCTGCACGGCGAATTCGCTCCGGCTGCCGCACCTCAATACCAAGTTTTTTTGCAGCAATCTTCACAGGTGATTCGGAAAGCTGGTTTCCTCGACCTTTCGGCCGGTCGGGTTGGGTAAAAACTGCCGCTATTTGGTGATCTGCGGACGAGAGCGCTTCGAGCGACGGAACGGCAAATTCGGGCGTGCCGAGAAAGACGATTCGCATCAAACGAAGAACTTCTGGGGTGCTATTCCCACTCGCCGGCTTTTTGCAATTTCTTGATTTTGCGGCGAATAATGTCGCGCTTGAGCGCGCTTAGGTGATTGATGAAAAGAATGCCGTTCAGATGATCGATCTCATGCTGAAATGCGCGCGCCAACAACTCTTCGCCGTTACATTCAATCTGTTCGCCTTTCTCGTTTTGCGCGCGAACGGTCACTTTATTCGCCCGAGAGACGGGTTCGCGGAATCCCGGAATACTAAGGCAGCCTTCCTCACCGGTTTGTTTGCCTTCGCTGAACGTAATTTCAGGGTTGATGATGACAATCTTCTGTTCCTCGTCCTCACCTACGCTGATGTCAATCACCGAAATTCGTTTACTTGTTCCGATCTGCGGGGCTGCCAACCCGACGCCCTTCGCAGCATACATTGTTTCCCACATGTCAGCGATCAGTTCTCGCAATTCGGACGTATCAAAATCGGTTACCGGCTCAGCTTTGGTCTCGAGCACCGGCTCACCATATTTAAGAATCTTTCGAACCATCAATCAGTAATTTCTAACTTGTGCGAGATAGCCTTCGTAATTGCGACGGGACTCGCATAGCGAGTCTCCTCCAAATTTTTCCAAAAACGCTTGAGCGAGCACCAGGGCAGTCATTGCCTCACCGATTACTCCCGCCGCCGGCACAACCGCGACATCGCTGCGTTCATAAGAAGCGAGCGCCGGATCGCGCGTAGGCAGATCCACAGACTCCAATGGCCTTCGCAGCGTTGAGATTGGTTTTAACAATCCGCGCACCACGATGTCCTGACCGTTCGTGATGCCGCCTTCTAAGCCACCGGCCCGATTCGATCCTCGGAAAAACTTCCGTTCTTGCTTATCGTAGTGAATCGTGTCCTGAACTGTGGTTCCGTAAGCCCGCGCCGATTCTTGCGCTGAGCCTATCTCACAACCTTTTACCGCCTGGATGGAAACAATGGCTTGCGCTAAACGGCCATCGAGGCGCGTGTCCCAAGCGATATGCGAACCTAAGCCCGGCGGCACGCCATGCGCTACTACTTCAAAGATGCCGCCAACGGTGTCTCCGGTGCGATAAGCATGATCCACGGCTTCTTTCATTCGAGTTTCTGTTTCGCTGTCAACGCAACCAAGCAGGATGTCATCCCGCTCACTTAACGCCGCGATCTCATCCCATTCCGTAGATCTTTCGAGTTGCACCGGGCCAACGGCAATGACGTGACTCAGCACCTCAATACCGAATTCTTTGAGGAACGTTTTCGCCAAAGCTCCAAGGGCAACTCTGGCGGCCGTTTCTCTCGCGCTGGCTCGCTCCAGGATATGGCGGGCCTCACTGAAATCGTATTTAATTGCGCCCGGCAAGTCTGCGTGACCCGGCCTGGGGCGTGGCAGCGGCTTTTCTTTGCCGGGTTCGGCGTCGTCGGCAAAAACCGCAAGCGTTCCCGTCCAATTCTTCCAGTCCTTGTTTTCTATCAGGACAGCAATAGGTGAACCAATTGTGAACGAGTTTCGAACGCCGGAGACGATGTGCGCCTTATCGGCTTCGATTTTCATGCGGCCGCCGCGCCCATAGCCTTGTTGGCGGCGCCATAACTGACGGTTTATGTACTCCAAACGGACAGGGATGCCCGCCGGCAGGCCAGTCAGAGTCGCTACCAGGCATTCGCCGTGCGACTCGCCTGCAGTTTCGAAACGCAACATTAAGTAACTACATGGTAACGAACAGCTTAGTGCCGGAAAGATAATTAGAGCGAGTTAGATTCAGTCACGTAATCGCGTGGGATAATCCAAGTGGCGACTGAATTTTCGAGGTACATTTGACCGATTCGCGAGGGTTCGGCGCGAGCCGAGTAGAAAGCGTTGTCCGATCGGCGGCGCGACGCGGTTTTGCCGTTCTGTTTATTGAACAACTTGCGTTTGCGCTTGCCCCCGTCCTGGCCGGTCTGGTCATTTTGCTGCTGGTGGGGACGCAAATTCTCGCCTGGTACTGGTTAGCGCTGCTGGCGTTGGCAGGGATTGCCATTGCAGTCGCCCGCGTCCGGGCACGAAACATATCGCGATACCAAACGGCCCAGATACTCGATCGGCGGCTTGGTTTAAACGACTCGCTTTCGACTGCATGGTATCTGCGCAAGCATCGTCGTGCCGGCAATGACGGAGTGGTCGAATTTCAACTCCGGCAAGCAGAAGAACTCGCAGCGGGGATCGAGCCTGCACAGGCATTCCCATTGCGATGGCAGCGGGGATGGGCACTTACGGGCGCATTGATAGCGGTTGCGTTTGGCCTATTTGCGATCCGCTACTTGGTGACAAGAAGCCTGAGTTTTGAGCAAGCTTTGATTCCCGTTCAGATTGCACCTGTATTTGAACGGTTTGAGAGCAAGTTGTCCGGGAAGAATGGATTGCCGGTGGACCCGGCCTCGGGTGACCAGACCCAGCGGAACACGGAAGAAGCCGGCCAACTCCCCGAAGATAAGGCGATGGACGTTCCCCAGGGGCAAGGTGAACCCGGCAAATCGACGGACCCTAGCGCAAAGGCGGGAGCCCAAAGCCAGGCCGAACCCGACAAAAACGGCAAGCCGCAAGACGGGGAAGGCCCGCCTCGTGATGCCGATCCAGGCAATTCGCAAGCCGACAACAGGAAGTCCGATCAGCCTGCGGGAAATCAAGCGAGTACGCAAAATGCGGATCAGAAGCAACAGGCCACCGGTGCGCAACAAGGTTCACAGGGGTTGATGGACAAAATGAAAGACGCTCTGTCCAGCCTGATGGCTAAGATGCATCAGAATTCGGCGCAACAATCTCAGCAAAGCAATCAACCATCCCAAGAAGACAAAACAGGAAGCCAAAACGCCGGAAAGGCGCAGCAGGATCAACAGCAAAACGCACGCAACCAGGATTCAGGCCAGCAGCAGAGCGCGGAAGGCCAGCCACAAGGACAGGCGTCGGAACGAACACAAGCCGCTCAAGGCCGCAGTTCCGATTCAATGCCGGAGAAAGGGGCAGATGCTCATTCCGGAATTGGCCGCCAGGACGGCGATAAAAACGTGAAAGAAGCGGAGCAACTGGAAGCAATGGGCAAGCTTGCCGAAATTATCGGTAAAAGGTCGGCGAGCGTGACGGGCGACATGATGGTGGAAACTCCATCGGGCAAGCAGCAGTTGAAGACGGCTTATTCGCAGAAACTCGGGCATCACTCCGATTCAGGCGGAGAGATTAATCGCGATGAAGTTCCGCTCGAAGATCAACAATACGTGCGCGAATACATGGAATTGGTACGGAAGCAGGGCAAAACGGACCGGTAAGCGGCTGTGCGCTGGTAGATTCAAATATATGGATTTCCCACAAAATATCGAGGTTCCCCCCGATGTCATGATGGGTAAACCCTGCTTCGCCGGCACCCGAATTCCGGTGTATTTGATTCTTAAGAAGCTCGCGGCGGGAGAAACTGCGAAGGAAATTCTTGATGCGTATCCGCAACTTGCGCCTGAGCACATTCGCGCAGCTCTCGAGTATGCGGCCCAGTTGGCGTCTGAGGAAGTAATTATTACTTTTTAGTGAAGCTCTTTCTGGACGAAAATATTTCGCCAATTCATGCGAGGGAACTGCGAGCCGAGGGACACGATGCGGTGGCTGTCTTCTGCTCGAAAATGTGGACTTGCGCGGGCGTCTAGCTGTAATTGAACCTCAAAAAATACGGATTCGGCCGGGGCTGACTCAAGATTCTTGAGACACAATTCTACTTCTTATCCCGCGTCTCCAAAACCGATTCGGCGTAATAATTGATTACTTTCGCCTCGCTGCGCGCTACTTCATAAAATGCAGCGCGGAGCACCTGCTCCTTGCCCTGAAACAAACCTTGCCGGATCTCTTCCTGCACTCGAGGGTCGCTCAGTTCGCGTTGTCCCGCCGGTTCTTTTGCAATCAGCTTGATAATGCGATAGCCTTCCGGCGTTTGGATCACCTGTGAAACCTGGCCCGGCGTCATTTCCAGAATCAGTTTGCGCAACGTCGGATTGGCTAACGCGGATTCCGGAACAAAGCCAATATCTCCGCCATTGGCAGCGAATTGGTCCTCCGAATAATTCTGAGCCAACGTGCCAAAGTCCTCGCCTTGACGAATGCGCAGCTCAAGCATTTTGATCTTCGCCTGCGCCTGCTGATCGTTCTGAGCCTTATCGTTCTTAAGGTTGTTCACGGTGGGCTCCGGCGCGGAAGTGACTAAAATCTGCGCCAGATGAACCTTATTCTCCGGAAGATTGAAACTGGCTTTGTTGGCGTTATAAAAAGCCGCGACTTCGCTGTCTGTAATCGTGATGTGCGAACCAATTTCTTTGTTAAAGAGCTTTTGTACGCTTAGCTCCCGCCGAATCTGCGCTTTGAGGTCGGCCACGCCCATTTTGCGTTGCTGCAGCAGCTTCTGAAACTCTTCTTGCGTGTAGGGCGCCTTCAATTCGTTAAATTTCGCATCGACGTCCGCATCGGAGGCAAGCAGTCCCTCTTTCTCGGCGCGCTGCAGAAAGATTTCGTTGTCGATCAGTGTGCGCAACCCTTCGAGCCGCAGTCCAGTGATCTGATCTTGGTTCGATTTAACGGGGGAATTCGGAAACTGCGCGGCCATCGCTCTGTCGAGCGCGGCATATGTCACGGGCCGGCCGTTCACGCTGGCAGCAACATCCGGCGACACCGGTTTGTGGCAGCCAGCCAGCAAACCGGCCAACGCGCCAGACGCAACGAGTAATGCTTTTGATGAGCTGCCTTTTATCGAATTGCTCATCAAACTAGGCTTTTGCCTTCTTGATTTCTTCTACCAAAGCCGGAACAACTTCAAATAAATCGCCCACTACGCCGTAGTCGGCACTCTCGAAGATAGGCGCGTTCTCATCTTTGTTGATTGCTACCACGACCTTCGAGCCCTTCATGCCAACCAAATGCTGAATTGCCCCGGAGATGCCAACGGCGAAGTAGACCTTGGGAGCGACCGTCTGACCGGAACTTCCCACCTGCCGCTCCATCGGCAACCAACCGTTATCGCAGATCGGTCGCGAAGCGGCCAATTCTGCTCCCAACGCCTCGGCCAGCGCCTCAACGACCGGCAAATTATCTTTTTCCTTGATCCCGCGGCCCACAGATACAATCACGTCCGCAGCGCCCAAATCAACAGAACGTTGCGCCTCGCGAAATGGTTGCTCAGGCTTGCTGCGAATCTGCGACGCGTCGAGATTTACAGCGAACGGTTCGACCGGTGCGGCACTGACTTGAGCCTCTTGCGCGCGGAAGGCGCCCGCTTGGACGGACGCAAACTGGGGCTCTCCTTCAACCGCCACATCGGCGTTCAGCTTGCCTTGAAATAACTGGCGAACGAATTCGATACGCACTCCATCGGTTTTAATATCGACAACATCGCTGGCAAAAGGACGGCCGAAGCGCGTTGCTAACTTCGGAGCGAAATCGCGAACTTGATAAGTATGCGGAAAAAGAATGTACTTGGGTTGTTTCGATCGAATGAGTTGCTCTAGCGCCGCCGTGTAGCCATCGGGAGTATAGTCAGCGAGCAACGCGTGATCAACGGAGTAAACTTTCGCAACCCCGTATTGTGCGGCTTCACCCGTCACGGCCGCGATTCCCGCGCCCAAAATGGCTGCTTCCAGCGGTGCCCCAACCGATTGAGCGATCTTCTGTCCTGCCGCGAGTGCTTCGAACGACATACGGTTCCATTTGCCGTTCTGTTGTTCCAAAACAACCAGGACGCTCATATCACTCTCGCTTCGAATTTCAGTTTTTCGACAAGCTTCTTGGCAGCTTGCTTCGCGTCGCCAGTCAAGATTTGCGATTGTTTGCTGCGCTGCGGCGGATACACGTGTTCCAATTTCAATCCCGAAGCCGCATCGACTCCCAAGTGCGCAGACGGAATAGTCTTGATCTCCTTAGTCTTGGCTTTCTTGATGCCCATCAACGTCGCATAACGAAGTTTTTTGATGCCCGATTGAATCGTTAGTAAAACCGGCAAAGGCAGGACAACGTTCTGGAACCATCCATCTTCCAACTCGCGCTTGACACGAACCGCATTTCCCTGTGGCTCCACTTCCATCACGATAGTTGCGTGCGCATAACCAAGCAATTCGGCAAGAACCACACCCGTTTGCCCATAGCCAAGATCGTCTGACTGGAGCCCGGTAAGAATGAACTCCGATGCTTCCTGCTCGATCGCCTTCGCGAGCAGCCGGGCTGTCGCCAGCGCATCCAGTACGACTCCCTCGCTTACTTCAATGTGAATGGCGCGGTCTGCGCCCTTGGCCAAAGCTTCCCGAATGGTTTGCGTAGCGCGTTGCGGGCCTAAGCAGACCACCACGACTTCGCCGCCGAGCTTCTCTTTAAGCTGAAGCGCCTCTTCTAGCGCATAAGCGTCAGGCTCATTCATCTCATAGGTAAGGTCGGATTCGTCCAGCCACTTACCGTCGCTGTCCGCCTGCAGCGCCGAATCGCGGGCGGGCACCTGCTTTACAGAAACTATGATTTTCATCGATTACGGCACGCTCGGCCCGTCTTGAATCGCGCGCCGGTGCGTCTCTTCCAGTATGCAGGACGCGCCGCCAGAGGAGCGCACTAACACTACCAAAACAGCTAGTGGAACAGCCTTGGCACCCCTTTACTGAAGCTGTCTTTTACGGCAAGATGACGGCGCACACGCGGAGGAGTCATATCGCGCTCGTTGGACGTCCAGATCTTCTCGCCCTGCGAAATCAAATAGTCCGCGGTACGCGCAGCAAGGGATTGAATTGTGAGTCCCGGATTCGCAGACCCCTGCGTGGGCAAAACACTGCCGTCGCAAATGAACAGGTTCGACACATCGTGCGTACGACCGAATTTGTCCACTACCGAAGTAGCGGGATCAGAACCCATGCGCGCCGCGCCCACTAGATGAGCGTAGCGGGATTCCTGCACCACTTCTTCCGCGCCCGCCGCCCACATGACGTCCATTACTTTTTTCTTGCCGAACTCGATTAGCTTTTTGTCGTTCTCATGCAAATTGAACGTGATCTTCGGAACGGGAATTCCGTACTCGTCCTTTTCGTCGGCAATTTCCACTCGGTTATCGTGCCATGGCAGAATCTCGCCAAGAACGCCCAGCGTCGCCCAATGGTTGTAATCCATTAAGATGCGCCTCATCCCCCAGCCCCAGGCGCCTTTTGCGGCCATCATCTGCTTGGCAAAAGCAATCGGCAGCGGCGCCACAGTCTGAATTGCGAAACCTCTCGCGAAGCCACGTTTCGGGTCCGTCTCATAAAATTCTTCCGTCAGAGCATGCGCGGGCGGAGCCTTATACATCCGGATCAGCTCCGAGAAGCGTCCGAGCACGACATTGCCTGCCTGTGCCATCAAATAACGCCCTACGGTGCCGCTCGAATTGGCCAGCCCGCGTTCATGTCCCGGCCCAGCCGAGTTCAGCAATAGGCGCGGCGTCTCAATGGCGTACCCGGAAACAATCACGGCTTTCGCTCTTTGAAAATGTTCGTGCCCGTCGCGGTCGTAATAAAAAACGCCATTCACCCGGTTCGCGTGGCGCATGCCTATGCGAAACACCATTGAGAAATCGCGCACTTCGGCCCCATATTCCAGTGCTTCCGGAACGTGCGTAATCAGCGTGCTAGCTTTCGCTCCTACCTTGCATCCTTGAATGCAGAATCCGCGATAGATGCAATGGGGGCGATTTCCATGCGAACCAGACAGGATCGCGACTGGCCCACCTGCGCAGACGCGAATGCCAAGCTTGGTGCAACCCTTCACCAGCACATCGCCGACGCCACCTAACGGATGAGGGCCATATGGATATCCGTGCGGATCGCCCCAGGGGAAATAAGCCGGACCAGCGACAGGAATCTCTCGTTCCAGCAATTCGTAATAGGGCTTCAGTTCCTCGTACGACAGTGGCCAGTCGGCGCCCAAGCCGTCTTCTGTATAAACACGAAAATCGGATGGATGAAAACGCGGCGCGAAAGCGGCCCAATGCACAGACCCGCCGCCCACGCCCCTGCCGCTATTGTTCTCGCCAAACGTAAGCGGGTCTGCTCCTCCGGTGATGCGAAGGCTGTTCCAGTAAAGCTTGTGAGAACCTTTTTCGTCGCTTACCCAATCGCGCTCAGGATCCCAAAACGGCCCCGCATCCATGCCCACAACTTTGAAGCCGGCCCTTGCTAATCTTTGCAACAGCACGCCGCCGGCTGAACCAACGCCGACGACGCAATAATCCACCTCTTCACTGTCGAGATAGTGCTTGTACTGTTTCGAAATACGTTGTAACGGCCCCAGGATTCTTTTGCCGTTTTCGTGCGGCGGCTCGAATTCTCCCAGAAACGGCGATTTCAATGCGTTCCTCCCTGGCCATGGTGTGTAGTTTCTGCGCCAGCTGCCGCCTCTTCATATGCGTCGGAAATGGATGTGGATGGCGCCTCCCATTCATAGCGCTGCTCATCCTTTTCCCACGGCTCGGGCTCACCACCTTCCAATCTCGTATATGCGCGCGGATATGCGGGTCCGCCGTAACCGATCTCATCCCAAGCCCAAGGATGCGCGTAGTATGCCGCTACACAATCCTGTACCAGCAAATGCCAATATCGTTTGATCGACATGCGCTCCCAAATGTCATGCGCAGCGATTTTCTTTCCGTCGTGGATTGATTTGAGCACGTGGTCCTGCTTGAGCGGCCCAAGATCGAGGAAGGGCTGGTTGTACATCGCATACGCCGTTTCGTCGATTGCCTTCAGCCCCAAGCGATGAGCTTCGCCGTCCGGCGGCATGTCCACATAACGATACCCGTCGATGCTGCCTTTGTACAGACGCTCATCGATATAGTTCACAATCCTGATGTGGAATTCGGGCAGGCGATCATCTTGCGGCAGAATGCGATCGCAAACTGCCTGCATCAGGGGCAATTCATCTGGCGTGAAGAAACGTATTTCCGGCACGTCATAGACACGTTTCTCGACCACATCACGCGTCGCCGCATCCCAGAAGCTTTTCTGGCTGAGCGTTGAATATCCGGGATAGTAGCCGGGCTGCCGGACTGCAGTGCGGCGACGTCTCGTCTTTTTGTCAACAGGCAAAAGCTGCTCCACTGAAGAATCAACCACGTTTTTCCCTCCGCAGTAGACTAGCCAATAATCCCAGCGCACCACAGGCCGCGAACAGCAGCGGCGCAAATAGCGGCGGTCCGTATAGGATGTTATACAGCCATGTCTTGCGTCCGCCCGGCCTGCGCAAGATGCCGCGTGCGTGATAGAAAAAGCCCATTCCTCCGTTCGCCATGGTGATCGTAGAGACTGCGGGCAATAGCTTTCTTGCGATTCGCTCATTGAAGATTGCTCCGATACAGGCGCCGAATTGAACCGGCGCCAGAAGCACCGGCGTCCATTGCGCCCAGATACGAAAGCGGCTTTTGTAGTGCGAGTACCAGGCTTCCGCGCCGGAAAACAGCGTCCACAAGGCGGCCACTGCGGCAAGGTGCTTCTGAAACCTTCCTTCGTGTAACTCGCGCCGCCAACCGCTGTAGCGAGGCTTTGCATCCTTCGGGTCTTCTTCCCTGCGCAGGTAAGAAGCCATAAATCCCAGATATGCGGCGGTGCCAAACAATAGCGGAGCGAATAGTGGCGGCCCCATGATGATGTTGGTAAGAGGCAGCCGCCACCCGCCGGGCTTGCGTTGAATACCACGAATATGAAAACCAAATCCGATGATGCCGTCGGCCAGAGTAATGGCCGATATGACGCGCAGCATAGTTTCGGCTGCTCTTCGACTGAAAAAAGCACAGCACGCCGCGCCCGTGACCGCGCCGCTCAAAATCACCGGGGTATACATGATTAAGTTGCTGTAGCTGCCCTTGTAGTGTTCGTATCCCACCTCCAGACCGCTGATGAAACTTGAGAATGCTGTAACAAGTGACAGTGACCGCTGGAATCTTCCGTCTTGAATGTGTTGATAAACAGCGCGTGGTGTTAACGCAGTACTTGCGGCCATCGTGGATATGGTGGGAATGCAGGCCGCCACGTGGCAACTTGAAGCGGTCGCCCTATTCGTAGACGTCGTCATTGTCGAAGCGTTGCTAAACCGGCGCGCCTGTGGCGTTGTTTTCGTTACGTTTGCGCCGCGATTGGGTCTTACGGATGGAGCTATCAAATGGCGAAGACAACTGGTGACGTTATTGTCGAGACTCTCATGCAGTGGGGCGTGGACACCATATTCGGATTACCCGGCGATGGCGTCGACGGTGTTATTGAAGCCCTTCGCAAGCAGATGGACAAGATTAAGTTCGTGCAGGTCCGGCACGAAGAGGCTGCCGCATTCATGGCGTGCGGTTACGCGAAATTTACCGGCAGGCTTGGCGTCTGCCTTGCGACCTCCGGCCCCGGCGGCATTCATCTTCTCAACGGCCTTTACGACGCAAATATGGATGGCCAGCCCGTGCTCGCCATAACAGGAATGCAATTTCACGACGTCATTGGAACTTTTTCGCAACAAGACGTCGCGCTCGACAAGCTGTTCGATAATTGCTGCGTTTACAGTGAGCGCATCATGGGTGCGGCGCACGCGCGGAACGTTACTGAATTAGCGATTCGAACGGCGTTAGCGCGTAAGGGTGTGTCTCACATCACGGTTCCGATCGATATTCAGGATCAGCCCGTAAAGGACGATCAACGGTCAAACCGTAACGTTCCTGGTTATTCAAACAGCAATACATTTTCCTTGGGAGGAGTGAAGCCGGCTCCGCATGAACTTGAAGCAGCGGCACAAATTCTAAACCAGGGCAAAAAGATTGTCATTCTCGCGGGCCGTGGTGCGCTTGGCTGCGCCCGAGAGTTGGAAGAAATTGCGGAGACGCTCGCCGCGCCTATCGTCAAGCCGCTCCTGGGCAAAGCGTGCGTCTCCGATACAAGTCCCTATACAACCGGCGGTATCGGGCTGCTCGGCACCAAGCCATCAGAAGATGCGATGAAAGAGTGCGACACGCTGCTGATTGTCGGATCGAGTTTTCCTTACATCGAATATTATCCGGAGCCCGGCCAGGCGAAATGCGTACAAATTGAACTTGAACCATTTCGCATCAGCCTGCGTTATCCGGTGGATGTTCCGCTCATCGGCGATTCTCGCGCGACGTTGACAGCGCTGATTCCGCTTCTGAAAAAGAACAAGCATCGCGGTTTTCTCGAAGATGCCCAGAAAGCGATGAAGGCCTGGATGAAGGTCATGGAAGAGCGGGGCACTCGTACAGACATGCCGATGAAACCGCAGGTGGTGGCATGGGAACTCGGCAAACGTTTGCCGAACAATGCCATTGTGGCGGGCGACTCCGGTTCCAATACCACGTGGTGGGCGCGTCAAATCTTGGCCAAAGAGGGCCAGATGCATAGCTGCTCTGGCAATCTCGCCACTATGGCGAATGGCTTTCCCTACGCTGTCGCTGCTCAGGTAGCTTATCCGGACCGGACCGTCATCGCGTGGGTTGGGGACGGGGGCTTTACCATGCTGATGGGCGAAATGGCGACATGCGTGAAGTACAAGCTCCCCATCAAAGTGTTTTTGATGAAAAATGACGAACTGGCGCAGATCAAGTGGGAGCAGATGGTTCTCTTGGGCAATCCGGAGTACGTAACCGGTCTGCAGCCGATCGATTTCGCGGCCGTTGCGCGCGGCTTTGGATGGTCAAGCTTTCAACTGCGTAACCCCACTCAGGCCGCCGATGTGATCGAAACCGCTCTTACGACCATGGGTCCGGTGTTGGTTGAATGCTTCATTGACCCGAACGAACCGCCTCTGCCGGCCAAGATCAAACCGGAACAAGCCTGGCACTTCGCCGAGTCTATGGTGAAGGGCACCAAAGACTGGCAAAAAATCGCTGAAGTGGTCGCAAAGGATAAGGTGAAGGAGCTTGTATAGGGTTCCGCGATGAACCCTGGGGTTCTTGGCTCGAAGATTACTTCAGGTCGAGTCTCCGCATACACGGTTCCCACCGACAAGCAACCGGAAAGCGATGGAACCGCGGAGTGGAACTCGACCACCATCGTAATCATCGAGCTAACGTCGCAGGGTATAACCGGCCTTGGCTATTCTTACGCCCACGAAGCGGCGGCCAGAGTCGCAGAAGAACTTATCCGGACGGAAGTGCTGAAAGGCGATCCGTTTGATATTCCCTCGCTGCATTCCGCGCTGGATCGCAAGGTGCGCAATTGGGGCAGGCCCGGGTTAGTCGCAAGCGCAATTTCTGCCGTAGATACCTGCCTGTGGGATTTGAAGGCGCGTCTGTTTCAGGTCCCGCTGGTTGGACTGTTAGGTAAGACCCGCGATGAAATTCAGGCTTACGGTAGTGGGGGCTTTACTTCCTATACAAAGAAAGAGCTTCTTGATCAGTTAACCTCCTGGGCCGACGAAGGGTTTTCCTGCGTCAAGATGAAAATCGGAACCCACCCCGAAGAGGACGTGCCGCGTGTCACCGCGGTGCAGAAGGCGCTGAACGGCAAAACACAGCTCTATGTCGATGCCAACGGCGCGTATGACCGGCAACAGGCGTTGCATAAGGCGGAACAATTCGGCGAGCTGGGTGTCATCTGGTTTGAGGAACCGGTCACTTCAGACGATCGCGCCGGTTTGCATTTCCTGGTAGAACGCTCCCCGGCCGTGATGAAGATCGCTGCCGGGGAATACAACTATACGCTCGACGATGCACGGCTGTTAATAGAAGCTGAAGCCGTAGACGTGATGCAAACCGACGTCACGCGCTGCGGCGGCGTTACGAACTTCCTCAAAATCGGTCAGCTCTGCGAAATCTGCCACTATCCCTATTCGGCGCACACTGCTCCTTCAATTCACGCGACATTATGCTGTGCGCTGCCAGCCGCGATGAACGTCGAATATTTTTATGATCACGTCCGCATCGAGCACATGTTTTTCGATGGGGCAATCACCGCCAATAAAGGCCTGCTCACGCCGGATTTATCAGCGCACGGCTTGGGGCTGACGCTCAAGCGGGCTGACGCCGCCAAATTTCAGGTTTTTTCGGCAACGATAAACTGAAGCTTACTCCGAAATGGATTCTGGAACGCGCATGCTCGTCCAGATGGCAGGCGCGCGCCGCTTCAACCGCTGGATGGCGGATACGATCGCTCCTTTTGTGAGTGGCGCTGTACTCGAAGCTGGAGCGGGCATCGGCAATCTGACGGAATTTCTTTATCGTTCTGAAAATCGCTATATTGCAGCCGACCTCGAAGACGAACATCTGGCGCTGCTCTCGAAGCGCCTGCAATCCTGCCGCGGCCTGACCATAGCAAAGTGCGATCTACTCAACTCTAATGATCTGGCTCCGTATCGAGATCAAATGGATACGGTCGTGTGTCTCAACGTACTGGAACACGTCGAAGACGATATTGCCGGTTTGCGGGGTCTACTTTCCTGTCTGCGTTGCGGTGGCCGCGCAGTCATTCTGGTCCCGCAAGGACCGCGGGCATATGGTAGCTTGGACCGCGTTTTGGGCCATCACCGGCGCTACACAAAGCCGGAATTACACGCTAAGTTGCTGGCCGCCGGATTCCACTTAAATCGAATGGTCGAATTCAATCGAATCACCTATCCCGGCTGGGTTCTCAATAGCCGGACTTTTCGAAGAATCACATTGAGCGATATGCAGTTGCGATTGTTCGATTGTCTGGTGCCGCTCTGGCGCAGGATTGATCGGTTTCTACCCTGGCCCTCTACATCTCTAATCGCGATTGCATCTCGCGATGGCTGCTGATCTGAAGAATAAGTGTCGCCGCTTCAAAATCCGGTTGGCTTTGCGTCTACCGATCTCCTGGAACTTGCGCTCCTCATCTTTATCCTCGCTGGCTTTCTAATCTGGAATCCGAAGTTTCGTCTCGTCTTCACATCGTTCGCAGAAAAAACCGTTTGGTGTATGGCGCTTCTGTTCGTTTTGCCCATCGTGCTTCGCTTACTTCTATTGTCGAATCATCCCGTCCCAACTCCGGATATTTATGACGAATTCAGTCATCTGCTGGTCGCCGATACCCTCATGCACTTCCGGCTGGCCAATCCACCGCACCCGCTGCATCAATTCTTCGAAACATTCTTTGTTCTTCAACAGCCGACGTACAGCTCCATCTATCCGCTCGGCCAAGGTCTCATGCTCGCGTTCGGCCGATTGATTTCTGGCTCAGCCTGGACCGGTGTTTTGATCTCAGTCGGACTGTTCTGCACGCTCTGCTACTGGATGCTGCGAGCCTGGGTAGAACCGGCATGGGCGCTTGCGGGCGGCCTGCTCGCGATAATTGAATTCGGACCGCTGAATCTCTGGACAAATTGCTATTGGGGCGGGGCGCTCGCGGCCGCGGCAGGCTGTCTGGTATTCGGTGCACTTCCGCGCTTGGTTCCGAGCGGGAATCGACGTGACGCTGCGCTGCTCGGTTTAGGCGCAGGCGTTCACTGCATCACGCGGCAGTTTGAATCGTTTCTGCTGCTACTTTGCATCTTGCTGTTTTTCGTTCCGATACTTCGGCGACGTGAAGACGTAAGAAAGATCGCAAGGCTGATTCCGTTTGCAATGGCCGTCGCTGCCCCCTTTTTCGCGCTCATTCTGCTGCAAAACAGAGCCGTGACACATAGCTGGTTCACGCTTCCTGAGCAACTAAGCCAATATCAGTACGGCGTTCCCACTTCGCTGACGTTTCAGCCTGTTCCTGTCCCGCATGTTCCGCTTACTCCGCAGCAGGAACTCGATTACAAAGCACAAAGTTTAGGCCATGGATTGGAGCCTGACTCGTTGTCGCGTTTTCTACTGCGCCTGGAATTTCGCGTTCGTTATTACCGGTTTTTCTTTCTGCCCCCGCTCTATGTCACCCTGATCGCGTTCTTGTTCACGTTGCGCGACTGGCGTCTCCTCTATGTTGTTGGCGCGCTTGCAACGTTCGCGCTCGGCACAAACCTGTTTCCGTATTTATTGCCGCATTATCTCGCCGCCGTTACGTGCTTGTTTATTCTAGTTGCCATTGTTGGCCTGAAATACCTTGCCCGCGTTCGCATCCGCGACATCCCTGTCGGATCGGAGGCGGCGAAGATAGTCGCGGTGCTCTGCCTCGCGCATTTTGTTCTTTGGTACGGTTTGCACCTATTCGAAAACACGGCTCCTGCGGCCGCTCTAGAGCCGTACGAAAGCTGGGATGCCATCAACCATGGCGATCCGCATGGCCGTGTCGCGGTCAACCGGCAACTCGCCGCGATTCCCGGCAAGCTGGTTGTACTGGTCGAGTATTCACCACGTCATATTTTTCAAAACGAGTGGGTGTGGAACGCGGCGGATATCGACAAATCGCGAATAGTTTGGGCACGCGATCCAGGCCCAACGGAGGATGCCAAACTATTCGCTTATTACCCGGATCGCACGTTCTATGTCCTGCAGCCGGATGCCCGGCCGCCCAAGCTGGACCTGTTGCGCTGAATCAGGGCACCGATTGAAAAACGCTTGACGGCGCGGAGTAAGGCGTCAACTTCGGCGGTTGCGCGTCGGGTTGCAGCAACCACGCATTTCGTTTCGGGAAGTAGCTCAAGAGCTTCTGATTCTCCGCCGCGCCCAGATCGAGCGCCCAAACCACTCGTGCGCTATCGATATCTGCCGCATTGTGAATCCACTCGTGAAAACCGTGGCCCGGCCAATAGCGCACGAAAACAAGTTGGTTTCCCGCGGCTTCCGCCAACCTGTGATTCACGGCGATGCGTCCCTCCGGATCGCCGTAGTTGATAAAGTCCCACGGCTCGTAACGAAAAGCCTCCCACAAATTTTCACCGGCAAACCAATGCAGGCCATACCAAAAGAGAAACTGCGCTCCGCACATCAACAGAATGATCCGCGCCATCTGCGCCCCAATTTTCCAGTTCGAAATGCTCCGGCGGCTAAGGCGATCCAGGCCCATAACGGCCATCAGAATAAATAGACAAGCTTCAGCGGCTACGTAATGCGGATAAAAGTATGGGTAGATATTTGTTCCTAACGCGAAAAGAACGACCGTCAGAACAATCCACCAATGCCCCCGGTTTTGGGCACTCACGAGAAAAGCGAGTAGCGCGATATACAGCGGCGCATAAAGGAAGAAACGGTAATAGCGGATGCGGAAACCGAGCCGCTCCAGGAATGCGCCGGCCGTATCCGTGTCATCGCCATGAATCGTGGCTTGGGCTCGATAGTCAAGTTCCTGTTCAGCCGTTAAAGCGCGATGCGGAACTGGATTTGACTGAAAGGTGAATGTGGTGGGAACACCATATTCATAACGGCTGAGCACATACGGAAGCGTGGTCCAACTTCCCGTCACGGCTTTATTCTGCGCCGTGGAAAGAAGCAGTGCGGGCGAAAGAACCGCAGCCGCAATAGCGCACGGCTTCAACAAGTTTTTCGACCATATTTCGCTGCCTCGAATCCAGACCAAAAAAAGGACGCTACTTGCAACCAGCAGCATGCATTCAAATGGTCGCGTCAATAGCTGCAGCGCGAAGCCCAACCCGAGCGCTATCGCAGCGAACATCCCATTGGTGCGTAACCGGGGAAGCGCGCCAAAAACCAGACATCCCGCTGTTGCCGATACCGCTCCTCCCCAATAGCTGTTTGTCCATTGGCACAGCGGGCCAAACTCGATCACCGCAAGAAATCCGCCCAACAGCGCCCACCCAGCAGTCGTCCAGCCGCGCAACATCCAATAACAACTTGCACAAAAAAGACCTGTAGAAACCAGCACGCCCGCCCAAAAACTTCCGAACACCAGCCGGCCGGCCGCTAAGAAAATCCCCTGTCCCAACGGATAGATGGAACTGTAGGTCGGTTGCTGCAGCACAAAAACGGATTCGAAGAACTGGTGCAATGGATGCGTCGGATTGGCCAGCCGAAAGTGCGCCAGCGTGTCGGCTAACAAGATGTACCCGAAATCGTCGGCTCCGGAAGGCAGCGGCGCAGGACAATGGGGTAGAAGAAGAAGACGGAGCGCAATCGGCAACAGACTGATCGGCGCTATACACCAAATCGGCCGTGTCGCCAGCTTTTGAAAGACGCCGCTGCTCCAGGCCCACGCGAGCAGTAAGCCCACCAGCAGCATCGCAACCGCAAGTTCAACAAAATCGCTAACACCAAACCCGATCGGGTTACGTAGCGGCAGGAAAGAGCGGAGGAAGTGAAAAAGGTACAACTAGCTAGGGCTCA
>Ga0070741_10006349_pt1 | contig 25478 bp, 22 predicted proteins | sample Coa_R1_4_FD_66440 | JGI IMG/M metagenome (GOLD analysis project Ga0070741, IMG submission 66440) | Surface soil microbial communities from Centralia Pennsylvania, which are recovering from an underground coalmine fire - Coalmine... | ecosystem: Environmental > Terrestrial > Soil > Unclassified ... | reverse complement strand
GCTTTCGGAGATCGCTGCGACCGGCTGCGATGTGATCGGGCTCGACTGGACCGTCGATCTTTCCGAAGCGAAGGCGCTCCTGGGCAATAGCATCGCACTCCAAGGGAACTTAGACCCGGCCGTGCTGTACGCGACGGAGGCGGTCATCGCAGAAAAAGTAGATGCGATCGCGCGGAGTATGGGCGGCCCTCGCGGTCATATCTTCAATCTCGGGCACGGCATTACGCCGGACGTCGATCCGGAAAACGCGCGCGCGTTCGTGCGCGCCGCAAAACAGGCCTATCGGAAAGAGACGGCCCACGCATGAGCATGGTCGAAGTTCAATACTCCCTTCGAACGCGCGCCGAAGAACTTTTTCGAGCGGTGCAAAATGAAATTTGCTCGACGCTCGAAATTCTGGACGGCGCCGAAACATTCTTTCAGGAGACCTGGCACCGCCCGGGCGGCGGCGGAGGGCGCACGCGCATCCTGACCGATGGCGCCGTCTTCGAAAAAGCGGGCGTGAACTTTTCCGCCGTCCATGGCGAAGCGCCCGAATCGACGGCGGATAAACACGTCTCCTTTTTTGCGACCGGTATTTCGCTGGTGCTCCATCCGCGCTCGCCAAAAATTCCGACCGTCCATGCGAACTTCCGCTATTTCGAGCAATCGGACCGCGAAGCGTGGTTCGGCGGCGGCGCCGACCTTACGCCCTATTATCTCGACGAGGAAGATGCCTTCCATTTCCACCGGACGCTCAAGATCGCCTGCGATAAGCACGACCTGACCTATTATCCCCGATTTAAAAAATGGTGCGACGAGTATTTTTATATCAAGCACCGGGAAGAGACGCGCGGCATCGGCGGGATCTTTTTCGACCATCTTTCCGGTACCACCGCGCGGGAGCGGGAACAGTTATTCGCCTTCGTGCAGGACGCCGCCCATGCGTTCCTTCCGGCCTACGTTCCCATCGTTGAAAAACACCGGAACGAACCCTTCACCGAAGAGGAAAAACGCTGGCAGCTCCTCCGCCGCGGGCGTTACGTGGAGTTCAACCTGATCTACGACCGTGGCACCCGCTTCGGCCTCGAAACCAACGGCCGCATCGAGAGCATCCTCATGAGCCTGCCCGCCGTCGCCCGCTGGGAGTACGACGTCCACCCCGCCCCCGGCTCGCCCGAAGCCGATCTCGAAGCCGTCCTACGCGAACCAAGAGAATGGGCGGTGTAAGACGGAATATCCCCAACTTATCGAGCGCGTAAAAAAGGTTTTGTATATGATTATTTAATGGTTACATCATACGCAAATTGGGCAATTGCAACTAAGGGCAGCGAAAGACCACAATATAGACCCAAATAGGTCTTTGGTATTATCCCACTTAGTAAAAGTGCGGAACTCAGAATTAAGATACCAAGCCCCGCACCGGCCAAGGAATAACCGAGGGAACCCTCTCTTAAATCTAATAACTCAGAAGAAAAATAAATTGCGCGCGCGTAGAGGTTATTTAAAAGCGCATGCCAAAGTTCAACGCGAGTGACTTTTCTCCATTCACAGACGGTATCAGATACATTCCCTGGTCCGAGTTGTGATCTTTTGGACGCGGATGCAAAAAGATATTGTACCACAACGAGGTGATTGCTGCGGGAACCACGCCAAGCGCGAGATACTCCGGCCAATAAAACTTATTCAGATTCAAAACATGAGTGAACCCGTATGATGCACCGTATACAGCGATGGAAGTCACCTGAGATAGGAAACCAATCCAGACAGTATTCCAAGCGTTGGCGTCACACCCCGACGTCCAATTTGCTATAGGGGCCAAAGACAGCATGTATAACAGGAGCGTTGGTGCGATTAGAGCAGCAGAGGCATTTTGCTGTGGAAGAGTATCGTCGAAAATAACTCGGGAACTTTCATATTCGAGGACGCCTACAACTAGAGATGAAGTTGCAATCTCAAGCGGAATCGAAGGTTGGCAATTGCAGGCAGTATCGGACGCTCGTTTTACGGAATCAGACGATGGCGAAGCTGCAAAAGCGATCGAATGAAAAACAGTGAACGACCCCAGCAGGAGGAAGATCAAGGCCGTCGCTCGCAGTGCCATTCGAGAATGCATCGAACTTCAATTTACGACGCAAGGCTTTCGGTTAAATGAAATCATCTGTTTGCCGGACTTCAGCACCCAGCCTTGCAATAGTGTCGCGTGCCGGGAAGCGCTGCTTCCCGGCCATGGAAGCAGCGCTTCCATGCACACAAAAACAATTAGATTGGTTATGCAGGAAAGGATCATCGGTTTTAACTCCTCCCAAAAGCGACCCTGATGCAATCAACATATTGCACAATTCAAAGAGTGAGTATGCTCAATAACTTTTGATGGTGCATTGCAACCCTGATCATTTCATCTTCGCCTTCGCGTATACAATACGGCGGGGTGTAGATGGTGGAATTAACCTTTTATTTTAATTCGTGCGTTGATAACCATCACGAGCCGCTCCTGGAAAAACATGCGTAACGGCGAGATAAAATCCTCGTTTCATCGGAACCGCCCTGAGGCAGCCTGAGTTTTGACCCGCCGAGAACAGTGCCGGGAGAGTGCCGAGAAAAGGTCTTAAGATTAAGATACGCACTTAGCACAATTACACCAGGCACTGAGCAGTATTAACAAAGCGCTGAGCGCTCAATACTTAGTACCGACAACCAGCGGGAGTGGCGAAATTGGCAGACGCACTACTTTGAGGTGGTAGCGCCGCGAGGCATGGGGGTTCAAGTCCCCCCTCCCGCACAGACACCAGGTAACGACAAGAATGAAGTACGAATTATCGGATAATTCGTACTTCTTTTTTTTTCTGCTATCGGATGTTCGGAGTTATCGGGTTTGCCGCTATCTGGTCTTTGGAATAGATAGTGTTTTCCATTCGGCCGCTTTTCGGTGCTTGCCGATATAGACGATCTGTCCCGTATGATACGCAAAATGGCCGAGTGCCCGGAGCAGCGCTTCCATGACCGTATGGGACTCTCCCCGGATAAATACTTCCCGCCCTAAATCGCCTTCATCGAGCGGCCGTACGGCGGCAAAAACGCATTCCCAGCCTTCGCTCCACATTCGTTTCAGGTCCGGCAGCCGAAGTTCGTGTTCGATGAATTCCTCGTCCCGGTCCCGCGTCGGTTTTTCGCCATCGGTGGTGAGGAAATCGGTGAACCGGGAGAGCATATTCCCGTGAAGGTGCTGTACGATAATGGCGATGGAATTCGATTCCGGATCGGGGACCCAATGGACGTCCTCGTCGGATATCTGTTCGAGCGTCTTTTCGCCCAGGGATCGAAGTTGGTCGAATCGGTCGAGCGTAAGGGCGAGGAAATCTTTCATCGTTTTCGGCACAGCACGCTCAATATCCGGCGGCAGTCATTGCCGTGCGCAGTTCATTGAGATAGGTGGGGTGCACTTCGCCATAATAGAGCGCGCTGGGCTCGAGCACGAGCGTGCCGAAGCTCGATGGGTTCCCAGCCTCGTACTTGCTCGTCGCCTGCACGGTCACTTCATTGGCGTGTGCGGGATCGTCCACATCGTAAACGATGCCGGTGAATCCGAGCGTGGCGGCATCGGTAATGCTTGCCGTCGCTCCGGCGGTCGTCTCCTCGCCTTTGAAGATTGGGACCGGCGTTTCATACGCGCGTTCGGGATTCGATTCGAAGCCTAAAAAGGTATAGGGGATTCGGAGCGTCAGGCGGTACCCGTTGACGACTCCGCTGGCGGCCGTGTCGTAGTCCATCCGCGCCATGACCTGCGAGAGTCCCTCTTTTTGCAATTCCGTGAGGGCGATGACGGTACTATACGCGATCTGCGTAACTTTTCCGGGATGGGCCGGCAGCGCGAACGTGAGGTTCGAGACGAGCGAATCGAGCTCGGTGCGGAACGTTGGGAACCCTCCCTGGGTCGAGAGCACGCGGCGGTCGCGGTTTAAGCGATCGCCCGTATACTTCGTATCGAACCAGAACGAAACCCGGTCGTTCGCTTCGAGCGATGGCTGCCCGCCGATCACATAATCGTCCCGCACGCGAACGGCGAGATAGAGATACTCATCGTTATACGCCGCCTGGATGGAGCGGATCGAAAGATCGTTGGCATCGCGCCGAAATCCGGCGCCCGAAAGGATGAAATCGCTGCTCGAGTCCGAAAGCAAATGCCCGTAGCCGGGATAGATCTCACGCAGACGGCCATACGAGGGGAGCGTGTAGAACGATTCCGAGAGCAGCGCATCGGTCGAAGTTCCCGCAAAGTACGATTCCCGCGAGCGAAGGTTTTCGTAGTTGCGGTAGATCTCATGCCCCAGCGCATGCGGCTTGCTGCTCGCGGAATTCTTAATATCTTCTTTCCCGGTCTGGAACCGGTCGATCAGGACGACGTCCCCATATTCGATCGAGTACCCGTCCTGCGACCAGTTATTTTCGCCCGTCTTCTGGGTGATGGTGACGACGGATCCGTCGATCGAAAGCCCGACTTCGATCGGAGACTCGACAAAGGGGATTTCTTTTTCCAGCCGGCTTACGAGCGATCGATTATTGACGTTCTCGAAAAAATAGACGCGCACTTCGCTCCGCGCGCGGCCCGGGTCGTAGAGCGAGAGCGCAAGATCCGGAAGGCTGTCGTTGGTAAAATCGCCCGCGGCATACCCCCAGACGCGCGCGTTCGCATAGTCGGGGACGAGCGCCTGAAGTTGTGCAGCAAGCGCGGCGTTATGAAGATCGGTCGAGATCCGTGGCACGAGGCTATCGAGCGTCATGCCCTGTGCATACCCCCGGCCTGCAAAAAAAAGAAAAGCGAGAGCGAATGCCCAGTGCGTTCGGCGTGTTCTCATGACGGAATAAAACTGAAAACTGCTATCTTGTCATTCCCGGGAATGTACAAAGATACGGACTGTAACAGAACAACGAATATCATTCGTCATCCTTAATCCTAAACTTGTCATTAGCGCTTGGCCTATCCTTTTTCTGAAATCGAACTCAAGTGGCAGGAATACTGGCGAAGCCACGAAACGTATCGCGTGACGCTCGATCCATCGAAGCCGAAATACTTCGTGATGGACATGTTCCCCTACCCTTCCGGCGAAGGCCTGCACATGGGCCATCCGCTCAGCTATACCGCGACGGACGTCGTCATGCGCATGAAACGTATGCAGGGGTTTGCGGCGATGCATGCGACCGGCTGGGATGCATTCGGGCTTCCGGCCGAGCAATACGCGGTGAAGTATAAGCTCCACCCGCGTATCACCACGGAACGAAACATCGCGACCTACCGCCGGCAACTCGATTCCCTCGGATATGGCTACGATTGGTCCCGCGAGATCAACACCACCGATCCGAATTATTTTAAATGGACGCAGTGGATCTTCCTGAAGTTTTTCAATTCGTATTTCGATACCGAGGAACAAAAAGCAAGACCGATCGAGGAGCTTGTCCGGCGGATCGCTTCGGAGGGTACCGCCGGCATTCCGTGCGCACTTCCCCGAGATACGAAACACTATTCGAAGGAAGCCTGGGGCGCGGCGACCGCTAAAGAACGTTCCGATTTCCTTGCGCAGTGCCGCCTTGCCTATGTGGCCGATGCCCCGGTGAACTGGTGCCCGGAACTGGGAACCGTCCTCGCGAACGAGGAGGTCCCGGAACAGGAGGAAAAAGGCTATACGGTCCTCCGCCGTAATATGCGGCAGTGGGTTTTGAGGATCACGGCGTATGCCGAGCGCCTGCTCCGCGATCTCGATACCGTGAACTGGCCCGAGAGCACCGTGCAAAGCCAGCGAAACTGGATCGGGCGGAGCGAAGGCGCGGAGATCGATTTTTCTATTGCCGGAGCGGACCACACGATCAGGGTCTTTACGACGCGGCCCGATACGCTCTTCGGAGCAACCTATATGGTGCTCGCGCCGGAACATCCGCTCGTGGCGAAAATCACGACCGGCGCTCAGGATGGTGCGGTCCGGAATTATTTGGAGGAAGTTCGCCGCAAGAGCGATCTCGAACGGACCGATCTGGCGCGGGAAAAGACCGGCGTCTTTACCGGGGCCTACGCGATCAATCCGGCGAACGGGAAACATATACCGATCTGGATCGCCGATTACGTCCTCATCTCCTACGGGACGGGCGCGATCATGGCGGTCCCCGGACACGATGAGCGCGATTTTGAATTTGCGGGCGCCTTTGGACTTCCGATCGTCCGTGTGGTCCAGGCCCCCGGCGTGGACGCAAGCGAGCCGCTCGTCACGCCGTTTACGGAAGATGGCATCGCAGTCCATTCGGGGTTTCTCGATGGACTCTCGACCGAACAGGCGAAACAACGGATGATCGAATGGGTGGAGGCCTCCGGGGCCGGCGTGCGGACCGTCAAATATAAATTGCGGGACTGGCTGTTTTCGAGACAACGGTACTGGGGGGAACCCTTCCCCATCATTTACGTCGACGAAGGCGATGGCGAATACCCGAAAGCCTTGCCCGAACGGATGCTGCCCGTGATCCTGCCCGAAGTGGAAAGTTATCAGCCCTCCGGCACGGGTGAGTCCCCGCTCGCGACCATCCCCGAATGGGTGAACACGACCGATCCCGAAACGGGGCGTTTCGCGCGCCGCGAAACGAACACCATGCCGCAATGGGCCGGCTCCTCCTGGTATTTTCTCCGCTATCTCGATCCGAAGAACGATACCGCGCTTATTTCTTCGGACGCGGAGCGCTACTGGATGCCCGTCGATCTCTATATCGGCGGCGCCGAACATGCCGTCACCCACTGGCTCTACTCGCGGTTCTGGCATAAGCTGCTCTACGATTATGGCATCGTCCATACGCCGGAACCGTTCCAACGGATCTTTCATCAGGGTATGCTCCTGGGCGAGAACGGGAGCAAAATGTCGAAATCGCTTGGGAACGTTATCAATCCGGACCAGCTCGTTTCGGAATACGGCGCCGATACCGTACGCTCCTACGTTTTGTTCCTCGGCCCGCTCGAAGGAACGAAACCGTGGGACTCCAAAGGGATTATGGGCGTGCACCGCTTCCTGAACCGCCTGTGGCGTGTCATCGTCCGGGAAGATAATACGACCGATCGTTCTTCGATCACGGATGGGACGCCTTCGTCCTCGCTTGAGCGATTGCTCCACCAGACCATCAAAAAAGTTGGGGACGATATTGAAGCATTGCGGTTCAACACGGCGATCTCGGCCTGCATGATCTTGCTGAACGCGATGGAAGAGGAATCGGGCGGCATTCCGCGCGCGGCCTACGAGGCGCTCCTAAAGCTTATGGCGCCCTTCGCGCCGCATATCGCGGAGGAACTTTGGCAGCGCCTGGGCAACGCAGGCACGATCTTCGATACCACATGGCCGGCCTACGACGAAGCGAAAACGGTGGAGACGACCGTTACGCTCATCCTTCAGGTCAACGGCAAGGTCCGCGATAAGCTCGATGTGCCGCGCGGGCTCATGACAGCCGATCTCGAAGCCTTTGCGCGCCAAAGCCCGAACGTGATGAAGCACATCGATGGGAAACAAATTAAGAAAGTGATCGTCGTGCAGGATAAATTAGTCAATGTTGTAGCCGCATGAAACTCTGTGTTCTCTTAGGCGGCCCGAGTGCCGAACGCGAAGTTTCGCTCCTTTCCGGCGAGGCCATGGCCCGCGCGCTGGTAGCGAATGGGCACGACGTCACGCTCCTCGATCCGGCGACGGGCCGTGCGATGCGCCTCGAGGAATTCCAGGCCGAGCCGCCGAGCATCCAGCCGCCGACCGTCAAAAGCCTATCCGCTTATACGAATACCGTCGTGCTTGAAAGCCTGATGTCCCCCGCCGTGCGCGACGCCGACGTCGTCGTGCTCGGGCTTCATGGAGTTCCCGGTGAAGACGGGCTCATCCAGTCGGTCCTGGAACTTCTGGGCAAACGATTTACCGGCTCGGACGCCCGATCGAGCATGCTCTGTATCGATAAACAGTACACGAAAATTATCATGGAGCGCTCCGGCGTTGCCGTTCCTCGCGGCAGGATCGTTTCCGTCGAGGACCACCCGCTCGAACGCCATGCCGCATGGGAGTGGTGCGCGGCCGAACTCGGGTTCCCACTTGTCATTAAACCGAACGACCAGGGATCGACCGTCGGCCTCACGATCCTTCGTGAAGACTCCCAGGACGCGTTCCAGCGCGCGGTCGATCTCGCACTCGACTATTCGAAAAAAGCGCTCATCGAGGAATTTATCGAAGGCCGGGAACTCACCGTTTCGATCCTCGGGCACGAAGCGCTCCCGATCGTCGAGATCGAGACCAACGGCGGCTTTTACGACTATCATCATAAGTACACGGCCGGGATGTCCTTTCATACCTGCCCGGCGAAGCTCCCGACGGAACTTTCCTCCGCGATCCAGGCCTCGGCGCTCACGGCGTTCCACGCCTGCGGGTGCCGCGGGTACGGCCGCGTCGATTTCCGGCTCCATCCGAACAACCGCTATTACTGCCTCGAGATCAATACGCTCCCCGGGATGACCGCCACGAGCCTCATCCCCGATGCCGCGCGCGCTGCCGGGATCTCCTTCGAGGAACTTTGCGAACGCATTCTCTCCGAAGCGCTCTGATAGATGTTCTCGGGAAATGGAAACGAATTCTTTGTCAACCGGCTTGAAAGGTTCTGATATTCCCATGGCCGAATCCATTTCCACATTGCCGAAACCGCTGCTGCTGCATCCGGCCGCAGGAAAAACGGAGGTCGCGCTGCCGCGCAGCCAGACCGTTCCCCTGCCGGAGCATATCATTGCCGCCAGCGAGGAAATGCGCGAGATCGTCTCCGTCGTCCGCGCGATCGCGCCGACCTCGATCACCGTCCTCCTCATTGGCGAAAGCGGGACCGGCAAGGAAGTATTCGCGGAACTGATCCACGACCTGAGCGACCGCAGCGGTCCGTTCGTCACGGTCAATTGCGGCGCGATCCCGGAGGGACTGATCGAGTCGGAACTATTCGGGCATGAAAAAGGCGCTTTTACCGGCGCCGTCGGCCAGCGCAAGGGATTTTTCGAAGCCGCGCAGGATGGGACCCTTTTTTTGGACGAGATCGGCGAAATGCCCCTCGCGCTCCAGGTAAAACTGCTGCGCGTCCTCGAGACCGGAACCTTTACGCGGGTCGGATCGACGGCGTTACAAAAAACGAACGCCCGTATTATTGCCGCGACCAACCGCGATCTCGAGCTCGATGTCCGCGCGGGAACGTTTCGCTCCGACCTGTATTACCGGCTCCGAGCCGTGATGCTCCGCATTCCCCCGCTCCGGAACCGCCGCGAGGACATTCCCTACCTCCTCGAAACGATGCTCGCGGAGTTCGTCCGGAAGCACCACATCGCCCAGATGCCGCAGCTCGAACCCGAGGCGATCCAGCTCCTGATTCAGCACGAGTGGCGCGGCAACATCCGGGAACTTCGGAATACGCTCGAGCAACTGGTCGTGCTCGCCTGTGCCACGCAGCGCGAGGGCGCGGGCAAACGGTGCCAGATCTCGCGGCGGGACGTCGAGCGATCGCTCGCTTCGACAGTCCTCGGATGGGACGGCCGGAATTTCGAGCGACCGCTGCCGGCCCCGCCGCTCGCGCGCGACAATCCCCAGTCCGAGCGAGAACTTATTTATCGCGCGCTCATCGAACTGCGCTCCCAAATTGCGGAGATCCGGGAACTCCTCGAAGGCCGCGGAATCCCCTCTTCGTCGCATGCGCTCGTGCTGCCGCCCGCGAGCGGCGATCCGGGTTCCCTGGCGATCCGTTCCCTGGACGAAGTGGAACGCGAGGCGATCGAGCATGCGCTCGATTTTTACCATGGGAACCGCCGCCATGCCGCGCACGCGCTCGGCATCAGCGAACGCTCGCTCTACCGCAAACTGAAGGAGCGAGGACTTGAATAACTCGCGTTTACGCCTCCCCTTTGGGATCCTTGCCCGGCATCCGTTTTGGGTCCTTGCCGCCGTTGTTGCGATCGCCGGCTGCTACTCCTTTACGGGCGCCAGTATTCCGCCATGGATCCATACGATCGCCGTCCCGCTCGTCGAAGATAATTCCGGGTTCGGGCAGTCCTCCGTACGGCAGGAACTGACGGACCAGCTCGTCCAGAAGTTCACCACTGAAGGTTCCCTTCGCGTCGCGAGCCGTTCCACCGCCGATGCCGCTGTCGAAGTATCGATCCCGCCCACGGGCATTATGGACGAGCCGGTCAACGTCAAGGCCGGCGAACAGGTAACGACCAAACGCGTAACGCTCCGCACGCACGCGAAATACACCGATCAAAAAAAGCAGAAGGTCTTTTGGGAACGCGATTTTTCCGAGACCGCCGATTACCGCATCGATGGCGGCCTCAGTGCGTTCCACACCGCGCTCTCCCAGGCCGAAGACAAGATCTCCACCGACATCCAGCTCGCCGTGATCTCCAACTGGTAAACGTGCCGCAGGCACGACATATTTATCGCAGCGAATTTTCTGACGAAACCCTTCCTATGCCTTGCTCCGCACGCGTAGTGCAAACCGGAGAATTCCCGCCGCGACCGCGATCAGGATGGCACCGATCACCGCCCATTGCGTTTCGTTTGTCATGACGCTGCCATGGATCAGCCCGATCCCCTGACCGAACCAAACGATCCCAACGAGCCCAATAAAACAGGCAAGAACGATAAGGAGCTTTTTTTTCATGGATCGAGAACTTAAATTTACGCTTGAACTGGATCTCTGTTTGACCGAAATCCTTTTTGAGAACTGAGATCCCCCATCAATCGTGCGTGGGCAGCCTGCCCTTTCCTTTCACTGCACGCCATCTCGTCTCCGCCATGAAATCTTTTATAACCGCCAACGATTGCTCTCTCTCCAATCCGAGAAATAATCGAATGATGCAACGCGAAGAAAAACAACCGATCGTTTCGTTTGCGACCGCCCGGGAGTGGCATGCGTGGCTTAAAACACATCATGCGCAGTCGAACGGGATCGAGCTTCGGTTATTCAAGAAAGGCTCAGGAGAGCGATCTGTTTCGTACGATGAAGCACTCGATGAGGCACTCTGCTTCGGTTGGATCGACGGACAAAAACAATCCTATGACGAACAATCGTGGATCCAGAAATTCACGCCGCGCAGGCCCAAAAGTGTATGGTCGAAACGGAACCGGGAACACGTCGCGCGCCTCGCCAAAGAAAAGCGGATGATGCCCGCCGGGTTGAGGGAGGTGGAAGCCGCTAAAAAAGACGGCCGCTGGGATTCAGCGTATGATTCCCAGAAAAACATGGAGATCCCATCCGAGTTTTTGAGGGAGCTCGAAAAAGATAAAAGCGCCTATGCTTTTTTCAAGACGCTCAATAAGGCCAATCTCTACGCTATCGCATGGCGACTGCAAACAGCTAAAAAACCGGAAACCCGCGAAAAGCGTATGAAGGCCATGTTGTCCATGCTCGCGGAAGGAAAGAAATTTCACTAAAACGTTTAGTGGATCTATTCTTTAGTGGATCTATTCTATAGTTGTGGTGGACCTATTTTCGTTGTATTTCAATGAAATACCGCCGACTCTAAGCGCAGAATTCGTTCTTCTGATGACTGATAATTTTAAGCACATCGGCAAGCTTCACGTTGGAGAGTGTGAGTTCCTGCAACTTTAGATTTGTCGATCGCTGCTGCTTTTCGAGTCGATCCAGACGGACATTCGTCTGCTCCTGCTCGTTAAGCATTTCAGATAGGAGCTTAATAATTCCCAAATCATCCATGAATTGAGTAACACTATCGATATATATTGGTTCGAAACTAAAAAACGCGCGAAGCGGAAGCGGAATTCGCGAGATTTTTTAAGCCGCGTAGGTCGGCGCTTCCAGCCCGACAATCCTTTTCAAACCGCGTGGGTCGGCGCTTCCAGCCCGACAGGTCTTTTCAAGTCGCGTAGGTCGGCGCCTCCGGCCCGACTTCCCCCAGTGCCGAAGCCGCGATGTACCCGCAGCCCCGAGTAGAGCGAAGCAGGCATCGACCACGATGCGCGGAACTGGGGTTTGCGGAATTTTTTAAGAGCCAGGGTCCGGGAGCGAGGCGCGGGCATAATCACAGGTAAGGGCCGTAGGCCCGGCCCGGTTGTAGAAAGGACAGAATAGATAAAAGAAAAAAGCTCCGTTGGAGCGACCATGGGCCGCTCCTACGGAGCTTGAAAATTTAAAAATAAATTGCGTTTCTACAAACGGGCCACGCCTACGGCGTTGTCAGTATTAATGCCGGAGGCACGAAATATTTGTAGTCCCGGGCGAGGCAGTCATCGACCACGATGCGTGGAACTGGGGTTTGCGGGATTTTTCAAGTCGCGTAGGTCGGTCTTCCAGCCCGACAGTCCCGAAGGGACGACAGAAAAAAGTGGCGGAGCCACGACGTACCCGCAGCCCAGGGTGGAGGCGAAGCCGGAACCCTGGGTTGTGAGGCGGATTAAGATTTTATAGCCCTGAAAGGGCGATGTTTGCCCCCGGGATTTTACAACGCCCTTTCAGGGCTTGGGAACCTAAAACGCAACTTTAACCCAGGGTTGCGCTCGCAAGCTCGCTTCACCCTGGGCTGCGAGTACTCCGTCGCTCCGCGACTCTCTCGGAATGGCTTTTTTGAATCGCCAGTTAAGTAGGTAATCTATTATGAAGCAAATTAAGAAATGTTGGATCTGTAGAAAGCGACCCGCCGAGACAGCCGAACATCGGTATAAGAAAAGCGAGTTTGTTCGCATGCACGGCAAACAATTTCAGGGAAATCTCGTCCGAACATGGACGAATGAAATTCGACTTGCGCAGGGACCAAATTCAAATACGCTAAAGTATCCTAAGAGCTTATGTCATTATTGCAATACAACTTTATCGCAACCGTACGACAGAGCGTTTGATCGTTTTAGAGAATACACAATTGCGAACGAACAGCAGCTTTGTGCTGAGCGAATTATCGACTTTCAGGACATCTATGGATCTGACTTCGATATTCAAGAGCTGCATCTGTTTCGTTATTTTGCTAAACAGCTTGGGTGTAAAATTGACGCTATCGGCTTGTCTGTTCCTCGTGACCTGAGATATGTTTTTAAAAAAGTTCATCTCCTAACTCGATTAGCAATTTCCTTCCAGATTGATGAGAATATTCGCGTGTCAAATATGCGAGAATGGTGGCTCAGTTCGGCTGCAATTGTCCCGAGTTTTGCGAGATTTAGAATACCATGTTTCTTATGGTCACAGGACTTTCAGTGGTTTAGAGTCCACTATTCATTGGGAGTAAAGCCTGAAGGTAAAGCTGGAGCACTGTGGAGAGCAGATTCACGGTATTTATATCTCGGCAGAATTCAGAGGTCAGAAGAAGACTTTAATAGTTATATCGCAGAGAGAGCATCCCTCGCTCAACACGCAGAAACGGTTGAACGACTCACTCAAGAAAAGAGCTGATTCGCTAATTCCTTTAAGATCGCTCTTACCCCTTCAAAAACCCCAATTCATAAACCATCGGTTGCAGCTTTTCCGTCAATGCTTTGTAGGCCGATTCGAAGGGTTTGAAGCTGACGGGCGGGAAATCGCCGCTTTCGTTGCGGGATTGCAGGGCTTTGCGGATTTGGTACCACCCCACATCCGCGCGATTTAGTTTTAGTTCTTCACGGACGGTGTGAACGTCCGTGTGCGCAAAATATGCTTTCCACAATGCTTTGCCTGCTTCGAGTACGGCATTCGCTTCCTTGGAAAATTTCTTTCCGCGTATGTATTGCACCATAAAATCGCTCTCGAAGCGGTCGGGCGCGCCGACCTCTTGTTCGGTGTAGGGAATGAAATGGTTCACGATGCTCCATTTCTTTCCGTTCCATTCCAAATCGTTCGCGCTGGCGGTGAGGTTACTGCCGTTGAACAGCATCCAGACCAAACAGTCGTTCTTAAATTCTTCGCTTAACGGTTTGTCGGGTTGCAGGAATTGGTCGCGGTCGTTGAGCCAGGTGGGTTTGATAATTCTGCGAACCATAAATACGATCGCAATCTGCCATAGGTTTTCAGCATTAACAAAATAGCCTCTCGCACTCCCGTATCCCGATGAGAAAATTACAGTTTGAATACTTGCGTGCTGCAAATCATTGCCTCCACTTAGCATATAACCAATAGCATCATCCGACCACTTTAACCCTCTTAGATCCTTGGTTACGGTTGCTGGGACAATCGCATTCTTCAGAGGTACAACATCCGTCTTATTTGTTTTCGGTCTAATAATCCAATTTGTTAGAAGTTGATCGCTCGGTAGATTGTAGAATGTCTTCTCGCCAATTGGTTGGGCAAGCTTATCTAATACTTCTGCTGCTATTTGTGTGATAGGCGTTTTTTTGTTACCTTTTAGATCTGTTTTCCAAATTAAAAAACCGATTGGGAAGCTTCCCTTAAGTCCATCGAAGGCCTTGCTATTAACGACGAAACCTCCTAAGTACCTGGCATTCCAAGCGGCCCTAAAATCGTCTAATGTAGGTGCAATCACATACTTCAACGTGCTGAACGTTGCTAAAGTAGCATTAGGTATCTCTTTCGCAATGCGAGCAATAAACTGGGTGTAAAGTTCGTTGCTAGCTTTGCCAAACCCTTCCATTCCTTTGGCGGCCCATTTTGTTTTGGCAACACCTGTTTTATTTTCCCCGCCGCTAATTGTATCAGCATTCGTCGCCTCCGCATACGGCGGATTCATCAGTACTAAAATCTTTTTGCCTTTTGCAATGGCGTCGCGCAAGCTTTGGGGAATTTTATTGGTGAGCGAGTAATCTATCGTTCCATCATCGGTAATATCGTCATTCAGGTAATCGTATTGAAACCGCGTTGCGGCCACGCAGGTCTTGGTGGCTTTCATCACATCGACATCGGCCTCGTCGAGCGTGCTCATATAGACATTGCGCGGGTTGCTGTGTTTCACTTCCAAGTTCCCAACGCCGCAGCACATATCCCATACGATATAGTCCTTCTGCCAGTTATTTCCGAGCGTTTCGGTCAGTTTATCGTAGGCTTTGTCCACGACTTTGAGCGGCGTGTAAAACGCACCCTTGAAACTTCGCTCATCGAGCGGAATAAGGCTGTCGCGGCGTTCGAGCAGATAGTCCCGGTACTTCTCCCGTGGCGGCCGGTGATAGATCGCCCAGAACTGCCGGTAACCTTCCTTATTGCCTAACTCATAGACCTTCCCGGCGAGAAGGAACACGGGCGAGTTGCCCTTGTGGAGCAACTGCGCCGGCAAGTTCTCGTGCGTGGCGTTCGTGCCATCGGTCATAATATCGGCAAAGAAGAGGAGCGCGTAATCGTCGAGCGATACTCCCTTTATTTCGCGCCCGATCATATCGACCCATTTATCGAAGACCTGTTTCAGATTATCGGGCGTGATCTGCGTGCGAATGATCTCGCCGGTTTTTATCGCCTCCTTTACGGTGCGAATAAATTCCTCTTCGTGCGTCTCGATCTTGAACGATACGAGGTAGGTGCCGATATATTGGGATACGGTGTCGAGCGCTTCCTGCGTGTATCCGCTTGCGCGCTTGCCCCATTTGATCGTCTTTTTTTCGAGGAGCGGAAGGACGTCCGCAGTCTTCATTAGAGCGGCCTTCTGCGTATCGGCCACCGCGAGGAGGGGTGGTGTGTATTCGCCTTTGTCTAACGCCTGCTGCACGTAGTGGAGAAGCTGCGTGAACATGGCGTAGGTGGAATGCTTATAGCCGTCCTTCGCCTCGAACCAAATTTCTTTGGTCTGAATATCGATCAGGTTTTTTGAGTAGCCCTTCAATCCCAGCGCCTTGATGTAAATATCCTTCACATCCTCCTCGCTTTTTACGAGCTTAAGCTTTTCAAAAAGCGACATAGAAGTGAATATTTATCTTTAGCGAGTGGTACAGGAGCGGTGCGTGATGGAGGAAAACATGGTGGGCACCTGTATGTGGTTCCCGAGCCGGGAAATATCTCGTCTACGATCGAGTTGAGTGCAGAGACATTCGATGACTCTGTGAATTAACCCCCACAGGGCAGCCAGGATGGCTGCCCCACGCGGTGGGATGGGTGCCGCACGCGCGAGGCTTGCGAGGATCTCAGCTCACATTTCGGCAGCGACTCTCTTAAACCCGCCTTCCCGATCGATCAATTTGGGAACCGGGGCGTTCGCGGGCATCCATCAGGGCTTCATTGCTTGAACTCGAGGATGAACGTGCCGGAGACGGGAGTGACGAGTGTGGTTTCCTTCCAATCGACGAGCCCTTGTTCGTCCGTGGAATCTTCCGTAATTTCATAAGCCAGGTTGGGAATGGGAATATCGAGATTTCTATCGACCGGCATGGGCGCCTTCGCTGAAGTTGAGCTATAGGTAAGATACCACTCGGTATCGACGGTATGGAGCTGCGTCTTCGGGCCGTAGTCCCAGTCCTGGTAATTCAGCAAAAGCGACTGGCTGATCGTATCCCATTCCATCCCTATCCACGATGGATAGACATTATAGGTCAACGCGAATTCAATTCCTCTCTGCGTTCGCGCAAGCCGGTTTCCGGAGATATTCCAATCGCGTTCCATGGAGTAGGTAGCAGTGGTCGTCCATGTGGAATCGATGGAGTGTGCGGGTCCATCGATATACCCGGTCCGATGATGCGATTCGGTCACGGTGAAATTATCCCAGACGGCGGAAAGCGTTTTCCATGGAGTTGGCCGGGCGACGTATAACATTCCCACATCGAACGTCCCGTTCGAATCGGAAAGGAATGCCCTGCCCGAAGAGCCATTCGCCGGAACGTGGGAGACAATATGATCGGGAAGGACCGAGTCGATCGGATAGGTAATGCTATCGATCAGGAGGTGTAATCCACTCTTGAAATTCGTGAGTCCGGTTCCCGGAATGGAAAACGATCCGCCGAGCGGAATGCTATCGTAGATCCCATGCGGATTGAAGGTATAATTGACAAACACGGTCGCAGCGGAAGTCGTGGTTTGATTCAGCTTTGTCGCGTGGATATGGCCTGTTCGCGCGTATTCCGGTACGGTCACGGTCATGACGGTGTCTTCCACGCTCATGACCTGCGCATGCGCGGTGTCGATGGTGACCGGAATATCGTTCCGGTCGTAGCCGAAGTTCGTGCCGTAGATGGTCAGCGTTCTAAAGGTCCAGACCGTATCCGGCGAAAAACCGGTAATTTTTGGGGAGACGGCATTTACCACGGCATCGTTGGCAGATTTGCAGGACGCTATGAGCGATGCCAAAAGGACAAGAAGCAGATATCGTTTCATATCTTCCATCGGATTTTTGGAGATTAGATCCATTTTTGGAGATTGGATCCATAGAATAACTCTCGATGCGCCGGAAAGTTACAGGCGTCCAACAAGATTGGGACTCGGATTTAGAGGATTATACGGGATTGACAGGATTTGGGGAGACAGGGGAGTCGGGCCGGAGGCGCCGACCTACGCGAACGCGGTTACTTGCGCCTGAAGATGAAAGAGATGGTTACGCCTTCGAAGCCGAATTGTTTACGGAGGGTGCGCTCGAGGAAGCGTTTGTAGGAGCTGGGGATCTCGTCCGGGAAGTTAGAGAAAAATGCGAAGACGGGCGGCTCGGTCTTGACCTGGGTGATGTAGTTGATCCGCAGGTCGTGACCGCGGACGGCGGGCGGCGCGACTTTGCCGATCTCTTCGAGGAGCGCGCCGTTTAGTTCTGTCGTTCCGATCCGCTTTTTTCGTTCCTTATCGACTTCGAGCGCAAGCTCGATCGGTTTGGTGTGCCGCAAATGGGTCAGCGCGGAGATAAACACGATGGGAATGTAATCCAGCGTTTTAAAGGTCTCGCGCAGCTTTTTTTCGAAGCGGACGGCCGTCATCGTATCTTTTTCGACCGCGTCCCATTTGTTGACGACGATAATCGCTCCCTTGCGGGCTTCGATGACGTCGTTCACGATTTTTGCGTCCTGATGTTCCATCCCCTGCGTCGCATCGAGCAGGACGAGCGCAACGTCGCATTCCTCGATCGCCTTCATGGTGCGGATCGTGGAATAGAGTTCCACGGTATCGGAGATATATTTTTTGCGGCGGAGTCCGGCGGTATCGATCAGCGTGATCTTCTGGCCGTAGTAGGTATAATCGGTGTGGAGCGTATCGCGCGTGGTCCCCGCGATGGGCGTGACGATGGCGCGGTCCACGCCGAGGAGCGCGTTGAGATAGCTCGATTTCCCGACGTTGGGTTTTCCGACGATGGCGAGTTTGAGCGGGGCCGCTTCGTCGGTTACGGGATCGGGCGGTGGAAACTTTTTTAGGAGTTCGTCGAGGAAATCGGCGACGCCGCGGCCGTTGATGGCGCTGATCGGGATCGGTTCCCCGAGTCCGAGCGGGTAGAATTCGCTGGCCGCCCAGGGTTCCCGTTTTTCGTTATCGGCTTTATTGGCAAGGAGAAAGACCGGTTTGCCCGACTCGCGGAGCATCTGGCCAACTTCGGTATCGAGCGGATGAAGTCCGGCGGTGACGTCGGCGATGAAGAGGATGACGTCGGCTTCCTCGATGGCAAGTTCCGCCTGTTCGCGAATGGCACGCTCGAAAATATCGTCGGAACCTTTTACGACGCCGCCGGTATCGATGAGGTTATATTCGCGTCCGGCCCATTCAGCTTTGGCGTAGTGCCGGTCGCGGGTGACGCCGGAAACGGCTTCGGTAATGGCGCGGCGTTCGCCGATCAGGCGATTGAACAGCGTGGATTTCCCGACGTTCGGGCGTCCGACTATAGCGACCGTCGGTAACAAGGCTTATCCTTCCAGACCGCGAAGGAACGCCTGGCCTTCTTCGGCATTCGGAGCCAGGATCCGCATGAAATTTTCGAATGCCGCGCGTGCCGGAGCATTGCCGTGCTCGGTAAAGACGATGATCAGGTTCCGGATCATGCGCAGGAGGATCGCCCGAGGCGGTGCGGGATCTAAAAATTGGCGATGGAACGGAAGTCCGGAAGAATTGAGGTAATGCTTGATGTCCCGCTCGCGGAGAATCACGCCGCTATTGAAGGCATCGATAAAAAGCGGTTCGCCGCGGAGCCCGTCGTAGCGGACGAGGAAATGGCCCGGCGCGCTTGCGCCGCTGAAGGGAAGCCCAAGCCGGGTACGGACGACGAGCAGATAGACCGCGGCGAGCGAGATCGGAATGCCGGTGCGCCGCTCGACGACGCGATCGATGTAACTATTTTCGGGTTCCATGAACTTCGCCTGATTGCCGCGGAACCGGAGGTCTTCGAAAAAGAAGTGGTTGACTTCGTCCAGAATTTCGAGCGCGGAAGAAAGTCCTGCCAGGCGGGCGTTGAGCATGCGCGCGAAGCCGTCGAGTTCTTCCCGAATGGGCGACCAATCGAGCGCCGGATTCCCAAATCGGGCGACGAGGAATACGCCGCGTTCCAGCGCGTGGGTACGGCCGAGGGCGAGTTCTTCGTTCAGGGCCTCGAATTCGTGCGCGAGGCTGGCGGTCGAAAATTCGTGCGTGATTTTTTCGGCGCGTTCTTTTGCCAGCGCGTTCGAGGCGCGCTCGGCGAAGACGGTGAGCGGCGCAATGGCGTCGCTTCCCCGCTGAAGGATGCGCTCGATGACCGCTCGGGCGATGCGCTCATCAGGATCGTCCAGGAGCGAAAAGAGCGAACGGAGTTCGCTATCGGCGATCTTAGGCTCGAATGCTGAGCTATCCTTTTCCACGGCAGGCAAGGCGGTGACTTCGGACGTTGAATTCATTCCGGCCATGCAACAGCGCCAGGGCGGAATGAAATCCTGCCAAATTTCAGCTTTCGCCGGCTATTTCCGGTATTTTTGCTTAGGATGCTACGGCCTGTTCTTATCGCAATCGCGTTTTTTTTCGCGTGCCCGCCGATTTTCGCGCAGTCGATCGTCGATACGACGCATGGGCCGTTTCGCGCAGACTCGGCGTACCTTGTGCAATACGGCATTCCGAATGGAACGAAACTCTCGTTCGACCATCTCCTTTCGATCTACGAATGGACGGGCCATTTTAATTATACGACCCGCGAATCGCCGTTTGCGGCAGTCGCAAAAGATCACACGATCGATACCGTTCAACTATTGGGCGACTCCCGATTTTTAGAAGACGACCGGCTTACGACGACTTCGGCGAACGGGTATTTTTATGCGAATCAACCGTTAGATAATAGTCCGCTTTCTGCGCTTGTCGCGTTTTATGGCAGCTCTTATGTGACGAGCGGGCTGAGCAATCTGTCGCTCGCCTCGTCGATCCCGAAGCAAACGGAAGGATTCGGCGTTGCCGGCTTTCGCTATCTTCCTCCGGGCAGCGGCCTGGATTTTTCGGCGGCGGGCGGTTTTGCACAGGCCGGGCAGGCGGCGGTCAATGCCGAAGGAACGATTTTTCGAGGCACGCTGAACGCTCCGTTCGAACCGATCGCCGAAAATGCGTTCCTTGCCGCGAGCGCGTTGGCCGACGAACGATTTTTTAAAGAGCGCGGAGAACGGTATTCGAACGATTTGCTATCGCTTTCGACGGCGAGTTCCATCGGCGCGCCGAACCTTCTGGATTCGAACCACGCGTATCTCAATGCCGGGCTTCAGCGCCGGGATTTTTTCTTTACGACCGACTCGGCGAGCCCGCCGGTGAAGCAGGAGCGGACCGATCTTTCGCTTACCGTACTCGATTCGCTTAGCTATCCCCTGGCTACGGACCTCCTTACGGGAACGATCAGCGCCGCGTTTGCGCCGCAATCGATTACCCGTACCAGCGATATTGCCGTTAGTACGCTTGCCTCGAACAGCTTTTCGGCGATTTCGACCTTATTGGTTCCTAACCAGATCTCGATCCTTGGGCTTGACATTGGCGGACGGCTCGATTATGCACCGGCGACATCGTGGTCCGCGCAGGGCCGAATGAGTTATGAGGAGCATACGGAAACGGTTCGGCTGGTTTCGAACCAAATTGCCGGGCTCGATCCGTCGCTCGTTACGAAATACTCGGACATTCTCGATGAGTCGAGTTTTTCGACCCGGACCACGAGCGCCGGGGGAACCGTTCGCTACATTCCGAACGTGCGCGATACGTTCCAGACGGAAATCAATGCCCATCTCCTTAATTACGATACCCCGAGCGCACTGAACGATGACGATCACGACGAACTGATCACGAGCGCCGCATTCCAATACGGACATACATTCTCTTCCGCACTGAACGGTGGCGTAGCGATCAATGCGGCACGGACGCACCTGGTTTATCTTATGAGCGACCGGAGCGCCCAGAATAATGTGATCCAATCGCTCGCGCTTTCTTCGCATGCGTCGTATGAATCTGCGGCGCTGCTCGCATTGGTCATCGGGCAAGTCTATGCAAATTACACTGTCCTGGACTTTCTAAATTCGATCCCGATCGCTGAGGGAACCGGGAATTACCTTTTACGGGGAGTTTCGATCTTCGATTCTATAAATGTTCCGACTGGTTTGATCCCCTTCTCGAACACTTCGCCGCTTAGCATCGAAGAAGGCGTCACGCTGCAACTGAGCGAGCGCGGAAGTTACGATGTGCCCTCCTTCAGCGAGGTGTTGAATACACGCATTTTCGAAGTTTCCGCTTCTTTGCTGTTCGGACTCTCTTCGCAGGTTGCTCAGGCGCCCTGGAGCGTTCGGGCAGGCGTCCGCGGCTTTTTGCTGAATCGAGAAGGACCGCAATTTTTGGAATTGGAACGGCAAACGAGGATCGGACCGGTCGTCACGATAACGTTATTACGTCCGATGGGCATTGGCCCAATGCTGGCCGGCTCGATATGGTACTCGGTCGTCCGCGATCAGACCTTCGACGTTCCTTCGCTCACACGAACCCCAGAACTCGAAAGCCACCTTTCGGCACAATGGACTTTTTAATTTTATGACTTCGCGTTTGAAAATGATTATATTGCATGTTATGAAATCGTTATTTTTTCGCCGTTCTCTTTTCGTTTTTCTTTTTGGTTCTCTTATCGCCGGAACTGCAACGGCTCAATATTCGAGCAACTGGTTTGGGGTTCGCGCCGGTATTAACGTTGCGAATGAAACGTTCTCGCAACTCCCCGATAATAGTTCAACCGGCATGAAAGTCGGTGCCCTTGGTGGCCTAACCTTCGAACATTGGTTTGGGGAAACATGGGCTGTGAATGCGTCGCTCCTTTTCGATCAAAAGGGAGTAACGGAGGAATACAGTACCACAGCGCAAAACCGACAATACACGCTTCCTTCGGGATTCTCAGGGATTTATTCCGGCGATGACAATTTCGCGCTGAACTATATCGAAATCCCGGTCCTGCTCAAGGTTGCGATCGGCGATGGCGATGTGCGCCCGTTCCTCAATGCGGGACCCTCGTTTGGTCTGCTGCTTTCTGCCTCCGAAAGCACGACCGGTCAAGTGGCGCCGGCAACGGACCTGAAATCGTATCTTTCGAGTACCGATGTTTCGCTTTATATCGGTGGCGGTATCATCGACCAATTGTATCGCGGTCCCATGATTACGTTCGATGCCGGTTACGCTGTTGGGTTGACCAAAATTTACAAAACGGTTCCAGCTCTTATGACGACCAGCGGAACCAATTTCCCGGCGCCGATCGACCCGTCGACCGCAAAATCGGGTGATATCCGAATCACCCTCGGCGTGATGTGGAAGCTCTGAAGTCGAACTAAAGTCCTTTCTCGATACCTCATGCTCTTCCATGAGGAGATCCGTTATTTTTCTTTTTATTCTCACGGCCGTTCCTGGCTGGGTTTTGGCCCAGTCAGTTACGAAAGGTCGTGAACTCGTTCAGGAAGCCGCCGAATTTCAAAATAAATTGGCCGATAGTTCGGTCACGCTCGACCAGGTAATCCAAAAATGGAGCGAAACCGCCGCACAACCTGATGTAAAAAAAGATCCTGACGCCGAGGCGATTGCCTTCGGCAGCGGGGCGGTGCTCGAAATTCAAAAAGGCAATTCGAAGGCGGCCGATTCTCTTTTTAAGCGATCGCTCCCCCTTTTCCGGCTGCGTGAGTCGAAAGCGCCGATCCTCGTCGCTTACGCCGAGTGGACCCGTGCCAATGGACATAATATGGCGGCGATCCGTGCTTATGACGAGATCGTACATACGATGGATTCGATCCCAGAGCTCTGGAATATCGAGTACTACCGACTTTCAGGTTACGCGCCGTATGCTTACGCGATCGATGCCTGTTTTGGGTTGGAACAGATTGCAGCGAGCGATCCGATCGAAAAGATGGACGCACTAAAGTTGCTGAAAAATACACTGGAGCGTCATCCCAACGATGCCCTTGGAATGATGGCTGTCGTGGCATTGCACCGTCTTGGCGAAATGAAAAACGACAACTATAAATTCAACGTCGATCTTATGTGCTCCCGCAAACCGGAACTTCGCGGCGTCAACGACCTCTTTGAGAGAAAATTCAAGGAAACCGAAAGCTCAGGAGCGAAATAACCGCTGTTATTTTACAGACTTCAGAAATTCTGTAAATGTTCTGAGGGCTCTGCCGCGATGACTGATCGCATTCTTTTCCGATTCGGTCATCTCAGCGAACGTTTTTTCGGCCGGTTCCGGAATAAAGATGGGATCGTAACCGAATCCATTGGAACCACGAGCGGCCCGTGCAATTTTCCCTTTTACTTCGCCCCGAAATAAGTGTTCCTTACTCGCTTCATCGATATAAGCGATGACGGTCGCAAACGTTGCTTCGCGATCGTCGTTATTTTCCAGTTCCCGAAGTAATTTCCGGACGTTACTCGCATAGGTTGCCCCCTCCCCCGAATATCGCGCGGAGTAGACTCCCGGTGCTCCGCCTAACGCCCTCACTTCAAGACCCGTATCGTCCGCAACGGTTGGCAGTCTTGTTTGTTCAAAGACTGTTCGTGCCTTAATGAGCGCGTTTTCTTCCAGTGTTGACCCTGTTTCTGGAATCTCGCCGATGGTCGAATGAATATCGTCCAGCGTTAGGACTTCGACGGTACCACCAAATTCCTCTATGAGCATGTGATGGAGTTCCGCCCGTTTATCCTGGTTATGGGTTGCTATAAGGATCGGCATATTACAAAACAAGGGAACGAACTTCTTCCAGATGAGCGACCGGACGCAAGGTTATCTTCTCCGCTACGTTTGGCATTGACTTCATATTCGCCTGAGGCAATACTATGTGCTGAAAGCCGAGCTTGATCGCTTCTGCGACGCGCAGTTCAGCCTGTGGGACCGCGCGGACTTCCCCACCGAGGCCGATCTCACCGATGAGGCATGCTGCCGGATCGATGGGAAGTTCCAGATGGTTCGAAAGAATAGACATTGCGATCGCGAGATCGGCCGCCGGTTCGTCGATGAACAGTCCCCCCGCGATATTGATAAAAATATCGCTGTGCCCAAGGCGAGTGCCAAGCCGCTTTTCCAGCACGGCGACGAGCATCGCCACGCGACGAGCATCATACCCAGTCACCGTTCTCTGGGGTGAACTATAACTCGAATTCGTAACCAAAGCCTGGATTTCGACGAGTATCGGCCGGGTCCCTTCGAGTATGGCCGTAACGGCCGAGCCGCTCGATTCTTTTCTTCGCTCGGAAAGAAATACTTCCGAAGGATTTGGAACTTCTTCCAGACCATGCGAAGTCATCGAAAAGACGCCGATCTCGTTTGTGGAACCATACCGGTTCTTTGAGGCACGCAAAATCCGGTAGGCATGCGTTCGTTCGCCCTCGAACTGAAGGACCGTATCGACAATGTGCTCCAGTACTTTGGGGCCGGCGATGGCACCTTCCTTGGTGACGTGCCCGATAACGAAAACCGGGATGCCAGTCGTTTTTGCGGCCTGCATCAGAAGCGCCGTCGCCTCACGGACCTGCGATACACTGCCGGGCGCCGACTCGATCACCGGACGATACATCGTCTGGATCGAGTCGATAATGGCCAGATCGGGCGACATCGAACGGATCGCCTCGATCGCCGTTTCAACATTTGTCTCGCTTAAAATATAAAGGTTATCATTGGCAAGCCCCAGACGCTCCGCACGATTTTTAAGCTGACGCGGAGATTCTTCCCCGGAAACATACAATGTGTTCGATCCCGGAAGGAGGCCACGCACCACCTGCATCATGAGCGTTGATTTCCCAATTCCCGGATCGCCGCCGACCAGGACGATCGATCCCGGCATAATCCCTCCGCCCAATGCGCGATCGAATTCTCGAATTCCGGTCGCAATCCGAGATTCTTCGAGGGAAGCAATTTCACTTAATCGGACAGGATGCGTGGCCACGCCATTGGTCGCAATGCCCCGCGCGCCCAGCGCTCGGTCGCCGCTCGTCGAAGCGGTCGTCTCTTCTATAAAAGAGTTCCATTCTCCACACTCGGAACATTTCCCGATCCAGCGCGGCGATATATATCCACAGGATTGGCAAACAAACTGTGTTTTTGTTTTTGGCATTTATCAGTGAACGATTTCTACGGCTTCCACCGCAGAGAGGCCTTCGCCGGTACGGACCATGATTCCATATGCGCCGGA
>Ga0070741_10006348_pt1 | contig 25478 bp, 24 predicted proteins | sample Coa_R1_4_FD_66440 | JGI IMG/M metagenome (GOLD analysis project Ga0070741, IMG submission 66440) | Surface soil microbial communities from Centralia Pennsylvania, which are recovering from an underground coalmine fire - Coalmine... | ecosystem: Environmental > Terrestrial > Soil > Unclassified ... | reverse complement strand
ATATCGAGGGGAGGAACATTCCTTACCGGCGTTTGGCGGGCGGTGCCGTTTGGTTCGACTTCCACGTGATTTGCGGCCAGGGCCGCTCGCAGCTCGACTATCTACAGCTGGCGCAGGAATTTCACACCGTCATCGTTTCGAGCGTTCCCCGGCTCACGCCCGCGCGGCTCGATGAAGCCCGCCGCTTCACGCTGCTCGTGGATGTGTTCTACGACAACCGCGTGAAGCTTTTTGTTTCCGCCGAAGCGCCGCCGGAGCAGTTGCTGCAAAAGGAGAAGGCGCTCGCGGAGCCGCAGGCGCGCGCAATGATGCTCGAGTTCGACCGCACCGTGAGCCGCCTGATCGAGATGCAATCGCGCGAGTATTTGGCGCGCGGACGCTGATTGCCGTATCCGTTATAGAACTTTTGTGGCCGCTTCGGCGCCAAGCCGAACGAGAGTGAGTCGCCCGTCCTGGCTCTGCAGAACGGTGATCGAGCAATAGTCGGGATGAAAGTTGACGACGCGGTCGTCCGATGTCGCGGCGCCGGTCGCGACATTGATGGCGATGTAGTGCGTCACGACCACCGTATCCCGTTCGGCCTCCTGTAACGCTCGAATAACTTCAGCGCGCCACTGTCGCAGTGTCGGATCCAGCGCCGACCAGTTCCCCGCCGCGATTGTGCGCAGCCATTGTCCGCGTGCTTTGAGATCCGCGGCGCGGGAAGGAATTTCGCTCACGCGCGTCTCGAGGCGCGGTTGCAGCTTCCAGCGCTCGGCCAGCGGCGCGGCGGTTTCGCGCGTGCGCGCCATCGGGCTTACGATCATGTCGAGCGGCCCGAGCGCGGCGAGCGTTTCGGCGGCACGGCGCGCTTGCTCGCGCCCGGCGTCGTCGAGACCCGGGTCGAGATCGCGGTCCCAGCTCGCCGCCGCGCGGCCGTGGCGTACTAAGTAAAGTATCGGCATCGGCACATTCTCGCAGTTGTTTCGAGAAACGTCGTCCGGACTCGTTGCCGCACACACGAGCCGCCGCCCGCCCTCGCGGTCTTGGTCCGGACGCGATCGGGCGGAAACTGTTACGGCAAGATCCGCGCTTTCCCTTGGTACGCCTCGCGCAGCTCCCGCTTCAGCACTTTGCCGATCGGGCTGCGCGGCAAGCGCTCGGCGAACTCGACCGCCGCGAGCCGCTGCGTTTTTCCGACGCGGCTGTTCACCCACGCGCGCAATTCCTCGGGCGCAATGTTGCCCCCCGGTTCGAGAACCACGACGGCGACCGGCGTTTCGCCCCAACGGTTCGACGGTACGCCGACCACGGCGACATCGGCGACCGCGGGATGCGCGCGCACGACCGCCTCGAGATCGCTCGGATAAATGTTGAAGCCGCCCGAAATGATCATGTCCTTCTTGCGATCGATCAACACGAGGAAGCCGTCCGCGTCGAAGCGACCGATATCGCCGCTGCGGAGGAAACGCTTGCCGCTCGCGTCGCGCCATTCCACCGCCCGCGTTTGCTCGGGCTGATTGTGATAGCCGGTCATCATCGCCGCCGAGTGGCCGACGATTTCGCCTGGCTCCCCGCGCGGCACTTCGCGGCCCGCATCGTCGATCAGGCGTATCTCATGCCCCGGGGCGGGGCGCCCGACCGTGTGCAACTTATCGGGATGATCGTGCGCTTCCAGGATGCACGCCCCGCCGCCTTCGGTCATGCCGTAGACCTCGACCAGCCCGCCCGGCCAGCGTTGGAGAATGTCGGCCTTGAGCGCCGCGGAAAACGGCGCGCTGGTGCAGAATTTCATGCGAAAGGCCGAGAGGTCGTAACGAGCGAAATCGGGGAGCGCCATCAGGCGCTGGTACTGCAAGGGCACGAGCATCGTGTGCGTCACGCGGTGCTTCTCGGCGAGCGCGAGGTAACCGGCGGCGTCGAACTTCGCCATCAGTACCGCGGTCCCGCCGAGGGCGATGGTCGGAAAGAAACTGACCAGCGTCGTGTTCGAATAAAGCGGCGTCGCGATCAAGGTCACCGCCTCGCCGTCGTAGCCGTTATGCACGCTGCGCTGCACGTGTCCCCAGCGCATGGAATGCGGCTGCACGATACCCTTCGGCGTGCCGGTCGTGCCCGATGAGTAAATAATATCGAACGGCCAGTGGGGTTGAACGTCCACCGGCGCCGGTTTTGCGCCGACCGGCGTGAGCCACGTATTCAAATGGATTCCGGCGTTCGATCCGTCCAGCGCAATTCGTTTCGCCGTGATGCTCGCGCTCACCGGGTCGAGCGCGCGAGCCACCTCGGCATCGAGAAAGAGAAGTTTCGCGCCGGCATCGGCGATCATGTGGGCGAGACTTTCCGGCGTCGATGAAGGCGCGAGCGGCGCCGGCGCCACACCCGCGCGCAAACCGCCGAGGAACACGGCGGCGTATTCAATGGAGGCGGCGGCGCAGATGGCGACGACATCGCCGGGCTTCAATCCGTCGCGTTGGAGCGCGGCGGCTATTCGATCCATCGTGGCGTCGAGCGCCGCATAATCCACGGCGCGCGCGTCCTGGATCAAAGCGGCTCGCCCCGGCCGCCGGTCCGCGTGCGTATGGATCAGATCGGCAATAGCGGCGAAGGGACGTTGCAGAATTTCGTCAACAGGGCGGAGAAGCATGGCGGAACGCGCGGACCGTCGGCTGTCTGCGGGTAATTTTCGAGAATTGAACGTGGTTATTTGTTTTTGAGCAGCGCTTTTTTCAGAAAGTTCCTGCTCGACGCCAGAACCTTTTTGCCGCTCGCGTCCGACGCCATGGCCCGCGCGATCACGACGGCGCCGACGCACTGAGCGATCGCCGCCCAGGCCGCGTCCTGGCCGATACGCTTGGCCAGGCGGTTCTTGATCTCCCCCAGCATCGCTTCGTAAGCCCGCTTAACCGCTTTATCCGAGCGCGCCACCTCGGTGCTGAGCGCGGGTATCGGACAGCCGGTTTCCGGATGCTTCACGTGCTCGAAGCTGAGATAGCGGTTGAGCGTTTCGGAGAGCCACTGTTCGAGCGGGAGGTCCTGCTTGCTCGTCAACATCTCGCGGGTCAGGTTCAGCTCGCGCGCGAGGATGGCCTCGAGCAGATCCGACTTGGAGGAAAAGTGGCTGTAGAACGCCCCACCCGTGAGGCCGACGGTTTCCATGAGGCTATCGACGCCGGTCGTGGCGAAACCGTTTTTCTTGATCACCGCGCCGCCCGCCGAGAGCAGACGCGCGCGCGTCGCTTCCTTGTGTCCTGCCGCGTATCGCATGTTCCATGCCTCCTGGTTCAAAGGAAGGGGCGAAATTCTAAATGAATTGGCGCGAGGGCGCATTGGCGCGAACGCCTCGCGTCCGGACATATCGTTATAACGATCGTTAACTAACGAAGCCGAGGCGGATCGAATATCATGCGCCGAGCGCGGCAACTCGTTTCATCCGGCCGTTCGCGCGAGGTAATACGGAGTCTGCACGATGCCTTCGCTTCAGAACCGTCAATTTCTGTTAGCGGCCCGGCCGACCGGGTTGGTGAAGCGCGGCGATTTTGAATTGGTCACGGTGCCCGTCGGTCAGCCGGGCGCGGGAGAAGTGCTCGTCAAAGTGCAGTACATTTCGCTCGACCCGGCCATGCGCGGTTGGATGAACGAGGGCCGCTCCTATATCCGGCCGGTCGCGCTGGGCGAAGTCATGCGCGCGGGCGGCGCGGGGCGGGTGATCGCCTCGAACGACCCGAGCATTGCGGTCGGCGACGCGGTCACCGGCATGACGGGCGTACAGGAATACGCACTGCTGAAGGCGAGCGATGTCGTCAAGGTCGATCCGCGCCAGGTGCCGCTGCCACGTTACCTCGGCCTGCTCGGCATGACGGGCATGACGGCCTATTTCGGTCTGCTTGACGTAGGTCAACCCAAAGCCGGCGAAACCGTCGTAGTGTCGGCGGCCGCAGGAGCGGTGGGGGCCGTGGCCGGCCAGATCGCGCGCATCAAGGGCTGCCGCGTGGTCGGCATCGCCGGCGGCGCCGACAAGCGCCGATACGTCGTCGATGAGCTCGGCTTCGATGCGGCGATCGACTACAAGCAGGAGGACGTGCGCAAACGGCTGCGCGAGTACTGCCCAAAGGGCATCGACATTTTTTTCGACAACGTGGGCGGTGAAATACTCGAAGCGGCGCTCGCCAATCTCGCGCGCAAGGCGCGGGTGGTCCTGTGCGGCGCGATCTCGCAATACAACGCGACCGATTCGTTGAAAGGGCCGAGGAATTACCTGTCGCTGCTCGTCAACCGCGCGCGCATGGAAGGCTTCGTCGTTTTCGACTATGCGGCCCGCTATGGCGAAGCGGTGCGCGCGATGGCCGGATGGATGGCGGAGGGCAAGCTCAAGGCGCGCGAGGACGTGGTCGAGGGGCTGGAAACTTTTCCGGACACCCTGCTCAAATTGTTCCGCGGGGAAAATTTCGGGAAGTTACTGATAAAAGTGGCGAACGACTGACGTGCTCAATGAGTCGCCGGAATTAACGACTGTACCGACGAAGTATCAGGCTCAAACCGCAAGAGATTTGAACGTATGACAGCGTATGTGACGGAGCGCGTGCTTCACGTGCACCATTGGAATGAAACCCTTTTCAGCTTCAAAACCACGCGCAACCCGGAGCTGCGGTTCGAGAACGGGCATTTCGTGATGATCGGCCTGCACGTCGACGGCCGGCCGCTGACGCGCGCCTACAGCATCGTCAGCGCGAACTACGAAGAGCATCTGGAGTTTCTCAGCATCAAGGTGCAGAACGGCCCGCTGACCTCGCGGCTGCAGCACCTCACCGTGGGCGACTCCATCATCGTCAGCCGCAAGCCGGTTGGCACGCTGGTGCTCGATGACCTGCTACCGGGCAAGAATTTGTATCTGTTCGCGACCGGCACCGGGCTCGCGCCCTTCATGAGCATCATCAAGGATCCGCAAGCGTACGAACGCTTCGAAAAGATCGTCCTGTTTCACGGCGTGCGGTACGCGAGCGAATTGGCATACGCCGATTTCATCACCCAGGAACTGCCGCAGAACGAGTACTTCGGCGACAGCGTGCGCGAGAAGTTGATTTACTACCCCGCCGTGACGCGCGAGCGGTTTCGCCATCAAGGTCGCCTGACGGAATTGATCGAAAGCGGCAAGTTGTTCGCCGACATCGGCATGCCGCCGCTCAGTCCCGAGCACGACCGCGTCATGGTCTGCGGCAGCCAAAATATGTTGACGGACGCCTGCAAGCTGCTCGACGCGCGCGGCTTCATCATATCGCCGCGCAGCGGCGAGGCCGGCCATTACGTCATCGAGCGCGCCTTCGTCGAGAAATAGAAAAGGCGGTCGCAGTAAAAATCCCCAGGCCCGGTATCGCCAGCGTAGCGACGCATCCTCGTAAGATCTGGTCAGATACTTAAGAGTGCTTCGTCGCTCACGCTCCTCGCCGTGACGACTCGTTGAAAGCGCTCCGCAGCGCCGCGCCGGATTCCTTGATCGCGGCATCGGCGGCGCGCAGCACTTTCCCCATCGTGATGAAGCCGTGGATCATGCCGTCGTAACATGTGTACGCTACTTCGACGCCCGCGGCCTTGAGCTTGTCCGCATACGCCTTGCCTTCGTCGCGAATCGGGTCGTACCCCGCGGTAATGACGAGCGCCGGCGGCAGGCGCGAAAGATCGGGCGCCAACAGGGGGGAAGCGCGCCAGTCGGAGCGCTCGCGCACGCTGCTTAAATAGTTCTCGCGAAAATAGTGCATCGCGTCCATCGTCAGCAAGTAGCCTTGCGCCAGCTCTTTGGACGACGGCGTATCGTGATGCAGCGTCGTGGTGGGATAAATGAGCAGTTGAAAAACGATTTCTGGTCCGCCGGCGTCGCGCGCGGTCAGCGCGACGACGGTCGCGAGATTGCCGCCCGCGCTGTCGCCGCCCACGGCCAACCGACCGGCGTCGATTTGCAGTGTCTTCGCTTCCGCCGCCACCCAGCGCGTGGCGGCGACACAGTCGTCCACCGCTCGCGGAAACTTGTGCTCGGGTCCCATTCGATAATCGACGGCGACGACCGCGCCGCGTGCTTCGTTGGCGAGTGCGCGGCACACCACGTCGTGCGTGTCGAGGTCGCCGATGGTGAAACCGCCGCCGTGGAAGTACATCAGCGCGGGCAGCCGCTCCGCCGCCCGGCTTCCGGCCGGACGATAGAGGCGCAACGGGATCGGCCCGTGCGGACCGGGAATGGCGCGGTTCTCGACCGAGGCGACATCCGGCGGAACCGGCTGCAACGGCATACGCGCCTCGCGGTAGAACTGCCGCGCCGCGGGCGCGGGCAGCGTTTGTATCGGCGGCCGGCCGGCTTTCGCCACCAGTTCGAGCAGAGCTTGGGCTTGCGGGTCGAGCATCCAATTCTCCAAAGTGCGCGTCGGCTATTCGATCACTCCCAGCCTACCGTTATGGCTGCCCATGTACCAGTAACGGCCGTTGGCGTCGATGATCGCCTTGCGGATGCCGACGTTGCGCGAGGGCAGCGTGATGACGCGGAAGTTTTCCGTTTTCGGATCGAAGAGTGCGACGGTGTCGGTGCTGATCTCGTTCGCCCACACGCGCCCCGCGCCGTCCACCGTCACGGCATAAGGTCCGCCGCGGCGACCGGCGGGCATCGGATATTCCTTCACCAATTTTTGCCGCTGCGGATCGACCTTGAGCAGCTTGCCGGTGCCGTACGCCGTGACCCAGAGCGTTCCGTCCGGCGCCGTCGCCATGCGCCGCGGCTGCGAGCCCGCGCCGGTGTCGAGCTCGGTCATTTGTCCGGTTTTGGGATCGAGGCGTCCGAGCTTGTCCGCGCCCATGCGGCAGAACCAGACGTAGCCTTGGTTATCGAGCGCGATGCCGTACGGCCCGCCCGAGGTTTGGTATTCGGTGATCTTTCCCGTCGTGCGTTCCAGGCGACCGATGCGATTGCCGCCCTGCACCGTGAACCAGATTGCGCCGTCGTTGTCGATCACGAGCGTGTGCGGATCGCCGCCCGAGGGCGCCTTGTCGTCGGTCACCTTGCCGGTTTTCGGATCGAGCCGCCCGATGGTGCCGTTGCCGTTGCCCGTGTACCAGACGATGCCGTCGCTATCGACGAGCAGGCCGTGCGGGCGCGCACCCGGCGGCAAATCCCATTCGATGAACTTCTCGGTCTTGGTATCGAAGCGCGCGATCTTGTTGCCCTGCATGACGGCGATGTAAATGTTTCCGTCCGGGCCGGGCGCGGGATCGCGCGCGAACTGCGGTGTCGGCACCGGCCACTCGCGAACTTTGCCGGCGACTTGCGCGAGCGCGCCGGGCGCGATGCCGTAGTTGCTGCCGCCGGCGAGCGCGCCGAACGAAAACAACCAACCGGCCAGCGCGATCGAGCGAGAAACAGGGGAGACATTCATGAGCAGTATCTCCTGAGGCGGTGTGCGGCGTGTCCATCGAGGACCGCACTGGTTGCGTCTGCCGGCATTATCCCGCCGCACCCGTTGTGGTGCGAGCCGGGGCTCTGTGCACCGAAACGATCGTGATAAGCCTCGGTACACGCCGCCCGACCAAGGAATTTCCGCGGAAAGCCGCACGTTTGGCCGTGCTTGGATGCTGGCACAGGTTCTGCTTTTCGCTTCGCCTGGAGGACTGCAATCGTGACGATGACGCCCGAACTGCCGGTGGCTGAAATTGCGGCGCACGCTGCCTGGCGTCATCCGCTCGAGCGCCTGCTCGACTCGACCGGCGAGGGGATCTACGGCGTCGATCTCGACGGGCGCTGTATTTTCATCAACCGCGCGGGCGCGGATCTACTCGGTTACCGTCCCGGGGAACTGCTGGGGCGCAACATGCATGAGGTGATGCATCACTCGCGCCCCGACGGCGCGCCCTATCCGGTCGACGAGTGCCCGATCTACAACGCCTTTCGCGCAGGCAAGGCCTGCCGGTTGGATGAAGATGTGCTGTGGCGCGCCGACGGCGGAAGTTTCTGCGCCGAGTATTCGTCGTATCCGATCTTCGAGCGCGGCGCCATTACCGGCGCGGTAGTAACGTTCGTCGACATCACCGAGCGCAAGCGCGCCCAGGAAATGCTGCGGGAGGCGCGCGACCAACTGGAGCAGCGCGTCGCCGAGCGTACCCGGGAGTTGACCCGCGCGCTGGCCGAGCTCGCGCGCTCGCACGCGCGGCTGCGCGAGCTGTCCGGCCATCTGCAAGCGGTGCGCGAAGAGGAGCGCCGGCGCATCGCGCGCGAGATCCACGACGAGCTCGGGAGCGTGCTGGTCGCGCTCAAGATGGACCTCGGCTGGTTGCAACGCAAGCTCGAAGGGAACGCCGGGCTCGTAATGAAGACGGCGGCGATGGCGAAGCTCATCGACACCGCGGTGGTCGACCTCGGACGCATCATCACGGATTTGCGCCCTTCCATTCTCGATCATCAAGGCCTGTGGGCGGCGCTCGAGTGGTACGCGCACGAATTCCTGCGGGCGACCGGTTTGCGCGGCCAGCTCGACGTCGACGTCAGACCGACCGCGCCCAGGCCGGAGGAATCGCTCGCCATCGCCACCTACCGCATCTTCCAGGAGATACTCAACAACGTCGCGCGCCACGCGAGCGCTACCGCGGTGCAGATGCTGATAACGGCGGACGAGCGCGCGCTCACGATCCGGGTGCGCGACAACGGCCAGGGCGTTACGCTCGAGCAGCTGCGCCGGGTGAAATCCCACGGCGTGCTCGGCATGAGCGAACGGGCGCGCCACTTCGGCGGCAAGCTCGAGATCGGGCCGCTGCGGGGCGGGGGCACGCGCGTGTATGTGGCGATACCGTTCAACGGAAAACCGAACGATGATCCGACTGTTGATCTGTGACGATCACGCGCTCGTGCGCCGGGGCCTGCGGCAGATACTCGCCGACGTGCCGGATATCCGCGTCGAGGGCGAAGCGGCCGACGGACCCGAGGCGCTGCAGCAGATTCGACGCGGCGGCATCGATGTCGCGCTGCTCGACATCGCACTGCCGGGGCGCGACGGTCTCGACGTGCTCAAGCAGGCGCAGCGGGATTTTCCGAAACTGCCGGTCCTCATCGTATCGACCTATCCGGAACGGCAATATGCGCTGCGCTGCTTGCGCTTGGGGGCCGCGGGTTACCTCAATAAGGGCGCGGACCCGGCGCAGCTGATTGCAGCCATTCGCAAGATCGCGCAGGGAGGTATGTACGTGAGCCCCACGGTCGCGGAAACGCTCGCGACCGCGATGCGCCACGATTCGGCGCAACCACCGCATGAGCTGCTCTCGCCGCGGGAATATCAGGTGTTCACTCTCATCGCGGCCGGCGAGTCGCTCACGCAGATCGCGCGGACATTGTCGCTCAGCCTTAACACCGTCAGCACCTATCGTTCGCGCGTCATGGAAAAGATCGGCACACAAAACGACGTCGAGACCGCGTTGTACGCGGTAAGGCACCATCTGGTGAACATGTCAGCCGCGTAAAGCGGAGGGAGGCGGATATGGCGATGCCCGCGGACCGGTTTATACCCCGCGTTGTTATCGTTCCCGCGCGCGACGAGGACATCCCAGCCATTTCGAGTATCTACGCGCATCACGTGCGCCATGGCCTCGCCTCTTTCGAGACCGAGCCGCCGACGCTCAAGGAGATGAGCCGCCGCCGCGCCGAGCTGCGGGCGAACGGCTTCGCCTATCTGGCGGCGTTTTTCGACGACCGGCTGGTCGGATACGCCTATGCCGGTCCTTATCGGGAACGGCGTGCTTATCGATTCACCGTCGAGGACTCCATCTATGTCGACCCCGGTTTCCTCGGCCTGGGCATCGGGCGCATGCTGCTCTATGCCTTGCTGCACGAGAGCGAATTGCGCGGCTTTCGCCGGATGATCGCCGTAATCGGCGACAGCGCCAACGAGGCTTCGATCAAATTGCACGCACGCTGCGGCTTCGCGATGGCTGGGACGCTTCGCTCGGTCGGCTTAAAGCACGGCCGCTGGGTCGATTGTGTCCTCATGCAGCGATCGCTGGGGGAGGAAAACCAGACGTCGCCCTGACGAACGCCGATCCGCGCATTTGCATTCGCGCACCTCGGGTGAATCTCTTATGATGAGGTGCGCGACGTTTAACGGGGCGGCACGGATGGAAGATATGTTAACTTGGGGCAGGCGGGTTCTCGCGTCGCAGCCCTTCAGCGTTCTGCTTGACGCCGAGCTGCTCGCCTTCGTCGAAGGAAGCGCGGAGCTGAGGATTCCGCTGCGAGAAGAGTTGAAGCAGCAGCACGGCTTCATTCATGGCGGCGTCGTGAGCTATGCGGCGGATAATGCGCTGACCTTTGCCGGCGGCAGCGTCCTCGGCCAAAGCGTGGTCACCTCGGAGTTCAAGATCAACTACGTGCGCCCGGCGCTGGGCGAATTCATCGTTGCGCGCGCCACGGTCCTGCACGCGGGAAAGAATCAAGCGGTGTGTCGCTGTGACGTATACGTTTCTCGCGCCGGCGGCGAAAGCCTCTGCGCAACCGCTCAAGGCACTATCGTGAGACTGGGCCAGGCGGCGGGATCGCCGGCCTGACCTTGCGCTACGCTCAGTCGAGCGCGAGCAGCAACGGGCCGATCGCGGTCGCGATCGCCGCAGCGATGCCGTAGCGCTCGAGTTTCGCGATTTCATCGCCCGGCACGATTTCCACGGCCACGGGGGTAAGCTCCAGCACGTTGCTAGCGCGCGTAGGGCGCCGCGCCAAGAGCTTAATTTCACCCGGACGGTTTTGCCTGCTCGCGCAAGAGCGTCTGGAACCAATGCACCTTTACCAGCCCGTGTTCGGTGGCGGCGCTCAGCAGTGATTGAATTTCGGAAAAGCGAAATTGCGGGAAGCGGGACGCCACTTCATCGGCCGAAAACGACGTCGTGCGCTCGGCGATCCAGCGGAACACGGCAATGGCTTGCGGGAGAATCTGCGCACGGGCGGTGACCTGCGCGCCGTAGTTGGGATCCCACAGCGTTATCACCAGGAAGGAAGGCGCTTCTACGTCGATGCGGGAATTCGGCGTCTTCTGAAATCGCGTCTTCGGCTTGATGGCGGCGAGCCGCCCTTCCGGGGGCAAAATGTGCGTCATCAGATGGCCCGCGTTGAGCTGGCGGGCAACGGCGGGAAGGTCGCCCAGCAGGCGCGCAAGCTGCGCCGTCGCCGCATCACGCGCTCGGTCGTTTCCCCAGGCACCGTATAAAGGCCGGCGCCATTGCGAATCCTGCAACAGCAGGAGACGCAACTGATCGATAACATAATCGGCGGCGGACAACGCGTACAGGCCGATGCTGACGGAGAGCGAATCGCCTTCGGCTTCCGTGTAATGCCACGTCCCGCGCGGCATGAACAGGACCGAACCGGGTTTCATATCGACTCGGGTGAACGCCGCGCGGTTGGGATCCGGAAAGCCGTCGGAGGCCTGCGGATAGAGATCATCGAACGCGGCCGTTCCGGGAACGAACTGCGTCCCGCACGGATAAGGCAGCTCTTCCACTTTTGCGACGTGGTAGCGTTTGTTGCCGCGAAGCTGGATGGAGAAGATGTCTTGCGCATCGAAATGAACCGAGAGCCCCTCGCTAAGCGGCGACGCAAATGCGCTCGCCTGCGCGCAACCCGGGTTCACGCCGAGCTCGCATTCCAGTGTGCGCAGTTCCTCGGTACACGGCGCAACATAAGGTGCAACGTCATCGAACTGCACCGTCAAGCCCATGCGATAAAGCACGACCGCATCCGTGTCTCTAGCGGTCTGCATCTTCTGGTATTTTCGCCCGCTCGTAAAACGGAGGCTTCCGCGGTACTTGGCGGATAGTGTCTCGATGCTGGAGAACTCCGCGCTGCGCAGGAAAGAAGGAAGGCGCGCCGGATCGCCGTGAGCGATGAACCATCGGTCGGGCCAGTAGCGCGTCAGGAATTCCTCGGCCGAATGCGGTGCGACTAACTGCGCGAGTATCGATCGACTAGCGTCTGCCATAGCCTCCCCCAAAGCGCCGCGTCGTTTCGCAAGGTACTGAGGGAGGGCGGCGGTCGCAAGACGGGGCGGTTGTTCGCGGCAGGTCGGTCCAGGGCAAGAGCCGTGCCGCCGCCTCGAAGCGATATTAGAACTCTACGTCAGTCGGCCATCACCCAACGTAAACGCCGAAAATCGCAAGAGGCGGCCTGCGTCCGGTATGTGATTTTGTCGGCGTGGCGCCGTCGTCGAAGACGACAAAGCGCGCGTCACCCCAAGGCGCTCTTGCCCGTATCAATCCAGCGCCAGCAGCAACAGGCCGATCGCGGTTGCGATCGCCGCGGCGATGCCGTAGCGCTCGAATTTGGAAATTTCATCGCCCGCCACGATTTCCACCGGCACCGTCGTAAGCTCGAGCACGCGGTTGGTCACGGAGTCCTGCAGCATGCGCGTGAGGGAATTCTTGCGCGCCGTGCCGATAACGATGTGCTGGCATTTCAGCCGCTTTGCAGTGTCGGTGATCGTCGGCGCCCGCTCGCCGATGGCAACGTGGGTGTGGTGCGGCACGCGGTACTGCTCGAGGATGCCGCGCGCCCCCGCCAGCGCGAGCTCGGCCTGCTCGCGGTGGTAATCGTCGCGGTCGCGCTTGCGCACGAAGGCGGCGACGTTCCGGGAGAAAGGCGGCTGCACGTTGAGCAAGTGAATCTCGAGCTCATGGTTCTTCAGGTACCCCTTCACCGCGTGGCGTACCGCGTGTTCCGCGTTGCGCGAACCGTCGACGGGAATGAGGACTCGCATCATGGTGCTCTCTCCTTCGGTCTCGGATGACGCCAATTTCCCGTTCAAGCGCTCGCGCGCGAAATGCGCGAGGCGCGCGCGTATACGGGACTCGAGCTGCCGGTGGTTTTTGACGAACCCGGCCCACAACACGCCGGGAATGATGGCGAGGTATAGCGCCGTCGTCAGCACCGGATATTCCGCGAGCCAGGGTTTCGCCAGCGGTTCGGCGGTGATCATCTTCACCGCCGTCCAGGCGAGCACACCCGCGCCGAGGTACGCCACGGCCGGCACGCGCTCGACGAAGCGCAGCAGCAGGGTGCTGCCCCAGATGACGATCGGGATACTGATCAGGAGCCCCGTCACGACGAGCAGGTAGCTGCCGTGCGCCGCGCCCGCGACCGCGAGCACGTTGTCGAGGCCCATTACCGCGTCCGCGACGACGATCGTGCGCATCGCGCTCCAGAACGTCATCGCGGCGGGCGCGTGCGTGGCCGCACCGTTGTGGTTGTTTTGTTCCGGCCGCAACAACCGGTAGGCGATGAAGACGAGCAGTGCGCCGCCGAGCAGCAGCAGGCCGGGAATTTTGAGCAGCCACACGACGATCCCCGTCATGGAGCTGCGTACCACGATGGCGCCGAGCGCGCCCCAGACGATCGCGCGTTTTTGCAGATGGCGCGGCAGGTTGCGCGCGGCGAGCGCGATGACGATCGCGTTGTCGCCGGCGAGCACGAGGTCGATGATGACGATCGCGAGCAGCGCCGCGAAAAAACCGGTCGATAACACTTCCACGTATGCCTCCGTTATCCGCGGCGCCGCGCGCAAGGCGTCGAGCGGTATCAGCCGATTCTAGGCACACCGGCGCCCGAGGAAAAGCTGCATGATGCACTACTCGCTCGATCTTCGCGGTTATCGCCCGCGCCAGACTCAGCGCGAGTCTTCCAGGCCCAGGCGCCGGTGCCACTCGGCGATCGACTCTTTCGGATATTCGTCGAATTTCTGATCGCGCGGTCCGCTACGCACTTCCACCCACGGTGCTTTCGACGCCAGCATTAAGTGCGTGCGCTCGGGCGGAACCGGCAACGGCGTATCGATGGCGGATGCGAACGGGTGGATCAGCTCGGGCCAGTCCGGGTCCCATACCCACAGCGCGCTGCCGCATTTCTTGCAGAAGCTGCGCCGCGCGGAGCTCTCTTTCGATTCGCCGGTCGCCTCGTCCGGCAGCTTCGCCTGGTACACGCTTATGTTTTCCATGCCCTCGATTTTCAGCGTGTCCGCTTCCCCGCCGAGATTGATCGCGTAACCGCCACCGCCGGCGGTCTTGCGGCATATCGAGCAGTAGCACAGATTGAACGGGTAGGGGTGCGCCGAATGGAGCGTAAAAGTAACGGCGCCGCAATGGCAGGAGCCTTTGAGTTCCATGTCGATCTCCGATATTCGGGAAACGGGCCAAGGATAGTGTCGCAGAGTTCGACTACTATATTCCGAAGCGCGAACGGTGAAGAAGACTTGCGCCCGGTGACGCGGTGTGGCGAATTGAATAAGTCCGCGAACTAAACGTCAGCGTTGATGATGGAGGAGCCAATGAACGCCGAACCCCGCCCTGGCGAAGCGCTGCCGAGCGACGTCATCACCGCGCTGCAGCAGGGGAATAAGGTCGAGGCGATCAAGCGATTGCGCGAAGCGCGCGGCCTACAGCTGAAGGAGGCGAAGGATCTGCTCGATGCCTATGTTCGCCATGACCCGGCGCTAACCCGAAAGTACACGCAACAGGCAAGCGCAACGCGGCGAGCGCTGTGGTGGGTCGCGCTGGCGGCGATTGTCGCGGTTTGGTTTTGGAAAGTTTACGGCTGAGGAATCGACCGCTCGCGCGAACGCGCGCCGCTATCGGTCGCTCCCGCCTGTGGCGGATGCCGGGGAAAATCGGCGTGTGCTAGGCACGAACGCCGGTAAAATCTGTGTCGCCCATCATCGTGGTGTACGTGCCCGTGAGCGCGTCGCCTTGCACCGTCGCGCTGAACGATACCGGGAAACTGCCCATCGGCGTCGCCACCTTCGCCGCGAAGCTCATGCTCGGTCCTTGGACTTTCAGTCCCTCGAGCGGCGCGGTTCCGCTGGAGCCCGTCAATGTGCCGCTGTACGAGTTATTCTCGTTCTTGATGACGAGCAGCGGCGTTTGCACGCCGAAAGGGGTATTCATGGTCAGCTTCCAGTTTCCCGCGACGACACTCATGTCGTTCTCCTCGGTTTTATCTTGTAATCGACGTTGGTGAATTTTCGCGCCGTCGCGGCCGTCAGGCCTTGTTCATCTCCTTCAGCGCCAGCGCGCGCAGGTCTTTACGCAGCACCTTGCCGACGGGCGTTTTCGGCAGCTCCGTGCAGAATACGATCTGCTTCGGGATCTTGTAGGCCGCCAGGTAGTTGCGGCAATGTTCGCGCAGGACGCTCTCGGTCAACGCCGGGTCTTTCTTGATCACGTACGCCCGCACCGCTTCGCCGGTATCGCCGTCCGGCACGCCGATAACTCCGGATTCGAGCACACCCGGATGTTTCGCGAGCGCGTCTTCGATTTCGGCCGGATAAACATTGAAGCCGGAAACGAGCACCATATCCTTCTTGCGATCGACGATGTACAGAAAGCCGTCCGCGTCCATGCGCGCGATATCGCCGGTGCGCAGCCAGCCGTCCTTGAGAACGTCGGCCGTCGCCTCGGGGCGTTGCCAATAGCCTTTCATGACCTGCGGGCCTTTGATGACGAGCTCGCCGCGCTCGCCGATGGGAAGCGGATTGCCTTCATCGTCGACGATACGCACGTACGTGCTGGCAAAGGGAACGCCGATGCTGCCGATCTTTTCCGGGCCGTCGATCGGATTGCTGGTGACGCTCGGGCTCGTCTCGGTCAGGCCGTAGCCCTGATAGAGGCGAAAGCCGGTCACCTGTTTCCAGCGTTCCGCCACCGCGTCTTGCACGGCCGCGCCGCCGCCGATGCCGAGTTTCAAATCCTTGGGCGGCTTGTGGCGGAACCATTCCTCGTTCAGCAGAGCCACGAACAGCGTGTTGACCCCGACCATGAAGCGAAAGTTGAATTTCTCGAACGCCGGTTTCAGATTCGAAATCGGCCGCGGCGACGGGATGAGGACGTTGTGCCCGCCCACGCGATAGATCAACGCGCTCACCCCGAACGCGAAGATGTGGTACATCGGCAGCGGCGTGAGCGCGGTGCGGTTGCCTTCCAGATGGTCTTGCAAACCGTTGTACGACTGCATGACGTTCGCGACGAGGTTGCGCTGCGTCAGCATCGCGCCCTTCGGGCGGCCGGTGGTGCCGCCGGTGTACTGCAGCGCCAATAAGTCATCCAGGCCTACGTCGAGCGAAGCGACCGAGCGTCCTCGCGCGAGCTGCCTCGCGCCGCGCTTGATCGCGTCGGTGAATCCGAGCGCCGGAACTGGACACCGGGGAATCATCTTCTTCAGCCGCTGCACGGTTTTGACAATAAGCCGCGGTACCGCGGGAAAGAGCTCGGCCACGTTGTTGACGAGGACGGTCTGGACCTGCGTCTTCGCCAGGACGGCGGCGAGCTTATCGGCGAACAGGTCGATGATGAGGAGCAGCTTGGCGCCGGAATCGTTCAGCGTGAATTCCATCTCCGGGGGCGTGTAGAGCGGGTTGATGTTGACGATCACGCATCCGGCCTTCGCCGCGCCGAACAGGAAGACCGGGTAGGCGAGGCAATTGGGGCTCTGGATAGCGACGCGGTCGCCCTTTTGCAGGCCGATCTCGAAGCGCAGATAGGCGGCGAATTCATCGCTCAGGCGGTCGACTTGCGCGTACGTAAGTGTCCCAGTGGTGCCGGTGGGCAGGCAGGTCGTGAACGCCGGCGCGTCGGCGAATTCGCGGCTCGCTCTTGCGACGACATCGCCCAAGTTCCGGTAGTCCAGCGCCTCGAGGTCGGGCTTGGCGCTGCCCACGTAATGCTTCAGCCACGGTCGGGAGTCGTAGGCTTCGAAACCGGTTGTCGTTGTCGCTGTTGTATTCGCTTGGTCGGCGGTGGGGTCGGTCATGGTTCTATCATCCGCGCAGAATCGTCGATGTCGTGGTTGTCGTCACGAACCGATCAAGAAATCGGCTTCGTTCATTTCCATCAAGTTGCCGCCGCCCGACTGGATGGCCGCCGCGTGGCTGCGCGTGCGCGGCACAATCCGCGCAAAATAGAAGCGCGCCGTCTGCAGCTTGGCCTTGTAGAAGCCTTCCTCCGTCGTCCCGGCGGCAAGCTTTGCCGCCGCCACGTCGGCCGCCGCGGCCCAGAAGTAGGCGAGCGTTACGTAGCCCGAATACATCAAGTAGTCTACCGCCGCCGCGCCTGCTTCGTCGCGATTCTGTAACGCTCCCATCCCCACTTTCATCGTAAGGTCGCCCCATTCTTTATTTAGTAGGCCCAACGGTTCGACGAGGCTTTTGATGGCGGCGTTATTTTCGTTCGCTTTGCAGAATTTATGCACGATCTTCGTAAAGCTCATGAGCGCCTGGCCTTGGCTGCCGAGCACTTTACGTCCCAGGAGATCGAGCGCCTGAATGCCGGTCGTGCCTTCGTACATCGTCGAGATGCGCGCGTCGCGCAGATTCTGCTCCATGCCCCACTCGGCGATGTAGCCGTGGCCGCCGAAGACCTGCATGCCGAGATACGCCGATTCGACGCCGACCTCGGTCAAGAAACCCTTGGCGATCGGCGTGAGCAGCGCGAGCAGCGACTCCGCCTTCGTTCTCTGCGCCTCGTCGGCGCCGCGGTCGGCGATGTCCACCTGCTGCGCACAGAAGTAGATCAGCATGCGCGCGCCTTCGGCGAACGCCTTGGCCGTGAGCAGCATGCGGCGCACGTCGGGATGCACGATGATCGGATCGGCCGGCTTGTCGGGCGCCTTGGCGCCGCTCAGCGCGCGCATTTGCAGGCGCTCGCGCGCGTAGCGCGTCGCATGTTGAAACGCGACTTCGGCGTGCGCCAAGCCTTGCATGGCGGTGCCGAGCCGTGCGGAGTTCATGAACGTGAACATGCAGTTCAGACCTTTGTTCGGTGGGCCGAGCAGGAAGCCGGTCGCGCCGTCGAAGTTGAGCACGCAGGTGGCGTTGCCGTGGATGCCCATCTTGTGCTCGATCGAGCCGCAGCTCACGCCGTTGCGCCGGCCGACCTCGCCTTTGGCGTCGGGCACGAACTTCGGCACGATGAAGAGCGAGATGCCCTTGGTGCCGGCCGGGGCGTCGGGCAGGCGCGCCAAGACGATGTGCACGATGTTCTCCGCCATGTCGTGCTCGCCGGAGGAAATGAAAATCTTCGTGCCGGTGATCCGGTAGCCGCCGTCGGCCTGCGGTTCGGCCTTGGTGCGCAGCAGGCCGACGTCAGATCCGCAGTGCGGCTCGGTCAGGCACATGGTGCCGGTCCATTGGCCGGACACCAGCTTGGGCAAGTAGACCTTTTTCTGCTCATCGGTGCCGTGCGTATCGAGGGTGCGCTTGGCCCCGGTCGCGAGCACCGGGTACATGCCCCAGGCCCAGTTGGCCGAGCCGATCATTTCCAGCAGCGTGAGCGCCAGCGATTCCGGCAGGCCCTGTCCACCGTGCGCCAAGGGCGCGGCCAGGCCCGGCCAGCCGCTCCCGACATATTGCCGATAGGCTTCCTTGAAGCCGGTGGGCGTCTTGACGACGCCGCCTTCGCTCCAGGTGCAACCCTCGCGGTCGCCGACGCGGTTGAGCGGCGCCAGCACCTCCTCGGCGAACTTCGCGCCCTGCTCGAGAATGCTTTGCACGAGGTCGGGCGTCACCTCTTTGAACTCGGGGAAGCTCTGGTAATGCGCCGGATAGCCAAGCAATTCGTCGTGGACGAACCGAATGTCGCGCAAAGGGGTTTTGTAGTCGGGCATGGCAACAACCTCTGTTAAGGGCACATAAGAAAAGCAGCGATAGAAAACATGCGGCTTGCGACCGCGAAAGCCGCGGAACGACGGCGCACGGATTCAGATGGCGACGCTTCGCGCTCATGAGCCCGCCGGCCGACGTGCCGTCGGAGAACTGCCTAGCGTTACGGCGGTGATGTCCATACACCAGTGTATAGTTCGCCATACACTAGTGTATCTAGTATGCTGGGTCAATTCGGTAAGCGGTATTCGAGTACCATGTCCAGAATTCCCGCACGAAATAAGCCGCTGGAAAAAGAGCCGCTCAGCCGTGACGCCTGGCTCGACGCCGCCGCCGCGGCGATTGCCGAAGGCGGCTTCGATAACGTGCGCGTGCTCACGCTCGCAAGCCGACTTGCCGTCACGCGCGGCAGTTTCTATTGGCATTTCGAAGATCACGAGGACCTCCTCGTCAGCTTTCTCGACCGATGGCGCGACCGTCGCTTGCGGGAGCTGAGCGACTTGCGTTTGAGCGGCGGCGATACGGAAGCCGAGATGCGGCGGATATTTCGGTTGGTGCTGAGCGAGCCCGCCTGGAATACACGCCAGCTGCGGGTGGAGCTGGCGGTGCGTGACTTCGCGCGGCGCGACCGCTATGCGGCCAAGATCGTCGAGGAAGTCGATCGCGCCCGTATCGATCATTGTGCGTCATTGCTCGAAAACGTAACGACGGACAAACAGCAAGCGCGCGATCTTGCCTTGTTGCTCTACGTGACCACCGTCGGCGGGCGCGTCGTGCTCACGAGCTTTCGCGAGGGCGAAGCGGCGATCGATCGCATCGAAAATCTGATCGCGGACATTGTCGCCAAGAAAGGCGGTCCGACGTAGCTCGAGGGAATCGTTCAACGCCGGGCGGCGCCGATACGAACTTCGGGATGTCGCAGCGTGGCGTGCCGAGCGGCGACGCGGAGCATGCATGTCCCGCCGACTCCAGCCCGCCGCCAAGCGCGGGTCCGTCGATGGCGGCAACGACGACTTTTCCCAACATCTCGATCTTGTTGTTGACTGAAACCGCCGGCTGCGCCAACTCCGCACCTGTGCCGGCTCCCGCTGTCGTAGCACTACTACATAATTTTCGTACTTCCCGCGATACGCGGGTTTTAGTTCGATCCCTAGCATGGCCGTGTCGAATACCAGGATGCGACCATGGCTCAAACCGTGAAACAAGGATTCCGCCTCGGTATCTACGTCTTCAAGGACGCGGAGATCGTCGATTTCGCCGCGCCCTACGGCGTGTTCTCGGTGGCGCGTCGTTACGATCCCGAGCTCGATGTGTTTCTGATCGCCAATGCCTGTCGCCCGGTGCAGGCGCAGGCCGGGTTCACCGTGCTGCCGAACTACAGCTTCAACGACACGCCGGCCATGGACGCGTTCCTGATTCCCGGTGGCTTCGGCACGCGCCAGGAGATGCACAACCGGCGTCTGTTTTCCTATATCGCGAGCCTGCCCGAATCCTGCGTGCTGACCAGCGTGTGCACCGGCTCGTGGATTTACGCGTGCATGGGATTGCTCGATGGCATCGCGGCGACCAATCGTAAAGAGCCGGATCGGCTGGAGTCATCGAGCCTCGGCATGGTGCCCATCGATCGTCTCGCCAAGCTCGCGCCCGCGTGCCGCGTATCTCGCGCCCGGGTCGTCGACAGCGGGCGCATCGTCACGGCGGGCGGCATCGCCGCCGGAATGGAAATGGGCTTCCATCTGTTGCGCCGCGCGGGCTACGCCGAGGACTGGATCGCCGACGTGGCGCGCACCATGGAATACAAAGCCGCGCACGATCTTTACCGCCGCGACGTGGAGTACGCCGAGCCGAACGCCCGCTCCCTCGAAGCCGTTTAACCGGAGAATCCGTCATGTCCATGTTCCGCGACCCGTTCGATCCCGATGTCAGACTGCATTCCGCCGGTTGCAGCTGTAGCGCCTGCTCCGACGCCACGGCGAAAGCCGACGCGTTGGACACCCAGGAAGCGCTGATCGATCGGGTCGTCCAAAGCGCGATCGTGCGCGGCATTTTCGATCACCATGACGCGCGCCGGCGCGACTTTCTGCGTCTTGCGGGCGCCGGCACGCTCGCCGCCGCCATCGCCAGCGTGCTCCCGCTCGACGCCGTGAAAGCGGCGGTAAAAGAGCGCGGCGGGCCGATCGAGAAGAAAAACCTAAAAGTCGGATTCATTCCGATCACCTGCGCGACGCCGATCATCATGGCGCACCCGCTCGGCTTCTACGGCAAGTACGGCTTGAACGTGGAGGTGATCAAGACGGCGGGCTGGGCGGTGATCCGCGATAAGACGCTCAATAAGGAATACGACGCGGCGCACATGCTCTCGCCGATGCCGCTCGCGATCACGCTCGGCGCGGGTTCGGCGCCCGTGCCGTATTACATGCCGGCGGTGGAGAACATCAACGGCCAGGCGATCACGCTCGCGATCAAGCACAAAGACAAGCGAAATCCGTCGCAGTGGAAGGGCTTCAAGTTCGCGGTGCCGTTCGACTACTCCATGCACAATTTCCTGCTGCGCTATTACGTCGCCGAGCACGGCCTCGATCCCGACAAGGACATCCAGATCCGCGCCGTGCCGCCGCCCGAGATGGTGGCGAACCTGCGCGCCGACAATATCGACGGCTTCCTCGGCCCCGATCCGTTCAACCAGCGCGCGGTGTACGAAGGCGCCGGCTTCATTCATGTCCTGACCAAGGAGATTTGGGACGGGCATCCGTGCTGCGCCTTCGCGGCGAGCGAGGAGTTCGCGAAGAATTACCCGAACAGCTTTGCGGCGCTGTTCAAGTCCATCGTCGATGCCACGCACTATGCCTCGAAGCAGGAAAATCGCGCGGCGATCGCGCAAGCCATCGCGCCCAAGAATTACCTGAACCAGCCGGAAGAGGTCGTGGCCGCCGTGCTCACGGGCCGGTTCGACGACGGGCTCGGCACGAGACACAACGTGCCGAACCGCATCGACTTCAATCCGTTCCCGTGGCACTCGATGGGCGTGTGGATACTCACGCAGATGAAGCGCTGGGGTTACGTGAAGGGCGACGTGAACTACAAGAAGATCGCCGAGCAAGTGTATCGCGCGGCCGACTGCGGGAAGATCATGAAGGAGCTCGGCTACACGCCGCCGGCGGTGACGTACGCGAAATATACCATCATGGGCAAGCCGTTCGACCCGGCGCAGCCCGAGGCGTACGTGAAGAGCTTCAAGATCGCGCGCGTGCCGGCGGCGTAACGATCATGCTCTCGCTCCCGCTGCGTGCGGCGATTCTTTCGGTGCTGCTGTTTGTCGTGTTGCTCGGCGCTTGGGAGCTCGCTACCCAGGTCCCGAGCGGCGCCGCGCCGGGCGCGCGCCTGCCCGGGCCGTCGAAAATCTTCGCACACGCGGTGCAGGAGCTCGCGCATCCTTTTTACGACGCGGGGTCGAACGACAAAGGCATCGGCGTACAGCTCGGCTATTCGATCGGGCGCGTACTTTGCGGCTATTTGCTCGCCGTTGTGATCGCGATTCCGGTCGGCTTCGTCATCGGCATGTCGCCGATGTGGAGCCGCGCGCTCGATCCTTATATTCAGGTGCTGAAGCCGATCTCGCCGCTCGCCTGGATGCCGCTCGCGCTCTATGTCATCCGGGATTCGGCGACGTCGGCGATCTTCGTAATTTTCATCTGCTCGGTGTGGCCGATGCTGATCAACACCGCCTTCGGCGTCGCCACCGTGCGGCGCGACTTCATCAACGTCGCAAGAACGCTCGAGCTGTCGCGCGTGCGCACGGCGCTGACGGTAATCTTGCCCGCCGCCGCGCCGACCATTCTCACGGGGATGCGCATCTCGATCGGCATCTCGTGGCTCGTCATCGTCGCCGCCGAGATGCTGGTCGGCGGCACCGGCATCGGTTACTACGTCTGGAACGAGTGGAACAACCTGAACCTGAACAGCGTTATTTTTTCGATCCTCATGATCGGGCTCATCGGCATGCTGCTCGATCAAATGCTCGCGCGTGCTCAACGCTTCGTGCGGTACGCCGACTGATCCCCGCCATGTCCGATGCCTTTCTAAAAGTCGAGAATCTCGTGCGCCGCTATCCCGGCCCGAAGCGCGGCGAGGTGCTGACGGTATTCGAGCAGGTCAACTTCGGCATCAGGAAGGGCGAATTCGTCTGCATGATCGGCCACTCCGGCTGCGGCAAATCGACGATCCTGAACATTCTCGCCGGACTCGACGAGGCGAGCGAAGGCGCGGTGATCATGGACAACAAGGAAGTCGCCGGTCCGAGCCTCGACCGCGGCGTGATTTTCCAGAACCACAGCTTGCTGCCGTGGAAGTCGGCGCTCAAGAACGTCATGTTCGCCGTGCAGGCGCGTTGGCGCGACTGGAACACGGAGAAGGTGCTCGCGCACAGCGCGCGCTATTTGGATCTCGTCGGTTTGCAGGGCGCGGAGGGCCGTAAGCCGGCGCAGCTTTCGGGTGGCATGCGCCAGCGCGTCGGTATCGCGCGCGCCTTCGCCATTCAGCCGAAGCTGCTATTGATGGACGAGCCGTTCGGCGCGCTCGATGCATTGACGCGCGGCATCATCCAGGAGGAGCTGATCCGCATCTGGAACAAGACCGGCCAGACCGCGTTCATGATTACGCACGACGTCGACGAAGCGATCCTGCTCGCCGACCGTGTGCTGCTCATGACCAACGGCCCGAACGCGGTCGTCGCCGAGTCGGTGGTCATCGATATTCCGCGGCCACGCGACCGCACACAAATCATCCGTCAACCGGCGTACTATGCCATTCGCAATCATCTGGTGGAGTTTCTGGTGAAGCGCTCGAAGACGTTTCGCGACCAGCCGCCGACGCAGTACGACCCGGAACATCCGCCGGTGGTGCGCCCGGGTCTCGACGCCGGCGCCCTTGCCGAAGCCGCGGCGATCGCCAGAACCGCCTCCCGTCATTAACTTTCACGCCTAAAGGAGTACAGCCATGACTCGTGCCGACGTCACCGAACAAATCATTGCGGCGAAGATCAAGAAAGGCATCAAGTGGGCCGATCTCGCGAAAGCGGTCGGCTTGAGCAAGGAATGGGTCACCGCCGGCCTGCTCGGGCAAATGACGTTCACGAAAGAGCAGGCGGAAACCGTGGGCAAGCTCCTCGGCCTTTCGGACGAAGCGGTGCGGCTGCTGCAAGTCGTGCCGTACAAGGGATCGCTCCCCACAGCGGTGCCGACCGACCCGCTGATTTATCGCTTCTATGAGCTGGTGAACGTCTATGGCCTGACATTCAAGGAACTGATCCACGAGGAATTCGGCGACGGCATCATGAGCGCGATCGATTTCAAAATGGAGCTCACGCGCGAACCGGATCCCAAGGGCGATCGCGTGAAGATCGTGATGAGCGGGAAATTTCTGCCTTACAAGACTTACTGACGACCGGCCAGACGGCGGTTTAGGATCGCGGCGCGTGGACTACGCGCAACCGTCCTGCTAACGGGCGGTTCGGGATAAACGCCTGACGGTGGGCGTCGAGACGGGGGCGGGGAGCGTCACGGCGGCGGCAACGGGCCTGGATTCCGCCTTGTAGATTCCGCAACCGACGACGACGTTGCCCACGAGCTCGACATAAGCCGACTTCAGGTCGACTTTTCCGGTAACGGGGTTGGTATGGTGATAGTCGTGCCAGCCCTTGCCCTTGGCCTTCGCCACCTCGATATACGCGCGCACGAAATCCTTGCCCTTCGCGTCCTTTTTGTCGATGGTTACCTGACCGTCCGCCTGCGGGCTGCGCGGATTGCACAGCTGCACGCCGTTGACGTCGTTGGCAAAAACATAAAACTCGCCGTGCATGAAGCCGCCGTTCGGGTCTTTGAAATCCCGGCAAGCCTGCTCGATTCCGACGGCTTGCACGTGCGCGGCCGCCCTCTTCACCAGCGCGACCGCGTGGTCGCGTTCCTCCATGCGGTCCACCTTGAACGCGCCGACGACATCGACCAGGCGCGCCGCCTCTTCCTCGAATGACATCGCGACCGAGGTCGCTTCCTCGACCAGCGCCGCATTCTGCTGCGTCACATGATCGAGCTGGGTGACGGCCCGGCTGATCTCATCGACGCCATTGCTCTGGGACGAAGACGCGTCGGCGATCTCGCTGATGAGATCGTTCACTTGCTGCACCACGCCCTGCACTTTCTCCATGGTTTCCCCGGCGGCGTCGGCGAGCGCCGCGCCTCGCGCCACGTTGCCGACCGAGGCCTGGATCACTTTCTTGATTTCCTTTCCCGCTTCGGCGCTGCGCTGAGCGAGACTGCGCACTTCGGCGGCGACGACGGCAAAACCTCGGCCCTGTTCGCCGGCGCGGGCCGCCTCGACGGCGGCGTTGAGCGCGAGGATGTTGGTCTGGAAGGCGATGCCCTCGATTACACCGGTGATGTCGGCCACGCGGCGCGATTGACCCTCGATGTCTCCCATGGTGCGCGTCAACTCACGCATACGCTCACTCGCTTCGGCGGTAATCCTGCTCGCGTCGCCGGCCGCGGCCCGAGCGCGGCCGCAATTTTCGGCGTTCTGTTTTACCGTCGCCGCCAGCTCTTCCATGCTGGCGCTGGTCTCCTCGAGCGCGGACGCCTGTTCCTCCGTGCGTTGCGACAGGTTCGCGTTACCCGCGGTGATTTCCTTGGCGCCGTGCGCGATATGGTCGGCGCTCGCGCGCACTTGGTTCACGATCTCGACGAGATTGCGGATCATCTGCCCGACCGACTGCCACAGACTGTCGGATCGAATGTCGGCGGACTCGTGCCCGCTCAGATCACCGCTCGCTACGCGCTCGATGATCTTGTTCATGCG
>Ga0070741_10006346_pt1 | contig 25485 bp, 38 predicted proteins | sample Coa_R1_4_FD_66440 | JGI IMG/M metagenome (GOLD analysis project Ga0070741, IMG submission 66440) | Surface soil microbial communities from Centralia Pennsylvania, which are recovering from an underground coalmine fire - Coalmine... | ecosystem: Environmental > Terrestrial > Soil > Unclassified ... | reverse complement strand
GCTTGGCCTCTTCCTCACTATTGACGGAAAAGACGGGTAGGAATCCGCGGGGGCAGGTACGACCGTACCGGACCACCACGGCTCAGAAAATCTTGACCGGTCGGTGTAGTTCGCTCATAGAGACCCCATCTGGCCTGAGTTAAGGTCCGGGCGAAAGAAAAGGGGGCGCGGGCCACGCCCCCTCGGGTCGGTCACTTCTTGACCTTGGCCTTCTTGGCCGGGGCGAGGGCGATGATGACCTGGACCTCACTCTTGGGGTAATTGGGAACGGGACCAAAGGCCCCTTCCGCGCCACGCGCCCCGGACCCGACCCGGCCCTCCTCGCAGAACCCGTTGACGTAGTCCTCGTCGCCCAGCTTGGCGTAGAGGGTGTTGCAGACCGCCTTGGCGTCCTCGACGGACAGCCCCTTGGCGCCCATGACCTTGAGCCACTCGCGGATCGGCTTGCCGAACGCCGTGGTCCGCTTCCGGCCGCCCGGGGACGGGTCGCCCGTCACCTTGACCGGGACGCCCTTGACGGTCGCCTCCAGCAACACCTGCGGCTCCGCGGCCGGGGCCTTCGCCTTGGCCGGCTTGTCGGCCTTCTTCGCGTGCCCGTTGGCGGACGGCTTGGCCGCCGCCTTCGCCTTGGCCTTGTTCTTCTTCACGGCCTTCTCCTTCTTGGTCGTCTTGGCCGGCGGGGCGGCGTTGCCGGCCTCCTCGGCCTTGTACTCGTCGGCGTACACCGACTTGATGACCCGGTTCACCGCCTTGCGGGTCTCCTTGTCTTCGATGCCGCGGGTGAACGTCATCAGCCCCCGCGGGGTCAACCGCTGGCCCCGCTCCTCGTAGTAGTCGCGGCACATCTCGGCCCAGTCCGTCACCGCCGCCTCGTCCGTGCCCTTCAGCTTGTGCGGGCACTTGCCCTCCGGGGCCGCCAGCGGCGCCAAATTGTCGGGCCGAGCCTTCACCGCAGTCTCAGTCGCCATGAAATCATCCTCCAAATGGGCGAAACACCAAACCCCCTCGGGAACGTCCCGAAAGTTGTCAGTCGTAAACGTAGAACTCTGGCGGGAGGTCTTCCTCCACCTCGCCGTTCATCCCGTCCCAGCGGGAGCGGGCCGCGACCGCCGTGCCGTCGGGGAACACCACGACGGCACACTCGTTCGGGTCGAACGGGGGATTCTCGCCGGGGCACTGGTCCGCCCCGTCCTCGCCTTCCTCCCGGAACCGGGCGAACGCCATCGCCTCGACCATCGACACTTCACGCCACCTCACGGTTCACCTCCCTACTTATATTATCGTCACGAGAGTCTAAATTGACGAGGTCGGTTGCGAAAATTTCCCTTGCGGTTAGCCCCCACCTCCGATACCGTGACCTTGAAAGGCGGGTGGGGTATGGCCCTCGGTCCCTGGACAAGATGGTCGAACGAGCATTACGTCACCATCTACGAACTCGCCCGGTCGGGCCTGTCCGACCGGAAGATCATGGCCTTCTTCCGCTGTAACAAGAAGCGGTGGCGGGAGTGGCTGGCCCAGTACCCCGACATCAAGAAAGTCCTCGCCCGCGGCCGGTCGTCGTCCGTCGCCAAGAAGCAGGGCGGGGTCGGCGAGACGTACACCGAGTACGTCTACCGGCACCTCGACCCGGCCCTGAAGCGCAAGTGGGACGAGATCACCCGCCTGTTCCGCAGCAACCTCGCCACCCCCAAGCGGATCGAGTCGATCCTCGACGGCGGGGTGAAGGAGAGGCAGGCGCTGTACCTGTTCGCCCTCCCCGCCTGCCACTTCTCCGGGTCGGAGGCGTGCCGCCGCGTCCACGTCGATCCGGACGAGGTCCGCGGCTGGGCCAAGTCCGACCCGGGGTTCAAGCGACTGCTGGACGAGGTCAAGGTCCAGATGAAGGACTTTGCCGAGTTCTGCCTGTTCCGCGGCATGAAAGAGGGCGATTCCAACCTCATCAAGTTCGTCAACCAGACGTTGAACGCCGACCGCGGCTACAACCCGGCCAAGCAGCTGAAGGTCGAGGGCAGCGTCAACCACCTCGTCGCCGCGATCGAGGTGGATGAGAACACCGACCTGTCCGCCCTGCCGCTGGAGCAGCGGCGGGCGCTACTCCAAGTCATCCGGCGGAAGAAACTGCCGCCGAAGGACGTCACCGCGGAAGGCGAGGTGGTCGATGCCGCTCAAAGTCAGTGAGTCTCATTTGACGGCAGTGTAAGACCGTCCAGAGGCTACCATGTAGGCAAGGTGGTATGAGATTTTGAAGAAGTTGGCGATTTGCTTGTACGTCCAGCCGCCTGCTTTTAGTTTTCGGGCCTTTCTAACTTGAGGGTGTGTTAGTTTTGATGTCCAGGTATTTGCCCTTCCTCTATTGTGAGTGTCGTGAATGTCTCGATCCCGTTGGTTGACTAGGGCTGTGGCCCATGAGAGGTTGCCTAGGCTGTTATTGGTGGGGTCTCGGTCAGGGAAATGCCGGGCCATCATTCCGGGTGGGCAGGGTCCTACGAATGCTAGAAGGACGAGTCGATGTATGAAGTAGTTTGTCACTTTGCCATCACGGCACAAGGACACTATTAGATGTCCCCACGTTCCCGGAGTAGCCTTGATTGGCCTCCACCGCCAAATGCGGCCTTGTCCCTTAACGTCCATCGAGCGATAGCTCCACACCGAACCGTCATCTCCAACACGGTACTTAGGGTAGCCGAGGAACTCTAATGATTTGTAGGTGGGCATTTGATAACCTCCTTGGTGTTACAATAACGCTTACCCAAAATTAGTCAAGGGTGTCCAGTAATGTCTATCAAAGTGACCGAAGCTAGGCTAATTGCGTCTATCTGTCGAGATAGCCTCCTTCATTTTGTCGAGGAGTTCTGGGACACGGTCGTCGTCCGCCCGCTGGTGATGAACTGGCACATCGAAGTCCTCTGCCGCGAGCTAGAGGAATTGGCCGTCCGGGCGATCAACAACGAACCGCTCAAGTACGACCTGATCGTCAACGTCCCGACCGGCTCCTCCAAGTCCACGATTTGTAGCATCCTCTTCCCGGCGTGGGTGTGGACGCGGTTGCCGTCCGCCCAGGTCATCGGGGCCAGCTACGCCGACCCGCTGGCATTGGAACTGTGCCGCAAGAACCGGATGGTCGTGGCCTCGGACAAGTACCGGGCGTGCTTTCCGGAGGTCAAGCTGTCCGACGACCAGAACGCGAAGGGCCACTTCGCCACCACGGCCGGCGGGATGCGGTACTCGGTCGGGTCCGGCGGGTCGGTCCAGGGACTCCACGGCCTCATCACCGTCATCGACGACCCGATCGACCCCAGCCGGGCCGTGTCGGAGCAGGAACTCCACAACGTCAACGAGTGGATCGGGTCCACCCTGTCCGGGCGGAAGGTCGAAAAGAGTATTTCCGCCACCATCCTCGTCATGCAGCGGCTCCACGTCGAAGACCCGACGGCCATGTTCCTCCAGCGGAAGGACGTCAGGCACATCCGCATCCCGGCGTCCACCGAGGGCGAAATCCACCCGCCGGAACTCCGCAAGTTTTACAAGCCAGACCCGGCCAACCCGAAGTACCCCTACCTCCTGATGGACGTCCGCCGCCTGCCGTCGTCCGTACTGGAGAGGGAGCGGGGGCCGGGCGTGCTGGGTGAACTCGGCTACGCCTGCCAGTACCTCCAAAGTCCGGTTCCGGTTGGAGGCTCGATGTTTAAGGTGGACATGCTCAAGTGGGGCACCCCGCCCGGCGCCTACAAGAAGATCGTCCGCTTCTGGGACAAGGCCGGGACCGTTCTCAAGGCCAAGAACCGGGGCCGCAAGCCGGCGTGGACGGTGGGCATCCTCATGGCCCAAGACCACGTTGACCGGCTGTGGGTTCTCCACGTCCACCGGGTCCGGCTGGACGCCTTCGAGCGGGAGCGGCTCATCAAGCGGACGGCACACCGGGACGGCAAGCGGGTCGTCGTCGGCATTGAGCAAGAACCCGGCAGCGGCGGCAAGGAGAGCGCCCAGAACACCGTCAAGCGGCTGATGGGCTTCCGCGTCCGGGTCATCCGCCAGGACACGGACAAGGCGACCCGGGCCGAGGAGTTCGCCGTCCAGCTGAACGCCGGGGCCGTCTACCTGCCGGCCGCGCTGCGGGTCGGCAACTCTTGGACCGGGTGGGCGAGGGAACTGGTGGACGAACTCAAGCACTGGCCGTTCTCCACGTTCAAGGACCAGGGGGACTGTGCGTCCTCGGCGTTCGTCCTGATTTGCGAGGACGACGTCTACGTCGGCGCCATGCCCGAGACCACCCCCGACCCGGGCCGCCGGCCCTACGACGTCGTCCTCGCGGCCGACGACCCGGTGTTCCTCCGTCAGGGCTTGGACTACTAGGACTTCGGCTTCCACTTGCCGGTGAGGAGGCGGTCGATCCGGGTCTTCGCCTTTTTGTAGTTCGCCTCGGTCTTGAGGAACCTTTCATCCTCTTTGCAGCTGTTACTGTTGTCGCAGAACTTCCGCATCTTCTTGGTGAGCAACCCCAGGGCGTCGAGGAGCCACGCGACGTAGTTGCCGACGCATCCCTCATCCCACGCCTTGCGGAAGTCGTCGCCGTACTTCAGGAAGTCGTCCGAACAGCAGGCGTCGAGTATCTCCAGCGCCCGGTAGACCGCCCCGGGGTTGACGGGCTTGGTCTCTCCAGCGAACGGACCCTTGACCTCGCCGGTCGGGGTGAACGGCGGCAACTCGTCGTCCGGTAGGTCCTGGACCTTGTATTGGGCCGAGCGTCGGTCGTCGGCCTCGACCTCGACCGTGGCCTCTTCGACGACCCGACGGGACAGCGTCACCAGATACTTCATCTCACACCTCGGGTGTTGGGGAAAAAGAAGGGGCCGGGGGGCGGGCCGAGTTTCCCGACATGCCCACTCCCGCCGCACCCGCGTCTCTGTGGACGCTGTGAGGGTCGGCGAAACGGTGACACGACAAGGGACCCGCCCCCGGCCCGGGGGACCGACGCTTGCCCGGCTTTACCCGGGCGGGGACATAACCCACCCCCTTTCGGACTCAAAGCCGTCGGGTACACGGTGCGGTGTACCCGACAAAAAACGGGGAACAACCGCCGCGGCGGCCGGAAGACGCCCGGCGGATGCCCGTCCAAAGGTTCCTCCCCGCCGTCGTCCCTCTCGATCGGGTCGAGGTAGGTCGTGTGGTAGCCGAACGACCGGCAGGCGATGTGGGCGAGGCGGACCACGAACCCGGTCGGCGCGTCCCTCCGTTTCCTGATCGGTTGGAATCTCACCGTCAGACCTCCACCAGTTCCCGCTTGGCGGGTTCCTCCCAGAACAGTTCGCACCACGCCTCCTGGACGAAGTACTCGTCACAGTCGGTGTACCTTACCCTCTTGCGGAAGACCCAGCCGTGCGCCACCGCCGGCCGCCCGGGGTGGTCGCGGTACAGCTTCGACGAGCACCTCCCGTACTCCCGTTGGAGTAGGCGGAACACCTTTTTCGGGTTAGTCTCGTCTACGTCTTCGACGTCCTCGTAGAACTGATACCCCTTGTCCTCGTTGACGAGGGTGATCCTAACCCTCAGCTTGCGGTCCGGCACCGGACACCTCCTCCTTCGCGGTGGGTTCGTCGGCCTTCTTTTCCGCCGCGCACTGCGGGCATTCGCAGGTCTCACACAACGACCGGGTGTGGCCGCGGAAGGTGCAGTAGAAGTGCTCGCCGTCTACGGTCAGTGTCTTACCGCAGACCCCACACGGCACCCCGAGCGGGGCCGGTTCGTTGTCGTCGGGCGCGTCCTCGGGGATTTCGCCGAGGATTTGCAGCGCCTTACGTTCGACCCTCTCGAACGTCATGGCCGCCTTCTTGCACTCGACCAGTTCGTTGCGGTAGAGGTAGTCGCGCGGGCCGACGCTTTCCAACACCCGCTTCCTCTCGTCGCGGAGGCGGGCGCGGTAGTCCTCGTCCTCCAGGTCCATGCGGTCGAACAGCCACGAGAGCCAGTCGGGGTCGTCGGCCGCGTCCCACGCCTTCTTGAGGTCGTCGCCGAAGTCCTCCTCAATTGCCCACGTCATCGAGTCCTGGCAGGCGTCGAGTTTGGCCAATAGCTCGACCAGCCGGCCGCCGTCGCCGAGCCTGTCGATTTCGACGACCTCCACGTCGTCGTCGTCGGAAGTACACGGCCCCGACCAGTCCGCGTCGGCGTCCCTCGCCTTCCTCTTGGCCTCCTTCTCGTCGTCCGCCCGCACCGTGACGGTGGCGGAGTAGTAGGTCGTCTCACACTTGCTCAGTTCCACGCGGTACAGCGGCATGGTTCAATCCTCCGAATCGGTCGGGCACCCGCAGGCTTCGAGAAACCACTCCCCGTCGAACCGCGGGTTGAGTCGGGCGAACAGGTTTCGCAACTCTACGGCCAGTAGGACGACCCCGGCCTCGGCGCCGGGCTGGTTCCGTGTAACGGCACGGGCGTTTCGGACGCACCGGGCGATTTCCCCGAACAGCTTTTTCGTCGGCATTTCTATCCTCCGGGTGACGGTCTCTCCCGCGGTTTCCTGAACTCAGGTGGAGTTAAATCCCACTTCTTGAGACTATCCGACCGGCAGTCCTTGCGCTTTCTCTTTGACCGACCGATCGCCTTCCTCCGTCCGCATTCGGCGCAGATTTTCCACTTCAGTCCCACGCACAACCCCCCTTTCGGATTCGGCGCGCAATCACCCGCCCACGGGTACGGGCGGGTGACAGGTACGGGTCGGGACAGGTCTCAATGTGTGATGCCGGAGGACTGAGCGCGCACCGACCCCGGGGGAAATTCCTCCAGAGTCGGTGCGGTCGAGAGAAACGTGCCGTGTGGACGTCGCTTGACCGTCGAGGCTTGACTGTGGTATCGGGGTTTGTCTCGATTACTCCGCCACCCCGCCGCTAGTCGCCCCTACCCGAAAGTGAGGGGAAACCCCCGGGCCGTGTTTCTATACCATACCCGGGAACCGCGGAATACTTTTCGCCCCTACGACGCCGGGCTGGGTAAGTCTCCTCACCCTTTTGCCGGTAGCCCCTCAAGGCTACGCTCGTAGATACCCAACCGGGGGTGATGTCGCCGGGCGGACTGGCCCTACCGTTTCGGACTGACCGTCCTACTTGGTTCGGGTTTGCCTGTCCCGACCGGCCGGTGTGACTTGGCCTTGCAGTTCGGGCCGATTGGCCCTACAATATGCTTCGGCTGTCTGTTCCAGCCTCGGGGGGTTCGGGGATTGTCGGTCCCCGCCCCCCAATCTACTTCCGGCATCTTACCCGACGCGCCACCCCCCGGTCAACTTGATTTTCGGCCCGCCCCGGGTATACTAGTCACCAGACCTACGCTACCGTTCTTTGCCACGGGTGGGGAAAACATCCCCACCCGTGGCGCTTCCCACCCCTCAGACGTCACACACCAGCTTCCGCACCTTCTCGGTGCGGATGTGGCACTTCACCGTCTTGTCCAGCTTGACGGCCATCGTCACCTCGACGAACGGGTACTTCGAGGACTCGAACGTGACCCGGGCGTGGGTCGGCTTGACCTGCGTGCCCTTGTCGTTGTACTTCTCGATCGCCTCGCGGCACTGCTCCTTCAGGTAGCCGAGCACCTGCGCCAGCGGCACCAAATCCTTCCTCTCCACGTCCTTGACGGACATGGTCAGGCACCAATGCGACGCCTTCGGCTCGAAGCCCGCGGCTTCGAGGGCGGCCTTGACACCATAGAACTCCCGGACCTTGGCCTCGACGCCGGGGATTTCGGCCTCGCACTTGTCGGCCACGTCGCGGTAGTTCTTCGCCTGCCGCCGCTTGTCGGCGACAATGGACTCAGTCCGCTCCCGGATTTCGGCCTCGATGTCGGGGACGGTCGGGGCGGTCTGTTCGGTCGCGGTCAGTTCGGACATGACAGGTCTCCTAAATTGGGTTGGCGGTTCGGTCACTTGCGGTCGTTCAACCATCCGGTTACATACATGCCGGCCGCGGACGCTGCCTCTTTCAGACACAGGGCGCACAGGTCGGCGTAGTCGATGACAACCCCCTGGTCGGTGGTGGCGGTCATTCGGGCGACGCTCTTGTGTTCCATGCAGTTCGAGCACATCTCTTCGGTGTCGTCCATCAGTCACTCTCCTCAACGACGGGGCCGCAGAACTCACAACAGTCGCCGGCCGCGGACGCCGGGCGGATTCCGTTCGGGAACCTCTTGTCGTCGGTCTCGACGACGGTGGTGCCGCAGTCGGGGCAGGCGTGGAACCCCTCAAGGATTTCCGCCGCCTTGATCTCGTCGTTCGTCAGGTGGTGCATTCGCCGACCTCCTTCCGCACCCTTTCGACGGTCCGGGCGTGACCGGCCGCCGCCTCGGATTTGGTCTTGTACCGTTCGCCCCAGTTGCCCCAGGCCTCGTTACCGGGCCAGGACACCATCGTCTCATACGGACTCTGGAAAGTGTCTGTGTTGTCAACGAGGCAGGTGGACACGGTCGCCGGGCCGACCGTGTCCAGGCCCACCCGGAACCCGGGCTTGCCGTGGCGGACCCAGGCGATGAACTCGTCGGCATCGACGGCCCTCAGTCCGTCGCCGTCGGGGCCGGTCGGGATGTGGAACATCGGGTCTTTCTCATTCATTATTAATCTCCTTACAGGATTCGACGGACTGGTCGGCGTCCATCAGCCGGAACTCGTCGGAGTCGCACTCCATTGCCAGTTCCCCGGCCTCTTCCTCGCTTTCCGCCTCGACTTCGACGGTCGCCAGCTGGTACTCCACGCGACTGACCTCGACGCGGTACTTCTTCATCACACCCTCCGGAGAACGATCTCGTTGCAGTAGAGCGCCCCGTGCGCCCCGAAGATTTCCAGCATGACGAACCGGGCGCGGGCGGTGGCGTAGAGGATACCCTCGTAGTCCACCCGGCCGTCGTCGAACACGACGCGGTACACGGCAGGTCTCCTTAGTTACCCCGCGCACGGCGGCGGGGAGTCGGACCATTCGGACTTCAACTCGTTCGCCCACTTCACGGCCCCGCACAGGTCCCGCATGGCCCGGCCCATGCCCATCCGCAGGTTCAGTTGATCGAGGACGGCCTCGATCTCGTGGTGCGACAACGGCCGGGCCTTGTCGCCGTTCTTCAGTCGGCCGAAAGTCTCGGCCCTCGCGGTCGTGACCCGGAGGCCGTAAGGGTCGGAGTCGCGGTCGCCGTCGGAGCAGTGGTAGAGCCGCAGGACGGGCACCGGGTAGGCGGGATCGGTCGGGACGTCCTCCAACGGGATTGCGATACAGCCGCACGCCAGCCGGACGAAATCGACGGTCTTGGACATTGATCGCTCCTGTGTACGGTTGTACACGAAATGGGTGGTGGTAGGGGTCAAATCTGATTTGACCCCTACCGAACACCGCAGCCGGTTGAAAAATTTGGCCCCACGGCCGCGTTTTCCGGCCTTGGGAATGGCTAGGTAGCCTGAGCCGAAGACGACGCAAGGGCGCGGCCTTTAATCACGATTGCGGGGATTCAGGCCACGGCCGAATTTTACCGCTTCGGCCGTAGGTCAGTCCTTCAGGCAATAGCTGCCGGGAAGGAGACCGAGGGCGAGTCGGGCCGCCACGCAGTTGCGACAGACGGGGCGGTGGACCTCCGTTTCGTCGATCCAGAACGACGACACCCACCCCAGCCCCGGCGCATCGTCCCGGTCGGTCGCCGTTTCGCAGAACAGGCACTCGACGATTTCGTCGGCCGCCGGCGGGAACACGGCGTCGGCCACGGCCAGAAGCTTTTGAGCCTCTTCGAGGGTCAGTCCCCCGACCCGGTTGACGAGTAAGTCCTTCGCGGAAAGTGCCATCACGGGTCTCCTAGAACGGGAGATTGAGAAATCTCAGCCGGCCAGCACCCGCCGCCACTCGGCGTCGAGTCCGGCGTAGTACTCGTCGGCGCCCTTGTCGTTGCCGACCTCGTCCTTGTCGTGCCAGAACCCCAGGTCAACCCTCTCGTTGCGGGCTAGCCCCGTCTGGGCGAGGCCGGCGAAGCCGAAGACCTGTCCGAGGACGCAGTTGCAGAGGGACTGCACTTTCAGTTCGTCCGGGTTGACCACGCCCCGCCAGCCGGGCTCGTTCCCGTCCAGCCACGCGATCCCGGCGCGGACGCGGTCGGGGATTTTGGAGATTGCTTCGGTCACGTTCATCGGTAGGTCTCCCTGGAAAGGGGATTGGTGGCGCCCGCGCCGGACGTCCGGCGCGGGCAGGTCTCAGAAAATCAACTTTCGTCGCCCCGCGCCCACCTCAGGTATTGGTCCACGGCGGCGAGGAAGGTGGCCTCGTCCACGGTTTTGCTCTCGTCAACGGCGCACGGGTCGGCGCCCCGTGACGGCCGGCCCCACCCGCGGCGGGAGAGAATGAACCGTTCCGGCGTCGGGTAGTAGCCGGCCTCGTAAGACAGCCCGTCGTGCGGGCAGCATACGGAGAGGTAGAATCGGCATTTCATCGGGAATCCCCTTTCGGCGGTTCGGGACCATCCTACCCGCGGACGACGGCCAAGGCCAGCGGGACGCGCCGCGGGCCGAAGGCGGTGGACAGGAGCAACGTCCCGTCCCGGCGGCAGTGGACGCACCGGCCGACCACGCCGGGGCCGGAAACGACCTTGCCGACGTACCGGGCGGCCGTCGAGGCGGGCCGGGTGCCGAACAGGCGGTTGGCGGCGGCGGACTGGCTGAGGCGGGTCATGATAATTCCTCCATTGGAACAACGGGACTGGTCAATTTCAGGCGCAAAAAAAGGCCGGGCGGGTGTCATTCCCGCCCGGCCCGGAAAGTGGGGACTAACCGTAGCGCACGAAAAAAGGGGCGGGGAATCCCCCCGCCCCCTCGTCGGCCGGTAGCTCTCACCTACTGGTAGTCGGCTTGCGCCCAGTCCGACATGGCTTGCCACGCGAGGGGAACCCCCGCGGGCTGGACGAATCGGCACCCGGGCCGCACCGACGGGTTTCCCTCGGCCCGCGGGCCGTACCACCGCGGTACGGCGGCCCCCTCTTTGGACGACAGGCGGGACTTGCTTTCGACCCGGGCGGCGGTCGGGACGGGTTGCGTCGGCGGGACGGGTCGGGCGCAAGTCTTCGCGTCGGCGCGGACGTACAGCCGCGGCAAGAGGTGCCTGCCGTGCGTGGGATTGTGGTCCCGGGCGAACGGGTAAGGGACTTTGATTCCCTTCGTCCATTCGACCCAGAGAACCGGGTACAGCCGGGCGAAGCGGTCCAAGTCCTCGCGCCGACCCCAGAGCACGAACGCGGCCGAGTACGGCCGTTCGCGGACGGGCCGGCCCCGCCGTTCCGCCGCCCGCCGCGCCTTCCGGTTGCCGGCGGTCGCCCTCACCCCGTTTTCCGACCCTGGGACGGGGACCGGCTCGCCGCTCTCGGCCAGGACGCGCCGCAGCACCCCTAATCGCCAGCTAGTCAGGCGGACCCCCGGGCGGGCATGGAACCGCTTCGCCGCGCCCCTGGCGTGCGGGTGATACCCGTTCCGGTCCCACACCCCCCGCGGCTTGACGGCCGGGGTGGTGTGGTTGGCCGTCGTCGGCCGGGTGCGCACCGTCGTCGGCCCGTCGGCCCGCGGTCGGTAGCGGTCGAGCAGCTGGCGCGCCCTGGCCCATCGCCAGTCCACCCGCGAGCCGTCCCGGTCGCGCAGCTGGACGAGTAGGTCCGCACCCCGGACGGCGCGGACGAAGGCGGAAACGTCGTCGGCCGTCCCCGTGCGGACGACCACGGTCAGGCGGTCGAAGGTGGTTTCCGTCGCGCGGCTCAGACCGTCCGGCGCGACGAGGTGTGATTTGCTGGTACGCATGGCTTGCCCCCGTCACCGGAAAAACCCCCGCCACGGGTCATGCCGTGGCGGGGGTAACGTAGTCCCCGTTCGCGGTCAGTCCGCCCTCGGCCCCGTCACCAGGAACGCGACCGCCTCGCGCCCGGTGATGACGCCGGCCTTCGTGGCCGCGCTCTTCGGCTTGCCCGTGTCCGGATCGATGTACTGCCCGGCCGCGGCGACGGGTTGCGTCGCGGTCACGGCATCCGCCTTGTCCAGCCAGAGCCAGAAGTCTTCCCGCGTGTTCGGCCCGTCGTACCCGCCGGCCAGCGCGCCCTTGATGATTTTGCCGCTGACCGGCGAATGCATCATCACGTTCGTCTTCAGCCTGTCCGCGCGGGCCAACACATCCCCCGCGTTGCGCTCCCGGATCGCCTTGACCCCTTCCAGCAACTCCGCCAGCCGGGCCGCCCGACCCGCCGCGTCCCGATCCCGCCCGTCCGCCGCCGCCTGGGCCGTGGCCGTGTCCCGGCCGGTCAACACCGCCTCGTCGGTCCCGCGGTCGATCGCCGTGCCGTTGCTCCGCCCGTTGTTGTTCTTCGTCGCCGTGCCGTTGCTCCGCCCGTTGTTGTTCTTCGTCGCCGTGCCGTTGCTCCGCCCGTTGTTGTTCTTCGTCGCCATGATGAAATCCCCCGTCCAGTCCCCGGAGCCGGGGACTGATCCGCCCGCCCGTAGCCGAACCGCAACGTGCGGCCCGCAACCCGGGCGGGTTGTGACGGGCCGACGGGTTGCACCCCCGTTCGGTCCGTCGATGCCCTTTTCAGGGCCGCGCCGGTCGGGGTCGTGCCCCGAGCCTGTCGCGCGTCTGCGGGGTTGGACCCCCGCTAGTGGTCCCGTCGTGCGTCCGTGCGCTCGGTCCGATCCGGGCGGAATCCGTGCCGCCACCTCCTACCCTACTATCGTCCGGTCGTGTTGTCAATGCCCCCGGACGATTTTTTTGGAAATTACTTCCGCCCCCGCCACGCGGCCACGGCGATGACCCGCAGCTGGTCGGCCAGGACTGCGGCCCCGAACGCTGCCACCGCGTACATCATCGGTCCGTTCCCCTGGTGACTTGAGCCGATCTCGGCCGACCCACCGCGGGCGGTACTAGCGGTAGCGCAGAATCGTCCCCGATGTTACATAAAAAATGGTGCATATGACCAAAATAATCCATGCCGTAGAGAGCCTAATCGTGTGATTTGGAGAGCCTAATTTCCGCTCTCAATGGGGTTGAAGTGGCCTGTTAGGAGAGCCTAATTCGGGGTGGTTAGGGGAGCCTAACGACGGGTTGAGGGGGGTGGGTGTTCGACGGTTAGGCGGCGCTAGGGGCGGCGGGGTGGGGGGACCCCACTGAGATTCGATAGTAGAGATTTCTGAAATCAACAGTATGGGGTGGAACCAAAAACAGACCCCCACTGAGATTCGGGTGTGGAATTTTTCGGAGTCAACCCGCCCTACCAAAAACAGACCCCACAGAGATGTAGATACCAAAATTTCCGGAGTCAACAAAACGGGAAATCGCCACCACACGGCGCCAGAAATTTACGGAGTCAACGGGGTGGAAATACCCGGAAGGTGTACACGACACATACACCATCGGCTTCCCGGACCGCCTTACAGTCATTCGGGGTGGTGATTTCCCTCGACTTTTTGGTGGGAACGGGACGATTTCGACCGGGATTGTGGGAAGATTTCGGGCTTGACGGGGGGCGACTATTCAGTTACCATGATCCTCATGGTAACTGAATAGGGAATCGCCCGAGACCCTGTTCGGATTTGAGATTTCGGGTGGGAACGGACTGTGGAGGTGGAGGATGTCCGTGCCGAAGATTCCGAGGGCGAAAAGCCCCTGGGCGAGTCAGCTGTTCGGGGCGAGGAGTACGGTCACGGCCGGGACACAGGTCGGGAGTGCCATCCCCGTGACGGTCCAACTCAAGGACGAGAACGGGAAGAACCTGGCGCAGATCGCCGTCGTGGACGTCTACCTGTCCGGCGTGGCCGGGGCGACGGCGATCGTCGGGACGGCGCCGACCGGCGGGGTGGCGGCGGGGGCGAGCGGGGCGGTGCTGGCGGCGGTGGTGGCGGGGAAGTACCTCCGGTGCGTGACGGACGCGGCCGGCAAGCTGATCCTCACCCTCACCGACTCCGGGACGCCGACGTTCTACGCCGCGGCGGTGATGCCGGACGGGTCGGTGGTGGTCTCCGCCGCGATCACGTTCACCGCGGCGTCCACGACCACCTCGACGACCACGACGACGGCGCCGTAGTGGATTTGAGGGCTAGGACGACTGAGGCGAGGGGCAGGACGCCCCACTTTCCCGACTTGTGGAGGGTAGTCCGGTGCCGTATAGAGAAAAAGCAATACCCAACTTCCCCAATTACACGATCGACACCGCCGGTCGTGTGTGGAGTCATAAGGGTGGTATCAGAGGACTACTCAGGTACGGATATTCGGGTGGATATCCTCAAGTGACCTTGTGTAATCAGGGGAGGGCTTCTAGGTGTTTGGTGCATCGACTGGTCTTTGGAGACTTTTGTCGGACCCTGCCCAGAGGGAATGGAGTGTAGACACTTTCCCGACAGGGACCCTAGCAACTGTAACCTGAAGAATCTATCATGGGCCTCTAGATCGGTAAACATGAGGGACAAGGCATTCCACGGAACTGCTTACTACAATAGGGGTGAACACCACGGACTCGCCAAGTTTACGAATCGACAAGTCTGTGATATCATCCGTCGGTGTAGTAATGGGGAATCACAGACCTCCGTTGCCTGTGAGTTGTCCGTAAGCCAGAGTACAATTAGTCGTATAGTTTCTGGTCGTCGCTGGGGTCATTTAAGGAGGGATGTGCAATTCCATATAAACTCATAAAAGGCAAGGGCGGCTACCGGGTGAAGGGGCCGCGGGGGTTCAAGAGCAAGAAGGGCCTGAGTAAAAAGCGGGCCAAGTCCCAGATGCGCCTCCTCCGGGCGATCGAGCACGGGTGGAAGCCGTCCAAGAGGCGAAGGGGTAAGAAGTGACTCAGGTCATTGAGGTCGATTCCCGCGGGATCGACCGGCGGCGGTTCCGGGTCCGCGGGGTCAGAAACCCCAAGGACGCCCCGACGACGCCCGGGGTGCCGGCCCTTGGGTCGCCCAACGAGTGCGGCGACGGGCGGATCGTGGTGGAGGTCTCGTACAGCCTAGGGCCGGACGAGAGCGGCGACCACTACGTCGAGGTCCGCTACGACTTTCCGAAAAAGTAGGTGTGAGATGTTCGGACTGCCGGACCGGACGAAGGGGTGGTGGGGGTGGCACGTCACCTTCTGGCACTGGGAGCACCGCTGGTACTTTTTCGTGTGGGGCTTCCCGGTGTTGAGGGGGCGGCGGGTCGAAATCGGCTAGGGGGTGTGGCGTGGCGAAGGGCAAGGGGAAAAAGAAGGCGGACAAGGCCGGGGGGATTTTCGACGGGGCGGTCGTCCGCCGGCTCATGCAGGCCGCGACCCGGGACCTGATCTCGGAAAAGCGGTTCCGGAAATTCTTCGTGGAGAAGGTCGGCGGGCTGGTCAACAAACTCCCCGACCCGATCGCCACCCCGGACGACAAGAAAGAGTTCACGGACGAGATCGCCCCGCGGGTCGCCGCCAGGGTGGCCGCGGTCGTCAACGACTGGCTCTCACCGTTCCTGGGGGATTGACCTGTGGACCTCGGCGAACTCGTCATCAGCGTGAGGCTGGCGAACCCGAAGGCGGTCCGCGCCCTCGCCCTGGCCGCCCGGACGGTGGCGGAACTGGCCGACCGGATGCCCTACGACCCCGAAGTGGCCCGGTCGGCCAAGGCCCTCCGGTACGCCCTCAAGAACCTTAAAGCCGCCGTGGAGTAATCCCGTGGTCCGACAACTCATCCTCGCCAACGAATACTCCCGGACGACCGGGGCCGATCAGGTCCTCGAAGAGGGGGAGTGGAAGTCCCGCGAGGATTCCGTCTTCAACACCCTGCTCAACCAGTGGAAGCAGTCCGCCGCCGGCCGGGGGCCGGTCGCCAACTGGTCCCCCGAGAACCCGGCGTGGCTGACGGGCGGGCGGGTGACGGCCGTCCGCGGCGGGTCGTGGGGCCTCGACGGCAACCCGAACCGGGACCTCGACAAGGAGTGCGGCTACATCTCCGCCCCCGGCCCGTCCGACTACTCCTACGCCTACGCCCGGGTCGGGCTGGCGGCGAGGTACGTCAACATCTGGCCGGACGAGTGCTGGGCCGCCTACCCGACGATCTACGAGCAGGAGGACCCCAAGAACCCGACCCCGTGGGAGACGGCCCTCGCCGCCCTGGTCCGCAAGACCCTCCTCCTCCACTACATGCACCGGATCGACCGCCTGTCCGGCGTCGGCCGGTTCGGCGTCCTCCTCCTCGGCCTGGACGACGGGGCGGACCCGGCCACCCCGGTCGCCTCGTACAACCGGGACGGGACCGTCCGCAAGAACGCCCGCACCCACAACCTCCTCTACGTCCGGGCGCTCGGCGAGGAGCACTGCTTCATCGAGGAGATCGACGCCGACGTCCGGTCGTGGCACTTCGGCCAGCCCCTCTACTACAGCCTGCGGCTCGGCGGCGACGGCCTGTACGCGACCGGCGGCACGGGCCAGGAGGAGGTGGTCAAGTCCGTCCGCGTCCACTGGACCCGCGTCGTCCACGTCGCCGACAACCGGGAGGCGTCCGAGGTCCACGGCGTCCCCCGCCTCCAGAACGTCATCAACATCATCACCGACGTCCGCAAGGTGGCCGGGTCGTCCGCCGAGATGTTCTGGAAGGGCGGGTTCCCCGGCTACGCCTTCACCACCTACCCGGAGTTCCTCTCGTCCGGGGTGATCGACAAGGCGACGATCCGGACGGAGATGTCGGCCTACCAGAACGGCCTCCAGCGGTTCCTGTCGGCCGTCGGCGGCGAGTGGAAGTCGCTCTCCCCGCAGGTCGCCGACCCGAAGTCCAACCTCGACCAGCAGATCGCCATGCTCTGCGCCACCGGCGGCATCCCCGTCCCGGTGTTCCTCGGGATGCAGACCGGCCACCTCGCCGGCACCGAGAACACGACGACGTGGAAGGAGCGACTCGGCGGCCGGCAGGCGAACTACGTCGAGCCGTTCCTCGTCCGCCCGGTGATCGACCGCCTCATGGACCTCGGGTGCCTGCCGCGGGCGGCCGAGTACTTCGTCAGCTGGCGGGACCTGAAGTCCCTCGGCGACAAGGACAAGGCGGAGATCGGCCTCAAGCGCATCCAGGCGCTGATGCAGTATGTGACGGGCGACGTGAATCAGGTCATGCCCCTCCGACTGGCCCTGACACTCTGCCTCGGGTTCAGCGACACCGAGGCGAAGGCGGTCGAGAAGGAACTGGTGGCCAACAAGCCCGAGCCGATGACGGCGACGATCGCCAAGGCCACGGCCGTCGCCCTCCCCGCCCAGCCGGCACCGGCGGCCAAGCCCCAAGGGGGCGGCAGGAAGGGAACCCCGACGACGAAGAAGAACGGTCGGCCGAAGGGCAAAGTCGAGGGTAAACCGTAATGGCGACCCGCGGGCAGGACCGTACTCGCCTCGTCCCGGGCGACCCCGACCGCTCCCTGGCGACGGTCTGGGCGGTCGGCGGCGGATTCGACCCCACGACCTACCGTTGGGTCGGCCCGTTCGGTGTGGTAAGTGAGGTGCCGAGGGTCCACCTGCCCCGCACGTCCGGTAACGGCTGGCCGCTCCAGTTCTACGGCTCCGTTTCCCTCCTTGCCAATGCCGTACCGGGTCGGTGGCTCCTCGACTCCGGGCGGGGGCCGGAGTTCGCCTTCGACGTGGTGGCGCCCACACCGCGGAAGCACACGACCACGCTCGCGCCGGGCGCGTCGGCCGCCGCGATCACCAAGGCGCTGGCCGTCGGCGACGTGGTACTCACCGGCCTCTACGACATCGGCGCCGCGACCATCGACCCGCCACAGGAGCCGCGGACAATTTTCGGGGCCGGGGCCGTCATTCTCTCATCCTCGCGGTCGTGGGTCGTCTCGTCGTCCCCGGACTTGACGATCAGCGGCTTCGGGCCGGGCATCACCTTCGAGGCGCCGCTGGCGAAAGACGGGGTCTTCGCGTGGAACCCAGGCCTCGTTTGCAAGCGGTGCGTCTTCCACGACTGCAACCTCGGGGCCGTGAACGCGACCGTCACCCTCATCAACTGCCTGTTCGACGGGGCCGGGGCGACGAACGCCCCCCGCGGCCTCATGTGGAAGTGCCGGTTCCGCGGTCCGGGATGGCCCCACGCCTACCAGCTGAGGTACTCCCCCGGCGCGGACGGCTCCTCGGCCTGTCAGATCGATTGCGAGTACGACGACACGGACCGCGGGCCGGTGTTCAACACGGACGACGGGCCGATCACCGACTGCCTGTTCGTCGGCACCCGCCTCCGAAACATTGCCGGCACCGAGAATGGCAGCGAGTCGTTCATCAGCGAGGGGGCACACGAGTTTTCCCGCAACCTCGTCTTCACCACCCGCGCCCACGGCTGTCGCGGCAGTTGCGTCCAGTTCCAGTCCCCCGCCCGCGACAACCGGGTCTGGGACATGCAGACCGACGCCCCGACGCTGTTTTGGGGCGACAACACCGGGAACGTCTTCTCCGATTGTGAGTGGCGGGACGCCCCGGTCGAGTTCGGGCCGCTGGCCGCGAACAACAGGATCGAGAACTCCGGCCTGTCCGTACTCTCTCCCCACCGCTGGAACCAGAACGGATTCGCCCTCGATATGTACGATCAGCCCATTCGCCGCGTTGCCGTGCGGGCGACCGACATGGCCGGCAACCTGATAGACACGCCGCAGAGTCGGTCGAACGTGCTGGCCGGGTGCCGGTTGTACGTTGGGGACGCGGTTTTACCGACGACGGTCGGGGTCGGTCGGGTCGGCTGTAAGGTGGACGGCCAGCCGGTCCCGGACGTAATTGCGTCCGACCTTGACGCCGGGACATCCGTACCGTAGGCTCAGGACGACTAGGGGGTTTCGCGTGCCACGCAAGAAACCGGATTTCGTCGCCTGCACGGTCAAAGAACTACCGGAGCACCGGTGGTCCGAGGCCGCCGAACTGGCAATGCGGCTGTTCCCCGGCAACGCCCCGCGGCCGGCCCACCTCGCCGACGACGGCCCGCCCACCGCCCTCAAGATCGCGGCCCTGACGACGAAATACTGGGGCGCCGGAGGGGTCAAGTTGGGCGTCGGATTCATGGAGACGGCAACGGCCGAGTTGCGGCGGCGGATTCTCCTTCACATGAACGCCTGGGGGGCGTTCGGCAACGTCCAGTTCTCGGAAGCCTCCCGACTCCTGGCCGACGTCAGAATCGCCTTCACCCGCGGGGAGGGCTACTACAGCTACCTCGGCCCCGACTGCCGCCTCGTCCCGACGAACGAGAAGACGATGAACCTCGACTCGTTCACCGCCAAGACGCCCGAGGGGGAATACCGCCGCGTCGTCCGCCACGAGACCGGCCACGTCCTCGGGTTCCCCCACGAACACATGAGGACGGCCCTCGTCGCCCGGATCGACCCGGCCAAGGCTTACGCCTACTTCCTCAAAACCCAGGGGTGGAAGAAGTCGGTCGTTGACCAGCAAGTCCTGACCCCCATCTCCGAGGCACTCGTCAAGGGCCTGCACACGGAGGAGGATCAGGACTCGATCATGTGTTACCGGTTGCCCGGGACGATCACCCGGGACGGCCTGCCGGTCCGCGGGGGCGACGACATCGACGAGAAGGACGGCCAGTTCTGCTCCCGAATCTACCCCCGGCCGACGAGGGCGGTGGTCGCCGGCAGCGTCCTCGAAGACCGGATGGCGGCGATGGAGGACAAGATGAACCGAATCCTCGAAGCACTGGAACGGAAGTAAATGCCGGACATCACCATCCCGACGAACGTCTACGTCGAACAGACCAACGGTCCGCAGGCCGAGGCCGCCGGGGCGACGATCGGCCTGTGCGTCCCACTCTACCGGGACCCGGCCGACGCCACCCTCAAGCCGGCGTCGGCCGCCCTGACCGACGTGGAGGCCGCCGTCGTCGGCATCTCCATCGCCCCGACCCTGTCCGGGGACGAGGCGGTCTACGTCGCCGACGGCAGGTTGAAATTCTCGTCGAACGTCCTCATCCCCGGCCTGTACTACGTCCTCTCGAACACGACCGGGAAAATCTGCCCCGCCGTGGACGTGACCCGGCAGGGCGGCTACCTGACCTACCTGTTCCACGCCGAGACGGCGTCCGAGGCGACCCTCGACGTCAACGCCACGGGGACGCAAATCCCGGTCCCGACGGCCGACGCCGCCCACACCGTCCTCGGCATCGTCGCAATCAACGGCGGCCCCGGCTACTGCTTCACCCGCGGGGCGCACGGGTTCGTCGGCGGCGAGACGATCACGATTTCGGGCAACACGGAGACTTACTTCAACGCGGCCTGGACCGTCGGCACCGTGCCCACCACCCACGAGTTCACCGTCGCCGCGATGGACGGCGGGGCGAACGGGTTGGCGGGCGTCGGCGGGTCGTGGGCCTAGTCACTAACCGAGGGGCGTGTCATGGCGATTCGTCAGGTCGATCAGGGCCACGGCCCGGCCGGGAACCGGATCGTGGGCTGTTCCGTCAAGCTACTCCACCCGTCGCAGCGGGTGGCCGCCGCCCGGACGGCCGTCGAGCACAACCCGGCCAACCGGCCCCGCATCCGCGGCCTGTCCCCGGCCATGACGCCCGAGGTCATGGCCCAGGTGATGAAACCGGAGGCGATCGCCCTTCTCACCACGAAATACTGGGGCGCCGGCGGGGTTAAGCTGGGCGTGGCCTTCATGGAGACCACGGTCGCCGACCTCCAGAACAAGATTCTCTCCCACATGAATGCGTGGGGGCAGTACGCAAACGTCGTCTTCCAGCTGGCCTCCAAAGCCAACGCGCAGGTGCGGATCAGTCGGGGGCAGGGCGGGTACTGGAGTTATCTCGGGACCGACGTCCTTCACATCCCGTCCGACCAGCAGACGATGAACCTGGAGGCGTTCGTCCTGAAGACGCCGGACTCCGAGTACGCCCGGGTCGTCCGCCACGAAACCGGCCACACCCTCGGCTTCCCGCACGAACACCTCCGGGCCGCCCTCGTCGCCCTCCTCGACGAGCAGAAGACGCTCGACTACTTCGAGCAGACGCAGGGCTGGTCGGCCCAAGAGGTGAGGGAGCAGGTGCTGACCCCGATCTCGGAGGCGTCCCTCCTCAGCCCGACGCCCGTGGACGCCCTCTCTATCATGTGCTACCAGCTGCCCGGCGGCATCACGAAGAACGGCCAGCCGATCCCGGGCGGCCTCGACATCGACAAGATCGACGCCGACTACGCGGCCAAGCTGTACCCGAAGCCGTCCGCCCCGCCCCCGGTCAACCCGCCCCCGCCGGTATCGACGGCGGGTGTGGTGGTGGTGGACACGGCGGGCAAGGTCGTCACGGCCCCCGGCGGCTGGACGTTCAAACAGCCGTAGGGGGTGGTCTCGCCGATGGACGTCTTCTGGGCGATCGTCGTTCTCGTTGTCGTAGGTCTGATACTCATGGTCGGGCCGCGGCGGCGTCCGCCGGGGGTGACATGAACCGAATCCTACCAACGTGGTACATACTCTTCGTGGCGGTCGCCGCCCCGGCGGTGGCGTCCCCGCCGCAGGCCGTGGCAATCGCCCTCGCCGACGCCAAGACCCTGCCGCCGGACCGGGCTAGGCACACGAAGTACCTAGACCTGACTTACAAAGTCAGTGACGAGGAGAGGCAGAAGGCGTTCGAGTGGATTTCGTTCCACCTGAACCAACTGTCTAAAGAGTCTGAGATCGTCCAACCCAGGCTGGTTGGTCCTCACCGAGAACTCGTCGCCTTTGATATTCGAGACTACGGCATTGATCGGATGGTTTACGGCAAGTTACTGGCGGCGAACGACCCGTACTTCCACGTCCAGGCGGACGTGACCGTGACGGACGGCTACGGCAGAAAGTACGTCGAGAGGCGATTCCTCGCCGCCCCTTGGGTCGGGCCGGCCGGCATCGCTGAGCTGTATACACTCACGGACAGTCAAGTCCCCATCCTCCGGGCGGACTGGTTCCTGTACCAGACCGGCCAGCAGAAGGATCGGGTGGTGGGGTACTACGATATTCTCGGCATCGGCAAGACCGAGAACGACTTCCTGAAGTTCGTTGGGGTGGACGTGAAGCTGGCGGAGGAGAAGAAGAAGGAGATGAGGGCGGCCGTCGGGAAGTCCGGCGTGACCCTTAATAACAGGGCGATCCAGCGGTTGCAGAGCATCACCGGAGGGTTCTGGCGTACCGAGGACTTCAAATCCTCCGTGGACAAGCAGAACACCCTCCGTCTCCTCGACGGGGCGACGCAGCCGCCGCACGGGGACGCGACAGAGCAATACGGGTCTCTAGCAAACGGCCTGTTCGTGTTTTTCCTCGCCAACGACAAAGGAGAGAGGCAGGACGCAGCCCCCGACTTCATCGCCGGGGACAAGAAGTCGTCCAGTAACGACACGCGCGTCCACATCTGCATATCGTGTGTTCGCTGTCACGTCGAGGGGTTGCGGCCGATCAACGACTTCGCCCGTACCCTGTTCCGCGATCGTGGGCAGTTACGATCACTGAGCTACGACAAGATTAAGAGGCTTCGGCAAGTTTACCTGTCCGACCTCCCGGGACAGCTAGACCTCGACGTCGCCTACTACGCCGCGGCGGTCAGGAAGTGCAACGGCCTGGACGTGGTTGACAACTCCAGGCTGTTCGCCTCGGCTTGGGCCGATTACGAGTCAGATCTCGGCTTGGAGGAGATTGCTTGGGAGGTCGGCGTGGGTGTGGAAGTTCTGAAGCAGAAACTCGCCCCCTACATCGTAGACGATCCGGGGGCGCCGGGGGGTAAGCTGTTCGACCCGGTGGTTGGCGGCTTGCTCCAAAATCCGCCGATCAGGATGAGGCGAGAGCATTTCGAGGAGACTTACCTGATCTTCCAGCGTGCCGTAGGAGGTGTCCCGTGAGGATCGTAACGATCGCCGCCCTGTTGGGCGTGGCGGGGGTGGCGCCGGCCCAGTACCACAACGGCCAGTACGTCGCCGGGGCGTACACGGCGACGGCCCTGTACGGCGTCGGCTACCTGCCCGCCGCCCCGCAGGCGCAGCAGGCCCAGGACAACGACCGCCTCAAGCGGATCGAGGAGAAACTCGACAAGCTGATAGACACCCTCAACAAGCTGGCCGAGGGTGACGGCCCCCCCGCCGAATCGGAGAAGCCGGCGGCGGACGTGCCGAAGGCTCTCTCCAGCGGGGCGGCCAAGTGTGCCGGGTGTCACACCCCGGCCGTCGCCAAAGAGAGGGGGAAGGGGTTCGTACTCTTTGACGACCAGGGCCGGTTCCGGCAGACCCTCACCGGCCGCGACCTTCGCCACTTGAACGAGGAGGTGTCCGGTGGTACAATGCCGCCACCCGACTCCGGGGTCAAGTTGACGAAGGACGAGAAGGAAGAACTGCTCAAGGTGTTCAAGGCCCTCGGGCAACAGCCCGGTCAAAAGAAGGAGGAGTGACCATGCGTTTGCTTTCCGCGATTCTCGGTCTGGCCGTGGCCGGCCTCGCCGCCGCCTGTCCGCCGTCCGTCGGCGTCCCGGCCTCGACGTACAGCTACTCGGCGACGACCTACCAGCAGGCCCTCTATGCCGTGCCCGTCGCGGCCGTGTACGTCACGCCCTACGTCCAGACGGTTCAGGTGCCGGTTCAGGCGGCGGTGCCGTGTGCCCCGGCGGCGGCCCCGTGCCAGCCGGCGACCCCGGCCCCGAGCGTGCCGCCGGCCGCACCCGCGGCCCCGGCCGTGTCCTACGCGCCGGTCCAGGCCACGGTGCCCAGCTACGCCACCGCGACGGCCGTGACGACGAGTTATCTCGCCTACGCCGCGGCGCCCGTGCTGGCGTTCGCCCCGGCCTACGCGACGACCTACGGGCACGTCGGCCGTGGCATCGGCCGTAACGTCGGGTACGGGGTGGCGAACTCGGTAGTCGTTCGTGCCCCGGCCCGCCAGCGGACCCAGCGCGTCGGCCTGATCCAGCGGATTCGCCAGAACCGGACGGCCGTCCGCGGCGTCCGGCAGGCCCGGTCGGCGGGCGTCCCCGCCTCGACGATCATCCTCCGTTAGGGGGTTGCCGTGGCGAAGAAGAGGGGTAGTGACGTTTTCTTTCCGGGCGGCTGGGGCACGGACCCGACCGCCCAACTCCGGTCCTTGTCCGCGGCGGTGTCGCGGATCGAGTCCCAACTCAGAGTTCTCATTAGAAATCAGGGGGCGAGCATGGCAAAGCTGGACGACATCCTGGCCGACGTGGAGGCCGAGACCACGGCCGTTGACAGCGTCAGTCAACTCATTAAGGGGCTGCGGGACCAGATCGCCGCCGCGGCCGGGGATCAGGCGAAGATCGACGCGATCTTCGCCAAGTTGGAGGCGAACAAGGCCGCCCTCGCCGAGGCCCTGGCCGCGAACGTGGCCGCCGGCAGCGCCCCGAAGAAGGGCGCCAAGAAGAAGGCGTCCGCCAAGAAGAAGTGACCCGTTCGCCCGTTTCGCGTAGGGGGTTTCGAGATGGACAAGATGATGGTGCCGGAGGACAAGGAGTCCCAGGTCCGGCAACTGCTGGTCGGGCACGGCGTCCCGGAGGCCGAGATCGAGCGGCTCGGCGGCGCCGGCGGGTTCCTGTCGAACTTCCTCTCCGGCCTCGCGGGGGGCAAGTACCCGAACCTGACGAAGTTGATCCAGATTCTCATTACGAAGGGGATTTCCACCCTCGGCGGGTCCGGCCCGGCGGCCGGCTGACACGCCGGGGTCACGGCCCGGGGGTTTTTTAGGACACTCCCCTTGTGCCCGACCCCCGGGCCTTGTATACTCCCGGCAAGAGGTGCCGGGTTGGAGGTGGCGGTGGATTTAAATTTGTTCAACATCGTGCAGAAGTTACGGGACGCCCGCGACCTGATCGTCTCCCAGGGTCCGCAGACGATCCTGACGGCCTGTGACCTCGTCCACCGGTGGGAGTTGACGGCCCGCGAGGTGGCCGCCTACATCGCCTCGGTCGGCCCACTCGTCCAGTTCGGCACCGCCGGTCCGGGCGGTGAGGCTCATGCCCTAGACACGGAGGCCCAGGCCCACCTCGCCGAGATTCAGTCGATCCACGCGGAACTAGAGGCGGTCGCCGCCAAGTGTGACGAGGACGCGACCGCCCTCGCCGCCGAGCACCAGCGGCAGTTGGAGGTCGGGGTCCAGGCAGGGCTGATGGACTGGATCAACCGGATGGACCCGGCCCTTAAGGCCCAGATCGTCAACCTGTTCCTCGACCTCATCGGCCGGGTTCTCACGAAGTCCGGGGCGGCGCCGACCGGCGCCGCCAAGGCCACGGGCCGGCGGCGGAAGAAGGGCGAGTAGTCCGGAACGTTCTCGGGGGCGGGGTCAGTCATGCCGATGCAACTGTTCGCCGTGAACCTGACCGGCCCCGCCCGCCGGGACACCCTCGACGGTCGTGAGCAGCTCGTCGTGCAGACGGCCATGATCGCCAAGGGCGTGTGGGAGGGATCACTGGGGGCGCTCTTCTACGACGACCCTGAGTTGGCCGAGTCCGCCCCGACGTGGGACCACAAGCCCCTCGTCGTCTACCACCCCAAACGGGACGGGAGG
>Ga0070741_10006345_pt1 | contig 25485 bp, 19 predicted proteins | sample Coa_R1_4_FD_66440 | JGI IMG/M metagenome (GOLD analysis project Ga0070741, IMG submission 66440) | Surface soil microbial communities from Centralia Pennsylvania, which are recovering from an underground coalmine fire - Coalmine... | ecosystem: Environmental > Terrestrial > Soil > Unclassified ... | reverse complement strand
TGGCTCGTATCGTTGGAAATACCAGAAGGCACCACAATAATAGTAAGTTGGGAGCCGAAAGTGGCAGTAACAGTCCCCTGGCAGATTTTCTGCGAATATTGGGATGATTTTTGTTATCCCGGAGTCGATGATATATGTATTTATTCCACAAACAATAGATGGCACATAGTTTATTACCATGAAAATATTTTTCTTTTTGGGAAGCTCAGGCCTTCTCCATAAAAGAGGTGATTCATACAGATGAAATGGTACGAATTAGCAGAGAATCCTCAGGCCATTAGTGCCTTGTATAGTGAAGCGCCATCATTGCAATCAGTACATTTAAAGGAAATTCATCTCCATCGTGATGGACCACGAATGACGTTGATGATCGACCTTTCTCAATTTCCCGATAGAATACCTGCTCGCTGGAAATTGCGAGGTTATACCTTCGTTCAACTCCAATTAGATTTTTGGGATCTCACCTCTATTGAGATGATCCAGCGGTCAATGCAAAATCCGGTCGATGTTCATATCGGGACAACCGGAGAGCGGCGAGTTAGTGTGCAAGTAGTATCCTCTGGAGGTCACATTCAAGCAGTTGTCCGTCTGTTCAGAATAACACTACACAAAAGCTGATAGTGAGTTTGGCAGGAAGGTTGCATTGAATATGTTGTGGTACCAATTAGCGGAGAATCCGCACGTCATAACTGAGCTTTACCAGACCGTTCCTCCGCTTGAAGCAATAGATGTGATGGGGATAGTTTTTTATGAGGATGCGAAAATGATCGTGGACGCAAACCTTCCACGATTTCCTGATAGGCCACCCAGTCGTTGGGTAGAAGTCGGCTACAATACCATTCACATCCTCTTGGAATTTGATGGAATAGAAGCAGTTCAGATTACGCAATGGTCAATAGAAAATCTTGTGGACCTTCATATTGAGGCAATGGCAGAGGGGCAGATTTTCGTGCGAGCGACTTCTCCTCAATGCCATTTTCAGGCGCAGGCACGTTTTTTTAGAATTGCCGATGTTCGTGCCTATCTGCGAGAAATTTCCTAAATCAAGGATGTGCCATATTTGAAGAAGCCCTTTAACAAGCAACTCACATCAGCAAAGAAGAGTAGGCTTAGCTCTTTATGAGATGATCTTAAACTCTTGAAACGTTTCGTGAAGGGCTGACAGCAACAACCCATCGACCGGCAAGATGGAGTTGCAACCGATCCTGCACGTCTGGATCAACCATGACAATGACCTGGTCGATCTGACCATCACCACGGTGGCCCGTCCCCCGCTCAAAGCCAGTCAACAGAACGAAGTGGTGCATACCACCCAAAAGCACCCTTTTCTCACCGTTGAGAAGGGGTTCCTGCCGGTGAGCCAGATCAAGTTGGGCATGCATGTCTTGCGCGCCGATGGCAGCGTTGGGACGATTACTGGATGGAAGGTTGTTGCTGGCACTGCCACCATGTACAATCTAGAGGTGGCTCAGGACCACACCTATACGGTGGGCGATGGGTTGTGGATCGTGCATAATTGCGGCGGAGCTGATTGGATAAAACAACTCCCAAAGGATCCTCAGACATTAGTAGATCAAGGGTGGCAAGATGTTACTCATCCACAAGCCAAACTGAATAGTAACAGTACTGAGTTGTTAGATCCTGCTACGGGAAGGAGAGTAAGGTTTGATCAAGGTGTACCAGGAGACCCGGGGGTTGGGGGAAAAGATCATTATCATGTCTATAATCCAGATTCTACCAGTAAGAGAGATCTGTACCTAGACATAAATGGTAGTCCTGTACCTAGAGGCTCTGGACCCTCCCACATATTTCCTGGAGGAAATTAGGAGTATTTGGAAGTGTGCTTTCCTTTATTAGGTAGGGTGTCTACTAGCCCTTAGAAGTAGCCTCAAATATTGTACCTTCCTTATTGATAATGAGGAAGGTACAATGTCTTATACTGCTAAGGCTGTAGAAAAATGGGACTAATGAAAGGGATTAGCTCATGAAGTTGAAAGAGTTATTACAAAACTATGATTTACATGACGGTAGTATAAATAGCATGTATTACGACTCAGGCCAAAAAAAAGTTGTGATAGACGTGGACCTTTGTAACTGGGGACAACCCTCTTATAGAGAAACTGAGCCTGATTTGATTTCAGGTAAACTTATCTTTACGGGTGTTTCCCAATATAAGATTGAGACGGAGATGCCAGGATGCAAATTTGATGATGATGAAATTCTCATGGCGAAACTGCTACCTTCCCAAAGAGAGCAGAAAGAAATAATACAAATAACCTTGCTTGCATTTCTTTTTCCAGAAAAAAAACAAGTGGTAAAAGTTCTTCAGATTGAAGCGGAGGATGTTGTATGGGAGGTTTCGGGTTTTAAAAACTCTGCTGACATATAAGATTAGAGAGAATCTACACATCTATCTAGAGGATTGATACATGAACCTCACACTTGATATACCAGACTACAAGGAGTTTCAGTCAGTAAGAACTATTTGGGAGGAAGGTTTTACCATCTGTGCTCAAATAGATCAAGGGCAAGTGATCATAAAAGCCGATCAGGCCGGATTAGTTTCTTTAGCCCGTCATTTGCTGACCCTTGCGCAGAAGGATGTGCCTACGGGTAGTCATATTCATTATGACCAGGATAACTCCTTAGAAGATGGTTCATGTGAAATCATCATTGAAAAAATGTAGCGTTGTTAACCACCGCTAAGAGTAGTGCGTAAGTTAGAATAAGCCAGGACGCACGAGGATGTTGCGTCCTGGCTTATCATCTCAAAGAGGTCTGGATGTCAAGAAACATCAACTATCGGAAACAACTGCTACAAGCCGTGAAAGCATTCCTGGAGGGAACCCCAGCATCATTGACTCACGCTCAGCAAATTATCAAGCAATGCTATGATGAGATCCACGCCGAAGCCAAAGAAGCGACCCTTGATCGGCTATTTTGGGACCCCTTCATTGTGCCGCTGACCGATTCGGTATACTATAAGGACAACACTTACTTACGGGAGATGCGTCGCATGTTACTTGGTGACGCTCCTCCAATCTCCACACGAACTATAATGCGTGATGATTTTCGCTCAAAGTTCACAGCAGATGAGATGGAGTGGTATACACAGTTGCTGAGTATAGTAGATTTTATCACTTCTACTCCTTATGTGAAGATCCACGAGGCCACATTTTCAGCCTGGCAAGATCAAGCGACCTGGGCAAAGACACGTCAACTCATTCCAGAAGCTCTTCAAGTAGAAGAAATAGAAAAAGAGTATCGGCAAAGAAAAGAACTGGTAGAGACCATTGCAGCCCGAAACCCTTCACCAGAGAAGAGAGGGGATGAGACCATCTACCATCTGGCCCTTCAAGAAGTAACATTGATACTGACGGGGCTCAGTGTTGGGAGGGCCGCTGTATACTATGGGTATCCCATGCTTGATGGTTCTTATGGTGGTTATGGAAAAGCAACAGAGCTAGCTCCAGGAAATTTTGTCTATGTCTTTGATATGACCGAAAGCGTGCAATGGTCCAAACGCGTGTTAGAAGCTCTAGCTGGTCAGGGAGGGTTATTGCTCTCCTGGCGTTTGATCAAAGCTCCGGCGTTTGATGCCGATATGCTGCTCGTTTCTCTACAAGCATAGCGGCTTGTGCATAGAACCATGACAATGCCTTGCGTTCTTGGAAGATGGGAAAATGGAATGTACCACGATTTCTGGCTTTTTGAGGAAGGAGTACGCTCTTATGTGGACCATAGCGATCTTTTGCCTCGAAAAGATGCACCGGTTCGTATAGATGATGGTCTCCTCCGTTATTTTGTTGATACTCTATCCTGGATACCAACGTGCAATCCGATGAAGATAGAAGTTCCTTGCCATGGCTTAAATTTATATGGGCCAACGATCATTAACCAGACAGGTGGAGATGCGTTTCATCGGGTATGTCTTTCATGGGTACAGCTTTTTGCCTCTGGACCAGAGCATTTGAGCTTGCGCGGACCATTTATGTGGCAATGGCCATTTGATGAAGAGGAGCATGTATTGAGGGAAAATCAACTACACCTGCTTGGGCATTATGAACGTTTGGAAGTAGATCGTGACTGGTTGTTACAGGCTCTTACAACGCTTGCAGATTTTGGGAAACAAGCAGCAACAGGCAAGTTTTTTATTCTCCATTTAGGTATCTGATAAGTATAGAGTGTCTTGTGTGATAAAGTAAGGATGACATGTCAAGTGGCCTTGAAGGACTAACGGCACTCTTGTAGTCAAACCGGCAAGATGGAACTCCAACCCATCCTGCATGTCTGGATCAACCACGATCACGACCTGGTCGATCTGACCATCGCAAATTACGCATAGCTGGCAATGCTTTATTGTCAGCCATGCTATACTGCTACTAGAGATTATCATTGACAATAGAAAATTATTTTCCATAAACGCGAAGCTCTGCCATAAGCTCTTCTTTAATAGAACTTTGAAAATATTCAGCATCAGTAGATGGCTTCTTCCATATCGAGAGGAGTGGCAGGGTTTCCCGATGCTAGATTGCTCAACCCAACCTGTACAAAGGCGCGAAATGCAAAGGGGGTATTATGGACGCTAAGAACAGTCATGTCATTAGTTATGGCAAAGCGCGTATTCCGGTCTATCGTGTGTATGCACGTCCTCTTTCTGGCATAGAGCCTATCCCCGAATCGCCTTTTAGTGGGTGCGAGAATATTTTGCTTGCCTTCGAGGTGGATATTGAGGTCTTCGGGAACAGCTTTCTCCCGGCTTACACACAGGGGGACAATACCAATGTTGTGGCGACCGATAGCATGAAAAACTTTGTCTTGCAGCAGGCGCTGACGTTCGAAGGCTCGACCCTCGAAGAGTTTCTTGTTCTACTGGGACACCGCTTCCTGCATACTTACGCGCAAATGGAGCGTCTGCAACTCACCATACGCGAGCTGCCCTTTACTGCGGTTTCCGTGCCGCAGAATGGACAGGCAACCTTTGGAGCAAGTGATCGCTTATTCAGCCGCTCCCATAGCGATTTTAGCTGGGCAAGCATAGAGTTCGCACGCACTGACGCCGACTCTGTGATTACTGCTCACCGCTGCGGTCGCCTGGGCTTCGAGTTGTTTAAAGTGACCGGCAGCGCGTTTACTCACTTTGTGCGCGACGAGTACACGACGTTACCAGAGCGGGTTGACCGGCCCCTATTCATTGCCCTCGACGTGTTCTGGAAATACGCCAATGCCGCTCCCCTGGCCGATTCACAGCATGCGCATTATGTGCCCCCCGAACAAATGCGCGACCTGGTGCAGGCTATCCACCACGAATTCGTCAGCGAATCGATTCAACATCTTGTCTATGAGATGGGACAGCGTATCCTTGACCGCTTTCCACACATCGCGGAAATCTCTTTTGAAGCGCAGAATCGCACCCGTGATCTGGTCGTGAAGTCTAGCACCGATGAACGCGTAAAAGTCTATACAGACCCGTTCCCGGCTTATGGAATCATCAAATTGACGCTCAATAGAGACAGGTAAAGCAGGAGGGAGCCATGCCTGGTCGGCTTACGACACATGTATTAGACATCTTGCAGGGACGTCCGGCTGCTCATATGACCATTCAACTGTGGCGCCTTGACGCAGTAAAAGGTCGTCTCTGTCTAAAAACTACACGCACGAACGCTAATGGGCGTACGGAAGAAGCGCTGCTAGTCGATAATGAGATGGTACAGGGGACTTATGAATTGCTTTTCGCGGTCGGAGCTTATTTTGCCATGCAGCCGCTAGCGATTGAGCTACCAGAGCCGCCATTTCTGGACGAGGTACCGATTCGTTTCGGTATAGCCGATCCGCAGGCGCATTATCATGTGCCGCTGCTCGTCTCGCCCTGGGCCTATAGCACCTATCGCGGAAGCTAGACGACATATTTTGCCAGTCCGGCGCGTACTATCTATAGAAATAATCAATCTCACCGCTAGAGAAGGCTGATACCTATGTGGCAAACATACCTACATCCAGGCAGTCTGGCTGAAGCGCTCGATCTGCTCCGCTCTTATGGGAAAGAGGCGCGGATCGTGGCCGGTGGAACAGACGTGCTGATCGAGCTACAACGAGGAGTGAAACCAACATCGACGCTGATCGACATTACAGCCCTCAATGATTTGAACTATGTACGCCTCGCTGACGGCTTCTTACACCTCGGTGCGCTGGCAACGCACAATGATGTGATCAGGTCGCAGGCATGCAGGCAGTATGCACTCCCACTGGTGCAGGCGTGCTGGGAAGTGGGCGCGCCGCAGATCCGCACTCGCGCCACGGTCGTCGGCAACGTGGTCACTGCCTCACCGGCCAACGACACTATTACGCCCCTCATGGCGCTCGGTGCGGATGTGGTGCTGCTAAGTTGCGAGGGTGAGCGTATTGTTCCCCTGCACACATTTTATGCTGGCGTGCGGCGCACCACCTGCCGCCCCGATGAGCTGGTACGCGAGATCCGCCTGCCCGTTTTAGCCACCAAGCAGCGCGGCCTGTTCCTAAAGCTCGGATTGAGGCTGGCGCAGGCCATCTCAATCATCAATGTGGCCTTCGTACTGACCTTTACAGATGAGAACGCTGTGAGTGAGGCAAACATCACACTTGGCAGCCTGGCTCCGACAATCGTCCATGCAAGCGCTGCCGAAGCGTATCTCACGGGCAAACAACTCAGCGATACAGTCTGTCAGGAAGCTGGCAAACTGGCCTGCGCCGATATCCATCCAATCGACGATGTACGCGCCACGGCCTCCTACCGCCTGGCAACGCTTGCTTCCCTGGTCACTCACGGCCTGCAACGCCTGGCAGCAAAAGAGCAGCCGACTCAATGGATGGAGCAGCCCGTCACACTGGAAACGCCCGTGAGAGAGTCTGCCAATCGGGGAGACATTGATGCGCGATCAGCTTTTACGGGTATCATTGAAACCACCATCAACGGCCAGCCGTATCACCTGGTCGATGCGCAACGGAAGACGTTGCTCAATGCGTTGCGCGAGAATGCTGGCCTGACGGGAACCAAAGAGGGATGTGCAGAAGGCGAGTGCGGAGCCTGCACGGTCTGGCTCAACGGGCAGGCCGTTATGTCTTGTCTGGTACCCGCGCCACAGGCTCATCAAGCTGAGATCACCACCATCGAAGGGCTGGCGCAAGACTCGCAATTGCATCCTCTCCAGCAAGCGTTTATCGATTGCGGCTCGGTCCAATGCGGTTTCTGCATCCCAGGGATGTTGATGGCGGGAGCCAAATTGTTCGACGAGTATCCTCATCCCGATCTTGACCAGGTACGTGTTGCGCTCAGTGGCAATATCTGTCGCTGCACCGGCTACCGCAAAATTCTGGATGCCATGATGAAAGTGGGAGGACAGAGATGAGCAACAGTATCTCCTTACAAGGCAGTGACGAACGCCGCTCGGTCGCGGCTAGTCCAGGCACCGCCCAGCAGAAGCAAACAGAGCAATCTATGAGCCAGCATCCCTCTTCTCAGACGCCTGAACTCACGTCACTGAAAGGAATAATAGGCGCATCCCAGCCACGACACGACGCCCTGAGCAAAGTCACCGGAGCAGCTCGCTATCCCGCCGACCTAGTGCAACCCTCGATGCTACAGCTTCAGGTGGTCTTCGCGCACCGGCCTCACGCTCGCATCCTCTCCATCGACACTAGCGCGGCTCTGCGTCATCCCGGCGTCGTTGCTGTCTTGACGGCGGCGGATGTCCCTTATAACGCCTATGGGTTGATTGACGCCGACCAGCCAGTTTTGTGCGGGGATATCGTGCGTTTTGAGGGCGATAAGGTCGCGTTAGTGGTAGCCGAGAACAAAGAAGCCGCTCAAGCGGGTGTGCAACTGGTCAGCGTGGAGTATGAAGACCTGCCCAGAGTAACCGATGCGCGCGCAGCCCTGGCAAAGGACGCGCCTCTCGTCCAGCAGCATCTCGGCACCAATCTGCTGTATCACATCCCATTGCGGAAAGGCAACGCAGCACAGGCACTGACCGAAGCCGATATTGTGCTGGAAGAGACCTTTACCACGTCCTGGCAAGAGCACGCGTTCCTACAACCGGAGGCCGGTATTGCTTACATCGACGAGATGGGACGCGTTGTTGTTGAAACTGCGGGACAGTGGCTGCACGAAGACCGGCGCCAGATCGCGCAGATACTTCAATTGCCGGAAGAACGCGTCATCATACGCTACGCCGCCATTGGTGGGGCCTTTGGCGGGCGCGAAGACCTCTCGATGCAGCATCTGTTGGCGCTGGCAAGCTGGAAGCTACAACGTCCAACCGCCCTTGTCTGGAGTCGCGAAGAATCGATCATGGCTCATCATAAGCGTCACCCTTTTAGCATTCATTGCCGCTGGGGCGCCAAAAGGGATGGCACGATCACCGCCGTAGAGGCTGAGTTGAGCGCCGATGGGGGCGCCTACGCCTCAACCAGCGTTGAGGTGGTCAAAGCCGCCACGCTGTTTGCCACCGGCTGCTATGAGGTCGCCAATATCCACGTCGATGGTTACGCTGTCTATACCAACAACATCCCCTGTGGAGCATTTCGTGGCTTTGGTGCTCCACAGGCTCAGTTCGCCGCCGAAATGATGGTAACGCGACTGGCTCAGGCGCTCGCTATCGACCCCATTGAGCTGCGTTGCCGCAACATTTACCGCGAGGGAAGCATCGAGCCAACGCAGCAGCCGCTTCCGCCTGGAGTGAGCGCCCTGGCGGTATTGGAGCGTTGCGCCGAGCAGGTCCGCACGCACTGGCATAACAGAGAGACGTATCAGCAGTTTGCCCCTCATCTACGACGCGGCATCGGGATCGCCTGTGGCATCAAAAATATTGGCTACTCCTTCGGCTTCCCCGAACAGGCCACGGCAACGGTCGAAGTCTTCGGCACGGCGGATCTGGAACGGGCGGAAGTGCGGATCGGGGCCGCCGATGTGGGACAGGGCAGCCATCTGATTTTACGGCAGATCGCGGCAGAAGCGTTGGGACTTCCATTAGCAAAAATTGCGTTGATTGGCGACGATAGCAGCGAAACGCCCAATGCCGGAAGCGCATCGGCGTCCCGCATGACCTACATGGGCGGGCGAGCTGTTAAAGATGCCGCTAAAGCGGCGCGGGAACAATGGAGCTACACCGACGATGAAAGCGCGCAAGCCACCATCCAGTTTCGACCGGCAGCTACAACGGCGCTTGACCTTGAAACGCATAGCGCGCACCCGAACTACTGTTACGGCTACGCAGCACAGGCGGTAGAGGTCGAGGTCAATATGCTCACCGGACAGGTACGGGTTTTGCGTATCATCAGCGTCCACGACGTGGGCAAAGCCATCAATATGCAGCAAGTGACCGGGCAGATCGAGGGCTGTCTCGCCCAGGCGCTAGGCTACGCGCTGACCGAACACTTCCAGATGCACGATGGGCACGTTCTGACACAGCACTTCAGCACCTACCTTCTCCCCACCGTGCTTGATATGCCCACCGAAGTGACGCCCGTTGTGCTGGAGCTGGCCGATCCTGAAGGTCCATTTGGCGCGCGCGGCATGGCCGAAATGGCCTTGATCCCATTCGCGCCCGCCGTTGCCCAGGCGATTCACGATGCCACCGGCGTCTGGCTGACGCAACAACCGATGACGCCCGAACGCGTGCTAAAGGCGATAGCTGAGAACAAAGAGGTCTGATTCACAGGAGTTCGGGAAATGGAGAAAGATTATTCACCGCTCATGTGGCTTCATTTGGCATAATAAGATCATGCAAGCGAAACGAGCAAATCTTTGCTACTTCGGCGAGAGCAAGGGGAATCTCCTGCTCGCGTGTATGCTGTAAACGCGAGGCAAAACCGGCCAGAATGCTTTCCTTCTTGTTCTCACGCGCGCAGATCACAAAGGGAAAGTCAAAACGTTGATGATACTGCGCGTTCAACCGCTGAAAAGTGGCAATCTCTTCAGGCGTGAGGCGGTCGAGTTGCGCTGCCGCCTGCTCACTGGCAGATGCCGGGGACAGCGTGCCGGCCAGCGCGGCGCGGCCTACAAGATCAGGATGAGCGCGTAACAGCAACACCTGTTGCTCTAGCGGAGCGGCATGCATAATTGAGCACAGCGTTTGCAACAGGTGATTGGGGTCAGCAAATGGCCGCTGATGCCATGCCTGGGCAACAATCCACGACGGACCCTCAAAAAGCCCTCCCAGCTCCTGCACAAAACGCTCTTGATCGAGCGCGTTAAGCTCCTGGATCGTTATCTTGCCCATTGTCATAATCTCCTCTTCCCAATATGCACAGCCACTACCATTAGATTACCACGCACAAAGAATAAGGCACAACCAATAACAGGACAGGCACCAGGGTTTCTCAAAAGTGGTCTTTTCAGACAGAACGGCTCGCAAGCGAGCCGTTCGAGAGGAAGGTGCTGGCGGTGGGCTACGCCCGCCGCCAGCACCTTCCTCTCCCTGTGAGCGCCGAAGGCGCGAGGAGTCAAAGCGTGCAGCGACGTTTGAGAAGCCCTGGGACAGGCATGAGCAAAGTAAGGTACTCATGCCTGTCCTACTGATTGCTCTCAGAGAGCGTATAATCTAGGATATTGCCTCCGAGATCACTTGTTCATCGCTGACATCGCCGCGAATAGTGGCGTGGCCGATAAAGAAGAGCATAACTCCAACAAGAAGGGAGAGCAGACCGATGCCGCCAATCCAGAGTATCCACTGGTTATAGGCAATCAGGCCAGTCCACGGGCCGGTAAAGGTCACGTAGACGCCAACAGCGCTGGCAACCAGGCCAAAAATCGCACAGAGGTAGAATACCCAGTCGGGAGCCAGCCGCGCGCGCGTAAACGCCTCGTGAAACTTGTAACGAATGATGACCACATCAACAAAGAGAATCACCATCGAAATACACCAGATCACCGTTATCGCAGCCTGCAAAATGTCGTAGACCACCGTCGAAAGGTCCGCAGGCTTGAGGCCGGTGCTGAGCGTATAGGGAATGATGATAAACGCAACCACGGTAAAGAACGCGGAGATAACACTCTGCACCACCACGGCCACCCAGGGAACCCTGTTGGCGTTTACCTTGCTCATAATTGCAGGCATGCGCCGGTCGAGGCCAGAAACGAAAAGCAGGCGTCCAAAGGAATAGTTGTAGACAGCAGTGGCAAAAAGAAAGAACCCAATGAAGATGATATTGACCAGAACGCCCAGGAATGTCCCCACGCCACCAAAGCCAGAGGTAACGGCCTGAGCGATAGCGGCAGGACTACCCTGAGCTGAAATCGGCTTGACGGCTGTCATCACCCCAAAAGTTCCGATCAAGTAGGCAACCATCACAACCGCCGATCCCCATAGCAGATAACGCGTGATTGCGCGTGTATTGTGAATCTCCACTCCCATATTCAGGGGAACCTCGATCCCTAACAGGGCCAGGATCACCGTCCCATAGAAAGTATAGGTCGCAGGAACGGGCAACCAGTTATGCGCTGAATAATCCACATGAGCAGCATTACCGCTCAAGACGGAGATTAAGCCGGCGATGCCCACCAGCAGGATCGCGCTACCATACGCGACAAACACCACGTTAACGACGTTCTGCGTTGCTCTGAAACGTAAGACGGAGAGCACGAGCGAGAAGGCAATGACCAGGATGATCACCAGACCTTGCTGCCAGGCCTCGGTCAAGAAACTGGGGTTGAGCTGCTGAATCAGGGCTACCACAGTATCACCTGTGGCAATCATCACCAGGATACCAGGCCACCAGGCACAGAAGCCCGCGAAAAAGCCCATAAACGCACCAAAGGCTTTATGCGTCCAGATATAAATAGAGCCTTCGCCTGGAAACATCAGCCCTAACTGCCCTGTAACAATAGCGCCAGGAATCAGGAACGTCAGGAAGCCCAATATCCAGTAGGTATACGCCGACGGGCCAGCCCCGCCCGCCATCACAGCCGCATTACTGATAAAGAGGACGATTGCTACGAAGATAGCGATCATGTCAAATGAATTCAAAACTTTGGGGAGGATACCTCCGGCAACACGCTCTGAGCGAAGAACATCATCACGGCCAGCGACCGAGGCCATACAGTTCATTCCTTCCTTCGAGCAAAAAGCTCAAACATACTGGCTAGATACACCTGTACTACGTAGTAACGCTTTACGATGGCCCTATAGTATGTCCCATGCAGTATAGATTAGCCGGATGAGGGATTGAACTCTACTACTAAAGATAAATGGTAAGTTTGCTGATGTCAAGAATACGTCGCTTGTATCTCAGGGCTTCGCAAACGTTGTCCTTTCATTCTGAACGGCTCACAAGCGAGCCGTTGGGGAGAGGAAGGTGCTGGCGGTGGGCTGTGCCCACCGCCAGCACCTTCCTCTCCCCGTGAGCGCCTGTGGCGCGAGCAGTCAGCGCGTGCAGCGACTTTTGCGAAGCCCTGGCTTGTATCTAAAAAGCGCCAAAAAAACACCATCGCAAGCATAAAGCTCTTGCGATGGTGTCAAGACCACACATCATTTTTGCGTGTAGTTCATCACAACAACTGCATAGGGACCGAGCGAGACCTGCTTTTGTTCTACCAGCGCGGAAAGTTTCCGCGACGTCTTATTCACTAACACAATGGTGCGGTCAGACGCCAGGACGACAACACTATTAGGGTCGGAGACCGTCGCCTCGTAGAGGGGAGTGCCGGGAGGAAAATCATTTGTCAGGGCCTTGAGGGTCCCATACCAGGGATGAGGGATACCGCCAGCACCATACATCCCCAGATCTATCGAGTTGTCATCCGAGCCGCCCCATGACAACGCCACAGCCCCACCCGCCTTGATAAACTTAATCATGGCACACGTCTTCACGGCATCATCATGGGCTGCATTGTTCTGCCCATCGCGTGGCCCGGCAAACCATTCAGCTAACCAGATTGGTAATGTTCTGGAGCCGGGGTAGAGAACAGGGTCTAGAGAGCGAATCCATGAAGTAATATAGCCAAACACTTCAGCGGAGAGGCAGGGATCAGTCAAAACTTTCCCCGTATCACGATCCTCAACAGAGGAATCAAAGGTAATAAAGCCAGCGCCAACTTTATGTTGCATCCAGTACTGAATCGTATCTAAAGAGCGTTGATCGAGCGCGCCAAAGGGTCCGACGACATCGGAAGCGTTATGCCGATTCTGCGTGGACCACACATCCACAAAAACGTAAGGGCCTCCTACCATCACAGAACTGGTGGGTATATGTAGCGACCTCGCTACCTCCATCAATCTCTCATACACACGATTATACATATACGTATATCCATGCGTGGCATAAGGACCCTTCGGATTGCCAGGGCTATCGGTGTAATCGTAATTATTGATAACTGGATTAGAGTATCCCTTCATTTCGTTCCAGACCTGGAAATAGCGCGCATTATACGGAGGCACCATATAGCGCCTGGCGACGCTTTCAACCAGCTTCAGCCAGTCATCCATCTTATTGTCCAGGATACGCGAACTGTAGGTAACGCTGGCCCATTCTTCCGCCGCAGTGAGGGGGTGAGTACTGCCATCGGGCTGTAGCGCACCTTTCATCCACCAGGGGGCCTCATCCAGCGATATTACCACCTTGCTGCCGGTTGAAACGGCCAGTTGCATACGCAGGTCTAATGCGCTCCACTGCGTTGGGGCGCGATCAGCGGGGTTCGGCCAGGGATCGGGCATGCCCCAGCCCATAATATGCGTATTTTGATACTTGATCGTTCCCTTGATCAGCGCCTTGACATTATTCACCGCCTTCTCCGCAGTGGCGTTCGCAGGATAGATTAACGTCTGGTCAACATGCGTCATCCCAGGCGCGTATTGACTGACACCAATCAGGCAAGAGGCATTAACGGTGACAAGCAACTGATTCGCCGGCTTCGTATCCTGGCTCTGACTCTCATTCCCCCCACCTGCATCGGCTGCACAGGAAGATGTCGGGGTAGTACTGAGCGGAAATACTGGCTCTTTAGCCGCACAAGAGATCAAAGTAGCAGCCAGCAGCGGGAAAAAAAACAAAAAATAGATTGCGCGCTTCTTCCTGGTACGCATAAAAATTTGGCTCCTTTAATTTCTGAAGGTCAACGCCGCTAGCTTCGCTCAGACCTTCAGCAATGCATTCCTTTAAATCCTGGCACTGCTTCTATAAGAGATATATCGACAAGTTTACACGGGCAAAGGATACTCTTCAAAAATATCTAACGAATAACGGCATGATAAGAAACATATTTTCTGGAAGAAAAGGATTCTTCAGCCCCTTTGCCTTCTGTTAGTGATACTATAACGTTGTTTCAAAATTTGAAGAAAGCACCTGAACTTGCATAGTACTTTGTATTAGGACCTTGACGCACTCCACACTGCCCAGTATACTCTAGCATGTGAGCTATAAAGCTAGCTATATTTTTCAGTTTTGTATTTAAAAATCTAAATAGCTATAAAAATATTGAAGATCACTGGACATGAAAGCAGTTAGTAGCTCATCTTTTTGAAAATGTAGTAAACGTGGCGTCCTGGCGGACTGTATTGAAATGGAAAGGGAGGAATCTATGCTCCTGGCATCTATCTGGGAATGCACATATATCATAAATTAAAATTTTTCACGCGTACAGAACACTTTTAACGATTTTTGATTTGTGTAGAGAAGGGTGTGTGAGAGCCATTGATTACAGCAAGGATTGCCGGACGGTCTATTTCCCCTATTGTTTTTAAAATCTATATTTCAACGTTCGCATCTCTAGATGAACTTGCCCCAACCCCCATTGGGACAGTTGATCTTATGACCTTGCTTCCCCCTTCCCCCCAGATAGCCAGGTTCCTCCTATTTAGCAACCATCTAGAGGAGGAGTTCTGAGCTTTTCCAGAAAGCTGTGACTTAACTGAGCAAGCTGATCCAGGGCTGTAACCACAGTTCCAGCGACCTGAAATGCCGGCATTGCAAGGCTGGGCAGCTTTATATGTTCTGTTTGCATCCAATTGGTTTCTTAGGGGTCGTAGTTGTATTCGATATGACGCACTAGCTGGAAGGGATAGGTATAATGTCTGAGGTAACGCAACTGACGAAAAACAAGCGTGAACTGCTTGACAAATATTTGAAAAATAAGCTGCAAACTGTCGCTGAAGCCGACGATAAGATTACACAACGCGAGCGGGGAGAGCACCTTCCATTATCATCTGGACAAGAAAATATATGGCTGGCTGCGCAGATGTATCCTGATATCCCTGTCTATAACGAGTCATCCACTATCCATCTGCCAGGTCAACTCAATGTTCCCGCGCTCGAATATAGCCTTAACGCTATCATCGCACGCCACGAGATCCTGCGCACCGCATTCCCATTAGTGGACGGAACTCCTGTACAGCAGGTATATCCCGAGCTAAAACTCTCATTGCCTGTTATCGATTTACGCCATATGCCTGCGGCAGAACGGGAGCCAGAGGCGGTTCGCATCGCCACAGAGCAAGCCAGACCATGCTTCGATCTCACCACGCTGCCTTTGCTGCGCGCGACACTTATCCATCTGGATGATGAAGATCATCGCCTCTATGTGACATTGCACCATATTATCTCTGATGGCACCATTTACAAAGTATTCTTGCCGGAACTTTTTGCTCACTACACGGCTTTTCTCCAGGGAACGCACGCGCAACTTCCGCTGCTCCCCATCCAGTATGCCGATTTTACGCTCTGGCAGCGCGAAAGGCTGCACAGCGGTGTACTAAATAAACAGCTAGATTATTGGAAAAAGCAACTGGCCAATGCATCCACATCTCTCGATTTACCAACCGACCGACCGCGTCCCTCAGTACAAACATATCACGGGAGGCGGCTGTATTTCTCACTCTCGAGGGAGCTGACCGAAAATATCAGGGTGCTGGCACGCTCTGAGGGCGTGACGCTATACATGACCCTGGTCACGGCTTTTTATGTGCTGCTTTACCGCTATAGCGGTCAGACAGATATTAGCATCGGCAGCACCACCAGCGGCCATATCAGACCCGAAGTGCAAAGTCTGCTCGGTCATTTTGTCAATACGTTGGTGCTCCGCGCCAACCTTTCTGGCAACCCCACTTTTCAGGAACTGCTCAGGCAGGTGCGGAACGTCGTTCTTGATGCCAATACGCATCCCGATATTCCCTTCGCCAATCTGGTCAAGGAGCTGCAACCCGAGCGGGATAAAGCGCGCAACCCGCTGATTCAGGTCATGCTCTCGCTGGCTCCTCCTCAGCCTCTATCTAATGACTGGATCATTACGCAATCGGATGTCGAGCTGGGTACAACAAAATTCGATATTTACCTGTCGCTAGATGATCAGCCCGATGGCTTTGATGCATGGCTGGAATATAATACTGATCTCTGGGACGAGGAAACTGCCGGGCGCATGGCCGAACACTGGCGTAATCTGCTGGCAGGAGCCGTCGCCCATCCGCAACAGCACATCGCCAATCTCCCCATGCTTGGTGAAGAGGAACGCCAACGCATCCTCTATGGCTGGAACGCAACCGAACGCAGCTACCCTCTGGAGCTAACATTAGACCGGATCTTCGCAGCCCAGGTCCAACAAATGCCCGACAGCGTGGCCCTGCTTTTCGAGGACCAGCACCTGACCTATAGCGAACTCAATCAGAGAGCTAACCGGCTCGGGCACTATCTGCAAAAACAGGGGATTGGACCAGAAAAACGTGTGGCCCTCTGCATGGAAAGCGCTTTAGAAATGGTAGTGGGCATACTCGGGATTTTGAAGGCGGGCGGAGCATATGTTCCCCTGGACCCCGGCAATCCCGAAGATCGCCTGACGTTCATGCTCGCCGACGCCCAGGCTTCTATCCTGCTCACCCAACAACGGCTGCTGGAGCGGCTCCCCCAACAACGTCCGCAGACGTTTTGCCTGGATACAGATTGGGCGCTGCTCGCCCAGGAGAGCGCCGAGGATCTCGAATGCACAATCACATCAGCAAATCTAGCTTACCTTATTTACACTTCAGGCTCTACCGGCATGCCCAAAGGAGTGCTTGGCACGCACCGCGCCACGGTCAACCGCTTTGCCTGGGCATGGGAAACCTATCCTTTCACATCTGAGGATGTATGCTGCCAGAAAACCTCTTTGAGCTTCGTCGATGCCGCCTGGGAGATTCTAGGGCCATTGCTCAAAGGTTGCCGCCTGGTCCTGCTTTCCGAGGTAGTTCGTAAAAGTATTCCCCAGATGGTGACTCAGCTTACCGAGGAGTATGTCACACGGATCATCCTGGTGCCATCGCTGTTACGAGCTTTATTAGAGTCCTACGAAAACTTGCAGCAACGGCTCCCCAGTCTGCGCTTCTGGGTTTCCAGCGGAGAGGCCCTCTCTGTGGAACTGACCAGACGCTTCCATGAGCGGCTGCCAGGCTGTACCCTGCTCAACCTGTATGGTTCATCTGAGGTCGCAGCAGATGTAACCTTCTACGATACAAGCTCCCTGACGCAGGATAATACCAGCATCCCTATTGGCAAGCCCATTGCTAATACCCATGTCTACGTGTTAGATGCACAACTGCAACCCGTCCCATGCGGCGTTCCGGGAGAACTTTATAGCGGCGGCGCAGCGGTGGCGCGCGGCTATCTTGGACATCCAACGCTAACCGCGGAGAAATTCTGGCCCGATCCCTTCAGCTCCGAACCAGGCGCCCGGATGTATCGAACGGGCGATAGGGCGCGTTACCTGCCCGATGGCACAATCGAATATCTGGGACGGATCGACCACCAGGTCAAGATCCGTGGCATCCGCATTGAGCCTGGCGAGATCGAGATCGCCCTGGCTCAGCATGAGGCAGTGCAGAGCGCCGCAGTTGTTGTACGCGAGGATACGCAGGGAGATCGACGCCTCGTCGCCTTTGTTGTGCCCAAACAAGAGATCAGCAGCGAAGAATTGCTCCGACACCTGGAAAAATCGCTGCCCGCTTATATGGTTCCCACAGCAATATTCCAGTTGGAGGCGATGCCCCTCACCCCCAGCGGCAAGATCAACCGCAAGGCATTGCCGAATGCTCCCCTCACCGATATCGCGCGGGGACAGGGACACGAGTACATTGCTCCCACCAGCATAGAGCATTTCCAGCTCCTCCAGATCTGGGAAGAGCTGCTGGATGCACGTCCTATCGGGATCAGGGATAACTTCTTCCGCCTGGGCGGTCACTCGCTGCTGGCGGCCCGTCTCTCTCTGCGCATCGAGCAGGTCTTCGGGAAAAAAATAGCGCTCAATACGCTTTTCGCCTCACCGACGATAGAAGAGCTGGCAGCCGCTTTGAGCCAGGATACTGCGGATCGGGAGCAGGCTTCTGTCACAGTGATCCAGGTTGGGAAAAAGCAGCGCCCGTTCTTCTTCCTGCATGGCGACTGGACGGGCGGCCCGTTCTACTGCTTTACCCTGGCCCACGCCTTTAGCCCTGAACAGCCGTTTTATGCCATTAATACTTACAATTTCAATGGCCCCGCCTTCCCATTAACGCTCGAAGAAGTCGCAGCGGCACACCTTAAAGCTCTGCGCGACATTCAGCCGGAAGGGCCATATCTGCTAGGTGGCTTCTGCAATGGTGCGATGATCGCTTACGAAATGGCGCGGCAGTTACAGGCCGCAGGACAGGAAACTGCCCTGTTGCTGCTTGTTGCTCCCGTACGGATTACCTGGCCCTATAAAGCATTCTATAAATTTACTCAAAGCCTGAGCAAAATCGCGGGTCTTAAAAAGCGGCAGCAGCTCGATCTATACCTGCGCGTTCGACATGCCATCCGCCATCTCTATCGCAATACCCGACCAGGCAACGACAAAACGCAGGATTTCGATAAACTTCTTGCCATCGATCCACGCCTGAGCCGTCTCTCCCCCCCCCGAGAAGCTCTCTATAACGACTATGTCGGCGTCTTCTCATGGCTCAGCACCCCCTATCCCTTCGGCTTCTCTCCAGAGAACGCGTCGTTCATCTGGGCAGAAAAAGAGATGGATATCTGGAGCGATTGGTTTGAAATAGCCGCGCATAAAGAGACAGCCATGCTGCCCGGAACACACATGGCCTGTGTGACCGACCACATTGACCTGCTGGCCGCCCTTATGAACACCAGCTTGCAAAAAGTACAGGAGAAACAAAATAAGTAGAGGGGAATTTTTCGGTGAGTATCAGCTCCATTTTATTCACAATCGTTATTGTCCAGTCGCCCCACAAAGGGTAAATATTTTAAATATAGGATTGCACATATGCAAAAAAATCAGTCGTATCCAAGCGTGAGCATCATCGTTCCAACGCGGAATGAGGAAAAAAACCTGTACCATCTTCTGCCAAAACTTGCCTCGATTGATTGTGAGGTGATTCTCGTAGATGGGCATTCAACTGATGATACTGTGGCAGTAGCTCAACGCTTACTACCATCCATACGCATCTATCAGCAAAAAAAACGTGGAAAAGGGGACGCTTTGCGCACAGGGTTTGCTGTAGCCACAGGTGATATCATCGTGACGCTTGATGCCGATGGCTCGGCAGATCCGGCGGAGATTTCACGCTTTGTAGAGGCGCTGATGGACAATCATGACTTCGCAAAGGGCTCGCGCTTCTTGAAAGGGGCCGGCAGCCACGATCTGACCTGGCTGCGCTCTCTGGGAAATTATGGCCTCTGCCAACTGGTCAATCTCCTCTTCCGCCGCAGATTTAGCGATCTCTGTTATGGCTACAACGCCTTCTGGCGCCATTGCCTTGCAGGCATCAGGCTGGACTGCAACGGCTTCGAGATTGAGACACAGCTTTGCCTGCGCATCCATAAAGCAGGCTATGATATCGTTGAAGTGCCAAGCGTGGAATTGCCCCGTATTCACGGGGAAAGTAATTTAAATACGTTCCGCGACGGCTGGCGCATCCTGAGAACGATTGTGAGAGAATTTTTCAACCTTCCAGGAGCCGCAGAAGTTCAGACCACTCCGGGACTACAGAATGGCTATATCCAGGAAATGAGTCCAGCTACGACAACGGAGGCAGGCATACTATAGAGCGACGCTACCTGAAAATATGGTCGCGAGTTCATGTGAAATATTTCATAGCCCTGCTATGGTACGGTACTACATACTATTGCTGGCACTGTACCATAGTACTGGCTTGTATGCAATTTTTTTCATATGAGGGTAATGTATAGCTGAGCGATGTTAGTTTATTCGTATCCGCTCAACAAAAATCAACGTATACGAGGGAGTTCCTCCTTGTGATAGGGTTGCTTGTCAAATGGGTTAAGAAGAACAGCCTGCTGCTCTTTAATACGGGATCGCTTATAGGAGCCATGCTCGTTACGTCTCTTTCCGGCTTTGCCTACTGGTGGGTGGCCGCTCGCTACTTCTCGACAGAAGCTGTGGGCCTCGCCTCCGCCGCAACATCAGCTCTGATGCTGATCTCGACGTTCTGTTTGCTGGGGTTGGGCACGTTGCTCATCACGGAAATTCCCCGCAATGTGGGCAAAGCGGGACCGCTGATCTGCACTGCTCTGCTGGCTGTTGGCATAGTGGGCTTCGTTGTTGGCGGAGGAGTCGCTCTTCTCACCCCTTTTATTTCGCCATCACTACAACCTATCGGCGATGATATCCCGAACATCGCCTTTTTTGCTTTTAGCATTGCCATTGCTTCGGTGACCTCCGTGGTTGACCAGGTCACTATTGCGCTGCTCAAAGGGAGCCTGCAATTCTGGCGCAACGTTATTTTCTCCCTGGCTAAACTAGTCTTGCTCTACATCGTCGGTCGCTGGTTCTCCGATGAAACAGGTATGACGATCTATGCAACCTGGACGCTCGGTACGATACTCTCGCTGCTGCCGTTGCTCGCGCTCGCACTCTGGAAAAATCGCCGCCAGATGAGCAACTTTTTGCCGCAGCAAAGCCTGTTACGCAAACTGGGCGCTTCGGCAATGCAGCACCACATTCTTAATCTGATTATCCAGGCCCCCACCCGCATGCTGCCGGTGCTGGCGACGGTACTCCTATCCGACTCAATGACAGCCTGGTTTTATATCGCGCTGATGATTGCGAATTTCCTCTTTTCCATCACGCTCTCTCTCACCACCGTCTTGCATGCAACCAATGCGGCTGAGCGCAGCACGCTCGGGCAGAAAGCTCGGCTAACGATCTCTCTGGGAGCCTTTACCAGCGCGGTCACCTGTGTTATTCTAGTGATAGGAGCACATCCTATCCTGAGCTTTTTTGGGCATAGCTACGCTGAGCAAGCAGCCTGGCCGTTGCGGCTCTTATCGTTAGGAGCTTTCCCGCTCATCATTAAAAATCATTATATTGCCATACGCCGCATCAAAGATGAGATTACCAATGCCATGCTCCCTATTGCATTTGGCAGCATTCTGGAACTCATCCTGGCGGCGGCGGGAGCGTATAGGGGAGCATTAATCGGTCTCAGTCTGGGCTGGATTATCGCTCTGTCTTTCGAAGCGATTATCATGACCCCCTATGTCTTCAAAAATGTGGTCGGGAAAGTCGCAGCCGAGGATACCATCGAGAGTATCGTTGATATGAATACGATGATCATGGTGGCAGTACGCCCCGGACTCGTGAGCGATGCATTGAATGTGTCGCTCGATCAGATCATTGACGCACCAACTATTGAGCTGGAGGCCATCAGGGGGCTGACGCAGCCTCTCAGGGCAATCAGAAATCCAATCATTGTGGATACCCCCACTATCAAATTGGAGAGCGCTGACTTTGATGAGGATGCAACCATCAAACTGCCCAGAATTTCAGTCGGCAATAAAGCGCATAAACGCACAAAAGCTTCTGTTAATCATTCTAAGCACAATGGAGCCGAAACACCCGTACCGTCGCAACCGCCGGAGCTTTTACCGGTGAATGTACCCGATCTCAAGGATGAGTCTCTCCCATCTATCACAGAGATTCATCAAAATTAAAGGTCTTTGACTAGAAATGCAATCCATGAGCAAACAATTAAGCATATCGCAAACGCGGGACATCAGTTACGCGCCAAATGTGATGGATATCATCTGCCTGCTTTTGCCGGCGGGAACGTTTTTATTCTGGTGGTCTACGCTCGGGTCTGTTAACATAGCCGCGATGAACGACCTGGGCCTGGTCTCGGTGATGCCCCGCTCGATGATTATCTGCCTGATGGTCATGATGGTAAGTTTCTGTCTGACGCTCCAGCAGCCCAGGCCGCGCACCTCCCTCTTATTGCTGCACGTTGTCCTGTTGATCATCATGCTGTATGGCGTGACCGGCCTGGTTGAGCAAGCTCCGCGCTTTAATATTGTCTATCGCCATAATGGCTATACCGAATACATTATGCGCACCGGCAAGGTAGATCCTTACCTGGACGCGTACTTCAACTGGCCTGGCTTTTTCATCCTGACGGCCTTCATTACACGCGCCAGCGGGCTACACGATATTCTCTCTTATGCAGACCTAGCGCCGGTATTTTACAATCTTCTCTACCTCGGGCCGCTTTACGTCATCTTTAATACTTTTACCACCAATAAGCGTCTCGTCTGGCTGGCGATCTGGATTTTCTTCATCACCAACTGGATCGGCCAGGACTATATTTCGCCGCAAGGCCTATTTTTCTTCGTCTACCTGTTGATCATGGCCATCCTTCTGAAGTGGTTTAAAACGCCGGCAGAGGTGGTAGCGCGCCGTCCACTCAAGCAGCGACGCCACTTTCGCTGGTACTTTGCGCTTTATCGCTGGCTGACAGCTCCTGATCCCATCTCCACACCTTTACCTGCGCTGCAACGGGCTGCGCTTTTACTCAGCGTCATCATTATGCTGGCGTTTATGACGTATTCGCATCAGCTTACGCCTTTTTTTGTGTTGATCGTCATCATCCCGCTCATCATTTTCGGGCGCATCACCCGCAAGCTCTGGTGGCTGCCATGCCTGCTGCTGGTGATGGCCTTCGGCTGGCTCTTCACGATGGCACAACCCTACTTGATGGGACATTCAAGCAATATTTTTGGAAGCCTGGGCAATATTCTGACTTCGTTCAATGCCAATGTGTCAAGTAGGGTTAGCGGCGACCCCCAACATACCTTTGTCACCCGCCTGCGGCTCTTGATGCCTCTCGGCTTATGGGGATTAGCCTTTGTGGGCGCGATTTTCCGCCTGCTCAAAGGCCACCGCGATGCGACAATAGTAATTATGGCGCTTACCCCTTTTCCATTGTTCATTGCTCAACCGTATGGGGGAGAAATGCTGCTGCGCTGCTACCTGTTCTCACAGCCGCCGATGGTGTTTCTCTGCGCTTCGATCTTCTATGAAGTGCCATCACTGGCAGCGAGCAAAAGACTGCGCTGGATTGAGAGCATCAAAGGGCCAATTGCGCGCATCTACGGCATACAGGGTACTGCCATTAGCTGTCTCCTCATCATCTTTATGGCTACGTTTCTTTATACACGCTATGGCAACGAACTGATGGACTATAAGACCTATGACGAGGTCAGAGGCGTTATTCACCTGTATGATATTGCCCCCCCTAAATCGATGTTTTTTGAGGCATGGCATGGCTCTCCGTGGCAGATACAGGATTTTGAAAAGTTTAGCCTTATAGATCCGTCCGTCGATACCGCTCTCTCTGACGCTATAGGACGCCTGGATGTGAACTATATCGTCCACTACATGTGGCAACACCGCAACTCTAATGCCTATCTTTTCTTTACCCGAACGCAGTTTGCCACTTTCGATGGTACCTCGGGTTTTCCAGCGGGAGGGCTGCAAAAATTCGAGGTGGCTGTACAGGCATCGGGGAAGTTTAATTTGATCTATCGCACGCAGGACGTCCAGATATTCCAGCTTATTAGCGCGGTTGGAGGGTAAAAAATGCGTGCATCGTGGTTATGGCCAACAATCAATCTGCTTGCAACCCTCATTACTGGTGTTATTGTCTATATTGCGCCTGCAACGCCTTTGCAACCATACGTGGTGATGAGCTTTGTGTGTTTTTGCCCGGGGATGGCGCTTGTTCGCTTTCTACGCCTTCACGATCTTGCTATTGAACTCTCTCTGGCGGTCGCTCTAAGCCTCTCCGTCGCGTCGATTGCTGCCGGTGCATTTCTCTACGCGAAAGACTGGTCCCCTTTAAATACCTTGACGACGCTGGTCCTGCTGACGCTCACCTGCTCCATTGCTCAGCTCGTCATGCAGCTTCCCATCATCGGTATTGCTACCGCTCAAAAACAGAGCGATGACGTTGCCACAAGCGAGACGATGTCGCTGGCCGCGCTCAAGGGAGCTGTCGGAGAGCAACAGAAGGTGGTAAAAGAAAGCACGCCTCAGCCTCCCAGCCATGTTCGTAAAGCTGCCTGGGGCCTGGAAGAGGTCGCCACCACCGTTATCCCTGCTGCCACCGACCAGCGGCTATTACAGAGTATTGAGCAAGGCGCCGCCTCCGAGTCTCACAAAAAAGAGATCGAGAAGGCAGCTACTACCATTATGCCTGCTGTAGCTCAAGCGCAAACAAAGCAAAGCGTTGCCGAAAAAGATACGACCCTGCTGGCTGCCGTTTCCAGTTCCTCAGGCGCTCAAAAGATCGAAGAGAAAGACACAACCCTGCTAGCTGCTGTTTCTAGCTCTCCAGGCGCTCAAAAGATTGAAGAGAAAGATACAACCCTGCTGCCCTCCGCTGAACCACAAAGCGTTAAAAAGAAAGATGCAACATCTCCATCTGCTCCCATTGAGATGCTGGATACCCAGGTACTGCATAAAGAGGAAAGTGTGTCCCCAGTGACTGAGCCACCGGAGACGCCAAAAATTGAGGAGAAAGAGGAGAAAAAAGCGACCCCTCCACCTTCCGTTGCCAGGCCGCCAGAGACACCAAAAATTGAGAAGGAAATGGTGCCTCCTCCAACTTCTGTTACCAAACCACCGGAGACGCCAGCAATTGTTGAGAAAAAGGCGACCGGTATGGCCCCTCTGACTAAACCGCAGCAACCACTAGAGGTTAAGGAGAAAGAGCACGCCGATAAGAAACCGGTCGTTCAGCCGCAACAGCAGAAGGTAGAAAATCGTGATCGCGACACCGATGCCAATATGGAAAGTAACAATGAGGAGCTTGCCTCACCTGGCGAAACGCCGCATTCTCTCCCTGCGCTTTCCTCTCCCGTAGGGGCTAAACCCCTGTTGAGGAAGAGTCGGCTCTCGAATGAGTAGATATAGTTCTCACTCCCTATGGTGGAAATCAACGCTATGACTTGATCATTGAGGATAGCGAAGGAAAGCTCTGGCGTATACAGTGTAAGACAGGCTGGATTGAGAAGGATGGCACAATACTTGTATTTAAGACGGCTAACCATAACGGCCAACAAAGGGATTGGCGACACTATCGGGGGCAACGCGATTATTTCGCTGTATAAACGAGGATTTGAATAAGGTGTATCTCATCCCGGTAGATGAGGTTGGTACCGTACAAACAAATCTGCGATTATTGCCAGCAAAGAATAGCCAGGAGAAGCATGTGCGATGGG
>Ga0070741_10006343_pt1 | contig 25493 bp, 19 predicted proteins | sample Coa_R1_4_FD_66440 | JGI IMG/M metagenome (GOLD analysis project Ga0070741, IMG submission 66440) | Surface soil microbial communities from Centralia Pennsylvania, which are recovering from an underground coalmine fire - Coalmine... | ecosystem: Environmental > Terrestrial > Soil > Unclassified ... | reverse complement strand
GCGACCCCTGGTTGTCCTGATGCCCGGAAGCCGGCCGCAGGAGCTTCGCGCGCACTGCGACCTGATGCTCACGGTCGCCCGCATCCTGCGCGATCGCGACCCGAGGCTGCAATTCGCGCTGCCGCTCGCCAGCGAAGGACTTCGCGCCCAACTCGAGAAGGCGGTCCGCGCTGCCTCTCTGCCCAATACCGTCATCTACGCGCCCGACTCGTTCGCGGTGCTGAGTCACGCAAGAGCGGTCCTGCAATGTTCCGGCACCGCTACCGTGGAGACCGGTCTGCTCGGCATCCCCTCGGTCATCGTCTATCAATGCAGCCGGCTTAAGCACCTCGTCGCGCGGGCGGCGATGTATGTGGACTACGTCGGCATGGTCAACATTCTGCTCGGCGAGATGGTTCAGCCGGAATTCTTCGGTCCCCGCATCGATTCCGGGCTCGTCGCCGAGCAGATGTGGTCGCTGCTCACCGACGAATCGCGCCGCGCCCAAATCTGCGCTCGGCTTCAGTCGCTCAGAGACTCGATGGGTTCGGAGGGGGCGGTGGACCGCGCCGCAGCCGCCATCCTCAAGCTGATTCCTCACGAGGATCGAGATCGGACGGTCGAAACCGACTCGGAGGATGGACCGTTAAGGGTCGCGGCGCGGCGTTGAAATCGCTACTGCGCATCGTCGCGCTCGAACATCTCGAGCCGAATCCTTTCGTTCTTGGTGTAGTTGAGACCTTCCCATGTCCACAGCGTGCGCAGTGATGTCTTGCGGTCGGCAGCGGCTTTGGCCAGCGCCTGCGCCCATATCGCATCGGTTACCACGATGCCGTTGGGATGCCGGGCGAGAAAGTCGGCCGCCGATTCGGGACCGGCTACCAGCACCGGCTGCCGCAGCGAAAAAATCAGACTGGGTTCCTGGTACCCGATCGCCGCGACAGGGCGGGTTGCGCCTCCGGCTGCCGCCGACAAGGCAAGGCGAATATCACGGCTCGGCCACAACGATCGGGCGGAAGGGAGCTGCCATTGCATCACGATGAAATATACGAGGCAGGCCGCCGCCGCGCCGACGCCGATCGCTCCCTCGGGCCGACCGCGCAAAAGAAACCGCACGGCGAGCGCGCTGCCCGCTACGGCGACGACCGCGCAGACCATCCCGCCCCAGCCAAGAGAACGTGCAATCGCGTAGTCCAGCATTCCACCCATGCTCGTGATGACCGCCCATAGGATGGTCCACGCGATCACAACCGGGTTGCCAAGGACCTTCATCCAGTCCGCCCGCGGCCTCGAAGCCGCCGCGCCGATCATCAGCGCCATCGCCGGGTAAAGCGGCAACGCGTAGTGGGGCAGCTTGGTGGGAACCATCTCGAGCATCATCCATCCCGGCACCATCCACGCAAGGCAGAACCGCTCGCTCGGCCGGAAGCGGTTTCTAACCGCAAATATGATCGCGGGCGCAATGAGCAGCGAACCCGGCCAGAACGTCGCGACACTGGAGATCGCGTAGTAACCCGGCGGGCCTCCGTGAGACTGATAGATCCCCTCGAAGCGCGGCATCAGGTCGCCCACGATCGATTGATGGACCAACGCAGGTCCGGCAACCGTCGTTACCGCCACTATCCACGGCGCTACGATCGCCACCGCCAGGGGAATGCCCCATTGCGGCTTGAGCATCGTGACCCATCTTGCAACGCCTCGCCGTTCCCCGTTGAAGAATCGTTCGCTCGCGATAAGCCCGGACAGAGTCGTTATCGTGAGCGCCGGAAGCACGGGGCCTTTGACCAGACCTCCAAGTGCCAGCGACATCCAGAATCCCGCGAGTTCGGATCGCGGCGCAGGCCGTCCTTCCACGTCCTTGAGGTAGATTGCGGCAAAACACGCCATCTCTGCAGTCACGCACGCGAGCAGCACCGCATCGGTTGTCGCCTGATGCGCCTCGATCGTGAGCAGGGCCGAAGAAGCGAGCACGATTGCACCCGTCAAGGCCGCCTGTTCATCGAAAAGGATTCTCCCGATCCGGTATGTGAACAGGACCGCGATGAGCGCTCCGATGACCGACGGCAGCCGGTAGGGCCAGATCTCCGCTGCGTTTCCAATCCCGAACGCGCGCAGCGACACCGCCTGAAGCCAGTAGATGCCGATCGGCTTATTGAGCCGGTCCTCGGTTCCGAACCGCGGCCGCACGTAATCGCCGCTTGCCACCATCTGCCTTGTTGCCTGGGCAAACCGGGCTTCGTCGCGGTCGATCGGGGGGATGGAGAAGAGTCCGGGAAGATAAACGATGGCGCAGATTGCGACCAGTATGAGAATGGCGGCCCGCGTGCGCATCGAAGGTCCCTGCACCGATTCCTCGGGTTCGGGATAACGACGCTGCGCAAGCGGCGTCCTCACATCGGTCGCTCCTTGGGCATGACGGCCAAGAGCCGGACTATTCGATGAGCGCGGAACATCAGGTGATCTCCGACTCGCCGGAGTATCGCGCTTCGGATTTGCGTTGCCAAGCGATACCCGAACCTCCCCTGTTCGGAAGGCTGATCTTCCATCTTCTGCCGCTCCGCCGCGCAACCATCATGCGCAATATCCGGCGCGCGTTTGACGGCCGCCTGACCGATTCCCAAACGATTCGCCTCGCGCAGGCGGCCTATGCTCACATGGCGCGGTCGATCGCAGAGGTTCTGGCCTCCACGATGTCAGCCCGGGAAGGAGACCGGCGGGTGCGCGTAGAGAACGTCGAAGCAGCGCTCCGCGCGGCATCGAAGGGCAAGGGAGTGCTGATCCTCACCGGACACCTGGGCAACTGGGAGTTGGCTCTGCCCGCCGCCATCGCGGCATTCCCCGAATGGCAGGGCAGAATTCACATCGTGCGCAAAACCTTGCCCTGGCCTTTGGATTCCCTGCTCACGCGGCGATTCGACCGGGCGGGAATCATTGTGATCCCAAGCCGCGGCGCCGCAAGGAGCGTCGTTCGCGTGCTGCGCCGGGGCGATGCGGTGATTTTCGTGATGGACCAGCATGCGGGCGGAAGCGACGGCATAGTCGCAGAATTCATGGGTGCGCCCGCATACACCTTCAGAAGCCTTGCGGTCCTCGCGCTGGCCACCGGGGCGTCGGTCGTGCCCGGCGCGACCTATCGCGAACCCGACCGGCGTCACGTGGTCAGGTTCGAGGAAGCGCTCCCAACCATCCGCACCGGCCATCTGGAAAATGACATCCTGTTGAACACCCGGATGTACAATCGGACTCTCGAGGAGCTGATATATCGCCGTCCCGAACAGTGGTTCTGGATGCATCGGCGATGGAAGGATGCGTACGGCAGGCCGTTATGAACCGCGTCAGTCCCCAACTACCGGACTCGCGATCGCACGCGCCTCGCGCGAAAGCGCTTCCTGGAGCGCGGATGCATCGATTCCCTCATAGTCGCACCCGATGTCCGTGAAACGAGTGAGCCGAAGCCGCACTGCGGCGAACGGGAAGGGCAGAGCGGACCGATCCCAGGAGCCGAAGGAGATTCCGGGGCGCGCGCTTGTCGCCGCAAGCACAATTCCGGCGCCCGCGCTGCGTGCGAGTTCCAGCACAAACGGCTGCGCAACCGCGACCGGACCCCTGGGCCCGTCCACCGCGATCACGCCGATCCACCCTTCCTGGATTCGTCGGATGAACTCGCGCGCCGCGGGCACGGAGCGATTTCCCGGTTGAGCCATGATATGGTCGATCCCGAAATGATGGAGCATCGAACCCAGCAGACGCCCGTCGAGACTCGGAGTTATCAGAACGACGAGGCGTCGGCCGAACGGCGCGGCGAGACCCGAGAAAGCGAGCAGATGAAGGAACATCCCATGGTAGGTAGCCAGGATAAGCGGCCGCGTCGCTCCCGCCTCACGCAGGATTCGCTCATCCGGCCCCATTGCCCGCCACGACCGCACCAGCATCCTCAGAGGCACGATCGCCAATGGAAGCAGAAGCTTCTCGAGGATGTAAAACCTGGCGCGGCGGAGCGAGCGTCGCAGTGATTTCATCTTGCCGAATCCCTCGGTCGGCTTCGCCCCGCACCTTAGCGGGCCTCCGGGTGGCGCGAAAAGTCCCTGGTCGCGGAAGACTTGCATGATGCCCGGCAGCGCCGCAAAGCGATGTCGCCGATTCGTCGCGACGTTCGTTCCCCGTCGCCTTCACGACGCCGCGAGGGACCGCGTACCGGGCGGACTGTTCGGCACGTTGGATCGCTACGTCGCGCGCGAAGTTGCCGCTCCCATCGCCGTAAGCCTCGTGGTCGTCACGCTCGCCCTGATAGTGGTGAGGCTGCTCAAGCTCGTGGACCTCATCGTCAATCAGGGTGTGCCGCTGATTTCAGTCGCCGCCCTGCTCGCGCATCTGTTCCCCACGCTGCTCTCCGTGAGCCTGCCGATGGCGGTGCTGCTCGGCACGCTGCTCGGGGTCGGACGCCTGTGCCAGGACAATGAAATAGTCGCGGCGCGCGCGTGCGGCGTCAGTATCGGACGGATGGCGCTGCCGGTGGTTGTGCTCGTGGCGGCCCTCTATCCGCTGGAGATGCTGCTGTCGCTGAAGATTGTCCCATCGGCCAACGCGAGCCTGCGCGCCGAAATCATGCAAATAGCGCGAACCGGTATCACCGCGGGACTTCCGGAAAAGGTCTTCAACTCCGGTTTCGACGGCGTCGTCATCTACTTCGATCGCGCCGAGCCTCCCGGCAACCGGATCGACGACGTGATGATCCTGGACAACCGCGATCCGTCCGCTGCAACCTGGATCTTCGCGCGCAGCGGTCTGCTGATTCCGGGCCGCACGGAACTGAGCGTCACGGTCCACCTCGAAAACGGATGGATCTACGCCGAGGAGGGAGGCAAGGATTCCCGCCGCATCGCCCGCTTCGACACCTACGATATCAAGGCAGCGCCGAAGCAGGACCCCGTCCTTGCCGCTCCATCGCCGCTCGAACTCGGCATGGGAGCGCTTGGCGCCGTTATCGCCAAAGCGCGGGCGGCGGGCACGCCTGATATTGCCGCGGAAATCGAAAGGGCCCGCCGATGGACCGTCCCGCTCGCCATCTTCCCGTTCGCGATGCTGGGAGTGATCCTGGGATTGTCGCCGGTAAGAGGAGGGCGATCCGAGCGATTCGCAATGGCGCTGGCGCTTTTCTTCTGTTACTACGTGCTGATGCGCGGGGGAGAAGCGCTGGCCGAGGCCCGAATCCTCTCCAGCAATACGGGAGCCGCGATCCCCGACCTGGTCTTTGCCCTTGCGGCCGTCATGCCCTTCTTCAATCGCGGATTGGACCTCGACGATCGCCGCGAAGGTCGCGCCACGAGGTTGCGCGGGCGCATTGCTGCGGCCTTCTCTCGCGCCGGGGCGGCAGGCTCATGAAGCGCATCGGTCCGCGTACCGTGTTTTGGGTGATTGCGTGGGGAACCACCGAACCCTTTCTCCTCCTCACTGCCGCCTTTGCCCTGATCTATATGCTGACCGACGCTGCCGACCGCTTTGGTGTGATTGCCGGCGGCAACTCGGTGCTGGCCGGAGTCGAATACCTGCTCCTGCGGGTGCCGGGCAACTTAAGCAAGCTTTTGCCGGCGGCCTTGATGGCCGGTGTGATGTTCGGATTTGCAAGGATGAACCGAAGCGGCGAGATCGTGGCGATGCAGTCGCTGGGAGTCAGCAGGTTGCAGATGGCGGTGCCGCTCGCGGCGCTTGCCGTGCTGATAACTCTCGGTGATTTCATCCTGTCCGAAACGGTGGTGCCGGCCACAAACACCTGGTCGCAGACGGTTCTCAACACTCGCCTGCGCAGACGCGGGCCGGCACGAAGCGGCGCGGCGTGGATTCGCACCCGCGATGCGTTCGTGTTTGCCGCCCATTACGATCCGTCGCGCAAGGAACTGGAGGGCCTGACGATCGTCAATCTTTCCGACAATGCAAGCCCGCGCTCAATCACGCAGGCGGACCGTGCTTTATGGGACGGCAGGGGATGGAGCCTTGTCGATGCCCGGTCGCTGAGCCTCGGACCTGACAATCTGCCCGCGGTTTCGCCGTCGCCCGAAGCCACGCTCAAGCTTGCCCCGGAGGACCTTGCCGCTCCTTTCAGCGTCAATCCGGAAGATCTCAGCCTTTCCGAACTCAATCGCTTTATCGGCAGCCTGGAAAGGCGCGGCCTCAACCCGCGGCGCTATCTCAATCTGCGCGAACTCAAGTACTCCCTGCCGTTCTCCTGTATCGTGCTTGCCGCGATAGGATTTGCGCTGAGTCTCGACCCGCTTCCCCGTCACGCCGGCTACGCCCGCAATATCGCGCTGGCGATGGCGGCGGGATGCGGTTACTGGCTGATGCTTGCGCTGACGATGTCGTTCGGAAAATCGGGCTTGCTGCCGCCATGGATGGGTGCCTGGCTTCCCAATATCACCTTCGGCGGCTTCGCACTCGGCAGGTTCCTGACCGGCGAGGAACAATGACACCAGGCGTCGAAGATGTCGTCCCCGCCGCGGCGGGCGCTCTATGCGAACGGCTCGAGAGGGGCGAGATCCTGGTCTTCGAGGACACGTGGTTCCTTGTCGACGAGGCGGATCGCGAACTGTTGACCGGTGTCGCCGCCTCGTCACTTACCGGCAAGAACATCTCCTATTCGCGCGAGTCCGGAGCGTTGCGGGGCATGCGCGGCCCCCTTCAGGAACGCGTACGAGAAGCGATGAGGCGGTACAGCGATCGGGCCGTCGAACTCTGCGGGCGGCTTCTGGCGCCATTCTCGCGCACGTGGCGGGTTGAACTCTGCAGCTTTCGCCCGGTCGAGGAACGCGGCCGCGACCTGCCCGAGCGCGAGCGCAACGATCTCCTGCACGTGGATGCGTACCCGAATCGCCCCACCCGTGGAGCGCGCATCCTGCGCTTCTTCACCAATATCCACCCGTCTCGCGAGCGCGTGTGGATCACTTCTGACCCGCTTCATCGTCTCGCGCACGACCAACGATGGCACGGATTGATTCTCGAGAATCCTCCGCGCCGGAATTTCAGACCCCCTTCATGGGCATCGCGAATCGCCCGTATCGCCGGACTCTCGTTGCCTGACCGGTCGTCCTTTGACGTGGCGATGCTCCGGATGCATGACCGCTTCAAGCGCAGCCGGCAGTTTCAGGCGGAATGCCCGAGGCATCACCATCGCTTTCCCCCGGGGGCGAGCTGGATGGTGTTCACCGATGCTGTCCCACATGCGGTGGTCGAGGGACAATACGCCCTCGAGCAATCATTCTTCGTTCCAAAAGATGCGCTCCTTACGCCCGAACTCTCGCCCATAGCGGTATTGGAAAAGCTGATTGGGCCCGGTAGCGGGGATTGAGCGGGAGGAGTCGCAGGGATTGGCAGGCACTCCCAAAACCACGGCCGACGATTGGAGCCGCACTTCGGCTGACGGCCTTCGATGCTTCGATCGGACCATGGCTCAGTTCGAGACGCTCGTTGTGCCGATCGACTCGGTAATCGATCTGCTCAGCGTCACGCATGCGCCGGAGGTAATACAGCGGTATCGCGAGGCGATGGATTCGGGCGCATCCTTTCCACCCATCTCGGTGATTCGCGCGGGCCGGCGATTCATCGTTGCCGACGGTCACAAACGCCTGAGCGCGTGCAAACAGCGCGGCATGGCTCAGGTAATGGTGCAGGTCTGGTCGTGGAGAATGCTCGCCGGCGATCAGGCGCGTCAGTTCGCTCGAAGCACCACGAGACTGGTGTCGCTTCTATGGGGCAGCATCCACGATCCCGGCATGCGGCCGTGGCTGCGCAAGTTCTATTGGGACACGATATTGCACTGGCGCAGATTTCTTTCCGCGCTGCCCGCTTCGCTGGGACTCGCCGAACGAAGACAAGGCGGCGACTGCGGGGCGCGTCCCGAGGGCACGTTCTTCAGGCTGGTGCGCGAATGCGCGCGGTTTCCCCGCCATCTCGTGGTCATCACCGTCAGTCTCGCCGCGCTCGGGGCCGCTCAGCTTTATCTTACTTGGATCGCGAAGTTGTGGGCGGACGGACCCCTTCGAACCGGAGACCATCGCGCGCTCCACGCTCTCGCAGTGCGGGCGTCGCTGAGTTGCATCGTCCTGATCCTCGGCCTGTTTTTCTCCCGGTATTTCCTGCAAAGCCTCAACCAACATCTCGTGCAGGCCCTTCGCGATCGCGCCCAGCGCCGCCTCCTGGACGTCGAGCTTTCGTCGGTGCGGCGGTTCGAGGTCGGCGAACTGATGTCGAGGATGTTCAACGACGCGGGCGCGTTGACGCAGTTCGTACGCGAAATTCTGCGCCGCGGAATCGGAGAAACCTTCGTCCTTGCCGGATCGCTCATCATGATCGTGCGGCTCGAATGGCGTCTTGCCGCCATCATCGCGCTGGTCGGACCTCCGGTCTATCTTCTCCTGAGCTACTGCGGCGCGTATGTCCGCAGGCGAAGCGCGGAGGCGCAGCAGGAAGTCGGGGCCTTGAGCGCCTCCTTCACCCAACAACTTGCCGGCCTCAGCACGATCAAGGGATTTCAGACCGAAGCGGCCGAGCAGCGCGTTTTCGAAAGAAAGGACTCGCTCTATCGCCGTCATGCGATGAGAAGCCAGTTCTGGCTCGCGCTCATGACGACCGGCGTGTGGGCCCTCACCTTCGCCGCACTGCTCGCCGTCGTATGGTACGGCACGTCCCTGGTCGCACTCGGACGCGTGACGCCGGGAGTTCTGTTCGCGTTCTGCCTCTATGCCGTCCAGACCGTCGAGCCCGTGCGCCGTCTGGGGGAAGTGCATGGGTTGACCCAACAGGCGCTCGCCGCCGCATCGCGCGTCTTCGAGATCATCGACCTTGGCCCGGTCGAACACGATGACGGGGTTGCACTTCCCGATGCGATCGAAGGCGCGCTTTCCTTCGAAGGCGTGGATTTTCAATTTCCTTCCGGGCGCAGCGTCTTGCGCAAGCTCAGCTTCACGGTCGCCCCCCGTGAAACGGTTGCCATCGTGGCTGCCAGCGGCGGGGGCAAGAGCACGATCGCCAACCTGATGCTGCGATTCCTGGCTCCGACCGGCGGCCGCATCCTGCTCGATGGAATCGACATTCAAGACGCGCGGCTTTCGCAGCTTCGCCGCGCGATTTGCGTCGTCGAACAGGATCCCTTCATCTTCTCCGGCTCTCTGTTTGACAACCTGCGTTACGGCTCTCCCGACGCGGAAGCCGAACGTGTGAGCGATGCGATCGCGCTGGCCGGCCTGGAGCGCTTCCTCGCCGCGCTGCCCGCCGGGCTCGATACTCAACTGGCCGAAAGCGGACGCAATATCTCCGGCGGACAGTATCAAAGGATCGCGCTTGCGCGGGCGATCGTTCGCGATCCCGCCGTCCTCGTGCTCGATGAGGCGACCAGCGCGGTCGACAGCGAGACCGAACAAGGCATCTTCGAGCGGATCGCGCCGTGGCTCGCGAGGCGAACCGTGCTCGTCATGACGCATCGCCTGTCCACGGTGATGCGATTTCCAAGGGTGATCGTGCTAAGCGAGGGCGCGATTGCGGGCGACGGCAATCCGGCTCTGCTGATGAGAACCTGTCCGGTTTTTCAACGGCTGTTCGCCGAGCAGATTGCGCCGATGGCGGGGCGGGAAGCGCCGGTCATCTGAGGGCCTCTGCGCGGTCGGCCAGCGTCCGGAACAGGCGCTCGTACCGATCCGCCGCATCTTTAGGAAGATGATTTTTGCGGACGCGAATCAGCCCGCGCTCGGCGATACGAGCGGCTTCCTCCGGATTGGCGAGAAGCCGCGCCAGACCCTCCGCCAGGTCGCCGGGATCGTCGGCCTTGGCGAGTACGCCGCACGCGTCACCTCCTTCGCCGAGTGCGTCGATGATTCCCGCGACCGCGTAGGCCGCAACGGGCGTTCCGCAGGCCATCGCCTCGAGCGCAGTGAGCGGCATGCCCTCGCCGAGACGGCTATGCGTCGGCATCGCGACGACATCCACCGCGCCAAGGGCCTTCTCGATGTTGGCATCGGGTGCGCAATGAACGTAGTTCTCGAGATCAGCGGGCGCGGCGAGTTTCACGATCGATTCCCGATCGCGCATCCTCCCGCATACGAGCACCCGCAAATCGATTCCATTGCGGCGAATCCGCGCCGCCGCGTCCATCACGTCGCCGATACCCTTGAGCGCGTCGTCCCCGCCGAAGAAGCCCACCCATCTTCCTTCCCCGTCAAGGCCCATCGAACGTCTCAAGCCGGCGCGTTCCTCGGGCGACGGCGCTGCATCCCTGATCCGGAACCTTACCGGGTTGGGAATCACGTGGATGCGTCCGGGCGAGATGCCGGGTCGAGGGATCAACGCCGACCTTACCGCTTCGCTGACCGCGATCACCGCATCGGCGCGCCGATTGGCGAGCCATCGGACCGCCGGCGGCAGGGCGAGCGACATGTGGCGGGCGAGCACCAGCGGAGCTTTCCGGAGGAGGCGCGGCAGCAGGCACGTCCATACCCATTCGTCCGGAGTGGTCGCGAAAAGGATATCGGGATGGAAACTGCGGATCGCGCCCGCGATTGCCGCGACGGAGCGGACATCGGCGGGTCCGGCGAATGCCGCCTGCGCGCGTTCATCGGCGGCGCTTTCAGACGCGCGCAGCAACTCCTGTTCGCACGCTCGCGCAAGCAGAGCCGCAACCCGATGGCCTCGCTCGCGCATCATTCCGAGCATCTGCATGCTTACACGCTCGGCCCCTCCGGCAATTTTCGATCCGCATATCCAGAGGATTCTGAGCGTCTTCAACTGCCCGACCGTCGCGCCGAAGTCACGACTATCTATGCCATGCGGAAGACCCGCGCAAAAGAAAGCTCGCGGTGATCATGAATCCAAGCGCCGGCCAGCATGAATTCGATCGATTCGCGGCGGGTCGCGGCGGACTTGTCGCAGCGATTGTCCTTCTGCTGATCGCCCTGTTTCTGACCGCCGGTCCCTTGGTGCCGGCGATCGCGAAACCGCTGCGAATGCCGTACGTCGATCCTCCGCTCAGCATCCTGCTCGCGCTCCTGGCCGCCGGCAGAATCTTCGGTTCGCGATTCGATCGGAAGTGGCGCTCGGCTCCCCTCCGCACAATTCAATGGCCGCTGATACTTGGCTACGGTCTGCTGCTTTCCTGGATTTCGATCCACAAGCACCTGGCGATCGATTCACATCCCGATCTTGGAATTTTCGACAACGCATTGTGGAACACTCTCCACGGACGGCCGCTCTATAGCTCCATACTCGGGCGAAATTTCCTCGGCGAGCATGTCGCGCCGATACTCATCCTGCTCGCGCCGATCTACCGGTTGTTTCCCTCTCCCTCGATGCTGCTTGTCATCCAGTCCTTTGCGCTGGCGCTGGCCGCACTTCCGATCTTCTGGGTTGCGGACGAGCACCTCGGACGCGGGCCGGCTTTGGTCCTTCTCGCGGCCTATTTCGTCAACCGCGCAATCCTAGGAGCCGCGTCTTTTGATTTCCATGAGATCGCGCTCGCGGTTCCGATGCTGTCGTTTGCCTTTTACTGCTCGGAACGCGGACGGGACGCCCTTGTGGTGATTCTGCTCATCGTCGCCGTTCTCTGTAAGGAAGAGGTCGCGCTGGTGGTGAGCGCATTCGGAGTGTACCTCGGACTTCGCAGGGGATGGGGACGGCTGCCCATTGCGCTCATCGCGCTCGGCATCTTCGTATTCACGTTCGAATACCAGGTCGTGCTGCCGTTCTTCCGCGGCCGTCCCGCTCCCTACATCGATCGGTACGGATATCTCGGCGATACGCCGGGAAGCATTGTGGCGTCTATTCTCGCGCATCCTTTGTCGCTGGCCGCGGCAATCCTGAGACCCGCGAAAATCGAGTACTTCCTCCTTCTCTTCGGTTCGGTCGCATTCATCCCGTTCCTCAGTCCGTTGCAGATGATTCCGGTACTGCCGACACTGGGGCGGATCGCCTTGAGCGGACTGCCGCCCGAATACTCGATGGATTTCCACTATTCGGCTGAACTTGTACCGTTTCTTTTCTTCTCGACAGTCTTCGGGATGGAAAAGATCCTGCGCTGGATTGAGATGCCGCGCGGTCGCGCCTTTCTCGAAGGCCTAGACGGACGCAATGTGTTTCGATGGTTGCCGCCGGTCGAAATCGTCACGGCCGCGGTTCTCGTTGCATCAGGATCGCTCGGCCGCAACCCGCTGCGCGTCGTGTCGGGCGGGCGAGTGATGTCCGATGCGGCAGGAGTGGCGCAGCTTGCGCGGCAGGTTCCGCCCGATGCGCGGGTCGCGGCGGACGACACGCTGGTGGCTCACTTCTCCCGCCGCCGCCATATATCGATCCTGCCGATTCTTGACGATGCGGACTATGTCCTGATGGATTTTGCCGGGGACCGGTACGAATACCCGCTCGGTCGCGAAGAGCATCGCAGGGAGCTGCTCGATCTTGCGCTTCGCGGCGACTATGCGATCGCATGGGCGCAAGACGGCCTCGTGATGCTTCAGAGAAGAAAAGCCGCGGCCGAAGACCCTTCGACGGCGCTCGCGGACATCCTGTTTCGGTTTCCCCGCGATTCGCTCCAATCGAGCGGAAGCCGGAGCGGAGACCCGCGCTTTCATCGCGCGACATTCACGATGCCGCATCTTTTTCCGCCCGGCGACTATCGCGTCCGCTTCCTGCTTTGCGCGCCCGCTCGGTCGCAGGTTAAGGCGAAACTCGCCGTGTCGGCCCTCAAGGACAACCGCAACCTTCATCCGCAGATCCTGGCCCGGCAGGACCTCGTCTTGCGGTCGGAAGGCGACCGGGAACAAGACGTGGAACTCCGCTTCGCAAACCCGTCGTGGAATCTGCTTCAATTCGCGGTGATGTACCCTTCGCGCGGGAGTCTGGACGTGGACTCAATTGATGTGAAACCGTCGGGTTCCAGCGACAAAGTCCTGGCTCAACTTGACAACTATTGAAAGCCGTACAGCCGCGATGCACGACGAAGTCCGGGACTTCCTGGCAAGAGTGAAGAAGGCGATGCCCGAGCGGTTCAGGCGCGCGCGGGTGCTCGAAATAGGCAGCTTCAACATCAACGGCTCCGCGCGCGAGTTTTTCGAGGAGTGCGACTACGTGGGATGCGATTGGCGCAGCGGGCCCGGCGTGGACATCGTCGGTCTCGGTCATCAGCTCGACTTTCCCGACGGATCCTTCGATGTGGTTGTCTCCACCGAATGCCTCGAACACGATCCTCACTGGCGCCAGACGCTTGCCGCGATGAAGCGGATGCTGAAGCCGGGCGGGCTGATGCTGGTCACCGTGGCGGCCTTCGATCGCAAGCCGCACGAACTCGACTGCGCTCCCAACCGCCACTACCGCAATCTGCAGCCCGAGGACCTGACCCCGTTTCTCGAGGATCGTGTGATTTACGAGGAGAATCTGCTAATCCACGGAATCCATTTCGCCTGCATCAAGCGCCGCGGCTTCGTGGGCTCGCTGCTCGGAAAGCTCGGATTGGGACCGGGAAGATGAAACCGGTCGGAAAGCACGGCTCCTCGACCGACGAAACCATCCTGGTCTGCGGAGGCGCGGGCTTCATAGGATCGAACTTCGTCCGCCACGCGCTCGAAGCGTCGGCCGCGAAGGTTGTGGTTCTCGACAAGCTCACCTATGCGGGGTCGATGAGAAATCTCGAAAGCGTGCGGAGAAATCCGCGCTTCAGCTTCGTCCAAGGGGATATCGGCGACCGCGCAACGGTCGATGACGTTCTGCGGGCGAATCGCCCGCGATGGATTGTCAACTTCGCCGCCGAAACCCACGTCGATCGTTCGATCGACGGGCCCGACGGCTTCGTGCAGACCAACGTGCTGGCCACGCTTTCGCTGCTCGAAGCCGCCCGCTTGTACGCGGACCGCTGCGGCGACTCCGCCTTTCGGATTCTCCAGGTCTCCACCGACGAGGTGTACGGTTCCCTGGGCGAAACGGGCGCGTTCGGCGAGGGGGATCCTTATGCGCCCAATTCTCCGTATGCCGCCACCAAGGCGGCTGCCGATCATCTCGTTCGCGCCTATTCGCGCACCTACGGCCTCCCGGCTCTGATTGCCAACTGCTCGAACAACTACGGGCTCCATCAGCATCCCGAGAAACTGATCCCCCGGATGACCTTGAACGCAATTGCGGGTCGCGAGCTTCCAATCTACGGCGATGGTCTAAGCGTGCGGGATTGGCTGTTCGTTGAGGATGCGTGTGAGGCACTGCTGATGGTGCTGATCAGGGGCGCGCCGGGCGACCGCTTCAATATCGGCGGCGAAAACGAGCGCACCAATCTCGAGGTCGTCGCGATGGTGTGCGAGCTTCTCGAATCCGAATTTCCCGCATCGCGCAACCCCGCCATTCGCGCGAAGGGTCTCAGCCGCTACGACCAGTTGCGCCGGTTTGTCGCCGATCGCCCCGGGCATGACCGCCGCTATGCGATCGACAACGCCAAAATCAGGCGGGAACTCGGATGGCGCCCGCGGACCGACTTCCGTGATGGATTGTTGCGGACCGTTCGATGGTATTTATCGAACCGGGAGTGGTGCGATGCGATGCGCGTCGAAAAGACGGAGCCGGAACCCCGCATGCGGAAAAGGGCGCACCGGCGCGGCCTGCCGCTGGTGAAACCCTGATGCGATTCGATGCCGCCGAACTTCCGGGGGTGGTGGTCGTCACGCCCGAAGTGTTCTCCGACCGAAGAGGATTTCTCTTCGAAACCTACCATCAGGAAAAATTCCGCGAAGGAGGAATCACGGCGACTTTCGTCCAGGACACCCAGTCGCGCTCGTCCTTCGGCGTCATCCGCGGCTTGCATGCCCAGCGGCTTCATCCTCAGGCCAAGCTCGTGCGTGTTCTGCATGGAGCCATTTTTGACGTCGCGGTCGATATTCGCAGGGGATCGCCGACTTTCCGGCGATGGGTTGCGGTGGAATTGTCCGCGGACAACCGCCGGATGCTTTTCATCCCCGGCGACTTCGCCCACGGATTCTGCGTCCTAAGCCCGTATGCCGAAGTTGAGTACAAGACCGGCGATTTCTACTCCCCGGGCGACGAGCTCAGGATTGCATGGAACGATCCGAGTATCGACATACGATGGCCCACGACCTCGCCCGTGCTCTCCGAGGCCGATTCCCGCGCCCGGACCCTCGATGAATTGATCGACCTGCTGCCGATCCATGATCCCAGGCGATGAAGCTGCTTGTAACAGGAGCCGGAAGCAGGCTTGCGCGCTCGCTCGCGGCGAATCTTTCAGGCCATGATCTGATCCTTCGAAGCCATAGCGACCTCGACATCGCCGATCTCCCGGCCGTTGAACGCGCGCTCCTCGATGAGGCTCCGGACGCGGTGATAAACACGGCCGCTTTCAACGACGTCGATGGCGCCGAGGGGCGGGAGGCGGACGCATACCGCGTCAACGCCTCCGGCCCCCGCAGCCTCGCGATTGCGACGGCACGCGCGGGAATTCCAATCGTTCACTTCTCGACCGACTATGTTTTCGACGGAGCCCTGGGCCGCCCGTACGTCGAATCCGATCGTCCCAATCCGCTTTGTGTGTACGGCGCAAGCAAGCTCGACGGCGAAGCCGCGGTTGCCGAAGCGAATCCCAGGCATCACGTCGTGCGAACCGCGTGGCTCTATGACGAGCGCACGATGAATTACGTCACGACGATGTGCGATCAGGCTCTCGCCCGCGGACGGGTCAAGGTCGTTGACGACCAGTTCGGGTCGCCGACCTATCTGCCCCATCTGGTGCGCGCGCTGGAAGAGTTGCTCCGGACGAACAGCTTCGGAATAAGGCATCTGGCCGGCGCGGGGAGCGCTTCGCGTCTGCAGATCATTGAATCGATATTCGGGGGCCTTGGCATCGTCGCGCGACTCGAACGGGTCGCCTTGCGCGATTTTCCGGCTGCGGCCCGCCGGCCTGCGTTCTCCGCACTGGCGACCGAAGTGGAGCCGCGAATCGAATTGCCGCATTGGAGCGCCGGCGCCGCGGCCTTTGTCGAAGCGGCCGGTCGAAGCCGCCAACACGATCGCTTCAGCCCGCCTTGGGCGGAGGGATCTCGTCGGCAACGACGCTGATTGGAGTAAGCCTGAGGCCCGTGTCCTCCGCGCCTTCCTCGAGGTAGAGGGCGTCCGAGTTGACTCGCCATTGGTCGTAGCGGCTCCCCAGGATGTTGCGCGCGGCCATCAGACCCGTCAGCATCGCATGATCCTGGTTGTTGTACTTGTGCATCCCGTTGCGCCCGGCGACCTGTAGATTCACCGCCTCCTTCTCCAGAAACATCCGAATAGTCTCGACGTTCCGCTGGTAGGCGCCATCGTAGATCGGGTAGGCCGCGGGTTGGCGGACGACCGCGCCGTCCACGATCGAGGATTCCTCCGCGAGCCCCAGATGGACCAGCTCGCGCTTCGCCATCGCGAGCAAATTCTCGTCGCTCTCGCGCCACATCGAGCTCGAATCGAAGCAGAAATACTCAAGCCCAAGCACCGTGAAGCGCGCATCGGGGACCATCTCGGGACTCCAGTTCTTGAAATTCTGTATCCGCCCGACTCTTACCTCCGGATCGTGGATGTAGATCCATTGGTCGGGAAAGACCTCTTCGCGATCGAGGACAAGCGCGACCGTGATGAAATCGCGGTAGCGCAGATTTGCGGCGGCACACGCCACCTCGGACGGCGCCGGCGGATCCATCGCAAGGATCAGCTCCCGCATCGGCATCGTCGAAACGAAGAAGTCTCCCGCATGCCGCTCGCTTCCCTTTCCGCCGCTGGCAATCACGGCGCGTATTCGATTGCCTGACCGTTCGAGAGCCTCCACCCGCTCTCCCATCCGTATCTCCGCCCCCATCGTCGCAAGTGTCTCTGCGAGCGTCTCCCAGACTTCTCCGGGGCCGCGCCTCGGGTAACGAAAACGCCCGATCAGAGTTTTGATCACCGGCTGATCGTTGCGTCCGGGAAGCTTTAGTGCCGCCCTGATGACGGCCGAGAGCGACAGTCCGCGGATTCGCTGGGCGGCCCAATCCGCGCTGATCGCGTTGCACGGAATGCCCCATACCTTCTCCGTGTAGGTCTTGAAGAAAATCTCGTAGAGGCGGCGGCCGAACGCGTGCGTTACCCAGTCCTCGAACGTCCTTATCTCGCGTTTTCTCCCCAGACGGGCCCGGATGTAGCTGCCGACGCACGCCGCCGATTCCAGCGGTCCGAGGTTTTTAAGCGAATCGATGATCTCGAGCGGATACTTGAACAGCACTCCGCGGTAGAAGATTCGCGACTTCCGGTCGCGCGTCACCATCCGCTCGCCCGCGATCTCCGTCCACAGTTGCTCGATGAGAGGATTCTTGGAGAAGAAGCGATGGCCCCCGATGTCGAAGCGGAAGCCCTTGTACTCCACCGTCCGCGAAAGCCCACCGACTTTGTGGGCGTCCTGCTCCAGGACGGTGAGGGGGACCCCAGCCTTGCAAAGCTCGTATGCCGCGGTGAGTCCGGCGGGGCCGGCTCCGATTACCACGACGCCGCCCGGGAGCTCACAGGCCGCAACCCTATCGCGCTCCGCAGCCATTCACGTCGGCCTGCGCCGACGGCGCGATCGCGAACCGGGCGGCAGGAAATCGGAAATCGATGTCGTCATCGCAATCATGCTTCGAGCGACAGTCCCCGAGACTCATCGACAAAACCCAGGAAGAGCGCGGAACTGGCGAGCGCTCCGAGTCCCGTCATTGCAACCACGGTCGCGACATGATTCACATGCGCCGCCATCGCCGCGATCAACGCCTGCCCGGCGATGCTTCCCGCCGCTCCCGCCAGCGCGATGTAGGCCACAGCGGTGGCCCTAACCGGGGTAGGGAACAATTCGGTGGCGGCAGCGGTGCCTCCGACGATCAAACCGTTGGTGGCCGCTCCCAACACGGCGAAACCGGCCGCGAGCCAAAGCACCGGCCATCGGTACCCGCTCGGCGGTCCAAGAAAGCAGAACAGCATAGCCAGCGCGACGAGCGCCCCGAATGCCGCCACCGTCCACACCCGCCCCACCCGATCGCACGCCATCGCCCCCAGCGGAAACCCGCCAAGCGCCGTCACTCCCGCGAACAGAAACGCCCCGCTTGCCATTTCCGGCGAAAGCCCGGCATCGCTGATTGAATGAAAGTATCCCCAGTTTCGAGAGGCGCTGATCGCGGCGGTGCTGCAAACGCTCGAGGTCATGAACACCGCAATCCGGCGGCCGTGAATCCCCCGGAAGAGCGCACCGGACAAACTCGATGACGCCTGGTCGCGCTCGTCCCCCGGCCGCCAGAATTGTTCATCCCAGTCTCCGCGCAGCAGCCACGGAGCCGCAAGCAGCGGCAACCCCGCAATCCACAACATCCACCGCCACGACAGGGCAAGATGCCGCAGCGCGGGCATCAGGATGATGCACAATCCCGCTCCGGCTCCGAGGGCCAGTCCGCCAAGGCCCTGTCCGGTCGCGCGATCGGAAGGATCGAGAACCTCCGCGATGACGACCGGCGCGCCCGCGACTATCGCGGAGGCGGTTGCCACGAGCGCGGTATCGAATATGACGAATGGGACGAGAGCGCCGGAAAGTGCCGCCGCCGCGGCGCTCACCGCGCCCCCGATTACGCACCATCGCAGGACCCGTCCCCGTCCCAGCGAATCGAACATACGCCCGAGCATGAAGGCGCCCGCGGCGGAGAGCGAGACGAGAGCGAACATCCGTGCGAGACCGGCCGGACGAAGCCCGAAACTCTGCATCATCCAGGGCGCCGCGATTCCGTTGATCGTCACCGCGAAACCCTGCGGTACGAGCAACGCCAGGATGGCGGCGAGCCGCATGTTTCGCAGCAGCCGCAGGCCGAGCCATCGCATCATCCGCAGCAGTATGCGTGAACCCCCATCCGGACGGCAAACCCTCAAGCGGACTTGCCGCTCGGCCCTTCTCCCGCCTACGGTAAGGGGCGATGGAAGGTGGCGGGCCGCGACTCAGCGTGGTGATCCCCGCGCGAAATGCGTCGTCGACCCTCGCCGCCTGTCTCGATGCGGCCTGCGCGCAGGCCGATGATGACACCGAGATAATCGTCGTTGATGACGGGTCGTCGGATTCGACCCCGGCGATCGCTTCCCGCTACGCGGTAAAACTGATTCGGTTCTCGTCCCATCGCGGCGTGGCGGCCGCCCGCAACGCCGGCGCGCGCGAGGCTCGTGCCCCCGTGCTCCTGTTCATCGATGCGGACGTGGCCGCGCGGCCCGGGCTTTTCGAGGACGGGCTTCGCGCGATGGCGGAGGGCGGCGCCGATGCCGTGATCGGCTCGTATGACGATCGCCCCGCCTCGCAATCAATCGTAAGCCAGTTCAAAAACCTCGCCCATCACCATTTTCATCAATCGTCTGCGGGCGCCACGACCACCTTCTGGGGAGCGTGCGGTTTCGTCAAACGCGATCGATTCGTGGAAGCCGGCGGATTCGACGAGGAGCGATTCACGCTTCCTTCAATCGAAGACGTTGAATTCGGGATGCGAATGGCGCATCGGGGAGGCTCGATTCGCATCGAACCTTCCCTTCAGGTGACGCACCTCAAGCGGTGGACCCTGGCGGGTCTTATCCGAACCGACATCGCCCGCCGCGCAATTCCGTGGACGGTGCTTGGATTTGAGACCGGTTCCCTGCCCGCCAATCTGAATTTTTCGTGGACGCAGCGAATCGCCGCCGCCTTTGCGCTTGCCGAACTATGCGCGCTGGCAGCGTTCGTCGCGGGATTCAAAGAGGGGCTGCTTGCCGCTCTGGTGTTCGCGATCGTCGCCGTCGGCCTCAACCTGAGCCTGTTCGCACTGTTCCTCGAGAAGGGAGGCGTGCGGCTTGCGATCGGCGGGTTCTTCCTTCAGCAGCTTTACTACCTGTACTCAATTGTTGGTTTCGGAGCGGGGGCGATGGTCTTTTGGATCGGACGAATCCGCTCGCGGAACCGCGTCGGCGCAATACCCGCGCCCGTGTACGTCGCCGGTTTTGCAGCAGTGATCGCCATCCAACTCGCCGTCATCTACCAGCGAAGGCAACTCCACCCGGGAGACTTCGATGTCGCACGGGAATTCGGCCGGCGCTTCCTCGCCGGTGAAGACATTTACCGCGGGGGCCTCGAATATCCCTACATGCCGGTCGCGGCGATGTTCTTCGCGCCGATGGCGATGCTGCCCGCGGGTGTCGGGTTCCTCCTGCGCTATGCCATCGCAGTGGCCTGCGTCATCGGCACGTTGGCGTTGCTGTTCCGGATGGCGGCAGAGGATGCGCCTCGACTGGCCCGCAGCGGACTCCAGACAGGTGCGATTACCGCAATCCTCGCCTCTCACTACATCATTCGAGACCTCGATGATGCCGGGCTGCATCTGGTGCTGCTCGCGATGATCGTGTTTGGGGTGGCGATGGCGCGAAAGGGGCGCGACCTGGTCGCGGCCCTGTCCCTGAGCGTACCCATCGCGATCAAAATCACACCTGCGCTGCTTGTTGCGTTGATGGTGTGGAAGCGGCGATGGAAGCTCGCAATGCTTTCGAGCGCGGCCGCGATTCTGTGGGTAATGGCTCCCGCGATTCCCCTTGGCGCCTCGCGATGGGCCCGCTTTCAGGAGCAATGGGCCCGGACCGCGCTCGCGCAGGCCCTGGGAGGCCCGGCGGCCGAAGCGGCGGGGACCGAACACGCGCCGCAAAATCAATCGCTTCGGGCCGCGATCGTGGAATGGGCCGCTTCCCCGCGAACGCATGAGCAGTTGCCGGCCTCCCGGGCGATCGGAGAGCATATGGCTACCGCCGCTGCGATTGGGCTTCTGATGCTCATAGGATGGTGGTCGCGCAGGCCGTACCGGAACGATCGCGATCCCGCGTGGATGCTCGAGTCTTTTACGGTGCTGGTCGTGATACTACTGCTGTCGCCGGTGACATGGACGCAGCATATGGTCTTCCTGATTCCCGGGATCTACCTGATCGTTGCCGATCGATACCGGTTCGAGCGCGCCGCTTGGATGGTGACGGCGGCGATGGCCGTTTATGCGGTCCTGTCGCTGGTTCTGACCCGCGAGGTTGTTGGACGCGCACGATATCTCGTGCTGCTCGGATGGCATACGCAGACGATATGTATGCTGATCGTGCTCGCCGTGCTCATGCTGTGTCGGCCGATGGATCGGAGGGCGGTGCCGGATGAGGCGGCGCATTGATCCGAAAGATCAGGATCGGAATCTCCATCACTTTTTCGTGATAGAAACCGTGGCCGTAAAGCCCGTTCTCTCCGAAGCACTCTCCGTGATCGGCGCAAACGACGACGGTCGTGGGGCGGCCCCTGCGTTCAAAAAAGTCGAGCAGTTCTCCCGTCCGCGCATCAAGAAACTCGGCGCAGGTGACCTGGCTTGCAAACGCCTCCTGGTCGAACGTCCACGCTTCCTGCCATACGCCCCGCTGATTGAATATCCGCCGCGGACTGTAGCGCGCCTCGAGAGACGGATTCGGATCCTTCATCCCCCGGTGACGATAGGGGCTGTGCGTCTCGCCGTAGTTGACGAAGGCGAAGCATGAACGCCCCGGACTGGCCTCCAAAGCCCGCGCCAGCATCCGATTCTGCGCTTGCGCGTCGATACCGGTGACGCGGAAGTATTCAAAACCGTCGCGAAGCGCGGCGGTGTCGCGAAACCAGTCCATCGCCGCTATTCCCGCCGTGAAGTATCCCCGCCTGCGAAAGCCTTCGACGATTCCCGCACCCGGAGGAAAGCTCACCAGCGGCGGGTTCCGGAGATCGCGATGGCTGATGCGCCAGAGCTGCTGCACATGGCGGTTGTAAAAGGGCGCCGGTTCGAACACGTGCGGCAGAAATCCGTGGAACATCGCCACGTGCGCCGGCAACGTGTAGGTGCCCATGGCCCAGCCCCTGCGCGGCCGGCAGTGCGCGTCAAGCCGGGGAGTTCGAGCGGTTAGATACGTGTCGTACCGGCAGGAGTCCCACGTTATCAGCAGGAAATCCTCGTCATCGCAGGGTTGCCGCCTTCGGCCGAGTCTGCGCAGAAAGGGAAGCTTCATTCGCGGTCCTGAACCATTGTCATGTGCCTGCCCCCTCGAATTCATACCGCTCGATCGACGGATAGTCGCGGCGAGTGCGCAGGTCGATGAATTGGATCCACTCTCCCGCGTCCGCATTCTCGCCTTCGACGGGATCATCGAGCCTGCGTCGTTCGATTGCCATCACCACGTCGCCTTTGAGCCACACTCTGCCCGCCCCGCCCGGAAGACGTCCGCCGTGAAGCGCGCGGTCCTCTTCGGTGCGATACACCTCGTGCCCCGCAAGCCATCTGTCGGCCTTGAGCTTCGCGCGCAGGGCGGCATCGGCGGCATCGAGCTCCGCTCGGGTCATCTTCGCCTGCGAAGTTCCCACGTTGATTCCCCGGATTCGCGACGGATCTGAGGTGTAGGTGTCGATGAAATAATAGCGGCATCGCGGCAGTTCGATTCCCGTTCCCGCGATGCGGAAATTGAAGATCGCGCCGCCCGCGTAAACCGGTTTCCCCGGAACGTCGGGATTGATTTTGAGGCTCGATTCATCGAGCATCCGCGCGACCGTGATGCCGGGCGCGGCGACGAGCGTCCCGTCAATCGGCATTCGCGCGATCTGTTCGGCGAGTTCGCGATCGCGCGAATTCGGCCGCGATGCGCCGGAGAAGAAACCCGCGCGCATCATCGCCGGCAACGCCACCCACAACCCCGCGACCCAAACGATCCAGAACGCCCATGTGACGCCGGCCTGATGGCGGCCGACGAATCCGACCAATGGCTTGTCAGCGTTGCCGATCGCCGATTGCCCCGCGACGAAAAGCTTCACCATCGTCGGCACCATCGAAAACGCGAACAAAACGAAGAGCGCGAAGAAGAGGATCTTCATCGGCGTCTCCATCCGCGCCGGATCCTTCGGAATTCCCGACGATTGCAGCGCGCTCGCGCCCCACCCAAGCAGCAGCATCACCGCAAGAATCCCTCCGGAAATGATCGCGTGTGCGCGAAGGCTCAGCATCGTGCGGGGCCGTCCCGGGCCGCCCGGATCGCAGTTGATAGTAGGGTCGCGGCGCCGATGTCGCCACTGTCCCGAGGGGCAGTGGCGGCTTCCGGCGCCGAAGCGCCTGGGGCTGGATCCGCCGGCGCCGCTCTCATCTGCGCAGCGCGAAAATCTGGTGATAGGGGTTCTCGACGGGCAGGCGCGTAAAGCCGCTGAAACCCGCCTCCAGCGCCATCTCGCGCGCCCGCCGCTCTCCGACCACCACCCCGAGCCCCTCTCCGCCGCCGGCGAGCGACACCGTCATGCAATGCATCGTGCTCGCCGCATACATCGATCGGCCCGTCGGATTGAGGTTGTCAGCCAGGCGGTCGGATGCGTCCGCTTCCGACCATAGCATCACGCCCCCCGGCCTAAGCGCCCTGCACACCGCCGCCAGGACGCGGCGCGGAAACGCCATGTCGTGGATGCAGTTGAATGCCATGACGAGATCGAAGCGATCGCGATATGGGAGTTGCTCGGCCGCAATCCGCTCGAATGCCACTCGATCGGAGAGTCCCGCTTCCGTTGCCTTTTCCCTCGCGCGCCCGATCGAGGTCGCATCCACGTCAAATCCAAAGAACCGCGATTTGGGGAATGCGCGCGCCACGGGTATGAGGCATTGGCCCGCGCCGCATCCGACTTCGGCCGCCTCGCCGCCCGCCTGCATTTTTTCGTGGATATCCGGGACTGCCGGGATCCATTGCGAGGCCACCCACGCCTCGTATCCCGCCTGAAACATCCGCTCGATCGCGCGGACGATATCCTCGCCGTAGGCCGAGAACGGAACGCCGCCGCCGTTTTTGAAGGCGTCGGTCAGGGGAGGAATCTGCCTGTAGCATGCAACCGCGTATTGAAACGCGCCGGCCCCGAAGAACGTGCTCCGTTCATCTGCGAGCACGATCGCCTGCTCGGGCGAGAGACGGAATTTCCCGCGTTCGGCGTCGTATTCGACGTAGCCCGCCGCCGCCATCGTGGAGAGCCACTCGCGCAGGTAGCGCTCGTTAAGCCCCGTATGGGCGGCAAGCTCGGCGCTGTCCCGCGACGTTCCATCCGCCATCGCCCGGAATATCCCGAGCCGGTCGCCGATGAAACCGAGCGCCACCGTCAGCGCGGCGCCAAAGTCCGAGCCGACCTGTCGGGCAAGCGCGGCAAGTCTGCTTCGATCCGCCGTCCGTTCCCTTTCGTCTTTCGGCATGACTTCTCCGGGACGCTCTCGCCCCGCCTCCAGGGGTGGCTGTGCAAAGCTCGACTGTCGTACATTCGATGTGTAACAAAACCGCTGTCCGCCGCACCATCGCAGCTCCGGAGGTAAGGCAATGCGCACGCTCAAGGACGAAGCAGCCATCGTCGGAGTCGGACATACCGAATATTCGCGCGACTCCGGGCGAAGCGAGATGAGCCTTGCCGTCGAGGCGATCCGCAATGCCGTCGAGGATGCGGGTCTCAGGCCCAACGACATCGACGGTATCGCGCGGTTTTCGATGGATAACAACGACCACGTCTTCCTTGCCGCCAATCTGGGGATCAAGTCCTTGAGATTTTTCGCCGATGCGCCGTGGGGCGGTGGCGGAGGTCCGGTCGGGTCGGTGCTGCTTGCCGCGATGGCGGTTGCGACCGGGATAGCGAATTGCGTGGTCGCGTTTCGCGCGATGAACGAACGGTCGGGGCGCGGAACCGGCCGCTTCGGCCAGGCCGTGGTCCGTGAAGGCGCCCCCGGCGCACGGGGATATGCCGAGCCGTTCGGGTTGTTCAGCCCGGCGCAGGCGGTCGCCCTGAGCGCCCGCCGCCACATGCATCTCTACGGCACCAAAAGCGAGCATTTCGGGGCGATCGCCGTCGCATGCCGGGCCCATGCGCAAACCAACCCAAACGCGGTCATGCGCGGGCGCCCGCTTACCATCGAGGAGCATCAGGCTTCGCGGATGATTGCCGACCCGCTGCGGCTTCATGATTGCTGCCTCGAGACCGATGGCGGCGCCGCCGTCATCATCACCAGTGCCGAACGTGCCCGCGACCTCAGGCAAAAGCCCGCCTACATCATGGGCGGGGCGTTCGGCGCCACCGATCGAAACACGCAATCGGTGGTCAAGTTCCTCGACTATCCTCCATCGGAGTCCACCGTTGTCGCCGACGAGTTGTTCAAGCGCGCAGGAGTCACCCACGGCGACATCGATGTCTGCTTCATCTATGACCACTTCACGCCGCTGGTTTTGATGGCGTTCGAGGAGCTCGGATTCTGCAAACGCGGCGAGGGCGGACCGTTCGTATCCGACGGCAAGCTGATGTGGCCCAACGGCTCGCTTCCCCTCAATACCAGCGGCGGCAACCTGTCCGAAGGCTACATTCACGGGATGCAGAACACGATCGAGGCGGTGCGCCAGCTCCGCGGACAGGCAATCAATCAGGTCGCGGATGCGGAGATCGCGCTGGTGGCTTCGGGAAATGCGGTCCCGAC
>Ga0070741_10006342_pt1 | contig 25495 bp, 16 predicted proteins | sample Coa_R1_4_FD_66440 | JGI IMG/M metagenome (GOLD analysis project Ga0070741, IMG submission 66440) | Surface soil microbial communities from Centralia Pennsylvania, which are recovering from an underground coalmine fire - Coalmine... | ecosystem: Environmental > Terrestrial > Soil > Unclassified ... | reverse complement strand
GTTCCCAGAGTGGAGGGTCTGTTCCACCAGTGCTTGCAGAATGGCCTCTTTGCTGTCAAAGTAGCGATAGGTCAGCCCATAACTGACCTGGGCGGCAAGAGCGACATCCGCCATCGTCATTGCCCGGCCTTTTTGCGCAAAGACCTTCCAAGCGGCTTCCAGGATGTTGGCGCGCTGCGCATCACGAATCTGCTGATTGGCTTCTTCCGTGCGTGGCATATCCATTCCTTTCTTTATGATTGATGAAATCGGTCATTGCTAAGAATAGTATAGTTGTGCGAGGACAGCCGTGTCAAGGATGTGGATAGAGCAAGCCGAGCGAGCACACACTCCGCTGAGAAGAGGAGCAGAAAACCCACAGCAAGAGCAAAGCACACGGGAAGGCTCTTGCTGGATCGCATCGGCCTTCTTCGGGGAAGCGATTGGCGAGGACGAGGGGGATGCCTGACTTTGCAGACACGGTGGTGTCAGCTTTCATCATCGCTCTTATTGCTCAGTGAGAAAGCCTCGTTGCGCATCCCGTGGGCAAGGCCGCCAATCGCTTTCCTGGCTTGCCATTATCAAGGAAAATGTAGGCAACCGCCTGACTGGCTTGACGAAGATCATCAGTGCCAGTGACAATCCTTACAACTAACTGCTGGATAAGCGTTCCGTAGACTGGTTGTTGCCAGAGTTCATTGGCAAAGGTTGCCTGGCTTGCACCAAAGCCAAGCGCGCCAGCAGCAACTATCGCTGCCAGGCCTTTGATCATCTGGCGACGGGACGTTGGACGGCTCACATGTTCAAACAGCGATGACGTCATAGATGGTTCCTCCTCTAGAGTTAACAGAGCAATGTGTCTTCTTGGAGCATAAGCTGGCCATGTGGTTTTTTCTAGACACAGCAGTGTGTAGCGATGGGTATGAACAGAGGCACCGGATGCCGACTCGGTAAACGGGAGGGATAGCTGTATGGAAGGTCTCTCTCATCAGAGAGATGACCGGTATTGGGTAGATGAAGGCCAGGCGTTCAAGCTACCAGCCAATCACCTGGAATCCTGCCCAATAATAGGGATCGGCATAGGGGCAAGCAGTGGGTTCATGATACTCAGCAGCCCAGCGCACGAGGCGTTGCGCATCTTTCTCGGCAATGCGCGCCTGCCGGCCGCGCACTGCGACTCGCCGCCATCGCCTGGTTGTGGAAAGCTTTGCGTGCTGCCCAGGTTGCCAGGGGGCGAGAAGGTTTCTGAGCTGTTTGGAGCTGGATGGCATCGGGAGTGTACTCTGCCAGCGTATCAGCTCCGCATTGGTAACTGTGCGCAGCCAGGTTTGTGCTTGTGCCAGGGCTGACGCTGGCGGCTCCTGATCAAGGTGTGGCAACCACTCCTGGACGAAACGGACCATCAACAGATACGTCGCTTGATCATCAACAGGCCACTGAGAGGCGAGCACTGCCCGGGCTCCGGCTTGTAGCATGGCCGCAGCCAGGCTATGGACCTCATCGCGAGCGCCTTGCAGATCAAGCAGCGCCGTCTGGCAAGCTGAGAGGAGCAGGAGACGGAGCCCGCGCATATCAGCCTGGTGACTGAGTACTTCAGCCATCGAGAGGCGTTCCCCTTGCGCCAGGTGCAACGCTGAACGCAAAAAATCTTTCTGGTCAAAGGTCCCATGACAGCAGGCATCAACCATCCAGCACGTCCCCAAAGCCGTGAGCAGCCGCTCACGGGTAGCCTGTCGCTTGACATGCGCTTTGCCTGGCAGGGCGGCTCGTTGCGCTAGCATTGAGATAGTGAGAGCTTCCGCCTCACTCCAGGGTAAATTGTGATGCGGGTCACCCAATGTATACACACCCGCCTGGGGGCTACGGGGGCTGACGTCCTGCAAGAGCGAACGGGCGCTGGGAGCAATGCTTGTTGGGAGGATCTCACCAACCGAGCGTCCATCAGCAAGCACGATGGCGGCCAGAGGGAAGGCCGCCAGATGACCACAGGGGATGAGGGTCAGACTACGCACTCCCTGCTCACATAACCAGGTAAGCAGTGGCTGCATCACCATGGTACTCAACTGCTTCAAGCAGCGGTCAAGCTCGCGCCGAAGAAATTTCTGATCGAGCGTGGTGGCGAGTCGGTCTCGTTCCTCGGCAGTGAGGGTGGCAAGAGGTCGCTTGGCCAGGCGGGCGAATGGCTCACAACGCATGGCCTCCTCTAGCGCCTTTTCAATGGTGCTTTCCTGCTGCGCTTGCAGACACGACATGCGCAAGGCCTTGCCATGTGCCTGCAAGGTATCACCCTGCCATTGTGCGCACACCTGCGCAAAGCCTTGACCCATCTGCGCAAGCGCAAACCCGCCGATGAGCCGCTCAGACCCATCGTGCAAACGCGTTTCGACGAGCGCGCTCACCCAGGCGTCGGTGAGATCGGGCAAATCCAGGGCGGCAAAATGAGCAGGAGAAGAATCATCTGAACATGCACTCAGTGCAGCTACCGCCACGCCACCCCAGGGGGTCGCCGCTACGTACACCAGAGCATGTCCTGGACCAATACATTCTGCCGCATGCAAGATGGTAGTCGCATCAAGGGAGGCGTGCAAGAAATCGGGAGGATCACCTGCCGCTCGAATCTCGGAGACGCAGGTATCAAAGGCGGCTTTAGCTTGCCGATAGGCTGTGGTATATGCTAAGTCGAGGCTGCGACGCGTAGCTTCATCGAGCTCTTGCGAGGAGAGCGCATGCAGATCAGCTTGTATCCTGATCAATTGCTCTCGTGCATGCAGGTAATGGGAGCGACGTTGTTCATCCATGATCAGCATTAGGTCGGCGGCGTCAAGCGCCATTGCTTCGGCAAGTCCACGAGCGCGTCCCCGCTCCATTGCCACAACTGCCTCGCTCACTTGTCCCAGGCGATGACGTGCATAGCCCAGACGAATGGCAGCATCACGTCCCTCTTTGAGAACGGCATCGCGCCCAAGCGTGCCTGCCCCCAGAATGACCAGGAGGTCTTCAGCTTCGAGGGCCGCGATATACGCATCCTCTACAGCGTCCCAATTGCCATACTGGGCTTGGGCCTCAGCCAAACTCAAATGCTCCTTCCGGTTTTCATGAGGAAAAGCATCTAGCGTGTATATGTGTAAGGCTTCTTGATAACAGGTAATAGCTCGTTCTAAATTCTCTCTTTTTTCCCCAACTATCCGCTGGGTGTAGATGTTACCTAAATTGCTCTGCACTATTGCATAGTAGACAGGGAAATCTTCTAGAGTCCATATTCGCAAAGCTTCGTATTGACAGAGAATAGCGCGCTCTAGGTTCTCACGAGGCTCTCCAGTTATACGCTGTTGATATACATTGCCTTGATTATTTTGTGCCATGGCATAATAGAACGGGAAAGCTTCTAGAGTCCACACACGTAAGGCTTCGTGAAAACAAGTAATAGCATGCTCCAGATTCTCGCGTCGCTCCCCAACAATGTGCTGCACATATGTAAAACCCAAGTTGTTTTGCGTTCTTGCATACTCGAATGGGAAGGTCTCAAGTGTATATGCATATAAGGCTTCGTGAAAACAAGCAATAGCGCGCTCCAGATTCTCCCGTTGTTCTCCTACTATGCGTCCTTGATATGCATTGCCCAGGTTGTTTTGCAACATAGCGTACTCGAACGAGAAAGTGTCAGGGGTCAACATCTGTAAGGCTTCCTGGTAACAAGCAATAGCGCGCTCCAGATTCTCTCGCTGCTCCCCGCTTATACGATTTTGATATGCAAGGCCTAAATTATTCTGTACCTTCGCGTAGTTGAAGGGGAAGACGTCCGGCGTGAGCACGCGCAAAGCTTCGTGAAAACAAGCAATAGCGCGCTCCAGATTCTCTCGCTGCTCTCCGCCTATACGATTTTGGTATATAGAGCCCAAAATACTCTGTGTAATTGCATACTGATAAGGATAGTGGGTCAGAACGTAGCAGCGCAAGACCTCTTTACAACTGTCAATAGCTGTTTCGAGCGCCAGAGCATGGTTGATACCTGGATGTCTAAACCAAGCGTGAGCAAGTTCAAAGTGCAGAGTTGCCAGGAGTTCAGGAGCAGAAATACCGGTCTTCCTGGTTCGCTCTAGTGTATCCTGCAATAAGTCCATACGTGCCTCGGCTGTCTCCTCAGGGCTTTTCTGGTTGAGCAGTTTGATCAACTGCTGCTCGACCTCTTCCAACCAAGGTGGAATATCAAGGACAAAGCCTCCATAAAGGTTGATGTAGGCTTCCCGAATAGCTTCCATCGTTCCTCCACGTCTGCGAGCATCTTGCAGCAGCATAATCGCTTCATGTATGTGTTGTTTCTGTTGTGGGTTTTCCATTGGTTGCGTAAGCCGATCAGGCAGAAGAGTCTCAATGCGCTCATCGAGCAAGCCGAGATGCTTTTCGAGATAGCGACGTTGCTCTCGCGGCGTTGGCTGTGCCATCCACTCCTCAAGCTGAAAGATGAGATCATCGTCCCCTTCGCCAGAACAAGGGGGCGGTTCTGACAGTTGAGATGGAGGAAGAGCTCCGCTACTCTGGGCTGGAGGAGTTTGCTCATGCTCTTGTGACATAGGAGGGCTCCCTGATCTTCGTCTCTAAGACGATGCGTTCTTAATTGCACTACTACATTCATATATCTCTCACGCGGTAGTATCTTGAAATGAATAATAATTCTATATTATAAATAAATTACACATGGTGCATGTATCGAACGTAGTATAAAAGAAAAAGAGCCTCTTGTCTAGAGAGGATGTGCATGACGCTTCTCTGCCAACAAATGGTTCTCACAGTGGTGTGGATAGACATAGCAGTCATCTCAAGCTATTGTTGTAATTGCACAGGAGTGAAAGATAAGCTGCAAGGAGGTCAACAATGGAAATGATCATTATTCTCATGTTGCTGGCGTTCATCCTCGGACTGATCGTTGGCATTATCCTTAGCCGACCGCAGGTGATCCGCTAAATCTTGTTTTTTAGAGGCAAGAGTGCCATGAAGAGGCACTCTGCCTTCTCTCCTGAAGTGTCGTGCTCTATCTGGAAAACCAGCGGAGCTTTCTTAACGAGTAGAAAGGGGGTATCTCATGACGATGGTACCTGCTGGGAAGGGGTGGAACCTGTTTGCTCGTGAACTGGAAGCGATTTTGCGGGCGCATGGCTCCCCCCTTGGTCATCTCACCACGAGACTGGGGATTCATACGGAGAAAGTGCGCCGCCTCAAACAATCACTGACCAGCCGCACGTTTCTCTTTCACCTGCTCAACCCTCAGGAGCTTGAGGAGATCATCCTCGCCTTCCAGCTCACTGGCGAAGAGCAGTTGCGGCTGCAGGCGGCGTTACTGGCGACTGCGATTGAAGAACTGCTGATGAACCGCATAGATCCAGAGAGCGCACTTCAGGCGGCAGAAGAAGTCTTTCCGTTGCTCTTGCTTTGGTTGCGCCAGCGGGTGGAGCAGCAACAAGGACTAGCAACCATCAGGGGGAGAACCGACATGCAAGAGCGCACCCTTGACGAGATGTTTGAGCCCATCTTGGAGCAGCTCAATCATGGGCTGCTTGCCTTATACCTGGGAGAACAGGGCAGCCCGGCTGAGCGATTAGAGCACAATCGCAACGCGCTCAAAAGCTTTCTGGCTGTCCAGGAATCGTTAGAGATGCTCAGCAAGCAGGAGCCTGATCTGAAAGCCGATGCTATCTGGCAACTGTGGTATAGCGAAGCGCAGCAGAATCTTTCCCAGGCACAACAGTCTGTGGAGCAATTGGAACTGTGAACGGAGATCCCGTCCGAAGGAGTTATAGCTAGCTCGTCGGCCTGCACTCTGATGATCTTCTGAGTGTCTATCAACCTGATGCTATTGCTGAGCATCATCCTGACGCATCAGCACTATCGGCTCCCGAACGAGCAGTTCTCCTGATCTGGGCGCGACCAGAGCGTCCCCGCACTGTTCGGTCAGTACTCTCGCGAGAGCGAATTGTCCAGGTTGCTTTGGAACTGGCAGACACAGAGGGCATTGATGCGATTTCCATGCGGCGCATTGCCGCGAAGCAGAGCTCGGTCGGCTTTCCACCTGCGACCCGTGGATCAAACAGGTATCGCTTTCTCATTCAGGAAGCCACTGCCACACGAATACAAGCGGGTTAATGGCCATGGCCAAACCAACCGTGAAGCGTGATACTCCTGACAAAAGGTCGTGAGGCAAGCAGAAAGAGGTCTGTCGCATGCGATCTTTGGTTGCTTAGCTAGCAGGAGAAACACATGGGAAACGGATTGCAGGCACAAGCCTGATGAGTTTTGCTCCAGCAGATTGCACCAACGTATCATCGCACACCAGTGTCCCAGAAGCAGCAGATCCTGGAAGCGTTTGTGACCGCCACTTGCTCATTGCTCACGATTTTTCTTTGAAAATGTTGCTTTTAGAGCGTCTTCTGGCATAGAATGAAAAAGTGTAGACAGCAAGAGGAAGCGTGTACCATTTGATTTTCCTCATGAGGGGTCTTATCCTGAGATACTCCGTGGAGGAAGATTGGATTCATGCCGTTTTTACTGTACCGGGTGGTAAGTGATCTCTCTCATTATGATTTATTGAAGTGGGAGTGTTTGTCACCAGCAAATATGGAAATGATGTACCTGAAAAGGGAACTGGAAGGAGAAGTAGGAGATGGTTGCTCTTTTTGTTGCTCATGCCTCTGAAGAAGCTGCGTATGCCGAACACCTGCGGCAAGGGTTAGAAGCGTGTGGATATACCACCTGGCGCGAGCCTGTTTCGCTGGAACTGACGATGCTCCTCTCTCCTCAAACATTTGAACGGCCCCTTCTGCGGAGCGCGTGCGTCCTCGTCGTTTGGAGCCGTAACGCGGCTGCCTCCCAGCAGGTGGCTCAGCACCTTACGCTGGCACAACGACTGAAAAAAAGTCAGGTCGTGATATTGCTCGATGCCACGCCGCTCCCAGCCTCTCTTGCTCATGCCCCTTCTTTTGCCAGTCAGGTTTCGCATGATGAGGACGTATCGCGCCTCTTGTCTCTGCTTCCCCCACCTCAAGGGAATGATGTCCTCATCTTCCTCTGGGAACAAGCCGCCCATGATCTTGTTCGTGAACGCAAAGCCGCCATTGACACTGCTGCGCAGATGTTGAGTCGTGGAGAGCACCGAGAAGAGGTCCTCGCTTTATTGGACTATCTCGCGCAGACTGATCTCATGACGGGTGTCCGGGACAAAGCCCAGGAGGTCCTGGCAAGCGCCTCCTCACATCATCCCTTACCAGCGGCACCGGCGTCATCTCCTGATCTGCTGGAGATGACATGCAAGCATTGTGGTCACGTCACAACGTTCAACAAGCGGCACGTCTGTACTGAACAGGGAGCCATCTATCGTCGGCACGGCAAACTTCGTACCGGATCATCAAAAGACCTGCTTGAACTGCCCTGCGCCACCTGTGGTTTGACCACCATCACGCTGGTTGACTGTGAGGGACTGCGATGAGTGAGCAAGATCAGCTTCGGGCAGCAGAGGAGACGCTAAGCGTGATAGAGCGGGAGGCCGAAGCCAAACGGGTGAAGGAGATCTTTGACGCGATTGAAAGCAAGCAATTAGATTTTTTTGATGAGGCGGGCAAAAGTGTGATTGAGCGTGTGGCAACGTTCCTCACGATCCTCTTTGCGGTGATCGCGCTGGGAAGTGGTTTCCCTCCGGCCTATCTGAAAGGCGATAGTCACAGCTTTAATCGTTTCTGTGTGATTGCAATCCTCTTGTGTTATCTGACGGCACTAGCGCTGGCAATGCTGGCGATCCGGCCACGCCGCTACCGTCTGTACCGCTACAATCTCACGCAGATGAGCAATGAGTTAGAGCGTATCCTCACGTATAAAAGGCGGATGGTGCAATGGGCAGGTATGCTCTTCGCGCTTGGGACTGTTGCGCTCACCGTCCTGATCATCTCCCTCATCTGGTTTCCCTAGAGGACGCTCTGGAAGAGACCAGGACTGCATTGTTGACCATTCTCATAGAAAGTTGTGTACGGGTATTGAAAAGAAGAAGGTGGGAAGTGCTATGGAACTGACCCTGGCGCACCAAACAGAAACGCAGATTGCCGTTGTTTGTGATGGCACACCCTCTCATACGTTCGATCTGCAGCCGCTGTTGACGTACAAGAGTCGCGATCAGCTTGACCCCTTTCAGCCGCTTGCTGAGCCAGTCGCTTATGGCAAACTGGTGTATCAAGCATTGTTCCCTCCTCAAACTGCGGCCTGGAATGCCTTGCAACGCAAACCACCACGTCTGCTGCTGGTGATGGTCGATGAGGACCTTGACGCCATTCCCTGGGAATACGCATATGGCGCAGAAGGCTTCCTCGTCCTGGAACATCATGTTGTACGGGGCATTCCCGAAGGGCAGCGCGTGCAGTTCTCAGAAGCCGACGCTGCCGGGCTCCACATTATTGCCGTCCCATCCCACCCGCTCGACGCTGCGCTTGCTCCTCTTAATATTGAAGGGGAATGGACGCGCCTGAAAGAAGTGATCGAAAATGTTCCGTTTGCGGTGACGTTGGAGCGCGCCTCCCCTCCCACCATTGAACAGGTCCATGCACTCCTCGTCAACCAGCGCCACGGTATCCTGCACTTCATGGGCCATGGCGGCCAGCATGAGAGCGGAGCGGTCCTCTTTTTCGAAAAAGACAACGGGACGCTTGATCCTGTCCCGGCAAGATATATGGTGGCACGCATCCATGGGAGCGTCGTTTTGATCACCCTCAATGCTTGCGTGAGCGCGACCCCTGGCCCAACGGCCTTTAGCAATCTTGCTGCCGCGCTTGTTCGTCAGCAGATTCCCTATGTCCTGGGGATGCGCTTCAGTATCCCTGATACCGATGCCCGTGCCTTCTCTCGAACCTTTTACCAGGATCTGGCGCGCGGAGCCTCAATTGAAGAGGCGACGCTCCAGGCGCGTTTGACGCTTAGTCGAAGCGTCCATACCGGGGCGGTAGGCATTCCCGTTCTGTATACCTCTCTTGCGCAAGAAGTAACGGTGGTACGCGTTCAGAGCGGTTCTCCTGTGATTAAAGAACATCTCCCGGTACGCCAGATGGAGGTGCTGGTGCGTCCCGAAGGAACCTTTCAGGGACGTATCAACGAATTGACGTTTCTCGGGACTCAGTTGACTGGAGACGAGCGCCCGTTCCTGATCACGATCCAGGGCGAAGGGGGGCAGGGGAAAACAGCCCTCGCTCGCGAAGCGGTTGAGCGTTTCGCCTATGCCTGGTCAGGCGGAGTGCTAGCCATATCGCTCGAACATGTGCCGAGCCGCGAGCATGTCATAGAGCTCCTTGCGGATTTCTTAGGCATACCCCTGGGGCAGGAGGGGGACCCTGAGCGGCTTGAACGTAATGTCCTCACGCTGCTGAGCAGGAAGCGCACGCTGCTGGTCCTGGATAATGCAGAAACGTATATTGAAGCGGTCGAAGCGAAAAACGATGCGGCCCTTCATCTGACCCAGTTCCTTCGTGAAGCATTACCACGCCCAGCGGTCAGTCTTCTGGTCACGTCTCGCCTCTTTCTGGGATGGGCAGGAGAAGTTCGCTATCAATTAGGCGGCCTGGCGCCAGATGAGGGGGTCAACGTCTTCCTGCAATATGTGGCGCAGCGAATTCAGGAGATCGACCTTGCGCTGGTAGAGCAACTGAGTAGGAACGTGGACGGGCATCCCCTGAGCCTGCGCCTGCTGGGAAGCGCATTCAGCTCCAGTACGCTTGATCTGGCCTCTTTTGTGCATCTGTATGAGGAGCAACTGGTTCAGGCTGAGGATACATACAAAGACGTTGACCATCGCCAGCGCACACTGTATGCCAGTATCAAGACGAGCATCGAACTGCTCCCCGATGCTCTGCGCCAGTTCCTGAGCAACCTGCGTATCTTCCAGGCGGCCTTTCTCCTGCAGACGGCGCTTGCCATCTTTGGTCAACCGGCGGGTGATGCCACCCAGAGAGAGACGATTACTCACCACCTGCAGGAACTGTGGTGGCGAGGACTGCTCCATCGAACCACGATACCAACGCCAGAGGGGGATGGGCTCTTCTATCGCCTCCCCCCGGTAATTCGCCTCTACATTGAACGCAACCTGCCGAGCCCCGCCGAGTTTGATCAGGTGCGAGAGCGGTTTGGCCTCGAATATGGCCGCCTGATTCTTTCTATGTACGATCATCAAACCAGTAGTGTGCAAGCCTCGATCCTGGCCCGTCAGGCGTATGAAGATATTGAACACTGTATTCAGATCGTGCCAGAGGAGATGCGTGGCTATTGCCAGCTCTATTGGGGGGAAATCCTGCAGAATCTAGGTGAGGCGAACCATGGATTAGCACTGGCGCAGCAGGCATTTGAGATAGCGCAAGCGATACAGAACCAGGATATGGAAACGAAAGCCCTGCAGGGTATCGCCAGAGCCTATCAGCGCCGTGGGCAGTTCCAACGCACTTTACAGCCCTATGCTCAGGCACTAACACATGCGCGAGCACATCATCAGCAGGAGCGTGAAGCGGAGATCCTGGCAGATGTGGCACGCGTGTACCGGGTGCTGGGTCAGCCAGCGCAGGCCCTTCGCTGTTACGAACAGGCACTGACCATTTTCCGACAAATCGGCAGAAAAACAGAGGAAGGGACTCTCCTGCACAATATGGGCATCGTTCACCTCTTCACCGGACAATTGCAACAGGCCCTCGCTCTGGAAAAACAGGCCCTCTCCGCCGTGCGCGAAAGTGGTGATCGGGGCAAAGAGGCACTCATTCTTACCACGATGGGAGAAATGTATTACCAGCTTGGGCAAGTAGACCAGACCCTTGCTCTCAACGAAGAGGCGCTTCCCCTGTTGCGAGCTCTGGGAAATAAAGCAGGAGAAGCTGTGGCCCTCAATAATATTGCGGGGGTCTATCGAGATCAGGGCCAGCCACAGCGCGCGCTTGATCTCTACGAACAGGCGCTGGTCATTCTGCGGCAGATCGATGACAAAGCATCAGCGGCCATTACGCAGGACAATCTCTCAAGAATGTATGAGGTGCTTGGTCAGGAGGAATATGCCCTCAAACTGCGCGAGCAGGCGCTCGTACTTGCACGCGAGGCAGGCGATAAGGCAAGCGAGACAGTCATTCTGAACAACCTTGCCTCAACCTATGATGCTCAAGGACGGTCAGAGGAGGCGCTACACTTGTGTGAGCAAGCAGCGGCCATAGCTCGTGGTATGAACAACCCTGCAGGAGAAGCCATGAGCTTGAATAAGGCTGCCGCGATCCTCTATAGCTCGTTGCACCAGCCAGAAGAAGCGATGGCAACATTAGAGCAGTCGTTACGAATTTTTCAGGAAAGCTGCATCCAACGAGATTCAAGCAATATCACCGAGGAAATGGTCCGAAACCGGTTACAGCTCGTGCGACAGGAAGTGCAGGGGTACGAACCAGAGGAACAGGCACTGCTCGCATTGCGCCAACAAGGGGATAGAGCGGGAGAAATACAAACGCTTGAACAACTGGCTCGTGAGCATGCCAAAGCCGGGAACCTTGTGCGGGCTCGTACCTTTTTAGAGCAGGCGCTTCCTCTGATTCAGCAAACCAATGAGCTAAGCCATGAAGCAAGCATCCATAACGAAATAGCAGTCATGTACGCGCGGATGGAACAGGTCCAGCCAGCAATCACGCACTGGGAGCAGGCGCTCGTCCTGCTCAACCAGCTCGGGGATCAGGTTTGGCAACGGTTGGTCCTGCTCAATATGGCTCAACTCTATCTCTCGGATGGGCAGCGCCAACGGGCACTGGCGTTGTATGAAAAATCGCTCGCCCTGGTTCGTGCTGTTGCAGACTCGGGAGCGGAGGCAGAGTTGCTCAATCGCATGGCAATGCTTCACGACCAGCTCGCCCAGCCAGAACAGGCGCTGACATTGCTGGAACAGGCGCTGGTGATAGCGCGGCAGCAGGGCAACCGCACCTTTGAAATGATGATTCTCACTAATAGTGCAGGCATCCTCTATTATCGGCTACAGCGTCAGCAAGAAGCCGTCGAACGTGTTGAACAGGCGTTAGAACTCTTGCGTACGGAACCGCTCTTAGAGGAAGAGGATCAGGAAGTCAAGCAGGGGCTGCAAACCATGCTGGCGACGATGCGTGCAGGTGTGGCGGTCTCTCCAGAGCAGAAAGCATCTCCACAGGCAGAGCAACAGGCAAACCTGCGGCAATCGCCCTTCGACACAGATGTGATTGCCCAAAGTGTTGCTGCTCTGGTCAGTAGTCCCCAGGAGAAGCTGAAGCAGATGCAATCTTTAGCGGCATTGGCCGCTCAGACAACCGATCCCGAATTCCAGACGCTGATGACCACCATTCAACTGGCTTTCCTGGAGCCAGATCTTTCACAGTTGGGAGGCGATTTGCACGGCGTCTATCGAGAAGCGTGGGAACAGATTGTTCGTTTGGTTGAGGCATTGCGCAAGCAAGCATGAGGGGTCAACTTCCAGAAGGAAGTCTAGCCAGAGGTACCTTCGTGAGCATAAGGAGAGAGGAATGGACTGTCAAGCCAGAAGGAGAAAAGTCCGAATTATCCACCGTCATGAGGGGGAGCACCACCTACTTGCGAATATGTTCATATATACATATATAATCGAAATGCTGAAAATGGTGAAGAAAATGACAAGGAATGTTGTTCTTCATTTCCCATCGGAGAATGCATGATTACTCCAGGAGAAGAACTACTTGTTAGTTCCAACATATGGAGGAATATATGCGCAACACCTTTGGATTTGAGGCCCTTCGGCACGTCTTTAACGATAGCTCAAGCGATGTGCGTCGAAAGATCCTCGGCATTTACCTGGTCCTGATTCTCTTCAATGTGGTCATCTGGGCTCTCGTGTTACTTGGTTTTGCACCCTACCCAGCTCTGTATGGGACGGCGGCGCTTGCTTATAGCTTCGGCCTGCGACACGCTGTTGATGCTGACCATATCTCTGCCATTGATAACGTGACCCGCAAGTTGATGCAAGAGAACAAACGTCCGGTAGCGGTTGGTTTTTTCTTCGGCCTGGGTCACGCGACAATTGTTCTCATTCTGGGGATAATCGTCGCAGTCTCTGCCGCTCTCTTAAAAGTGGATTTACAACTTCAGAGTGTCGCGGGAGCGGTGGGAACCAGTGTTTCCGCGCTTTTCCTCTACCTGATTGCTTTCCTCAATCTGATCGTGTTAGTAGATATTTTCCGCACATTTCGGAAAATCCAGCGCGGAGAGAGCTACAGTGAGCAAACACTCAATGAGGTGTTAAATCAGCGCGGATTTCTCGCTCGCTTCTTTCGCCCGCTTTTCAAAGTGACGACCAAAAGCTGGCATATGTACCCCATCGGCGTGCTTTTCGGGCTCGGTTTTGAGACTGCCACGGAGATCGCCATTCTCGCCATTTCCGCAGCGACCGTGTCGAAAGGCTTACCGGTATACCTGAGCCTGCTCTTTCCTCTGCTCTTCGCAGCGGGCATGACACTGATTGACGCGACTGATAGCATTCTCATGCTGGGGGCCTATGGATGGGCCTTCGTCAAACCGGTGCGCAAACTCTACTACAATATGAACATCACGCTCATTTCTGTGTTGATTGCCTTCGTCATCGGTTCTATCGAAGTGCTCAGCGTGATCGCTAACGAGTTCAATCTGCAAGGTAGTCTCTGGGATGCTGTCGGCAATCTGGATTTCGGCACAATCGGGTTTCTGATTATTGGTCTGTTCATCGGCTGCTGGATTGTTTCGACGCTGATTTACAAGCTCAAACGCTACGATCAGCTCGGCGAGCAAAAAGTAGAACAGGAAACCCTTTCCATCTAGCTTCGAGAGGAAAAAGCCCACAGGAAAAAAGGAAGTGGCTCCCGCAGCCGGACGGCTGCGGGAGCCACTTCTTTCAAATGGGTGGACGGGGAAAGAGGCCCTTGTGACGGTCAATCGCATTCGTCAACGATGGTCCAGGCGCCAGAGAGCGCACCACTATGCATGAAAAATCTCAACGCTCGCTTATTTCAGGAGAAAGTCTCAGAGGGAGTTGTCGCTTCTTCTGTCAACACTCGTCCTCTGAACTGACTATTATACAGCTCAGCATAGGAGCCTGTCCGCGCCAGCAGTTCCTGGTGCGTGCCCTGTTCGACGATTGCGCCGTGATTCATGACCAGGATCAGATCGGCATCGCGGATCGTTGAGAGGCGATGAGCAATCACAAAGCTGGTACGCCCTTGCATAAGCTGGCTCATAGCTTTTTGGATCAGCAGCTCAGTGCGAGGGTCGACATTGCTAGTGGCCTCGTCGAGGATGAGAATCTCAGGGTTAGCCAGAAAAGCGCGGGCGATGGTGAGCAACTGTTTCTGGCCCTGCGAGATATTCGTAGCTTCCTCGTTGAGGATGGTCTGGTAGCTCTCGGGCAGGGTCCTGATAAAGTGGTCAGCGTGAGCCGCCTGAGCCGCCTGAACAATCTCTTCTTCTGTGGCGTTCTCGCGCCCGTAAGCGATGTTCTGACGAATCGTATCGCTAAAGAGCCAGGTGTCTTGTAGTACCATACCAAAGCTGCGTCGCAATGCACCGCGTTTGCGCTGTGTAATATCTACGCCATCGACCAGGATCTGGCCAGCTTCGATCTCGTAGAAGCGCATGAGTAAATTGACCAGCGTTGTTTTGCCAGCACCGGTTGGACCGACAATGGCGATCCTCTGACCGGCCTGGATGTCGATATGCAGATCATCCATCAGAATCTGGTCCGGTTGATAGCCGAATCTGACGTGTTGAAATCGGACTGAACCAGCACTCAAAGGATCAGCAATCGTCAGAGCATCAACGACCTCTGGCGGTTCTTCAGGCTGGTCGAGCAGCTCAAAGATGCGTTCAGCCGAGGCTATAGACGACTGAATGACATTGGCGATGTTAGCCAGCATAGCGATTGGCTGGGTAAATTGTTGCGCGTACTGGATGAAGGCTTGTACGTCGCCAATGGCGATGGACCCGCTGGTCACCAGGATACTGCCAACAACGGCGATAGCGACATAGGCAAGATTGCCAATGAACATCATCAGCGGCATGATGATCCCAGAAACAAACTGTGCTCGCCAACCGGCTTCATAAAGCTGCTCGTTCAAAGCAGTAAAAGTAGCAATCACCTTTGCCTCACATCCGAAGGCCCTGACAACCTTATGACATGTATACATCTCTTCTACATGCCCATTGAGCGCTCCCAGGGCTTTCTGCTGTTGCCGGAAGTAGTTTTGTGAATACCTGGCAATTCCCATGCTGAGCATCATGCTCAGTGGCAGCGTCCCCAGGACCATCAGGCAAAGCTGCCAACTGATGCTCAGCATCATTATAAGCACACCGAGAATGGTTACCGCCGAAGTGATCACCTGAGTCCCGCTCTGTTGCAAGGTGTTGCCGAGATTATCTATATCGTTGACCGCGCGGCTGAGGATCTCTCCATGTGGATGCGCATCAAAAAATTTGAGAGGCAGGCGCGCAAGCTTTTCATCGACGTCTCTGCGCAAACGATAGACCGTCTTCTGGGCAACATCTGCCAGGACATATTGCTGCACAAACATAGAGATCGCACTGAGCAGGTACAGACCAGATAAAAGCAGCAGGATCTGACCAATATAGGCGAAATCGAGTCCTGGAGCTGGCTGATGGTTTTGCAGTGCCCGGTAGTTTGCCAGGGCACCAACGAATAGTCTGGTGGTAGCCAGGCCTAGAATTTTCGGAGCAGTGATGGTGAAGACTGTGCCGATAATTGCGGTGCTCAGCACCAGCAGCAGGGGGTACTTGTGAGGGCGAAAACGGCTAAGCAAACGTTTGAACGTACCTTTGAAATCTTTTACTTTGTTCACAGGCTTGCCCATTGAGTTCATGTCGCTACTGCCTGGCGGTCCCAATCCATCGACTTTGGCTAGTTTGCGCTGTTTTTGCTCTTCGCTCATGCAAATTCCTCCTCAAGCTCTTGTGACGACAACTGCGAGGAGACTATTTCGCGATAAACCTCGCAGGTGTTCATCAGTTTTCTATGAGTACCAAGGCCAGCAATCTGCCCTTCGTCCAGCACAATAATCTGATCTGCGTTCATAACAGTATTGATCCGCTGTGCGACTATTAACACAGTGGAATTGAGGGTCTCTTTTTTTAGGGCCGCACGCAACCTGGCTTCAGTCTTGAAATCCAGCGCGGAGAAACTATCGTCAAAGATATAAATCTCGGGCCGCCTGATCAGGGCACGAGCGATTGAGAGCCGCTGCTTCTGGCCACCTGACAGATTGCTACCGCTCTGAGCAATTTCAGCTTCAAATCTCTCCGGCAACCTCGCAATAAATTCACTGGCCTGCGCAACCTCAGCGACGTGTTCGACTTCTGCCAGCGAGGCGTTGTCATTGCCAAAGCGGATATTCTCGGCAATAGTTCCAGAGAAGAGCAGAGCTTTCTGCGGGACGAAACCAATGCGGGCGCGCAGTTGCTCCTGTGCTATCTCACGCACATCTACGCCGTTCACCAGGATGCGTCCGTGATCGATATCATAAAAGCGGGGGATCAAACTGACCAGGGTCGATTTACCAGCTCCTGTTCCCCCAATGATCGCTGTTACCTCACCGGGGCGGGCGGCAAACGAAATATGAGTCAGAGCGGGCTCTTCTGCGCCGGGATAGCTGAAAGTCACGTCCTGGAACTCCACGTACCCTCCCAGGTTATCGGGGCTTTTCACCTGATCGGCGTCTATGATGGAGGGCTGTATCGCCAGTACCTGGTTAATGCGGGTAGCGGCTGCTGAAGCGCGGGCAAGCATTGCGACCATCATCGAGGCCATCAGCAGCGCGAACAGAATCTGCATCGCATACTGTAAAAATGCAAAAAGTGATCCGACTTGCATCTTTTCGGTATTGATGCGAATGGCATCAAACCAGATAATAGCGATGCTGCTAAGGTTGAGAATCAACAACAAGATTGGCATAAGAGAAGAGACCAGGCGATTGACTGTGATGGCCACACGGGTTAACTCTCTATTGGCCTGGTCAAAACGCTGTTCTTCATAGTTGGTGCGGTCGAAAGCCCGGATGATACGTACGCCGGTCAGGTTTTCATTCAGGATGAGATTAAGCCTGTCCAGTTTGCTCTGGATAACTGTGAACAGCGGAATGGCCTGGCTCATCAAAAAGAGTATCACAGCCAGCAGGAGCGGAATAGCAACTGCAAAAATCCAGGAGAGCCCGAGATCCTGGTTAATTGCCAGGATAATCCCGCCGATCATCGTGATGGGGGCTGTGACCATCACGTTTAGAAATAAAACCAGCGCATTCTGCACCTGCGTCGTATCATTGGTTGTGCGAGTAATGAGTGAAGCTGTACTGACCGTATCAAACTCGGCAGGAGAAAAACTCATCACATGAGTAAATACCTGGTTGCGGATGCTTTTGCCAAAACGTAGGGCGATCCTGGAAGAGCAAAAAATGCCGACGATAGCACACAGAATACCTCCAAGTGCCACCAACAACATCAGACCGCCTGTGGTCCAGATATAGCGAGGGTCGTTGTGAACGATCCCGTTATCCACAATCGTTGCCATCAGGCCCGGCAAAAAGAGATTGGCCAGGGCTTGCCCCAATGCAAGCGCCAGGACAACCACGAGCAGACTCCGGTATGGTTTGAGAAACCACAAAAGGTTCATCATGCTTTCTAACTCCATTCGCCTTAGCAAGGTGGGATGTATCGGCAGCCAGGAATCTTTGTTCGCAAGAGCTCATCTGGCAACAGCCTGCCTGGTGCTGAAGCCACTCTGGTTTCTCCAGGTAGTGGAGAGCTTGTGCCAGGGCATCAAAATCTTCGGGGGTTCTCAGATTTGATGAAAGAGACTTCAGGGTCGTGTTAATAAGCTCGTCCAACCCAGCAGCGTCTTTGAGTAACAAGAGGGCCGTGGCCAGTTCCTCTTGTTCAGCGCTCATCCGATGCTTACAAGCAAAGAGCAGGGCGGCAAAAAGGTTCGCCAGCTCTTGCTCGAAGGTTTGAAGCTTCCCCTGATTGCTCTTCAGCAAGGTGGCGAAATAAGCAGCAACATTTTGCTCGGCAAGCCGCCTATCGGTATGCAGGGAAGCGTAATCGGCGATACAAGGGTGCAAGCTGTAGCGGTCCAGCCCTCTCGATTCCAGGAGCCCGACGTCGCATAACTGATCGAACACTCCGACAGGAGCGCCAGTAGTAGCCAGAGCAGCTTGTTCTGAGAACGTGCTGGGCTTCGAGGGAAAAACCGAGAGGCAGCGCAGGGCGTTCTGGGCCTGTTTGTTTAAATGCTGGTCGCTTAACGCAATCGCCGCCCGCAGAGAGAGCGTAGAATAAGCGGTAGCATGTTCCAGCGTCATCAGCGGTTGCTCCAGTTGCAATCGGTTCTCTGGATGACAGAGCAGCCCGAGCGCCAGTTGTAAACGCCGAGATTGATGGTTATGAGCTTCCAGGCGCAAATGTTGCCCGATGAGCACAATCGCCAGAGGCAAACAACCGACACACTGGACCAGGTGTAACGAACGCTCCCGCGCCTCCCTCACAACGGTCGGCGCGATCCTCTCCAGCAGTTGGAGCCCATGTTCTTCTGTCAGTTCGGGAACGGTAATCATGCACTCTCCTGCTGCATGGAGAGCAATGTTGGTAAAGCGCGTTGTCACCAGGTAGGTGCAATACGGTCCACCAACGTGCATCAGCACAATGGCATCTTCTAAACGCCAGACATTGTCGATGATGAACAGCATCCGCCGGGTGCCAATCGCCATGCGCAGACCGAGCAGCCAGGCATCGCGCAGCGTCAGGTCGCTGTTCGCGCTCGGCTCAGCTCCCAACAGTGCGCCCCAGCGACTCAAGATGTTCAGAATGTTGGGTTGAGGACCTACATCTACCCAGAGAATCCCTTCGTAGAAACATTCTCGGACCTCCGCATCGCGGACAAAGGTCAGCGCGAGCGCTGATTTCCCTACCCCAGGCATCCCTACCAGAGCGAATGCATTTCCTTCCTGGGTGTTGCGAAGCTCGTTTTTGAGTCGATTCAGCAGTTCATCTCTGCCAACCAGCTTCCTGGTGGCGGGTAAAACCGGATCAAAGAGTGCTGGATGAGCCTCCTCTTCCTCTGGGTCAGGAACCAGCCAGAGCTGGCTGGCGCTTTTCCCGAAAACCTCGCAGAGCTTATTGCGAAAGTAAGGACTGCAATCGGTGAGACCTCGCTCCCAACGGCTTACTGTATTCAGCGTTGCCCCAATCATATCAGCAAGCTCTTGTTGCGACCAATGACGACGAATCCGTTCATCCCGCAAACGAATATTCGGTTTCCCCTTCTGGATGATCATTCTGCCCTCCATGACAGAAAACACTGTCTCGCCTACGTGACCGTTGAACTGGTTCCTTTTCATGCAACGATTGCGCTCAACATCCTTGTGAAAAAGGTTCCTGAACCCCCACAGGGGGATGAACTGTCCTCCTGCGGGGATTTTTCTCTTAGGGAAGGGGTCCTTTCTGATAAAGCACCAGGGAAATCCTCCATGAGTGGCCGATTTAGTCATAACACAGCATCATCGACTCAAGGGCTACTTCATTCCTTGCCCAACAGTTCCTCAATGCTCATGCTCGTGATCGTGATCGTGCTCATGATGGTGGTGCTCGTGAGTATGCCCATGCAAAGCGGGGTCGATGCGCTTGATGTTGGTAACTTTCCCCTCAAACAGCCAGCTTTCATAGGCCAGAATGGTATTCAATGCGCCCTGGACGATCTCTTCCTTGGCTTCCGGGTGCTCGGCGGCATATCCTCTGTACATAGCTGAGAGGCTCTCAAATCTGGGAAGGATCTCAGTGAACTCAACTATATGGAAAAAAGCCGTGCCTGTCTCGCGGTCGAGCTGCAAAGCTTCGTGCAAAGCCTGAGCCACCAGATCATTCCCGAAGAGCGAGCCTTCGATGATATAGAGATAGCCCATGACACCGTGGAGAGTATCAAGGATGTTCAGTCGCTCGTCCTGGCACACCGGGATCTGCTGCATAGTTTCATCGGTTTCGCCAAAGGCTTGCAGATCTTTGACGATAGCCGGAAGTCGGTTAATTAATTGAGGCAAACATCCCTCTTGAAGCTTTGCCAGGCGATCTTCTGACGCTTTATAGAAGCCATAGAGTTTGCGTACAAATTGATGATAGTTTTCCCTGGTCTGGTCAAAAAAGAGCACCGTCTCGTACTGAGCGTCGAATCTGTCGTGGTAATAATCGGTGCGTCTGACCAGCATTCTCATGATATCGGGATCGGATGTCGTCGTAGTCATGGCCTGTTCTCCTTCTGCAAACTATGCAAACATACGCTTAAAACCTGCCTGGATTGCTTCACAGGTGACCTGGATATCGTCCTTGCTGTGAGCACTGCTCATAAAGGCCGCCTCGAACTGACTGGGCGCAAAATAGACGCCTCGTTCTAGCATCGCCTGGAAAAAGCGGCGATAGCGAGCCACATCAGCAAAGGATCTGGCACTGGCGTAATCGGTGATACGTACACCTCCTTCGGTGAGGAAATAGAAACCAAACATGGTGCCAGCAGAAGCCACTTGCAACGGGACCCGTGCGGCGTCTGCTGCCTGACGGATGCCCTGCACCAGTTCATCTGTTGCTTGCACAATCGAGGCAAACATGCCTGGTTGGAGCAGGGTCTGTATGGTTGCCAGGCCAGCGGTCATGGCCAGGGGATTGCCGGAGAGCGTGCCAGCCTGGTAGACCGGCCCTGCTGGCGCGACCAGTTCCATAAAGCGCCTCTTACCAGCATAGGCACCTACAGGCAGTCCTCCTCCGATGACTTTGCCCAGGCAGGTTAGATCGGGGTCTAATGCCCAGAGTTCCTGTGCTCCGCCCGGAGCTACGCGCAGCCCCGTCATCACTTCGTCCAGGATGAACAGCGCTCCATATTGATGGCATAGCTCTTGCAAGCCAGGTAAGAAACCCGGTTCGGGTAAGACAAAGCCCATATTGCCGGCAACCGGCTCAACAATCACACAGGCAATCTGCTCGGGAAATTGTTCAAAGAGCCGTCGAACCGCTTCCAGGTCGTTGTAGGGAGCACTGAGTGTATCCGCAGTACTGCTCGCGGGCACTCCTGGCGAATCGGGCAAGTTCAGGGTAGCGACTCCGCTGCCCGCCTGGACCAGCAATAGATCAGCGTGGCCATGATAGCAACCGGCAAATTTACAGATTTTCGCGCGCCCCGTCGCGGCCCTGGCCAGCCGCAGCGCACTCATTGTCGCTTCGGTACCGCTGTTGACAAAGCGCAGCATCTCCAGCGAAGGAAAGGTTTCGATCAGGAGTGAGGCTAGCTCGCTTTCAACAGCGGTGGGAGCGCCATAGCTGGTGCCGAGATCAACAGCAGCTTTCAGCGCCTCCACGACTCGCGGATGCGCGTGCCCCAGAATCATCGGCCCCCACGAGAGTATATAGTCGAGGTAGCGGTTGTCGTCTACATCCCACAGATACGCTCCTTGACCGCGTGCGATAAACCTGGGGACGCCACCCACACTCTGAAAAGCTCTCACTGGACTGTTCACTCCACCCGGCATCAGCTTGCGCGCTTCAGCAAAGAGACTCTCTGAGAGGGTTGTCTGTATCGTCTGCATAGTTCGCGTCCTCCTTTTTTGCTTGTATCACCTGTCTAGCGCGCGGGCTCAGGTACCAGTGTTGAGAGCAAACGCTCCGCGGCTTCATGGCCAGAGAGCAGCGCCCCTCGTACTGAGAGCCCCTGGCGATAATTGCCTGCCATGAAAAAACCGGGCAGGCTGGTTTCCATCCTTGCAATACACGCCAGGACACGGTCATACCCGACGTTATACTGGGGAAGTGAATGGCTTAAATAGATATGCTTTATAAAGGCTGGCTGCCCCGTGATCTTGAGCAGCGGGCGCAATTCGCGCAGAATAGTGGCCAGCAGTTTCCTGGTTGGGAATTGTGCTTCGAGCGGATTACAGGCTCCACCGATAAAGTTAGTCAAGAGCACATGCCCCCGCGGGGCGCGCGAGGGATAGACGCTGGACGAGAAGAGCGTGGCTCGCAAGGTCAGTCCCTCGACAACAGGCACAAACAAGGCAGTCCCTTCCAGGCTATGGCCAATCTGCTTACGACGAAAACCCAGGGCCAGGAGCGAGAGTGGTGGATATTCGACCTCCTCGAGTGGTGTGATATCACAGGCGGGTTCGATCTCAAGCGACGAGAGCTGGTAAAGTGGAACCGTGCAGATAACCATATCAACGTCCATTTGTTCCTCCCGGCCCTCATGGCGGGTGGTCACGGTCCAGCCAATAGCGGTGCGTTGCAGGCGAATAACAGGTGTATTCAGGCGTATATGCTCCTGAAGCGAAGCCGCGAGCGCATCGGTCAGCGTCTGGATGCCATTCTCGAATGAGAAGGTACGGGCGCGACCAGGTTGAGCCCCTGGCGCAGATCCAGCAGCCTGGCGCTTGCGTGCCTTCGCCATCTGTAGAAAGCCTTTGCTCAACGAGCCATAGCGTTGTTCAGTCTGAGACAAACCCAGCAGAGCGTGGCGAATCGAGAAGCGTTCGGGATCGCCAGCCAGTACGCTGGTGACAAACGTACTGAGTAGATAATCACAGCCCTCGTTGCCCAGGCGGCGGCGCGCAAAGGCTGCCACAGACTCTTCCTGGGTGGGGTCGCCCGCTTTGATCAATGGTTCCCGCAACAAGCGCAGCTTGCCAGGAAGAGAAAAAAGCCGCGAAGTGACAAAGGTTCTGGCTGAGCCAGGCATGGGCCACGCCCTGCCTCCACGCACAATGGCGAGCTTGCGGGTTGGCTGGCGAGCGGGACAACACTGCGTTTCCAGATCCAGTTCGCGCAGAAGTTCTTCGGTAATCGGGTCGATGCCCTCTATAGAGGAAGGACCATACTCGACCAGGTAATCATTGATCCGTTCGCTGCGCACAACACCTCCGGCTCGCCCTGCGGCCTCGAAGATGGTCACAGCCACGCCGCGTTGCCTGAGTCGATAGGCAGCAGTCAGGCCGCTAATGCCCGCTCCGATGATTGCGACAGAAACCATAACCTGTACCTATCTCCTTTCAATCGCTCATTTATATATTCATTCTTCAGCTCAGACTTACCCTCACTGGACATATCTCTATACCCACTCGCGCGGGTGTTTTAAAGTCTCGATGGTCAGAGCTTCCGGGCTCCCTGCGAGCGGCTGATGATCGTATTCCCAGGCAGCCGTACGTGGCAATGACATGAGAATACTTTCGACGCGCCCACCAGTCTTGAGGCCAAAGGTCGTGCCTCGGTCATAGACCAGGTTGAACTCAACGTAGCGCCCACGCCTCAGTTGCTGCCAGGCTTTCTGCTCAGGACTAAAGGGCATATCTTTGCGCTGCTCAATCAACGGGAAATACGACGGCACAAAAGCTCTGGCGCAGTCGGTAACAAAGGCCAGATAAAACTCCGGCGCCCGCCCGTTGAGATGGTCGAAGAAGATCCCACCAATGCCGCGTCTCTCGCCCCGGTGTGGCAGATAGAAGTAGTCATCGCATGTTTTCTTAAAACGAGGATAGAAAGCCGGGTCGTGTCGATCACAAGCATCTTTGAGCGTGCGATGGAAATGAGCCGCGTCGGACTCGATCAGATAGGCGGGAGTAAGATCTGAGCCGCCGCCAAACCACCAGTTGCCATCTGCCCTGCCCCCATCCAGCTCGAAATAGCGGTAGTTGGCATGAACTGTCGGCGCCAGAGGATTGTGCGGGTGAATAACGACGCTCACGCCTGTAGCGTAAAACGCGGTCGAGCGCTCCGGGGCTGCCTGTCCACCTAGCTTGAGGCTACGCATGGCCTCACTTGACAGCGTTCCCATGACTGTTGAAATATTGACTCCGGCTTTCTCAAACACATTGCCATCCTGCAAGACACAGCTCAGGCCGCCACCGCCTTCCGGGCGCGACCAGCTATCCCGACGGAAGCTGCGCCCATCTATGTGCTCCACTGCCTCGCAGATAACCTCCTGTATGTCGCGCACAGTTGTCTCCATCTGAAGACGCATTGTTGCTACTTGAACCACGGTTTTTCCCTCCCTGGCTCGCTCGCATCAGCGATGCAAGCATCTCTCAGCCTCTCGCTAAAAATTCAGACGCCCTGAGCGCGATATTCATGCACAAAATCCACCAGGCGCTGTACATTGCTGACCGGTGTCTGAGGCAAAATACCATGCCCCAGATTGAAGATATAGCCCGGACGTCCGGTGCCCTGATCCAGGATCTGCTGAGCGCGTTTCTTTAAGGAATCCCAGGGGGCAAATAGGGCAACCGGGTCAAGGTTCCCCTGGATAGCCTTTTCCTCACCCACAAGGCTCCAGGCGTGTTCCAGGGTGATCCTCCAGTCGATACCGATCACATCTCCTCCAGCCTCTTTGATCAGGTCGAGCATACCACTGGTATGGGTGCTGAAATGGATGATCGGCACCTGGCCCTGGCTGGCAATCTCAATAGCACGCCGGCTGTAGGGCAGAACATGCGCGCGATAATCCTCAGGACTAAGACAGCCAGCCCAGCTATCAAAGAGCTGTAAAGCTTGAGCACCAGCCCGGGCTTGCGCCAGAAGATAGCGTCCGACTACCTCGCTCAGTTTCCTCATCAGGAGGTGCCATGTTTCAGGATCGCTCATCAGCAGGCATTTAGTATGCAGATAATTGCTGCTGCCGCCACCTTCGATGGCGTACGAGGCCAGAGTGAAAGGTGCGCCACTAAAGCCGATCAGCGGTAGACCACGGCTTGCCAGTTCGCGTCTCACCAGGGCTATCGCTTGCAGGGTAAACCAGAGGCTCTCTTCGGGCTCTGGCATCCGTAGAGCTTCCACATCTGCGCGCGTCCTCACGGGGTTATGGATGACTGGCCCTTCACCTTTGCTAAAGCTGAGCTGGAGTCCCATTCCCTCAAGCGGCGGCAGAATATCAGCAAAAATGATGGCCGCATCGAGATCGAATGCTTTGAGTGGCTGCATCGTTACTTCGCAGGCCAGTTCAGGCGTCTTGATAATTTCCAGGATAGTGTACTTTTCGCGCAGATTCCGATAGGCTTCCATATAGCGGCCAGCCTGACGCATCAGCCAGATTGGCGTGGTGTCCACCTTCTGCCGCTGACAGGCTGCGAGAAAACGCTCCATGACGTTCCTCCTTTTACTCTTCAAGCCAGCGCACAGCATCTTTTGCAAAGTAGCTGAGTAGCATATCAGCTCCCGCTCGCTTGATACTGATCAGACTCTCCAGGGCAACTCGGCGCAGATCAATCCATCCATTGAGGGCGGCGGCGTGCAGCATGGCATATTCACCGCTAACCTGGTAGGCTGCTATGGGAACCTGATGTGCCCGGCGTACCTGATTGAGAACGTCCAGGTAAGGTAGAGCTGGTTTGACCATCAGCATATCGGCCCCCTCGGCTATATCCAGGGCGGCCTCCTTCAAAGCCTCACGGAGATTGGCCGGGTTCATCTGATACTGACTACG
>Ga0070741_10006341_pt1 | contig 25498 bp, 27 predicted proteins | sample Coa_R1_4_FD_66440 | JGI IMG/M metagenome (GOLD analysis project Ga0070741, IMG submission 66440) | Surface soil microbial communities from Centralia Pennsylvania, which are recovering from an underground coalmine fire - Coalmine... | ecosystem: Environmental > Terrestrial > Soil > Unclassified ... | reverse complement strand
GTTCGGCGGCACGAGCCAGACCGGCGATTGGGGCAAGTTCGCCCGCCACCAGCTGGAGCGCCCCCGCCATACCTGGATTCTCTCCGGCGGGCTCGGCCCGGACAATATCGTCGAGGCTCTGACGAAAAGCCGGGCGAAGTTTGTCGACGTTAACAGCGGCGTCGAGTCTGCGCCCGGGGTGAAGGATTTCGAAAAACTGAAAAAATTCGTCGTGCGATTACACGAGCGCGAGGACGGGCGTTAGCGCTCCCTCGTGCTCGAGCAGACGCCGCTTGAGCTCGTTGCCGTAACCGAAGCCGGTCAGGGAGCCGTCCGCGCCGATGACCCGATGGCAGGGAACGATCAGGCAGATCGGATTGGTCCCGTTGGCCCGGCCGACCGCACGGGGCGAACTTTTCAGCTGACGAGCAACCTCGCCGTAGCTGCATGTCTTGCCGAAGGGAATGCGGCGGAGGGCGGTCCAGACGCGCTGCTGAAAAGGGGTGCCCGCCGGGGCGAGCGGCAGGTCGAATTCGCGGCGCCGGCCGGCGCAATAGGCCAGTACCTGTTCGCGCGCCGGCGCGGTGCGGGTCTCGTCCGCCGCCATCGACGGCTCGTCCAAGTACGATCGCAGCCGCGCGGCATCGCCGAACGCGGTGGCGGCCACCGCGCCGGTCTCGTCAACGGCGATGGAAAATTCGCCAAAGGGCGTGGGGAAAGTTGACCAGTAAAGGCTCAAGGAGGAGTGGGTTGGTTGAGTTGCCATAAATGAATGGTCGCCAGGCTGCGATACGGCGAAAACGCCGCCATCAGCCGGCGCGTGGCGTCGGCGTCGGGGCGCTGCTCGAGCTTGAACAGCGCCTGCAGGCCGCTGGTCACGCCGGTGTCGCCGAGCGGCAGGCAATCGGCAAAACCGAGGGAGCGCATGAGAAGGTAATTGGCGGACCACGCCCCCAGTCCATGCACCTCAAGCAGGGCGCGCTCGGCGCGGGTCGCCGACATCGCACGCAGCCCCTCGAGATCGAGCTTCCCTGCGGTGACGAGCCGGGCCGCGCCGATGACATAGGCGGCCTTTTGCCGGGAGAATTGGAGTGGTTGCAGGTCAGCAGGCTCGAGGCCGGCGATGTCTTCCGGCGTCGGTGGCGCGTACAGCCCTTCCGCAAACGGCCGGCATGCCCGCTCGATCAGCCGGCGTTTCAGCACGCAGGCAAAAGCAAAATTGATCTGCTGGCCGATGATGCACCAGATCAGTCCGTCAAAAACCGAGGGAGTCTGGCAGACGCTCAAGCTCGGCCGTCCGGCGACAAGGCGTGCCAGGCCGAGCCGTCTGGCCAGCCGGGCAAAGGCGGCGGTGTCCTGGTCCAGGCCGAGCCGGCCGACGACCACGGCATGGGCGGCGAAGGCCGAGCCGGCGGATATTTCCGCCCGCACCTTGTCGGCTGCGAGCTGCAGCCGGAGAAGGGCGGGCCGGTCGCCAAGCTGCACCGTCGCGGTGTAGACGTCGCCCTCCAGGCGTTCGGTCAGGCTTTGTGGCTCGCGGCCGAGGAAGCGGCGCAGATACGGCAGGGGATAGCCGGCGGGCAGGGCGAGCTCGAACGAACGCGCCGAACGGAGCTCGCGATAGGCGGCGGGGGTAAGGCCGTTGAGCCGGCGGAACTGTTCATGAAAGGCCGAGAGCGAGGCAAAACCGGCTGCGGCAGAAACCTCGGCGAGGCCGGCCTTGTCATCGCGCAATTGCCGTTTGGCAAACTCCAGGCGGGCCCGCAGCAGCAGATCCGCCGGGGTGGCGTGATAATGCTGGCGGATGAGTTCGAACAGTCGCGTCGCGCCGAAACCGGAGCGCCGCACCATCGCGGCCACGTCGGCAAAGCCGGCCGGATTTGCCCGCACTTCGGAAATAAGCGTCTCGATTGTTTCCAGCACCGGGTCGGCTCCGCGGGCAAAATCGTCGGGATGACACTTGCGGCAGGGGCGGAAACCGGCGGCGCGGGCGGCCTCGACGGTCGGAAAGAAACGGACGTGCTGCGGCTTGGGTTTGCGCGCCTTGCAGGAGGGCAGGCAATAAATCCCGGTCGTAACCACACCGGTGAAAAACCGGCCGTTCCAGGCCGGGTCGCCGGCCAGAAAACGATCATACATGGTGGCGTTCGTCATCCGCATGCAGCCAACCTAGCACAGGTCGACCGGCCTGTCGTCCGGATTTCTCCGCTCCAATTTTTGGCGGACAAATCGGACTTTGCCGGCTCGACAGGCCGCGATTCCGGCGCAAATTATCGTATTCATGTCCACTCTCTACGAAAAGCTCCGCGCCGACATTGTCGTTGCGATGAAGGCGCGCGACAACGTCACGGTTACGGCACTGCGTACGGCCGACGCCGCGATCAAGCGCGCCGAAATGGACCAAAATAAGCCGATCGACGACACCCTCGTCATCGCCACGCTCCGCAAGGCGGTGAAAAATCTGGCCGACGCCAAGGCGGATTTTGAGAAAGGCGGCCGGGCTGATCTGGTTGCGGCCAACGAGACGGAGATCCGGGTCTTGGAAAAATACCTGCCACAGGGGCTCGACGTCGCCCGGCTCGAGGCCTTGATTGCCGAGGCAATCACGGAAACCGGAGCGCAGTCGAAAAAAGACATGGGCAAGGTCATGGGCGCGCTGAAAAAGCGTCCGGAGGCGGCGCAGATCGATTTTTCCGCCGCGAGTAAACTCATCTCGGCGAAGCTGCCGTGAGCGGTGGCGAACCGCCGCTCGGCCCGATTCGCCGCAAAAACGGCTCGCTCACCAGCAGACATTCCAGCCCGAACGGCAGGTACCCGGCATAGCCGAGCAGCGGCATTTCAAAAATGTGCCACCGGTCGACATAAGGCACGGTGTAAATCCACTGGGCGGCGCTGCGCACGTTCCAGAGCTCCCAAAAAACACCGCAGATCAGCGCTGCCACCGCCCAGGTCGCCGCCCGCCGCCAGTCTCCCGCGGCGACTTCGCCGGCCAGACCTGGCCGCCGTGCCGCGATGCCTTCGCCCAAGGCGAGGAGAAGCGGCGCCGCCCAGATCGCGGGATAAAACTGTTCCGGTCGGGCACCGGTCAGAACCAGCGCCGCCGCCGAAAGCAGCATCAGGGCCCAGCCGGTGGCCCGCGGCCGCAGCCAGCGCCAGGCCGGTCCGGCGGCACAGCGCGCCTCCCAGCGCGGATGTGTGCCCAGCCATTCGCTCGCCGCCGCCACCGCCGGCAGCACGGTTGAAAAACAAAGGGTGGCATTCCCGGCATAGGCTGCGGCGCTGAAATCAGCCACGCCGAGATAATGCCAGTTGCGGACAAAACGGTTCAGCCATTCGAACATCCACCAGAATGCCGCGCTGGCGGCAAACAGCCCCAGCCACGTCCGAGGCGCACGGCGCATCAGGCAGGCGCCGCACCGCCGTTGGATCAGGGCGTTGGTGCTGACAATGAAGCCGAGCCAGAGTGGGAAAAAGGTGTAGCGCTGAGCCGGCGCGAAGCAGGGAAAACGCGTCCAGGCCAGAAACCACCAAGTCGCCGTCCAAACCAATGCCAGCCAGCCCCACCACGCCAGGGGGCGGTTGCGGCTCGTGCCTGGCGGCCTCGTCTTGGCAAAAAAGCCGGTCCGTGACTGAAAAAACCACGGCCCGACAACGGCGGCGAGTGTAAGGCCGATCGCCACGGCCGCTCGCCACGAGAAATGCGGATAGTTTGCCGGGATTTTCAGGCGAGGCGGAAACTGAAAAATCTCCCCGAGATTCCGTCCGGCGAGCCAGGCTCCGAGCAGCGGCAGGCCGGCCGCCGCCGTTAAAATTGCCGTTGTTCGTCCCAGGCCGCGCTCCTTCATTTCCTTAAAATAGACCAGGTTGGCTTGCGAGAAAAGGACGGACCCATGCACGCGGAGCGCCGGGAAACAGGAACCGCCGGGCAAATGCCACTACTAAGCTGTTTCCTTGTGACCCATCAACAGAAGACGGTAACGGCCACCACCTATATCCTCATTGCGATCACACTGCTCGTCGTGGCTGTGCTGATCTGGCGGATAACCGATGTGTTTGTTGTCGCCTTTGGCGGCGTCATTCTCGCCACGGCGCTTCGCGCCATTGCGCTGCCGTTGTCGCGGGTCACCCGGCTTTCGCCCCGCTACAGCGTGGTCGTGGTGGTGTTCAGCCTGCTCGCCCTCGGGGGAATCCTTGGCTGGCTTTTCGGCAGCCAGGTCGCGGAACAGCTGACAGACCTCGGCCGGCAATTGCCGATCGCCACGGCCAAGTTTGAAACCTGGCTGCAGCAGTCGCAGATGGGGCGGTCGGTGGTGGAATCGGTCCGACGCAGCGTTTTTGATCCCGGCGCTCTCTCGCGGCTCGGCCTTGCCGCCACCGCCCTGGTCCGGGGCGCGGGCGGGCTGCTGCTGATTCTTTTTCTCGGCATCCATTTTGCGCTCGATCCCCGGCTTTACCGCGACAGCCTCCTGCGCGTGATTCCGCCGGCGCACCGTCGCCGGGTGGGGAGGGCGCTGGACGACGCCGGCGATGCGCTGCAGCAATGGCTGGTCGGGCAGCTGATCGCGATGGTGCTGGTCGGAATTCTTCTCGGCACCAGCCTCGCCCTGCTCGGGGTGCCCCAGGCGTTTTCCCTCGGTCTTCTCGGCGGTCTTTTCGAGTTCGTGCCGGTGGTCGGCCCGATCATTGCGGCCATCCCCGGTATCCTGCTGGCATTTTCCAAGGGGCCGCAAATGGCGGCCTACGCCGTGCTCGTGTACATCGTGGTCCAACAATTTGAAAGCAACCTGGTCATCCCCTTGATCCAGCGCTGGGCGGTCGAACTGGCGCCGGCCGCCAGTCTCCTCGCGGTGATGGCCTTTGGTCTGCTGTTCGGCGTGCTCGGCGTTATGCTGGCCACGCCGATTGCCGTGGTCGTTATGGTCATGGTGAAACATCTTTATATCGAAGAAACGTTGGAAAACGGCACGGGCCCGAAGCCGAAGCCGAGCGCATAGCCCGGCGGGCGTGCGGCGGCCTCACGGAGCGCCTCCGTACCTGCCAAAAAATGGCGCGTTTCCGTCAAAATATGCTGAGCGGAAGCAGGGCAGGGCGGGTAAGATTGGGCTGTTCCTTTTTTACCATGGCTTCCTTATCTGACCGCCTTTCTGAGAACATTGCCGGCGCTTATTACGTCGACTCGTCCTGTATCGATTGCGACCAATGCCGCGTCATGGCGCCCGATTTCTTCGCCCGAAGCGACAATGGTTTTTCCTTCGTCAAGCGCCAGCCAGCGACGCCGGAAGAGATCGCGATGGTCGACGAGGCAATGAACTCATGCGCCACCGCTTCCATTGGCAAAGAAGGAGCCTGAGCGGCTCCTTTCTGCAACGGCGCCTGTCCGACCCGGACCACGGTCGGCGCCGGTTGCGCACGCTGCGCAGTTACGGCGTGCGGGAATTGACCGTGCATCGGCGCGGCGGCGTATCCTACCGTTCGCTGGGCGAGCAGGCTGGATCGCCATAGATTCGCAGCGCAGCCTTCCGGAACGGACGGACGCGTGATTAGTAAAAACCGGCACGCTCCACTTCCTGCATATTGCAGAATATTTGCGTTACATTCTGGGGTCAAATTCCTTAGCAGATTTTCCGGCCCGTTTCAGCCTGTCACGCTCCGGTAAAACGTTTTGACGAAGCGCGCCGCGGTTGACTCATCTGCCCTGCGCGATGAGCTCGCGCGACACCCCAATTACCCCATGAAAAATTCCATTCTGCGCTGTCTCTTCTCCAGTTTTTTTGTTCTTTCTGCCGCCACGCTCCTCCGGGCCGATCATGAAGCCGATCGGCGCAATGAAAAAATTCCCGCGGGCCACGAGATGCACCCGCCCTTGCACAAAGCGATCACGCCGTTTGCCTCCGGTGGACCCACCGGGTATACCCCGCAGCAGTTGCGCCACGCTTACGGTTTCGATCAGGTCGGTGCGACCGGCGCCGGCCAGATCATCGCCATCGTCGACGCTTACGGCAGTCCCACCATTCAATCCGATCTCAACACTTTCTGCGCCGCGTTCGGGATCCCGAGCACCACCGTCCAGGTCTACAATCCCCAAGGCACGCCCGGAACCAACAGCGGCTGGGCCGGCGAGACCTCGCTCGACGTCGAATGGGCGCACGCCATCGCGCCGGACGCCACCATCGCGGTCGTCGCCTCAAAATCAGCCTCGACCAGCGATCTCCTCGTGGCGGTTGATTTCGCCGTCCACCTCGGTGCCAAGCAGGTCTCGATGAGCTGGGGCGGCTCGGAATTCTCCACCGAATCGTCCACCGATTTCCATTTCAATGTTCCCGGCGTGGCCTTTTTCGCCTCCGCCGGTGACAGCGGCGCCGGCGTCGAGTATCCGGCGGCCTCGCCCTTCGTTGTCGGGGTCGGCGGCACCACGCTCCACCTCGATTCCTCCAACAATATTTCGTCCGAAACCGTTTGGTCCGGCAGCGGCGGCGGCGCGAGCGCTTATGAGTCGCGTCCCGGCTTCCAGTCCGGTTGGTTCAGCGGAGGGACGCGCGGTGTTCCCGATGTCGCTTATGATGCCAACCCGTCCACCGGCGTGCCGGTTTATCAAACCGGGCCGGGCTGGGGCCAGTTCGGCGGCACGAGCATGAGCGCGCCGCAGTGGGCCGCACTCTTTGCCTTGGCGAACTCCCTCCGCACCTCGTCGATCGGCTCGGCGTCCAACACGCTCTACACCCTGGCGAATGCGAACTATTCCGGCTACTTCCATGACATCACGTCCGGCAGCAATGGCCACGCCGCCGGGCCGCGCTATGATCTCGTCACCGGCCTGGGCAGTCCGGTCGGCGGACAACTCGTCCTCGCACTGTCTGGCGGCTCGTCGTCAGGCGCGGCCGCGCCGGCCTTCAGCCCCGCCGGCGGCACCTATGCCAGCGCGCAGAACGTAACCATTACCACGTCCACCGGCGGTGCCACCATCCGCTACACCACCGACGGCAGCACGCCGACCGAAACCCACGGCACGATTTATTCCGGACCGGTCAACATCAGCCTTACGACCACCCTCAAGGCGCTCGCCTACGGCAACGGTTTCTCCGCCAGCGCGGTGACCTCTGCGACTTACACCATCGGTTCCACGCCGCCGTCGACGCTCAGTTTCGAGGCGGAGAGCCTGTCTTATGCGCCGAGCGGCGCCACCGCGTCGGTCCAGACGGACAAAAATTCCAGCGGCGGTCACTGGGTGATGCTCGCCGGCAACAGCGTCGGCGATCACATCGATTTCACCGTGCCGAACGTTCCCGCCGGGAGCTATCAGCTGCGCATGGAATGGAAAGGACTCGGCAGCCGCGGCATTCTGCAACTGGCGGTCGACGGCACCAATCTCGGCCCGACCCTTGATCAGTACGCCGCCAAGGCGGTCTATCCGACGACCACCTTCGGCAACGTCGCTTTTGGCTCCGCCGGCACGCATGTCGTCCGCCTGACCGTCACCGGCAAGAACGCCAAGTCCAGTTCCTACCAGCTCTCCGCCGACCGGTTCATCCTGGTTGGTCAGTGACAAGCTCCGCGCCGGCGGCTTTTTTCGGCCGCCGGCGCCATCGTCCCGGGCCGGAAAATTTTTCTGAAATCTCGGTGCGCCTATCTCCGCCTTCCGGCGGATGATGCAAATCGGTAACAACACCGTTACCAATTTTGGCCACCCGCGATGCGGGGGTTGTGGTCTAGTTCCGCTCCGGACCAGTACGGCCCGGCGGCGGCCGGCTCGTCGACCGCTGTTTCCACCCTCACTCTCCGGCGCCAACCGTCGGAGAAAACACAGAAAAAACATGAAACCCTTGTCTTGGTTCGAAGCTTCTCCAGCTGGAAATTCAGGGCGCACGCTGCTTGCGCTTGCCCTTGCCACCCTCGGCCTCGGAACAACCCCCCGCCTCGCGGCGGACGAAGACGTTCTGCGGCACTATCAGCAGACCAATCTCGTGTCCGACGTGCCTGGACTCGCGGCCATGACCGATCCCCATCTGGTCAACGCCTGGGGCCTGTCACGCACCGCCAGCAGCCCGTGGTGGGTCGCCGACAACGGCACCGGTCTTTCCACACTGTATGATGGCGCCGGCAACATCCAGACCCTCGTCGTGACCATTCCCAACGCGCCCGGCGTGACCGATCCGTCCGCCCCGACTGGCACGGTCGCCAATACCTCGGCGACGGATTTCCTCGCCGCTCCCGGCGTGCCATCGCATTTCCTCTTCGCCTCCGAAGACGGCATCATTTCGGCGTGGGGCGGCGGCCCGATGGCAAATCGCAAGGTCAACAACGCTGGCGTCGCGGTCTACAAAGGCCTCACCCTGGCACAAAATAACGGCGCGAACCTGCTTTATGCCGCCAACTTCAAGACCGGAACGGTCGAGGTCTATGACGGCAACTACGCGCTCGTGAACCTCGGGCCGGACGCCTTCCGCGATCACCGGCTGCCGGCGAGTTTCGCTCCGTTCAACGTCCAGGTCATCGGTACCTCGATCTACGTCGCCTTTGCTCAGCGTGAAGCCGGCTCGATCGACGAGGTCCACGGGCCGGGCAAGGGCGCGGTCGACGTCTTCTCCACCGACGGCAAGCTCCAGAAACGCCTGGAGTGGGGCCCGTGGTTCAATGCCCCTTGGGGCCTGGTCCAGGCTCCGGCCGGCTTCGGCCTGGTCAGCAACCGCATCCTCGTCGGCCAGTTTGGCAGTGGCAAAATTGCCACCTTCGACGCCGCCACGGGCCGCTTTCGCGGCCTTCTGCGCGGTACCCATCACCGTCCGCTGATGATCGACGGACTCTGGGCGCTTAGCTTTGGCAATGGCGCCAAAGCCGGTCCCACCACCACGCTCTTCTTCACCGCCGGAATCGACGATGAGGCCCATGGCTTGTTCGGCACCATCACGCCGGTTCCGGACGGCGACAACGACGCTGACGACGGCATGTAAACCGACGCCTTAGTTACCCAAAGAAAAGCGGCCGAAATCGCCCTAGCGGTTTCGGCCGCCTTGTTTCCGCCTTACCGCGGCGGACCCGGCTGAATCGGAACGGCGTCGTGACGTTCATCCCGAAGGTCGTTGCGGCGATCCTCCTTGTCGCGGCCGGGCGACGGCGCCAATGTCTGTGGCGTCCAGTCGCGCGGATAATCGTGGATCACCTCCGTATGGTGCAGCCACGGATGATCGTGGTATTTCATGTGCACGGAGGGCGAGGCATGCAGTTTTTCCAACGGAATGTGCGGCGGCAGTTCGGTCCGCGTCACCCACTGGCCGCCTGCGCGATAGACATACTGATGCCGGACGTTGCTGTAATAAACTTCATAGGCCGGATAATAAATATAATCATCCCGCACCGGCGCCACGCCGTAGGTCGGCTCCTCCGGCGGTTCGGCCGCCAGCCGGTCGGTGCATGCGAACCCAAGCAGGCTGACCGCCGCAAAGGCGAAAAAATAAAATTTCATGACCATGCTTTCGTTGATTTTATTTCCAATAGCCTTCGTAGAAGCGGTAGCCGCTGCCTTCTTCTTCCCAGCGTGGGGGCACCCAGGTCTTGGTTCCCTCGGGCGGGACCTGCCACTGGCCGGCCTCCCAACTGTAACGGCCATCGCGCAGGGTCCAGTGCCCGGGCACCCACACGTCGTCGGATGAAGGCTGCGGTGGCGGATTTTCCAGGGTCTGCGGTGCCTGCGGCGGCTGGGTCACGACCACAGTGCCACCACCGGTGGTGACGGTGGTGCCGCCAGAATTTTCGGACGTGTTCACCGCCACCGATTGGGTCGGCTGCGCGCCGGGGGGCGGCGCGGCAACCTCATGCGATTCAGGTTCATTGGCGCACCCCGCGATCCACATCAATCCGGAGGAAACGAGGCCGATGGCCGCTATTCTTGCGAAGGGGTGAAGCGGACCTTTCGGGTTTTGTGTTTTCATAAGCCCATCGTCACCACCGCCCTGAAAATGTTTCCGCCGCGGCGCCGGCACCCGCCCGGTAATTCCGTACCGCAGTTTCTCCCATGCCCCTGACAGGACCAAACCAACGCCCTGTCCTGCCGCGCGCAAACGAACGGCGTATCACTATTATGGATACACTATCCGCCGCGCTCAGATGTGTCCGCGCGGTGGAATCGGTTTGTCGTGGATGCCTTCCTTCGTCGGCCGGGCCGGATCGCCTGCCGTGCCGACGCCGAGCTGTCCCGGCGCGTGCGGTTGGTGCCCGTTTAGCGCCTGGGTCAACGGCGAGTCTTCCGGCAACGGCTTGTTCGCGGCCGCCAGATCTTCATCGCGGAGGTTGACCGAACCGGGCGCCGGCGTGGGCCGCTCGCTGGCGGCGACGTCCACGTCCGGATCGCGCGGAACGGTGATGTTAAGCTTGCGGGCAGATGCGTCTGTTTTCTCTGAAGATGGCGTTTGCATGTCCTAGCATAGCGCAGCCTCCGCGGCGCGTCTGCCCGGGCGGAATCCCAGAGAGTGAATGGAGCAAATATTGAGCCTGGGGTAGGTGATGGTCTACTCGTCCCGAATCGTATCGCCCGCATGCCAAGATGGCACCGGTGGAATTCCGATGCGGGCAAGCGCACTTTTACCGCCACGACAATGCCCGGCTTCGGAATAGGTTTTGCCGACGAAAACACATGCAACCAAACCCGTGCGTCCGCCCCAGCGAAAAACGGCGGCCTCCAAGCCCAGGCATCCCGCGCCAATGAAGGCTTCATCGTCCCAACGGGCGACGGCCCGAGTGCGCGAGGGTGAGGTGCTGGTGGTGGAAAATCCCAGCGATCGCTCGCCTAAACAGGAGAATCTGTAACCGCGGCTGGCAGACGGAGCGCGGTGCGACATCGATGGTTGGCCTCGCTTTTCGCCAACCCAGGCGACTGTGACGGCGAGGCGGTCAAAAATGCTGCCATTTCACCGCGCCCCAGAGGAGGGCGGCCCAAACGACGAAGGTTCCAGCGAATTTGATGACAAACGCCGGCTTGGCTATTTTGTGACGGAAAAACGTCATGGCGAGAAACCCGGCCGGCCAGCCGCCGAAGGCGCAGAGCAGGAGCAGGGTGGACTCCGGCGTCCGCTCCCGGCTGCGTCCGGCGAACCATTTGTCCAGGCCGAACTGCAGAAACGTCCAGACGTTGGCGATGGCCAGCCAAACGAGCAGAAGTTGGTCGAAAAGGGTAAGTGACTTCACGCCGGGGAAAAGACCGCTAAACCGGAATAAAAATCCAATGAAATCGACCGCCCAACGCCATCCCAATTTTTGGAGCGTTAACCGAAATCATGCATGCCGCAGGCCGCCCCACAGGGGGGCCGTGCTGGAGGTGCAGAACCGATAAAAATCTCCGCCGCCGCCCGGTCCGCCGCGCGGCGTTTTTTATGGCGGGGAAAAGGATAAAGGACTCAATCGAGGGGTATTCTCCAGTGACAGCTTTATCCGGCAGATGCATCATCCGAAAAAATCGCACCAGCCAGCCGCTCCCTTCTTTATGAACAGCGATGACGGCAAATCCGCTTGAACCTCCAATCCGCAAAAGCTGCACTCAGTGCAGCTGAATCACACTGTTAGGCTAAAAACAATGAAATGCTACTATTCCAATACTGAGGCGGTGGGTACCTGCAAGTCCTGCGGTAGAGGGCTGTCGCGTGAGCATGCGACAGAATATCCTAGGGGTTTGGCATGCAAAGAGCGCTGCGAAAATGACGTCCAAGCGATCATTGCGATGATCGAACGCAACTCGAAGCTCTCTGCCACATCGGCTTCCCTTGTTCGGTCCAATTGGATTTCATTTTTGGTCTCGGGCTTGTTCTTTATTTTTCTTGGCGTTGGATTTCTAGTCGCCGCAGAGCAGCGGCCTGGCTTTGACTTGGGGCAGTATATGGGTTTCGCTTTTATCGCGTATGGTTGCTATACGCTTTTTCGGGCCTTTAAGGTTCGCAAGGCATCGGCGGCCAAATCCGCCTAGCCGGCTGCCGGACCCAGCGCGGACCGGCGGGGGGCCGCTTCAGCAACATCGACTCCCCCTCAACTTAACGTAGGCTGACCAACGCATAAGACAATTCGTGAACGTTCAAACCACGCTAAATTTCTATGGGCATACGGAAGAAGCACTCACGTTCTATGGCAGAACGATTGAAGCAGAGACTCTCTTCCTGATGCGGTTTCGCGACTGCCCAGACCCTTCCCAATCGAGACCGGGAATCGAGGAGAAGATATTTCACGCAACCTTTCGCGTTGGTTCCACCGAGATCATGGCGTCAGACTGCGGCTGCGACAAGCCGCCCACTGAAACAACCTTCGCCGGTTTCGCGTTTGCTCTCCGCGTTGAAACGCCGGAGAAAGCCGAAAAGTTCTTTGCGGCTCTCAGCGAGGGCGGCCTGATCCAAATCCCCCTGTTGAAAACATTTTTCGCAGCGCGCTACGGAATCGTAATCGACCGCTTTGGCGTCTCCTGGAAGATAATGGCCGAGTCTAAAACCCTAAATTGAAATTAAGCATAAGCATGAGGTCGTCTCACCGGTTGCCACGTCCAGCGCCGGAATTATAACTGTCATGGAAAACCAGGGTCCAGAAAACGGTGCTGCCCGATGGGCCAGAGCATCGCTGATTATCGGAGGTATCGCACTTGTGGCGATATCGATCATATTCTTCTGTGCTGCCACCGGCTTTCACAAGGGGGCCATTACCTTCGACCGGCTGGTCTATTGTTTTCTTGGAATGGGAGCACTAGGCATATCGGGTTTGGGATGCTCGATCATTGCGCTACTGCGCCGGGAGCGCCGGCTCCTGCTTGCCGTGGCCGGATTCATTCTCAATGCGATATTGGCATTGGTCGGTGGCAGTTTTGTGATACTGCTCCAAAAATAGAATAAGGCCGAGCTGCCACCTCAGCTTAGGGAACAGTCTCTGGACCCCAAAAATGGAGTACCGAATTCTTTGCCGGTGGAACGCGCTAAATCGCGCCGAGCAGGGCAAGGATGAGTAGGATGAGGATGACTGCGCCAAGGCCGCCGCTGGGATAGTAACCCCACCCCTGGCTGTAAGGCCAGGTGGGAAGGGCGCCGATCAGCAGGAGGATAAGCACGACAAGCAAGATCGTTCGCATGCCGCCTTGGACACGCACGCGCGCTCAAGTTCTGTCCGCCGGGCCGGGGTCTCCTCCTACCGCAATCGGCCGGATGGCTATGCACACAACGATATTATGCCAGCAGCTTATCAATCGCCGCTTCCAGCTCCATCGGGTTGTAGGATTTTTTCGCGGTGACATGGAGCAGGGGCAGGCTGGCGCTGGCGAATGCGGCGTCGACAAACTCGTCTCGTCGCTTGCGATCGTCCCGTTCGTGCGATGAATCGTCGAGTTCGATGCCGGCGAGCGGAGCGAAGTCGCGGGCGCGCACGAGCAAAAAATCGACGTGCTTGCTGGTGATCCGGTTGCGCGCCGCCTGGCGTTCATCGCGCTCCAGTCCGCTTCTGACGCCAATAATATCCTCCAGGCGAACCTTGCCGAAGACGCGCACGTCTGACGACAACACGGCCTCCAGCACGGTGAGAAAAGAGCGCTCCGCCGGCGTAAAGAGGGATTTTCGGCAATAATAAACATCCGTCTTTGGCCGGCCTAGAATTACATACCGGAGGATCGCCAAAACAATGAAGAGGACGAGGGTGGCGATGACCAGCACCTTTGGTGTCAGCATAACGCCGACCATGAACTCAGTGGAGGAGGCAGTCAGGAACAAAAAGCCACGGACCGCGATTTAAGTCCAAGGGTGAACCCTACATCCCGGGAAATCCGCCCTTGCCCTTCATCGCCTCCATCTGGCGCATCATTTTTTTCGCGCCGCCGCCCTTCATCATCTTCATCATCTTCTGCATCTGCTGGAACTGCTTCAGGAGCTGATTGACCTCGACCAGCTTCACGCCGGCGCCGTTGGCAATGCGCTGGCGGCGGCTGCCATTGAGGATCTCCGGCTTGCGCCGCTCCTGCGGCGTCATCGACTTGATGATCGCCTCGGTCCGCGCCATCTGCTTGTCCGCGCCTTCCGGCAGCTGCATGCCACTCAGGCCGGGGACCATGCCGAGGATGCTTTGCATCGAGCCCATTTTTTTCACCTGCTGCATCTGAGCGAGGAAGTCCTCGAGATTGAAGTCGGCCTTGCGCATTTTTTCCGCCATGCGCTCGGCCTCCTTCTGGTCGATGGTTTCCTGGGCTTTCTCGACGAGGGAGACAACATCGCCCATCCCGAGGATGCGCGAGGCGAGGCGGTCGGGATAAAACGGCTCGAAATCGGAGGTTTTTTCGCCGGTGCCGGCGAATTTGATCGGCACGCCGGTGATGGACTTGATGGAGAGCGCGGCGCCCCCGCGGGCATCGCCATCAAGCTTGGTCAGGATCAGACCGGTGAGGGAGAGCGCGTCGTGGAAGGTCTTGGCGACGTTGACCGCCTCCTGGCCGAGGGCGCCGTCAGCCACGAGCAGGACCTCGTCGGGCGAGACGCGGGCGCGGAGTTTTTTCACCTCTTCGATGAGATCGGCGTCGATCTGGAGGCGGCCGGCCGTGTCAAAAAGGATCGCATCGCAAGCGGCGGACTGGGCGGCGGAGAGCGCGGCGGCGCCGATGGCGGGAACGTCCCGCGAGGCGCGGTCGGAAAAAAAGTTCAGTTCCTCCTGCTTGGCCAGAATCTCAAGCTGGTCGATGGCGGCCGGACGGTAGACGTCGCAGGCGGCGAGGAGCGGACGATAGCCGCGTTTTTTCAACAGCTTGCCGAGCTTGGCGGTGGAGGTGGTCTTGCCCGAGCCGTGAAGGCCGACCATGAGAATTTTCAGCGGGCGGGCGGCGGAGAGTCCGGTGGCGCCCTCGCCGAGGAGGCGGACGAGCTCGTCATGGATGATCTTGATGATCTGCTGGCCCGGGGTGACGCCCTTGAGCACTTCCTGGCCGGCGCACTGCTGCTGGACACGCTCGACGAATTCGCGGGCGACCTTGAAATGAACGTCGGCGGCGAGCAAGGCGGTGCGCACTTCCTTGAGCGCATCCGCCATGTTTTCCTCGGAAAGCCGGCCGACGCCGCGGAGGTTGCGCAGCGCCTGGCCGAGACGGTCGGTGAGGGATTCGAACATGGGAAAAGGCGAGTGAAACCGCTAACGGACGCTAATCGACGATAAAATCAGAAAAAGAGGGAAGTGGGCACAAAAGGCAAAAGAAGCGCCGGGCGAAATTTTTCAAGTAAGGCATCTTCCGGGTCTTTTGCGACCGACTGAAATTGGAGAGGCCGGATCGGCGCGAATGGGCTGAGGTTTTATTTTTCGGAATCTGGGTAATCGATGGGAAAATTCGCGTCGATTTTTGGCCGATGGATCAGCGATGCTTCCACCAGTGATCCACAACCCACAGAATGTTGAATGCACCTTTCGGCCGCTGCAGGCGGACGAGGTCAACGAGGCGTACGCCGCGTACCTGGAGGTTTGCGCCTGGCTGCAACGCCGGCAGATCCGGCTGTGGCTGCAACCATTGCCGCCGGAAAAATTCAAAGAGCGACAGGTGAGGGGTGAGCTGTTCGGGCTGTTTGCCGGACGGGAGTTGGCGGTAAGTCTCACTCTGCTGAACGAGACGCCGGCGTACTGGCAGGACGAGCTCGGCACCGAACCGATCTGGTGGCTGAGCACCGTGGCGACATCGGTGAAGTTCAAGGGCCGCGGGCTGGGCGAGCGTGCGGTGGCGCAGGCGACGACCTGGCTGGCGCGCAAAGGCGCCACTGAAGTGCTGCTCGACTGCGCGCTCGGGTTCCTCCCGCGATTTTACCAGAGGTGCGGTTTTTCCGCCCTGATCGAGAAGGACGTGACGTTTTCCAGCGGAAACACGTATCCGCTGGTGCTGATGAAAAAAGACATCGCGGCGGTCGCCGTGGCGGAGGAGGTTAAAAATAGTGTGGCTTAATGGGTTGGAAGTCTGCGATGCTTCCGGCCCTTATGAACCCTGTTCTCAAGCTGTTGATCGAAGGCGGCAGCCTCACGACCGCGCAGATGGCGAAGGTCGCGGGCCTGTCCGAATCGGAGGTTAACCAGCATCTGGAACAGTTGAAGAAAGAGAAAATCTTCCTCGGCTGGCGTCCGGTGCTCGATCTTTCGCGCGAGGAAGCCGCCGCCGCCGTGGTTCATGCCGTGATCGAGGTGAAAATCACCCCGGAGCGGGGAGGCGGGTTCAACCGTCTGGCGGAGCGGATCGGCCGCTTCGACGAGGTCGAGTCCTGCTACCTGATGTCGGGCGGCTATGACCTGCTGCTCTTCGTCAAGGGCTCGTCGCTGCAGAAGGTGGCGGCCTTCGTTTCGGAAAAGCTGTCGACGATCGAGGGCGTGCTCTCGACCTCCACCCATTTCATGCTGCGCTGCTACAAGGACCAGGGCTTCCTCTTCGACCAGGGCGAGGCGCCGGCCACGCGGCTCAACGTCGCTCCATAACCGGAGGCATACGCCATGAGCAACGACCCGAAACGATGGGTGGCGGGCCACGTGGCCGCGCTGCCCAAGAGCGGCATTCGCGACTTCTTCGAACTGGTGGCAAAAATGAAGGGCCAGGACGTGATCTCGCTCGGCGTGGGAGAACCGGACTTCGTCACGCCCTGGCACATCCGCGAGGCGGCGATCTTCGCCCTGGAGAAGGGAAAAACCTATTACACCTCCAACCTCGGCCTGATCGAGCTGCGCCGCGCCATCGCCGAATACGTGGCGAAACATTTTGGCGTCGGCTACCGGGCGGAGGACCAGGTTCTTGTCACCGTCGGCGTGAGTGAAGCGCTGGACCTGGCCTGCCGCGCCTTCTGCAACGCGGGCGACAAGGTGATGTTTCACCAGCCTTGCTATGTCTCCTACCATCCGAGCATCCGGCTGGTCCACGCCGAGGCCATCGCCGTGCCCACCTACGCAAAGGACAACTTCGCGCTCACGGCGGAAGCGCTGCGCGCCGCCTGGCAGCCGGGGGCAAAGATCCTCATGCTCAACCTGCCGTGCAATCCGACCGGCGGCACCTGCACGCGTGAGCAGCTCGGCGCCATCGCCGATTTTTGCCGCGAAAAGGACCTGCTGGTGCTGAGCGACGAGATCTATTCCGAGCTGACCTTCGACGGGGAGCATACCAGCATCGCCAGCCTGCCGGGAATGGCGGAGCGGACGATCTTTCTTCACGGCTTCTCCAAGGCGTTCGCCATGACCGGCTGGCGCATTGGTTATGCCTGCGGACCGGCGGCCCTGGTCGACGCGATGATGAAGGTGCACCAATATTCCATGCTCTGCGCTTCCATCATCGCGCAGGAGGCGGCCCTCGAGGCCCTGCAACGCGGCTGGGACAGCGTCCTGAAGATGCGCGAGCAGTATCATCGCCGACGCGACCTGGTGGTGCGGCGTTTCAACGAGATCGGCCTGAAGTGCCATTCGCCGCGCGGCTCGTTTTACGCCTTTCCCGACGTCACCGGGACCGGCCGCGACGAGAAGGATTTTGCCGTTGGTCTACTGGAGAAGGAGAAGGTCGCGGTCGTGCCGGGCACGGCGTTTGGCGAGAACGGCCGCGGCCACGTCCGCGCCTGCTTTGCCACCAGCTACGAACAGCTCATTGCCGCCTGCGACCGGATCGAACGGTTCGTAAACAATCTGAAAACCTGAATTCACCGCGGAGGACGCAAAGAACGCGGAGGCTTTGATTGATTTCTCCGCGGCCTCTGCGTTCTCTGCGGTTAAAACCACAACATGTCCCGCACCGTCGCCATCGTCGGCCGGCCCAATGTCGGCAAGAGCCGCCTGTTCAACCGCCTGGTCGGCCGGCGCGTATCGATCGTGCACGACCAGCCGGGCATCACCCGCGATGTGGTGGCGGCCCACGTTGAGGAAGGCGCCTATACACTTCTCGACACCGGCGGCATTGGCCTGAAAGGCGGCGAGACGACGCGGGAATTGATCGCCGCCTCGGAGCAACAGGTCGATTTCGCCATCGATACGGCGACGCTGATCCTTTTCGTCATCGACGGCCTGGAGGGTGTGACCGCGCTGGATGAGCGCATTGCGACGAAACTCCGCCGGAGCAAGAAGGCCGTCCTGCTCGTGGTGAACAAGGCCGATTTTTCCGACGAAAAGATCGAGCTGGCCGACGCCTACAAGCTCGGCTTTGGCGAGCCGCTGCGGGTTTCGGCCGAGCACGGCCGCGGCGAAGAGGAGCTGCGCGCCGCGGTTTTGGAAAAACTCGGGCCGCCGGCGGCCGCGGAGGAGGGTGGGGTGAAGACTGCCGCCGATCCGCTCTGCGTCTGTTTCATCGGCCGGCCCAACGTCGGCAAATCCTCGCTTGCCAACCGCCTGCTGCAGAGCGACCGCCTGATCGTCAGCCCGGTGCCGGGCACCACGCGCGACGCCGTCGAGGTGCCGTTCCAGTTTAAAGGCCGCGACGGCCGGCTGCATCCGTTCCGGCTGATCGACACCGCCGGGATCAAGGCCGCGACCAAGCTGGCCTCGCCCGTGGAATACTTTTCCCGCTTGCGGTCGCTCGAGGCGGTGCAGCGCACCGACGTCGTTTTTCTCGTGCTCGACGCGCTCGACGGCGTGACCCAGCAAGACAAGGCGATCGCGGGCGAGGCGATCAAGGAGCACAAGCCGATTGTCATCGTGGTCAATAAGTGGGACCTGGTGCATGAGGCGTTCGCCGGCGACACGCCGCCCGCCGGCTACAAAAATGAGCGCGACTACCGGGAAAAATACGAGGCGGCGCTGTTCGACCGGCTGTTTTTCACCCCGGGAGCGCCGGTTATTTTCGTCTCGGCGCTGAGCGGTTATGAAAATGACCGCATGCTCAACGCCGCGGTCAAGCTCCACCGCACCCTGGACAAGAAATTGCCGACCGCCCGCCTCAATCAGACACTGGTGCGCCTGGCCGAGCGCACGCCGCCGCCGGCGATCGGGGCGCGCCGCTTCCGCATTTATTATGCGGTCCAGACCGGCAACCGGCCGTTCCGCGTCCGGCTTTTTTGCAATCGGGAGGAAAAGCTGACCGAGAGCTACCGCCGCTACCTCGAGGCAGGCATCGTCGAAGAGTTCGACTTGAACGGCTGTCCCGTGCACTTTGACCTGGTGGGCAAGGCCCGCCACGAGGACCATCGCGCCACCCTTTCCCACAAACCTTCCGACCATGAAACTCTCGAAGACTGATTATCGCGGCGGCGAGGCACTCTGCTTCTCCACCAAGGCCCTCGAACTGACCGTCACCACCGGTCTCGGCCCGCGCGTCGTGTCGCTGCGCTCGCTCAGCGGAAAGGCGGGCAACTTGTTTTTCCAGTTCCCCGACGATGAAAAGCGCTATCACGGTTATTATCTGCGCGGCGGACACCGGCTGTGGCATTCGCCCGAACATATCGTCCGCACCTATCAGCCGGACGACGAGCCGCTGGCGGTGCGTCTGCTGCCGCACGGCGCGGCCCTGACCCAGCCGGTCGAAGCGCAGACGGGCATGCAGAAGGCGATGCGCATCGAGCTGCTCGGCGAACGCACCGTGCGCGTGACGCACACCCTTTCCAATCGCGGCCTCTGGGCAGTGGAGGCATCGGCCTGGGCGCTGACCATGCTGCGCGGCGGCGGCTACGGCGTGATTCCGCTCATGCCCAAGGGCTCGCACGAGAGCGGAGACCTGCTGCCGAACTACGCGCTGGTGCCGTGGACCTACACCGACCTGGCGCTGCCATGCTGGAATTTCCACCGCGATTTTCTCGGCATCGACGTGGCCCGGGCGCCGCACGCCCAGAAGCTCGGCCTGACGAATTATCCCGGCTGGTCGGCCTACTGGCTGAACGGCACGACACTGGTGAAGTACACGCCGGTCGTGTCCGGCGCGACCTATCCCGATCTGGGCAGCGCGCTCGAGACCTTCACCAACGGCGAAATGATCGAGATCGAAACGCTTTCGCCGCTGACCAAACTCGAGCCCGGCAGAAGCGTGACCCACGTGGAAAACTGGACCGTGTTCGACGGCTTGCCCAAGCCCTCCAGCGACAAGGTCTTTAATGAATCGCTCGCGCCGGCGGTGAGGAAGTGGCTGAAAATGTTGAAGTGACTCCGCTGCGCATCGTTTTCCTCGGCTCCGACGCCATCGCGCTGCCGCTGCTGGACTGGCTGGCAGGGGAGGGGAAAGCGACGGTGGCGGCAGTCTTCACCCAGCCCGACCGCCCGGCCGGGCGCGGGCAGAAAGTCGAGGCCAACGCGATCAAGCGCTGGGCGCTGGCCCGTCGGCTGCCGGTTCTTCAGCCAGATAAACTCACCGAGGCGGAACGGACGCGGCTGGCCGAACTGGCGCCAGACCTTGCGCTGGTCGTAGCTTACGGGCACATCCTGCACGACAATTTCATCGCCGTGCCTCGGCTGGGCACGCTCAACCTCCACGCCTCGCTCCTGCCGAAATACCGCGGCGCCTCGCCGATCCAGACGGCGATCGCCTGCGGCGAGCGCGAGACCGGCGTCACGCTCATGCGCATCGTGAGAAAACTCGACGCCGGTCCGGTGGCGGACGCCGAACGCGTGGCCATCGGGCCGCGGGAGACCGCGGCGGAAATCGAGGCGAAGCTTGCCGCGGCCTGCGTGCCGCTGCTGGCCCGGGCGCTGCCACCGCTGGCGGCCGGCGGCCTGGTTTTTGCCGAGCAGGACCATGCCACGGCGAGCTATTGCCGGCGCCTCGAAAAGGGCGATGGCGGACTTGATTTTGCCGCGCCTGCCGCCGTGCTGGCAGCGCGGATCAACGGTCTTTTTCCCTGGCCAGGATGCGCGGTGGAGATCTCCGGCGAGCCGGTCAAGCTCGGCCTGGCCGAGGCGGCGGTGGCGGCGGACGCTTCTGCCGCGCCCGGCACGGTGCTGGGTGCCGACGGCGAGGCGCTGCTCGTCGCGACCGGCGACGGCGTGGTGCGCCTGCTCCGGTTGCAGCGACCCGGCGGCAAGATGCTGGCAGCACCGGACTTCCTGCGCGGCTTCCGGGTTGCGTCGGGCGCGGTCCTGCCGTCCCGCCCGATGCCGCCGCTGGTACAGGCCACCCCGTTTCGCTGACCGTGCAACCTGCGCTTGTTTTCGCCGCTGATTTTGGCAAGCGTGGAGGGATGAGACTTACTCGTGTGCTGTGGGCGTTTGTTTTCGGTGCGCTTTTAAGTACCGCCCAGGCGCAGACCAATCCGGCGCAGCTGGACATTGCCAACCTCCGGGAGGATGTCCGGCTGCTCACCCAGCGGGTAGGCGACCTGCAGATCCGCGTCGAGCAGCTGGAACGCGAGAACAACGAGCTGCGCAGCCAGACCGGCAACGCCGCCCAGACCTATGCCACGGTCGCGCAACTCAACGACGCGGTTGCCCAGCTCAACCGCGCGATCAAGGCCTCGGCCGCCGCCACCAAGTCCGAGACGCTGGAGCAGGTGAGCGCTCAGATGGAGAAACTCGCCAAGCAGACCAATGCCGCGCTGGCCGACCTGGCCAAGGGGCAGGCCACGCGCGCCAACGTCCAGACCAGCTTCAGCGAGGATTACCCCAAGGAAGGCGTCAGTTATACCGTGCAAAAAGGCGACACCCTCTCGAGCATTGCCAAGAAAACCAATGCCAGCATGCACGATATCATCAACGCCAACAAAATTTCCGACCCGACCAAATTGATGGTCGGACAATCGCTCTTCATCCCCCAGGCGCAGGCCTCCAAAAACTGACATGGCTGCATCCAAATCACGCCTCGGCCGCGGACTCGGCGGCCTTATTGCCGCCGCGGTGCCCGCCGCGCCCAAAGTCGATTCGTCCGCGAAGCCCGCGGCCGGCCAACCGCCGGTCGTCCCCGCCACGCCGGGTTTCCAGGAAATTTCCGTCGATTTGGTCGAGCCGAGCCCGTATCAGGCGCGCCGGGAAATTCCGCCGGAGCAGCTTAACGAGCTGGCCGACAGCATCCGGGCAGAGGGGCTGCTCCAGCCGATCGTGGTGCGCCGCCAGGGGGAAAAATTCCAACTCATCGCCGGCGAACGCCGCTGGCGCGCGTTCAATCTGCTCAAGCTCAAGACCATTCCCGCCCGCGTGGTGGAGGCGAGCAACGCCTCGTCCGCCGCCATCGGCCTGATCGAGAACCTCCAGCGCGAGGGGCTGAATCCGATCGAGGAAGCCTATGGCTATGCCAGCTTGATCCGCGATTTCGACCTGACCCAGGAATCGACTGCCGATCGCGTCGGGAAGGCCCGGGCAACGGTGGCGAACTCGCTCCGCCTCCTCAGCCTGGACGGCGAAATTCAGGGCTACATCGCCAAAAACCTGCTCAGCGTCGGCCATGCCAAGGTGCTGCTCGGGATCGAGGATCCGGCCCAGCGTACGGTCCTGGCCCGTCGCGTGATCGAGGAGGGCCTGAGCGTGCGGGTGACGGAAAAATTGGTGCAGGCGAAAAAATCCGGCGCCCCGGTGGCGGCGGTTTCCGGCGGGCGGCCCGTGCCCCCGGTCGAGGCGGCGGCGCTCGCCAGCATTGAAAAAAAGCTTACCTCCCATCTCGGCGCGCGCGTCGCCCTCAAGCACGCGCCGAAAAAAGGCCGCATTGTCATCGAATACCACGGCAACGACGATCTCCAGCGCATCCTTGAAAAACTCGGCATAGAGGCGTGACCTCATGAACCCGGCGGACACGTTCAAGGAGGCGCTTTCCGATGCGTCCGCGCTGAGTGCGAAAATGTTCCGGCTGCGGCTGCCCTTCGTGGCGGAAATGCGGCATTATTCCTGGGACAAGCTGCGGAGCGACCTGGTTGCCGGCGCGACCCTCACGCTCGTCTCCATTCCTCAAGCCATCGGTTTCGCCCTCATTCTCGGCCTGCCGCCAACGAGCGTGATCTTGTCCGTGGTCATCGGCGGCTTCATCAGCGCGCTGTTTTTCTCTTCCCATCACCACGTTTTCGGACCGACCACGTCGGTCAGCCTGATCACGGCCACGGCGATCGCCGCCAACAGCGGCCTGGGCCTCGACCCGCTGCCGCTCGCCGCCTATATGGCGTTTTTGATCGGCGCGGTGCAGTTTCTCGCCGGCCTGCTCAATTTCGGCGAGATCACCAAGTTCATTTCGCGGTCGGTCGTGGTGGCCTACACCGCGGCGATCGGCATTCTTCTCATCACCAGCCAGCTGCCGAACTTCCTCGGTTTCGGCGTGCCGGCGGGACAACGGTTCGTCACGATCCTGACCGACGTCTCGGGCGCACTGGCCCGGGTGAACGTCTCGGCCTGGGCCATCGGCATCGGCGTGCTGACGCTGGCCATTTTCGAAGGGATCAAGTTTTACCGCAAAACCTGGCCAGAGGCGCTGATCGGCCTGGCCGCGCTCGGTCTCCTGGCACGTCTTTTGTCCTTTCTGATCGGCCGCTATCATCTCTTCGGCCTGTCGGCCATGCCCTTCCGGCTGGTGAAGGATGAAGGCGCGCTGACCGCGGCGTTTCCCACCTTCACCGGGCTGCCGTCGATGAGGATGCAATTGCACATGCTGCCCGCGCTGGCGAGCACGGCGATCGCCGTGGCCATCATCGGCATGCTGGAAGCCACCGCCATCACCAAGTCGCTTGCGGCCAAGAGCGGCCAGCACCTCGATCCGAACCAGGAACTGATGGGCATGGGCGCGGGCAACATCGCGGTCGGTCTCTTCGGCGCCACGCCTGGCTCCTCCTCCTTCACCCGTTCCGCCGTCAACTACCAGAGCGGCGCCGCCTCGCAGCTTTCCTCAATCCTGAGCAGCGTGGTGGTCCTGCTCATTCTCTTCTTCGTCACGCCAGTCTTCAATTACATCCCGGTGGCAGCGCTCGCCGCGCACCTCATGCGCGTGGGCTACAAGCTGATCAACCGCCATCAGATCCGGGTAGCCATGAGCTCGACCAGGTCCGACCTCATCGTCTTCGTCGTCACCCTGGGCGCCGCGCTCTTCCTCAAGCTCGACAACGCCATCTATGTCGGCATCGGTGTCGCGCTCGCCCTGTTTCTGCAGAAGACGAGCACGCCCTCCCTCGTCGAATACACCTTCAACGAGAGCGGCATTCTCTCCGAGCTGACCGATCCGGCGAAGCGGCCGAACCCGCAGATCTCGATCATCCACGTCGAGGGCGACCTTTTTTTCGGCGCCGCCGACCTTTTTCAGGAACACCTGCGCCGGCAGGCGGAGGACGAGAATATCCGCGTCTTTATCTTGCGGATGAAAAATGCCCGCCATCTCGATGCCTCCACCGTCATGGCGATGGAAACGCTCCACGATTATCTGCGCCAGACCGGCCGGCATCTCATCATCAGCGGTTGCAACGCCGACGTCCTGCGCGTCCTCCAGCGCAGCGGCCTGCTCGCGCAAATGGGAGCCGAAAACGTCTTTCCCGCCGAGGTCAACCTGACCATGAGCACCAAGCGGGCCCTGCAGCGCGCCTCGCAATTGTTGAAGCAAACCGGCGCCGGCGGACAAAAAGCCGATGTGCGCATTTTTTATGACAGCCGTCGCCAACAGCAGGCTGCGCCGGCTCCGACCGGCGCCGTGACCGCGCCGCCCCCGGAGCCGCCGGAGGACTACGCCATCTGACGCGGGGACAGGCCGGGCCGGCCTCAGAAATCAAGTCCGACGGCAAAACCCACGAAGCGCGGGGCGAGGTCGGGATAAAAATAAACGTCGGGATGTGGAGCGTAGCGGTAGCGCGCCACCGTCCGGCCAACGGCGGTCCCAATCAGCGCGCCGGCCAGCACATCGGAGGCAAAATGGGCGTAGTGATTGATGCGGGCGGCGCCGACCAGAGCGGCCACGCCATAGGCGGCGGAATCGACCCAGGGATTGTCGCGATAATGCGCGGCGATAACGGAGGCGACCGTGAAGGCCTGGGTAGCGTGGCCGGACGGAAACGAGGCGCTGCCGCTAAACGGGGAAAAATGGAACACGCCGCGGTGGGCGGGGGGCCGGCTGCGCCCCACCATTTCCTTCATGACGAGGGCGATGCTGCCGGAAAAAAGGCTGGCGGCCAGTCCGTCTTCGGCCACGACCTTGGCCCGGTTGTCATCGGCGACAAAGCCGCCTAGATAAAACGCGCCGAGCACGCCGAAAGAATATTCGGCGCCGAAGGGTTCGAAATTGTCGGCAAAATGTTCGGCCCAGTTATGGCTATTTCGCTGCGCCGCGTCGCGAACAGGGCGGTCGAGCAGCGCCGCTGTGCCGGCCACGGCGGCGACGGCGCCTCCGAACCGGTACCAATCCTCCTCGTCCCACCGGGCGGGCGAGGCGAAAACATAACCGGCCTCATGCCAGACGACACGGCCATAAGCCGGCAATGAAGGAGCGGGAGCCGGGGCGGGCTCGATCAAGGTGGCAACGGGCTGCGCCGGCAGCGCGACGGCTGACAGCCACATTGCCGCCAGCCCGATCGATAATCGCAGGCCGCCTCCTTTCCGCATAGCCATACCTAAGTCTACGGCGGAGCAAAGGCAACGCGCCGGCGCGGTTTCACGAAAAAATGAAAGCTCCTGCCCGTCAGCGCCTTACCATGAACGAATATCCGGGGAG
>Ga0070741_10006340_pt1 | contig 25499 bp, 20 predicted proteins | sample Coa_R1_4_FD_66440 | JGI IMG/M metagenome (GOLD analysis project Ga0070741, IMG submission 66440) | Surface soil microbial communities from Centralia Pennsylvania, which are recovering from an underground coalmine fire - Coalmine... | ecosystem: Environmental > Terrestrial > Soil > Unclassified ... | reverse complement strand
GCGCAAGGGGCAGTTCCGCCGGCTGTGGATCGTGCGGATCAACGCCGCCTGCCGCCAGCACGACATGCCGTACTCGCGGTTCATGGCCGGGCTGCGGGCGGCGCAGATCGACCTCGACCGGAAGGTGCTGGCCGACCTGGCGGTCACGGATCCCGACACGTTCGGCACGCTCGTGGCCGCCGCCCGGGAGGCGCTCGCTGCCTAACGCCGGTCTCGGGGTGCGCGATGCCCGGGTGCGGCGGATCCGCCGCCTCCTGGTCCAGCGCTCCGCCCGCCGGTCGGAAGGCGCCTTCGTGGTCGAAGGCGTGAACGTGCTCGACGCCGCCCTCGACGGCGACGCCGACCTCGAAGCGCTCTTCGCCGCCCCGGAGGCCGAGGCCGAGTGCCCGGCCCTGCTGGAGCGGGCCGCCCGGCGGGGGATCCCCGTCCACCGGCTCGACGCCGGCGTCCTGGAGCGGGTGGCCGGCACCGTGACGCCGCAGCCGGTGCTGGCGGTGGCCCGGCGGACGCCACCGTCGCTGACCGACGTGGTCGGCGGGCCGGGGGCGGCCGGCACCGCTGAAGCGAAGCTCCTGGTGGTCGGCGTCGATGTGCGCGATCCCGGCAACGGGGGCACCTTGATCCGCAGCGCCGAGGCCGCCGGGGCCCACGGGGTAGTCTTCTGCCGCGGCTCGGTCGACGTCACCAATCCGAAGACGGTCCGCGCAACGGCTGGAGCGCTGTTCCACGTGCCGGTCGTCGAAGGCTGTGACCCGCAGGAGGTGCTCGGCGTGCTCGGAGATCTGGGCCTCAAGCGCATCGCCGCCGTGGCCCACGGCGGCGAGCGGCCCGATCGCGTCGATTTCGGCGGGCCGCTGGCGCTGGTGTTCGGCAACGAGGCCTCGGGCCTGCCGGCCGACGTGGCGGCCGGCGTCGACTCCGCCGTGACGATCCCCATGCCGGGGCGCGCCGAGTCGCTCAACCTCGGAATGGCCGCCTCGATCCTGCTCTACGAGGTCCGCCGGCAGCGGGCCTCCCGGGGGGCGGGGGCCGGGGTGTCGGCCCGGTGAGCACCGTCGGCTCCGGTCCGAACGCGGCCGAGATCATCGACCTGCTGCCCGACGCCGTCGTCGTCCTCGACGCCGCCCGCACGATCACCGCCGTCAACGACGCCGCCGCCGAGTTGCTGGCCCGTCCGGCCAAGGACCTCCTCGGGGCGTCGGCCGACGAGACGCTCGAGCCCCGGACCCGGGACGGAAAGCTCGTCTGGGCCGACGGCTGGCCCCGGGCCGCCCTCCTCACCAGGGTGCGGCGCATCCCCGAGCAGGAGGTCGACGTCCTCGGCGGGAACGGCAAGTCGGTCCGGGTGGCGGTCACCGGCCGCTACCGGCGGGACGGGAACGGCCGGCTGGAGGGCGTCGTCCTCGCCCTGCGCCCCATCGAACGGCGCAACACGCTGGCGGCCAGCGGCGTGGAGGTGGTCTCCACCGTCTCCCACGAGCTGCGCTCGCCGCTCACGTCGGTCAAGGGCTACACCTCGCTGCTGCTCAACCGCTGGGACCGGCTCGACGACGAGCAGAAGCGGTCGATGCTGGAGCAGGTCCAGCACGACGCCGACCGCGTCACCCGGCTCATCACCGAGCTGCTCGACATCTCCCGCCTCGAGACCGGCCGGCTGCGGCTGCGGTGCCAGATGGTCGACATCGCCGCCCTGGCCGACACCGTGGTCGAGAAGGTCCGCATCGGGCACCCGGAGCTGTCGGTGTCGGTCACCTTCCCCGGTGATCTGCCCCGGGTCTATGCCGATCCCGACAAGGTCGAGCAGGTGATGACCAACCTGCTGGAGAACGCCGCCAAGTACGCCGACAGCCCCGACGTCCGGGTGGAGGGCCTCTACGACGAGGAGCGCAAGGAGCTCACGATCGCCGTCCACGACGTCGGGAAGGGGATCCCGCCCGCCGAGCTGCCCCGCCTGTTCAACAAGTTCTTCCGGGGCTCCGAGGGCGGCCGCCCGAGCGGCTCGGGCCTCGGTCTCTACATCGCCCGGGGTCTCGTCGAGGCCCACGGCGGCCGCATCGCCGCCGAAAGCCGGCTCGGCGAGGGGTCGACGTTCTCCTTCACGCTGCCGGCCGACGCCTTCGAGAAGGCCTTCGGGGACGGAGACGGCTCGTCGTGACGCTCCCGGAGCTGACGGCCCGGCTCGACGCCGAGCTGGCCCGGGCGCAGGACGTCGTGGCCAAGGCCGAGACCGCCGCCGACCTCGACGAGGCCGAGCGCGGCTTCCTCGGCAAGCGGTCGGTGGTGACGGCCGTCAACCAGGCGATCAAGGACCTCGCCCCCGACGAGCGGCCGAAGGCCGGCCAGGCCGTGTCGTCGTTCAAGGCCCGGGTGGGCGAGCTGGTCGAGGCCCGGCGGGCCGCCCTCGAGGCGGCCGCCAGTCAGGCCGGCGAGGCTGTGGACCGGCTCGACCTCACGCTCCCCGGGCGGGGGCCCGGGCGCGGGCACCTCCACCTGATCACCCAGGTCCAGCGGGAGCTGGAGGACGTCTTCCTCGGCCTCGGCTACGAGGTGGCCGAAGGCCCGGAGGTCGAGACCGACTGGTACAACTTCGAGGCCCTCAACATGCCGCCGGCCCACCCGGCCCGGTCGATGTGGGACACGCTCTACGTCAAGCTCGGCCGTCCCGACGAAGTGGTGCTCCGCACCCACACGTCGCCGGTGCAGATCCGGGTCATGGAGTCCCGCCAGCCGCCGGTCTACACGGTCATGCCCGGGCGCTGCTACCGGCGCGACACGCTCGACGCCCGCCACTCGCCGGTCTTCCACCAGATCGAGGGCCTCGTCGTCGACCGGGGCATCACCTTCGGCGACCTGGCGGGCACCATCGACGCCTTCACCCGGGCCTATTTCGGGCCCGGTCACACGTCGCGGCTGCGGCCCAGCTACTTCCCGTTCACCGAACCGAGCGCCGAGTTCGAGGTGACCTGCTTCGTGTGCGACGGCGCCGGCTGCTCGGTCTGCTCCAAGACCGGCTGGCTGGAGCTCGGTGGCTGCGGGATGGTCGACCCCAACGTGTTCCGGGCCGTCGGCTACGACTCCGAGGCCTACACCGGCTTCGCCTTCGGGTTCGGGCTGGAGCGCATGGCGATGGTCCGCTACGGCGTCGAGCACATCAAGTCGTTCTTCGAGAACGACGTCCGGTTCCTCAGGCAGTTCTAGTTCGAGGAGTTGCTGTGAAGGCGCCTCTCTCCTGGCTCCGCGACTTCGCCCCGATCGAAGGAACGCCGCTCGAACTGGCCGACCGGCTCAACGGCATCGGCCTCATCGTCGAGGGCATCAGCGCGCCGGGGCGCGACATCGCCGGCGTCGTCACGGTGAACATCCTGTCCTTCGAGAAGCACCCCAACGCCGACAAGCTGCTGCTGGTCGACATCGACCTCGGCAACGGCGAAACGCGCCGGGTCGTGTGCGGGGCGTCGAACTTCGCCGTCGGCGACATCGTTCCCTGGGCTCCGCCCGGTGCCGAGCTGCCGGGCGGGTTCAAGCTGGAGCGGCGCAAGATCCGGGGCGAGGTGTCGGACGGGATGCTGTGCGCGCCCGACGAGCTCGGATTGTCCGACGACCACCGCGGCATCATGATCCTGGCGCCGGACACGCCGCTCGGCGCAGACATCCGCACCGTCCTCGGCCTCGACGACATCGTCTTCGATCTCGACGTCACGCCCAACCGGCCCGACGCCATGTCGATCGCCGGCGTCGCCCGGGACCTGGCGGCGGCGCTGCGCGTTCCGTTTACGCTGCCGGCGCCGTCCGCCCCCCCGGCCGCCGACCTCGAGCCGGCCTCGCTGGTGGTGGAGGCCGCCGACCGCTGCCCCCGCTACGTGGCCATGATCGGGCAGGTGGCCGTGGCACCGTCGCCGGCGTGGATGGCGGAGCGCCTGACGAAGGCGGGCATGCGGCCGATCTCCAACGTCGTCGACGTGACCAACTACGTGATGCTGGAACGGGGTCAGCCCCTCCACGCCTTCGACCTGGCCCGCCTCGGTGGGCGGGGCATCGTGGTCCGCATGGCCGGCGAGGGGGAGAGGATCACCACCCTCGACGGCGTCGAGCGCACCCTCACGGCCGAGGATCTGCTGATCTGCGACGCCGACCGGGCGCCCCAGGCCATCGCCGGCGTCATGGGGGCGGGCGACTCCGAGGTCTCCGACGCCACCACCGAGGTCCTGCTGGAGTCGGCGTTCTTCACCGCCGACGGCATCCTCCGGACCTCCAAGCGCCTCGGGCTGCGGACGGAGTCGTCGGCCCGTTTCGAGCGGGGCGTCGACCCCGACGGCACCGCCCGGGCGGCGGAGCGGGCCTGGGAGCTCTTCACCGAGATCGCCTCGGGCCGGACCGCCGCCGGCACGCTCGACGCCTACCCGGTACCGATCGAGCCGATCCGGGTGTCGCTGCGGACGGCCCGGGTCAACGACGTGCTCGGCACCGACCTCGACACGGCCACAATCCGGGGCCACCTCGAACCGTTGGGCTTCGTCGTGCCCGAGGGCACCCACGAGGAAGGACACGGCGGCGTCGTGGAGTACGTCGTGCCCACCTACCGGCCCGACTGCGAGCGGGAGATCGACCTCATCGAGGAGGTCGCCCGCCACCACGGCTACAACAACATCGCCCGGACGCTGCCCCGCATGAAGGAGCCGGCGGGCGGGTTGACGCCGGTCCAGCGGGGCCGGCGGGCGGTGCGCGACGCCCTCCTCGGCGCCGGCCTGTCCGAGGCCTACACCTTCTCGCTGGTGGCGCCGGCCGACCTCGTCGCCGCCGGGCTGCCGGCCGAGGGCATCGAACTGGAGAACCCGCTGCGGGCCGAGGAGTCGCTCCTCCGCCCGGCCGTGCTGCCGGGGTTGCTGCGGGCGGCGGCGTTCAACGCCGGCCACGGCCTGCCCGACGTGGGGCTGTTCGAGATCGGCCATGTCTTCCTGCCGCCGCCGGCCGGCCAGACGCTCCCCGACGAGCGGGAGCACCTGGCCGTCGTTCTCAGCGGGACGGTCTTCCGGCTGCCCCATGAGCCGAACCGGCCGGTCGACGGCCACGACGCCGTCGGCGCCCTCGAGACCGTGGCCGAGGCGCTCGGCCTGTCCGACTGGTGGTTGAAGCCCGACGACGGCGCCGGGTTCGCTCCCGGACGGGCGGCGGCCGTGGTCGTCGACGGCGCGGTGGTCGGAGTGGTGGGCGAGGTCGACGCCGGCGTCCGGGCCCGGCTCGGGCTGGCCGGTCCGGTGGCGGCGCTGGAGGTGGACCTGTCCCGGGTGCTCGAGGCCCCTCGCCGGGAACGGCGGGCCGTGACGCCGTCGCGCTATCCCGCTTCCACGATCGACCTCGCCTTCGTCGTCGACGAACCGGTGCCGGCCGCTGCGGCCCGGCGGACGCTCTCCGCCGCCGCCGGTGGCCTGCTGGAGGACGTCCGCCTCTTCGACGTGTTCCGCTCCGACGCCCTCGGCCCGGGCAGGAAGAGCCTGGCCTTCGGGCTGCGGTTCCGGGCTCCCGATCGCACGCTGACCGACGAGGAGGTCGGCGGGCTGCGCCGGCGCTGCATCGACGCCATGGCCGAGGAGCACGGCGCCGCCCTGCGGGGGTGAGCGTGTTCGTCCATCGGCGCCGGCCGACCTACGCCGAGGTCGACCAGCAGGGCGTCGTCTTCCACGGTCACTGGCTGGCCTACTTCGACGACGCCATGACCCGCTTCTGCGACCACCTCGGCTTCCCTCCGAAGGAGGTGTTCTTCTCCACCTTCGACGTGATGGTGGTGAAGGCCGCCCTCGAGTGGCAGGGTCCCGCCGGCTTCGACGACGACCTCGACATCGCCGTGGCGCCCGTCCGGCTGGGGACGACATCGTTCGACCTCGAGTACCGGGCCACGGTGGCCGGCCGGCCCGTGTGCACCGGCGTCGTGACCTACGTGTCGGTCAAGCCGGGGAGCGCCGAGTCGGTCCCGATCCCGGTCGACGTCCGGCGCGCCTTTGAAGAAGCCGCCTCTCGGTCAAATGTGCGTTGACGATTGACAACCTGAGGTTGACAAGGCGCCGACGTCAACGTATGGTTGACACATGACAGACGCCACGCAGCCCGACGATCTCGGCATCGGCCTCGACGACCTCATCGGAACGGTCGAACGCCTCGAGCCCGAGGGGGACGAGATCACCCGCCTCCAGACCGCCGTCCTGCTGTCGGAGCGGCTGGGGGAACTGGGCGACCATCTCGTCGGCCACTTCGTCGACGAGGCCCGCCGCGTCGGAGCGTCGTGGCGGGCGATCGGCGACGGCCTGGGCGTGAGCAAGCAGGCGGCGCAGAAGCGCTTCGTGCCCACGGCGGGCGACGTGCCCGAGGAGGGGTTCCTCAGCCGGTTCACACCCCGGGCCCGGGAGACGCTGACGACGGCGCAGGCCACGGCCCGGCGTCTGGGCCGGCCGCAGGTCGGCACCGAGCATCTCGTGGCCGGACTCGTCGCCGACAGCCAGGGCCTGTCGGCCCAGGCGATCGCCGCGCAGGGCGTCACCGCCGTGGACGTGATCGCCGCCGTCGATGCGACGGCCACCGCCGCGCCGGCCGACCTGCCCGATCACATCCCTTTCGCCGCCGAGTCGAAGAAGGTCCTGGAGGCGGCGCTGCGGGAGGCGTTCCGCCGCCGCCACAACTACATCGGTACCGAACACCTGCTGGTCGGGGTCCTGGCCGACCGGCGTTCGGCCGGCGCCCGGCTGCTCCACAGCCTGGGGATCACCCAGCGGGCCACGGCGGAATGGCTCGACGCCACGTTCGCCGATCTGGCCGCCCGCAAGGGGCGGCCGGCGCCGAGTTGACGGGCCGCGAGCGTCTCTTCGAAAGTCCGGATGCCGGCTGGCCGGCGTAGCTAGACGTTTCGCCGGTAGCGGCCGCCGACCTCGAAGAGCGTCTGGGTGATCTGGCCCAGCGAGCAGCAGCGGACGGCGTCCATGAGGACCTCGAAGACGTTGCCGCCTTCCAGGGCCGTCTGACGCAGCCGCTCCAGCATGGCCGGGCGCTCGTCGGCGGTGCGGGCTTGGAAGTCCCGCAGGCGGGCCAGCTGCGACTCCTTCTCGTCCTCCGTGGCCCGGGCCAGCTCCAGCGTCTCGGGGATGTCGGCGCCGAGCGGGTTGCGGAAGGTGTTGACGCCGATGATCGGCAGCGTCCCGTCGTGCTTGCGCTGCTCGTAGAGCATCGACTCGTCCTGGATGCGGCCCCGCTGGTAGCCGAGCTCCATCGCCCCGAGGACGCCGCCGCGCTCCGAGAGCCGCTCGAACTCCGAGAGGACGGCTTCCTCCACGAGGTCGGTCAGCTCCTCGATGATGAACGAGCCCTGGAGGGGGTTCTCGTTCATGGCCAGGCCCCACTCCCGGTTGATGATCAGCTGGATGGCCATGGCCCGGCGCACCGACTCCTGCGACGGCGTCGTCACCGCCTCGTCGTAGGCGTTGGTGTGGAGTGAATTGCAGTTGTCGTAGATGGCGATCAGCGCCTGGAGCGTCGTGCGGATGTCGTTGAAGTCCATCTCCTGGGCGTGGAGCGACCGGCCCGACGTCTGCACGTGGTACTTGAGCTTCTGCGACCGCTCGTTGGCGCCGTAGCGCTCCTTCATGGCCACGGCCCAGATGCGCCGGGCCACCCGGCCGATGACGGAGTACTCGGGGTCCATCCCGTTGGAGAAGAAGAACGACAGGTTGGGGGCGAAGTCGTCGATGGCCATCCCCCGGGACAGGTACGACTCGACGTAGGTGAAGCCGTTGGACAGCGTGAAGGCCAGCTGCGAGATGGGGTTCGCGCCGGCTTCGGCGATGTGGTAGCCGGAGATCGACACCGAGTAGAAGTTCCGCACCTGGTGCTCGATGAAGTACTCCTGAATGTCGCCCATCATCTTGAGCGAGAACTCCGTCGAGAAGATGCAGGTGTTCTGGCCCTGGTCCTCCTTCAGGATGTCGGCCTGCACCGTTCCCCGCACGGTGGAGAGCGCGTCGGCCTTGAGGCCGGCGTACTCCTCGTCGGTGAGCGGCCGGCCGAGCTCGGCCACGCAGGTCTCGACCCGCTGGTCGATGGCGGTGTTGAGGAACATGGCCAGGATCGTCGGCGCCGGCCCGTTGATCGTCATCGACACCGACGTCGTCGGGTCGCAGAGGTCGAAGCCGGAGTAGAGGACCTTCATGTCGTCGAGGGTGGCGATCGACACGCCCGACGTCCCCACCTTGCCGTAGATGTCGGGCCGCTCGTCGGGGTCGAAGCCGTAGAGCGTGACGGAGTCGAAGGCCGTCGACAGCCGGGTGGCGGGATGGCCCTCGGCCAGGTAGTGGAACCGGCGGTTGGTGCGGAAGGGGTCGCCCTCGCCGGCGAACATGCGGGCCGGGTCCTCGCCCTCCCGCTTGAAGGAGAACACCCCGGCGGTGAACGGGTAGTGGCCGGGGAGGTTCTCGGAGCGCAGGAAGCGGAGGAGCTCGCCCCGGTCCTCGTAGCGGGGCAGGGCCACCCGGGGGATCTTCGTCCCCGACAGGGAGTCCCGGGTGAGGATCGTGCGCAGCTCCCGGTCGCGCACCCGCACCACCAGCTCGTCGCCGGAGTACTGCTCCACCACGGACGGCCAGCGCTCGAGCCGCCGGCGGTCGTCGTCGGGTAGGGCCGAGCGGGCGTCGGCCAGGGCGGCGTCGAGGTCGGCGGTGGTGGAGCCGGCCACGCCGTCCCGCCCGGCCAGCAGCTCCCGGGCCGTCTCCAGCGTCTGGCAGCGGCGGGCGGCGGCCACCGACTCGGCCGTGCGCCGGTGGTAGTCCCGCACGGTCTCGGCGATCTCGGCCAGGTAGCGGGACCGGGCCGGCGGCACGATCGGCTGGACGGCGGAGCTCACCTTGGTGTCGACGGGCGCCAGCGCGCCCTCGGTCGGCAGGCGCAGGCCCTTGTCGACCAGCAGCCCCCGCAGGAACTGGTACAGGGCGGTCACGCCGTCGTCGTGGAAGCGGGCGGCGACCGTGCCGAACACCGGCATGTCCTCCGGCTTGGACGCGAACGCCTCGCGGTTGCGGACCAGCTGGCGGCGCACGTCGCGCAGGGCGTCCTCCGCGCCCCGGCGGTCGAACTTGTTGATGACGACGGCCTCGGCGAAGTCGAGCATGTCGATCTTCTCCAGCTGCGAGGCGGCGCCGAACTCCGGCGTCATCACGTAGATCGGGACGTCGACGTGGGGCACCACGGCCGCGTCACCCTGGCCGATGCCCGGCGTCTCCACGATGACGAGGTCGAACCCGGCCGCCTTGGCGGCGCCGATGATGTCGTCGAGGGCTTCGGGCAGCTCCTTGGCGCCGCGGGTGGCCAGCGAGCGGAAGAAGACCTGGCCGGAGTCGAGCGTGTTCATCCGGATCCGGTCGCCGAGGAGGGCGCCGCCGCCCTTGCGCCGGGTGGGGTCGACGGCGACGACGGCGATGCGGACCTTGTCCTCCTGGTCGAGCCGGAAACGGCGCAGCAGCTCGTCGGTCAGCGACGACTTGCCCGAGCCGCCGGTCCCGGTGATGCCGAGGACGGGCACGCTCCGCCCCGCCGCCGCCCGGCGGAGTTCGTCGAGCTCGTCCTCCGGCACCGCCTTGCACTCCAGCGCCGTGATCAGCCGGGCCAGCGCCCGTTGGTCCCCGGCGAAGACGTCCTCCAGGGCGGGAACTCCGCCCAGGTCGGCGACGGGGTCGACGTCGCAGGCGGCGATCATCGTGTTGATCATCCCGGCCAGGCCGAGGCGCTGCCCGTCCTCCGGGGAGAAGATCTTGGCGACGCCGTAGCCCTCCAGCTCCTTGATCTCGCTCGGCACGATGGTGCCCCCGCCGCCGCCGTAGACCTTGACGTGGCCGGCGCCCCGGGCCCGCAGCTGGTCGACCAGGTACTTGAAGTACTCGACGTGGCCGCCCTGGTAGGACGACACCGCCACGCCCTGCACGTCCTCCTGGAGGGCGGCGACGAGAACCTCCTCCACCGACCGGTTGTGGCCCAGATGGATGACCTCGGCGCCCTGCGACTGCAGGATGCGGCGCATGATGTTGATCGAGGCGTCGTGCCCGTCGAACAGGCTGGCGGCGGTGACGAAGCGCACCGGGTGGGCGGGAACGTGGAGGGGCGGAGTCATGGCCATAACCTCAAATATAGTTGGAAGTCCTACTATCTGTCCACCTAGTTTGTGTATCCTGGGACCATGGGAGCCAAACGCACGCTTCCCTTCGACCCGATCGACGAGGCCAGGCGCCACTGGGAGGGCCGGTGGGGCCGGGGCGACGCCATGGCCGCCGCCACGTCGGTCATGCGGGTGCAGCAGATCGTCCTCGGGGCGGTCGACGAGGCGCTGCGGCCCTTCGACCTGACCTTCGCCCGCTACGAGGCCCTGGTGCTGCTGCAGTTCTCCCGCAAGGGCTCACTGCCGTTGGGGAAGATGGGCGAGCGCTTGATGATCCACCCCACCTCGGTGACCAACATCGTCGACCGGCTCGAGGCCTCCGGATTCCTCCGGCGGGTGCCCCACCCCACCGACCGTCGCATCTCGCTGGCCGAGATCACCGACGAGGGCCGAAAGGTGGTGGAGGAGGCGACGAAAGCCGTCACCGCAGTGGCCTTCGCCATGGACGGCCTGACCGAGCGCGAGCTCGAGCACCTGATCCGCCTGCTCCGCAAGCTTCGCCTCTCCGCCGGCGACTTCGCAGAAGCCCCGGCGAAGCCCGAGCGCAGCGAGGAATAGCTTCGCCGGAACAGAAAGAGGGGGCGCCGAAGGCGCCACCACGCGGTTCGGGGGGTTCTCGGGGGCGGAGCCCCCGAGTGTCCGAGCGCAGCGAGGAACAGCTTCGCCGGTACAAGAAGGGGCGGGAAGGCAACGCGGACGCCTGACGACGCCCGAGCGAAGCGAGGGCCGTCGTCACCGGCGAAGCCCGAGCGCAGCGAGGAACAGCTTCGCCGGAACAGAAAGAGGGGGCGCCGAAGGCGCCACCACGCGGTTCGGGGGGTCCTCGGGGGGCGGAGCCCCCCGAGTGTCCGAGCGCAGCGAGGAACAGCTTCGCCGGAACAGAAAGAAGGGGCGCCGAAGGCGCCACCACGCCGTTCGGGGGGTCCTCGGGGGGCGGAGCCCCCCGAGTATCAGATGCCCTCGCTGCGCTCGCAGGTGTCGGCGGCGTCACGGCCCCGGCCGCCGTTGCAGTAGTCGTTGCTGTTCCCGCCCGACAGGTAGTCGTTGCCGTCGTTCCCGGCCAGCTGGTCGTTGCCGTCGCCGCCCCGCAGGTCGTCGTCGTCGGCCCCGCCGTTGACGTTGTCGTTGCCGGCGCCGCCGTCGATCGTGTCGGCCCCGTTGTCGCCGTAGATCACGTCGTCGCCGTTGCCGCCCTCGATCACGTCGTTGCCGTCCCCGCCGTGGATGACGTCGTTGCCGTCGTCGCCACAGATCGTGTCGTTGCCGCCGTTCCCGTAGATCGTGTCGCTGCCGCCCAGGCCGATGATCACGTCGTCGCCGGGGGTGCCGCTCAGGACGTCGTTGCCGGGCGTCCCGATGATCGTGGCCGGGAGCCCCAGGCAGGTGGGGACCTGGGCCTCGGCCGGGCCGGCGACGGCCACGATCGGACCGATCACGAGGGCGGCCCCGGCGAGCAGCTTGCCGGCCCGACCGGGCCAGGTCGACCGCTCAGAGTTCCGGAACATGTCTTCCCTCCTTGCACCGGCCGTCCTCCGTACTTTCGGGTGAAAGCGGAGAGGAGTTCCGATTTGACGCTGCGTGACCATTGTCGGCAGCCGGCGAAGACGGCTTCAGCCAAGGAATCGGACATTCCTGACATCTCTTGAGCGGGATGGCCAGAAAGAACCAGGAAGAATTGTCCGGGGGACCATGGGGACGCAGACCCGGGAGGCCGCCCAGGACCATTCCGCATCGTTATGCGTGTCGGTGTATACTGATTCAATGGCTTACCGCGCAGCGATCGTCGGCGGGTCCGGGTACACCGGGGCGGAGCTCCTCCGCCTCCTGGCCGCCCATCCGGAGATCGAGGTCGTCCACGTCACCGCCGACTCCAACGCCGGCGCCACGGTGGTCGACCTCTATCCCAGCCTGGTGGCGGCCTACCCCGACCTCGTCTTCCACCCGTTCGAGCCGGCCGATCTCGACGGGGTCGATCTCGCCTTCCTGGCGTTGCCCCACGGCCAGTCGCAGCGCCACGCCGGCGCCCTGATCGGCCGGGTGGCCCACCTCGTCGACATCGGCGCCGACTTCCGGCTGCCGGCGGCGGTCTACGAGCAGTGGTACGGCGAGGCCCACCAGGCGCCCGAGCTGATCGACCGCTTCACCTTCGGCCTCCCCGAACTGTTCCGCGACGACGTCAAGGGGCACGTCCACGTGGCCAACCCGGGCTGCTACCCGACGGCGGCGGCGCTGGCGCTGGCGCCGCTGCTGGCCGCCGGGCTGGTGGAGCCGGCGGGGCTGATCGTCGACGCCGTGTCCGGCGTCTCCGGCCGGGGCCGGGGGCTCTCGGCGCCGAGCCTCTACAGCGAGGCCAACGAGAGCGTCTCGGCCTACGGGCTGCTCACCCACCGCCACACGGCGGAGATGGAGCTGGCCCTCGGCCGCCTGAGCCCCACCGGTGAGGCCCAGGTGCTGTTCACCCCCCACCTCGTCCCGATGACCAGGGGGATCCTGGCCACCTGCCACGCCCGACCGGTGGCGGGCGGCGAGGCGGCCCGGCTCGGCACCGACGGGCTTCTGGCCCACTACGGCGACTTCTACGCCGGCGAGCCGTTCGTGGCCGTCCTCGACCAGCCGCCCGCCACCAAGGCCACCGCCGGCAGCAACCGCGTCCACGTCACCGTCCGCTACGACGCCCGGACGGGCACCGTGCTGGCCATCGCCGCCCTCGACAACCTCGTGAAGGGCGCCTCCGGGCAGGCGCTCCAGAACGCCAACCTCCTCCTCGGGCTCCCCGAGACCCTGGGCCTTCCGAGCGTCGGGCTGGTGCCGTAGATGTCGGTCACCGCCGCTTCCGGGTTCGTGGCCGCCGGCGTCGCCGCCGGCATCAAGGCGTCGGGCGCCCCCGACCTGGCCCTGGTGGCCACCGCCGACCACCGTCCGGTCACCGCCGCCGGTGTCTTCACCACCAACCTCGTCGCCGCCGCGCCCGTCCGCCTCAGCCGGCGCCATCTGGCGGCCGAGAGCCGGGCGGCGGCCGTCGTCCTCAACTCGGGCAACGCCAACGCCGCCACCGGCGAACCCGGCCTGCTGGTGGCCGAGGGGACGGCGGCGCTGGTGGCCGAGGCCCTCGGCTGCGACCGGAGCCACGTGCTCGTGTGCTCCACCGGTCTGATCGGGATCCCGCTGGCGGTCGAGCCGTTCACCACCGGCGTCCCGGCGGCGGCGGCCGCCCTCGCCGGCACGCTCGAGGCGGGCCACTCCGCGGCCCGGGCCATCATGACCACCGACACCGTGGCCAAGGAGGCCTTCACCGCCTTCGAGGCCGGCGGCACCGCCCTCACCGTGGGCGGGATGGCCAAGGGGGCGGCCATGCTCTCGCCGGCCATGGCCACGATGCTGTGCGTCATCACGACCGATGCGGCGGTCGAGGCGAAAGCGCTGCAGTCGGCGCTCACGCTGGCGGTCGACGCCTCGTTCAACCTCATGACGACGGACGGGTCGCGCTCCACCAACGACACCGTGCTGGTGCTGGCCGGTGGCGCGGCCGGCAATGCGCCGATCGAGTCGGGCACACCGGAGGCCCATGCGCTGGCCGATGCCCTGACGCTGGTCTGTGCCAGCCTCTCCGACCAGATGGCGCACGACGCCGAGGGCGCCACGAAGTTCGTCCGGATCACGGTCAAGGGCGCCCGATCCAACGCCGAAGCGCTCCGCGCCGCCCGGGCCGTGGCCCAGAGCCAGTTGGTGAAGTGCTCGCTGTTCGGCGGCGATCCCTACTGGGGGCGCGTCCTGTCGGAGCTCGGGGCGAGCGGCGCCTTCCTCGACCCCGACCGGGTCGACATCGCCTACAACGGGTACACCGTCTGCGTCGGAGGGCTGGCGGCGGCGGGCGGATTCGACGACGAGGCCCTGGCCAAGTCCATGCAGCAGAAGGAGATCGAGGTCGTCGCCGATCTCCGGCTCGGCAACGGCGAAGCGACCGTGACGACCGTCGACCTGACCCCCGGCTACATCGACGAGAACATGAGGACGTCGTGACGAGCGCCGAACCGACCCGGGCCGGCGAAGTGATGGTGGCCGGCGGCCGGCCCGAGGTCGGTGAGGTGCGAGCCGCCCCCGTGGGCGAGGCCGTCCTTGACATCGGTGCCGAGGCCAAGGCCGCCATCCTGGCCGAGGCCCTGCCCTACATCCGAAAGTTCTCGGGCAAGACCGTCGTCGTCAAGTACGGCGGCAACGCCATGAGCGACCTCGAGCTGTTCGCCCAGGACGTCGTCCTCATGCGGCTCGTTGGCATGAACCCCGTCGTCGTCCACGGCGGCGGGCCGCAGATCTCGGAACTCATGCGCCGCCTCGGCAAGGAGCCGGTCTTCGTCGAGGGCCTGAGGGTGACCGACGAGGAGACCGTCGACATCGTCCGCATGGCCCTGCTGGGCAAGGTCAACCGGGAGGTCGTCGGGGCCATCAACCGTCACGGCCCCTACGCCGTGGGGCTGTCGGGGGAGGACGCCGGCCTCATCACCGTCCACCAGCGCGACCCCCGGCTCGGCTTCGTCGGCGACGTCAGCCGCGTCAACACCACGGTCCTGGAGCGCCACCTCTCCGAGGAGTTCATCCCGGTGGTGGCCAGCATCGGCGTCGACGGATGTGGCCAGGCCTACAACGTCAACGCCGACACCGTGGCCGGCGCCATCGCCGAGGCGCTGTCGGCCGAGAAGCTCGTCTACCTGACCAACGTCCCCGGCCTGTTGGGCGACCTCCACGACGAGGACTCACTCATCTCTCAGATCACGGCCGCTGAACTGGATGCCATGCTGACCGGCGGCGCGCTTTCCGAGGGGATGGTGCCCAAGATCAGGTCCTGTGTCTCGGCGCTGCACAACGGCGTCGGACGGGCCCACCTGCTCGACGGGCGCATTCCCCACGCCCTGCTCCTGGAGTGCTTCACCCGCCAAGGTGTGGGCACCATGGTGGTGCCGTGACGCCCGGCCCGGACCCGAGGAGAACCATGCGTTTCGACGAACTGGCGGCGCTCGACGCCGCCCACGTCATGGGCACGTACGCCCGCCTCCCGGTGGCGTTCGTCCGGGGCGAGGGGTGCCGGCTGTGGGACAGCGAGGGCCGGGAGTACCTCGACTTCCTCGGCGGGCTGGCGGTCACGTCGCTGGGCCACGCCCATCCCGAGGTGGCCGAGGCGCTGGCCGAGCAGGCCCGCACGCTCCTCCACGTGTCGAACCTCTACTACAACGACGTCCAGCCGAAGCTGGCCGCCGAACTCGACGGGCTGCTCGGCGGTGGCGGGCGGGTGTTCTTCGCCAACTCCGGCGCCGAGGCCAACGAGTGCGCCATCAAGCTGGCCCGCCGCCACGGCCAGAAGCGGGGCGTGCTCCACACCTACCACGTGGTGTCGGCCATCAACTCCTTCCACGGGCGGACGCTCACGACGCTGGCCGCCACCGGGCAGCCGGCCAAGCAGGCGGCCTTCCAGCCGCTGCCGCCCGGCTTCTGGCAGGTGCCCTACGGCGACATCACCCTGCTGGAGGACCAGGCCGAGCGGTTGGGAGAGAAGCTGGCCGCAGTCATGCTGGAAGTGGTGCAGGGCGAAGGCGGCGTGTGGCCGGCCCCCCCCGACTACCTGGAGGCGGTGCGGGCCCTCTGCGACCGCACCGGCGCCCTGCTCATCCTCGACGAGGTCCAGACCGGCCTCGGGCGGACGGGGAAGTGGTTCGCCTTCGAGCACTTCGGCATCCGGCCCGACGTCGTGACCATGGCCAAGGCGCTGGGCAACGGCGTACCGATCGGGGCGTGCTGGGCCACCGCCGAGGCCGTCACCGCCTTCGAGCCCGGCGACCACGCCACGACGTTCGGGGGCCAGCCGCTGGCGGCCCGGGCGGCGCTCACCACCGTCATGGTCATGCAGCGGGAGAACGTGCCGGAGCGGGCGGCCCGGGCCGGCGCCCGGCTGGCCGAGGCCCTGGCCGCCACCCCGGGCGTGAGCGACGTGCGGGGGCTCGGCCTGCTCCTGGCCGCCGAGCTGGCGGAAGGAATCGACTCCAAGACGGTGGCGGCGGCCTGCCTCGACGGCGGCCTGATCGTCAACGCCGTCACCCCGACGGCGCTGCGGTTCGAGCCGTCGCTGCTCGTCACCGACGACGAGATCGACGAGGCGGTCACGATTCTCGGAAAGGCGCTGGCATGACCGGCAAGGCGCAGGGCCCGCAGGGGCCGCACTTCCTCGACGTCGACGACCTGAGCGCCCCGGCGCTGCGTCGGGTCCTCGACCGGGCTGCCGGCTGGAAGGAGAAGGGCAAGGTCCCCGACCTGCTGTCGGGCCGGGCGGTGGCGGCGCTGTTCGAAAAGCCCAGCGCCCGTACCCGGGTCTCGTTCGAGGTGGCGGTCTCCACCCTCGGCGGCCACTGCGTGACGCTGCGGGGAGAGGAGCTCGGCCTCGGCTCCCGGGAGTCGGTGCCCGACGTCGCCCGCACGCTGGCCAGCTACTGCTCGGTGATCGGCGCCCGGGTCTTCGACCACCGGGTGCTGGAGGAGATGGCCCGCGTCGGCGGCGTCCCCGTCATCAACCTCCTGTCCGACACGGCCCATCCCGGCCAGGCCGTCGGCGATCTCCTGACGCTGGAGGAGCACCTCGGCGGGCCGTTGGAGGGCCGCCGGCTGGCCTTCGTCGGCGACGGCAACAACGTCGCCGCCTCGCTGGCGGTGGCGGCGGCGCTCACCGGCCTGGAGATGGTCATCGCCAGCCCCTCCGGCTACGAGCTCGACGATGCCGTCGTCGAGCGGGCCCGCAACCTCGGCGGTTTCGTCGAGCTGGTGGCCGACCCCTACGAGGCGGTCGAGGGCGCCGACGCCGTCTACACCGACGTGTGGACGTCGATGGGCCAGGAAGCTGAGAACGAAGCCCGCCAGGCCGCCTTCGCCGCCTACCAGGTCAACGCCGACCTCATGGCCGCCGCCCGGCCCGACACCCTCGTCCTCCACTGCCTGCCGGCCAAGCGGGGCCTGGAGATCACCGATGACGTCCTCGACGGGCCGAACTCGGTGGTGTGGACGCAGGCCGAGAACCGCATGCACTCCTACCGCTCGATCCTCGTCGAGCTGACCGGAGAGGCGTAGGGGCGAACCCATGGCACTCGGCAAGCCGCAGCGCCAGCACCGCATCGCCCGGCTGCTGGAGGAACAGGTGATCTCCAGCCAAATCCAGCTGGTGGAGCTCCTGTCCACCGAGGGGCTCGTCCTCACCCAGGCCACCGTCAGCCGCGACCTGGAGGAGCTCGGCGCGGTCAAGGTCCGCATCCCCGGGGGCCAGATGGCCTACGCCATTCCCGAGCTGGCCAAGGACCGCCTGGCTCCGGAGGATCACCTGAAGCGGACGCTGGCCGAATTCCTGGTCGAGGCGGCCCACTCGGCCAACCTGGCCGTGCTGCGGACGCCCCCGGGGTCGGCCCACGTCGTGGCCTCGGCCCTCGACCGGGCCGGCCTGCCCGACGTCATCGGTACCGTGGCCGGTGACGACACCGTCCTCGTCGTCTGCCCGCCCGACGCCGGTCAACTGGTGTCGGCCCGCCTCGCCCGGCTGGCCGGGCTCGAAGCCCAGTAGTCCCCCGAACGCCGGTAGTCCCCCGAAAAGAAGGAGATGTCCGTGGGTGCACGAGTCGTCCTGGCCTATTCCGGCGGGCTCGACACGTCGGTCGCCGTCCGCTGGATGGGCGAGGAGTGGGGGTGCGAGGTCATCGCCCTCGCCGTCGACGTCGGCCAGGGCGGCGACTTCGAGATGATCCGCAAGCGGGCGCTGGCGGCCGGCGCCGTCGAGGCGGAGGTGATCGACGCCCGGGCCCGCTACGCCGCCGACTTCGTCGTTCCCGCCGTGCGGGCCAACGCCCTCTACGAGGGCCGCTACCCGCTGGTCTCGGCGCTGTCCCGGCCGATCATCGTCGAGGAGCTCGTGGCCGCCGCCCGCCGCCACGGCGCCACCGCCGTGGCCCATGGCTGCACGGGCAAGGGCAACGACCAGGTCCGCTTCGAGGTGTCGACCCGGGCGCTGGCCCCTGACCTCGACGTCCTCGCCCCGACGCGGGACTGGAGCTTCACGCGCGAGACGGCGATGGACTACGCCGCCGAGCACGGCATCCCGATCGAGCAGAGCAAGAAGAGCCCGTACTCCATCGACGAGAACCTCTGGGGCCGGGCCATCGAGTGCGGCGCCATCGAGGATCCCTGGGCCCAGCCCCCCGACGACATCTGGCTCCTGACCCGTCCGCCGGCCGGCGGGCCGCCGGCGCCGTCGGAGGTCGTCATCGGGTTCGAGGCCGGCGTCCCGACGACGCTCGACGGCGCCTCCCTGCCCGTCCACGAACTGATCGGCCGGCTCGGGGCCAAGGTCGGCGCCTACGGCTTCGGACGGATCGACATGGTCGAGAACCGCCGCGTCGGCATCAAGAGCCGGGAGGTCTACGAGTGCCCCGGCGCCCTGGCGCTGATCCTGGCCCACGCCGACCTCGAAGGGGTGTGCCTGGAGCGCGACGTCATGCGGGAGAAGAGCCGGCTGGAGACGCGGGTCGCCGAGCTGATCTACGACGGCCTGTGGCACTCGCCGCTGCGCCGGGCCCTCGACGCCTTCATGGTCGACACCCAGGAACACGTCACCGGCGAGGTGCGCCTGGCCCTCGACGCCGGCCGTTGCACCATTGCCGGCCGCCGGGCGTCGAAGGGCCTCTACGACCACGGCCTGGCGACGTATGACGCCGCCGACACGTTCCGCCACCGCGACGCCGAGGGCTTCGTGCGGCTGTGGGGCCTGTCGGTCGAGACCTGGGCCCGCCGTCAGGGCGCGCCGGGATCGGGCTCGTGAGCGAGGCGTCCGATCCGCGGCGAGGCCGGCCCCTGTGGCAGGGGCGTTTCGGCGAGGCACCGGCCGAAGAGCTGCTGGAGTTCACCGAGAGCCTCACGTTCGACTCCCGGTTGGCGGCCGACGACCTGGTCGGGTCCCGGGCTCACGTCGACATGCTGGCCCGGGTCGGGCTCATCACCGAAGAGGAGCGGGCGGTGGTGGCCGCCGCCCTGGCCCGGGTCGAGGCCGAGCTCGAGGCGGGGACGTTCACGTTCCTGCCGCTCGACGAGGACATCCACACCGCCGTCGAACGGCGCGTCACGGAGCTGGCCGGGCCGGCCGGGGCGAAGCTGCACACCGGCCGGAGCCGCAACGACCAGGTCGCCCTCGATCTCCGCCTCTACGTCCGCCGGGAGGGCCGGGCCATGGCCCGGCGGCTGTGCGAGGTCATGCAGGTGCTCCTGCGCCGGGCGGGCCAGGCCCACGCCGAGGACGTCTACCTGCCGGGCTACACCCACATGCAGCGGGCCCAGCCCGTCCTGCTCGCCCACCACCTGCTGGCCCATTTCTGGGCGCTGTCCCGTGACGTCGACCGCCTGGCCGACGCCCTCGACCGGGCCGACGTGTCGCCGCTCGGGGCCGGAGCCCTGGCCGGTTCGACGCTGCCCCTCGACCCCGGCGGCGTGGCCGCCGCCCTCGGCTTCGCCCGGGCCTTCGAGAACTCCCTCGACGCCGTCTCCGACCGCGACTTCGTGGCCGAGCTGCTCTTCGTCTGCGCTCTGTGCCAGGTGCACCTCTCCCGCCTGGGGGAGGAGGTCGTGCTGTGGGCCACCGAGGAGTTCGGCTTCCTGCGGCTGGCCGACGCCTACTCCACCGGCAGCTCGATGCTGCCCCAGAAGAAGAACCCCGACATCGCCGAACTGGTGCGGGGCAAGGCCGGCCGGCTCATCGGCCACCTGACCGGGTTCCTGGCCACGCTGAAGGGTCTGCCGCTCTCCTACAACCGGGACCTGCAGGAGGACAAGGAGCCGCTGTTCGACACGCTCGACACGCTGGCCCTGGCCAGCTCGGCCATGGCCGGGCTGCTCGATACGGCCACCTTCGACTACGACCGGATGCGGGCGGCGGCCGACGCCCCGGCGAGCGTCGCCGCCGACCTGGCCGAGGACCTCGTGCGGGGCGGCACGCCGTTCCGGGAGGCCCACGCCCTCGTCGGCAAGCTGGTGCGGGAATCGGTCGAGCGCGGCATTCCCCTCGACGAGCTGATCATGACCGAGCCGAAGCTCGGGCCCGACGCCCTGGCGGCGCTGGAACCCGGCGCCTCCGTCCGCCGGCGCACCTCACCGGGCGGCGCCGGCACCGCTTCGGTGGCCGCCCAGCTGGAGGCGGCCCGGGCCCGCCTGGCCGACCAGGAAGCCCGTCTGGCCAAGGGTGGCTGACCGCCGGCCCGTCGCCGCCGACTTCTACGTCCGGGATCCCCGGGAGGTCGCCGTCGACCTGCTCAACAAGCTGCTGGTCCGCGAGGACCCGGCGTACGGGTCCGTCGGCGGACGCATCGTCGAGGCGGAGGCCTACCTCGGCGAGGCGACCGACCCGGGCTCCCACGCCTTTCGCGGTCCGACCCGGCGCAACGCCACGATGTTCGGCCCGCCCGGGCACCTCTACGTCTATTTCACGTATGGGATGCACTGGTGCAGCAACGTCGTCTGCAATCCGCACGGCCACGGCGGAGCGGTGCTGCTGCGGGCGTTGCATCCGCTGGACGGGCTGGACGTCATGTGGGCCCGCCGCCCGAAGGCCCGTCGCGAGCGGGACCTCTGCTCGGGCCCGGCCCGCCTGGCCCAGGCGCTCGCCCTGACCGGCGAGCTCGACGGCGCCGACCTGGCGAGCGGTCCGGTGTTCCTCCTCGACGACGGGACGCCGCCGCCGGCCCGTCCGGGCAACTCCCCCCGCATCGGGCTGAGCCCCGGCAAGGGCGACGAGTTCCCCTGGCGCTGGTTCGTTCCCGGCGACCCCAACGTGAGCCGCCGCTGAGCCAGGCGCGGTCGCCGTCGTCCGGCGCTGCCCGCCCCGGTGGGAGCGGCCCCCCGGCCCGCTCCGAACGGGCCCCCTTGGTACCCGCCCGCCCCAACTGGCGTTCGTTTACCGCTGGGGGGCGGAAAAGGAACGCCGGAATGCCGAAGCCGGCCCGCCCGCCCCAACTGGCGTTCGTTGACCGCTGGGGGGCGGAAAAGGAACGCCAGTTCGATCGGGCGGGTCCGGAACACCCCCTGTTCCGCAGGAACGCCGAAACCTAGCGCCGGGCCCAGATTCTGACCGTCGAACCCTCGTCGACGACCGCGCCGCCGTCGGGGGATTGCTTCCAGACCTGGCCGGGCCGGGCCCGCACGCCCTCGGGCGGGTCCTCGACGACGATGTCGACGTTCAGCCGCGATGCCCGCAGGATCCGGGCCGCCTCGTCGACGGGGAAGCCGATCGTCTTCAGCACCGCCACCGGCCGGGGCGGCCCGGAGGAGACGCCGATGGCCACGGTGGATCCCGGCGTCACCGGCGTCCCCGGGGCGGGGGTCTCGTCGGCGACCATTCCCGGTGCCTGCTCCCGGCTGGGGCGCCGGTCGCTCTCGACCTTGAAGCCGGCGGCCTCGAGCGCCGAACGGGCCTGCGTCTCGGACTGGCCCACGACGTCGGGCAGCGGCACGGTCGCCGGGGGAGGCGGCGCCGCCGCCTGGTCGGGGGCGGCGACCGGGTCCGGGGCCGGGAACGGCGTGATCGGGCTCCCGGCCAGCGCCGGCTCCATCACCTGGTGCCAGATCTGGGCCGGCCAGGACCCTCCGGTCACGTTGATGGGCGTGGCGGGCGGCGTCATCGACCGGAGCCGTTCCGGAAAACCGACCCAGACGGCCGTGACGAGGTCCGGGGTGTAGCCGACGAACCAGGCGTCCCTCCACTCGTTGGCCGTGCCCGTCTTCCCGGCCACCGGCCGGTCGCCGAGCTGGGCCGCCGTCCCGGTCCCCCGCTGCACCACCTGGGTGAGGATGCCGGTCACGCCCCGAGCGACGTCGGTCGAGACCGCCCGGTGCAACGTCGACGGCCGCCGGTAGAGGACCGACCCGTCGGCGGTGGTGATCTCGGTGACGAACGTCGGGTCGGCGTGCATGCCGTCGGCGGCGAACGTGGAGTAGGCCGACGCCATGTCGAGCACGCTGATCTCGTTGCTGCCGAGCACCGCCGACGGGTAGGGCTTGAGCGGGCCGGTCACGCCCAGCGTGTGGGCCATGTCGATGGCCTTCTGGGGCCCGACCTCCTCGATCAGCTGGGCATAGACGGTGTTGATCGAATGGACGGTGGCGTCGACCAGGGTGACCGGCGGCCCGCCCTCCCCCTCGTAGTTGTTGACCACCCACGGCGCCTGCCCGTCGGGCATGGGGATCGTCAGCGTCGTCGGCGCCTCGAAGACCTTCTGGGGCGATATGCCCTGCGCCAGCGCTTCGGCCAGCACGAACGGCTTGAACGACGAACCCGTCTGGCGCATGCCCTGGGTGGCGAGGTCGAACTTGGCCTCCGGCTCGGCGCCGAAGAAGTCCCGCCCGCCGACCAGCGCCCGCACGAACCCGGTCCGCGGGTCGAGGACGACGACGGCGCCCGACGGGTCGGTGGCGGGGTGGGGGAGGACGGCGCGGACGGCGTCCTCCGCCGCCTGCTGGATGCGGAGGTCGACGGTGGTGTGGATGCGCAGCCCGTCCTCGAACAGCAGCCGGCGGCGGTCGGCAGCGGTGGTGCCGAAGCGAGGATCGTCGAGGACGAAGCGCTTCACCCGTTCCACGAAGTACCCGGCCGGGTAGCGGGCGTCGGCCGGCTTGGCCACCACGCCGAGCGGCGCCGCCTCGGCGGCGGCGATGTCCGTCTCCGGAGCGGCGTGCAACTCCCGCATCCGGGCCAGCACGACCTGGCGGCGGGCGAAGGCGGCGTCGGAGGCGGTGAACGGGTCGTAGCTCTCCGGCGCCTGGATCAGCCCGGCCAGCAGCGCTCCCTCGGCCAGGGTCAGGGCCGAGGCCGGCTTGTGGAAGTACAGCTCCGAGGCGGCCTGCACCCCGTAGGCGCCGTTGCCGAAGTAGATCCGGTTCAGATAGCCCTCGAGGATCGCCTGCTTGGTGTGGGTCCGCTCGAGCTGGAAGGCCATGACCGCCTCCCGGATCTTGCGGTGGACGGTCTTCTTGGGGTCGAGCAGCACGTTCTTCACGTACTGCTGGGTGATCGTCGAGCCGCCCTCCCGCACCTCGCCGGCTTCGGCGTTGCGGCGCAGCGCCCGGCCCAGCGCCCGGAGGTCGACGCCCTTGTGAGCGAAGAAGCGGGAGTCCTCGATGGCGATGACGGCCGCCTTGAGCGACGGCGACATCTGGGCCAGCGTCACCTGTTCCCGGTTCTCCTCGGCGTGGAGGGTGGTGATGAGCGACCCGTCGGCGGCGAAGACCTTGGTCGTCTCGGCCTGGGCCGGGGGGGCGGCGATGTCCATCCGGTAGGCGCATCCGCTTCCCGCCAGGGCGAGCGCGACGACGAGGGCGAGCCGTCGGAGCATGGGCCTATTCAACTCCTTGCGGGGGCCGTTCGGCCGGATGGACGAAGCGTGGAGATACGGTGTCGATCCGTGACTGAAGCGGTTTCTGTGGACGAAGCGGTCCGCATCGTCGGGGCCGGAGCGACCAACCTGATCTCCGAGGCCGATCTCCGGAAGAAGCTGGCCCGCGGCTCCCCGCTGCGGGTCAAGCTGGGCATTGACCCGACGGCGTCCGACATCCATCTGGGCTTCGCCGTCGTCCTCCGCAAGCTCCGGCAGTTCCAGGATCTGGGCCACACGGCGGTGCTGATCCTGGGCGACTTCACCGCCCAGGTCGGCGACCCCACCGGCCGCTCCGCCACCCGCCCGCGACTGGCTCCGGAGCAGATCGAGGCCAACCTGGCCACGTACCGGGCGCAGGCGGGGCTGATCCTGCGGCCCGACCGGCTGGAGGTCCGGCGCAACTCCGAGTGGCTCGGGGCGCTCGGCGCCGACGGCCTCCTCGGCCTCGCCGGCCGGGCCACCGTCGCCCAGATACTCGAACGCGACGACTTCGCCAAGCGCTACGCCGCCGGCCAGCCGATCTCGGTGATGGAGCTCCTCTATCCGCTGCTCCAGGGCTACGACTCGGTGGTCGTGCGGGCCGACGTCGAGCTCGGCGGCTCGGACCAGCTGTTCAACAACCTTGTCGGACGGGACCTTCAGGAGAAAGAGGGGCAGGAGCCCCAGGTCGTGTTGACGACCCCCCTCCTGGAGGGCCTCGACGGCGTCCACAAGATGTCGAAGTCCCTCGGGAACTACATCGGGATCACCGAGCCCCCGGCGGAGCAGTTCGGCAAGGTGATGAGCATCCCCGACTCGCTGCTGCCCCGGTACATGCTCCTGGCCACCGGGTGGCACCCCGACCGGGTGGAGGCCGAGACGGCCCGGCTGGCCTCGGGCGAGCTTCACCCCAACGCCGCCAAGCGGCTGCTGGCGCGGACGATCGTCGACCTCTACCACGGCGACGGGGCCGGGGCGGCGGCCGAGGCGGCCTTCGACCAGGTCTTCAAGAAGCACGGCGTCCCCGACGACGTCCCGGAGTTCGAGCTGCTCCCCGAGCACCTGGTGGACGGGCGCATCCGGCTGGCCCGGCTCCTGGCCTTGGCCGGGCTGGCCGGCTCGAACTCGGAAGCCCGGCGGAAGATCACGGAGGGTGCGGTCCGCCTCGACGGAGAGCGCATCACCGATCCGGATCGTGAGCTGGCCCCCGAGGAGCTCGGCGACGGCCTCCTGCAGGTCGGGCGGCGCTCCTGGGCGAGGGTGCTCCACCCCTCGGGCTAAGGGGAACGGCCCGCCGGCAGGAATTCCCGGCTTGCGTTCCCGGATGCCTGCCCGGCTTGGTAAGGTGGCTCTCGCTGCTCCGAGAGGAGTCGGTACCAGTCCGGGCACCCGCTCCGGTCCGTGGTCCAAGAATTGACACTCGGGCCACAACCCGTTAGAGTGCACCGGTTGCTCGCCGACAGGCGCTGGTCGTCGTCGGCACTTGACACGGACATCTCCCTTCGTCGGGAGAAGTGTGTTGGGCCAGGCAGCAGGAGTCCCCCCTCGGGTACCTCCCTGATGCTCGGACCGTCGCTCCTTGAAAACGGAATAGTGGTGACAAAAGCCAGTGCGGGCGTCCGCGGCCTCTCGGGGTCGTAGACGTTCACCAAGTCAATGCACTGAGTGACACATGGACAACGTGTGAATCCAGTGCCGGGTTGCCGGAAGGGCGCAGTGGGCCCATGCCGGCGGCTCTCCGATCGCAGGCCGAGTCGTCCTCTCTGGGGGCGCCGAGGCCGAGATCTCGATGGAGAGTTTGATCCTGGCTCAGGACGAACGCTGGCGGCGTGCTTAACACATGCAAGTCGAGCGGGGTCCATCCTGTCGCAAGACAGGGGAAGACCTAGCGGCGA
>Ga0070741_10006339_pt1 | contig 25499 bp, 25 predicted proteins | sample Coa_R1_4_FD_66440 | JGI IMG/M metagenome (GOLD analysis project Ga0070741, IMG submission 66440) | Surface soil microbial communities from Centralia Pennsylvania, which are recovering from an underground coalmine fire - Coalmine... | ecosystem: Environmental > Terrestrial > Soil > Unclassified ... | reverse complement strand
CGTCCTATCGCGGCCGGACCGTCCCGGCCGGCGGATGCCACCAAGTCGGGCTCGACGCGGTCGGAGGCTGGCCGCCGGCCCCGGGCACGAGCAGTGTCCTGCCCGATCACGGGCCCACGGTCCCGATTTCCGATCCCCGGCTCGTGGCCAAGGACCGGCAGTGGAGCGCGTGTATGAAGTCCGCTGGCTACACGTACGCGACCCCTGCAGACGCCTATGCGGACGCACGATGGCGGAACCCGCCCGGCGATCCGCAGCAGCAGGCCGAGTTCCTGAAGGCGGTGGAGATCCCCACGGCGGTAGCCGATCTGAAGTGCAAGCAGACCACCGGGTACATGGGGCTCGCGATCGCGACGCAATCCGGCTACGACGCGCAGTACATCGCGTCGCACAGCGCCGCGCTCGCCGCCTTCAAGCAGCGTCTCGACGCCGACGTGAGCAAGGCCGAGCACGTCATCAGCGCCTCGTCCGCGAGCCATCAGTCATAGAAGTCATAGGACAGCCCGTTAGTCGGACCTACTGCGCTCGGGCCTGCTCCAGGTTCGAGCGGTGGGGTCCGGAGAGCCAGTCTCGGCTCAGCCGCGCGTCGGCCGGTTCCTCGCCCCGCCGCAGCGCCTCGATGTAAGCGCGATCGGCGGCGAGACGGGCCGCCACCTCGGGGCCCTGGGCAACGGCGCCGTGACCGGGGATCAGAACGTCGACGTGCTCGACGGCCTCCCCCAATCGGTCCAATGCCGCCTCGTAAGCGCCCAGCTGACCGGGGCGTCGCGGGTCGAGCAGCGGGATCAGCACATCGGAGAGCATGTCACCGGCGAGCAGGACGCCACGCTCCGCGAGCAGGACCGCGGCGTGGCCGGCGGCGTGCGCCTCGTGCTCGATGAGCTCCCCCGGCACCGGCCCGCCGTCCGCGGGCAGCGCAGTGACCAGGCCGAGCGGACACGCCTGAACACACGGCGGGTCAGCGCGCATTCGGCGGCTCACGGGGTCGTGATCGCGCGTGTGCCAGACTCGGTGAGTGGCACACGAGCTGTTCGACATCGCCGTCGTCGGCGCTGGGCCGGCCGGAGCTGTCGCGGCCTACGCGGCTGCTCGTCGCGGTTTCAGCGTCGCGTTGATCGACAGGCACACGTTCCCGCGGGATAAGGCGTGCGGCGACGGAATCGGCCCAGGTGCGGTGCGGCTGGCGCAGCAGCTTGGGCTCAGCGAGCTGTTCAGCGGGTACGCGCCCATCGATACCGTGACCATCTTCGGCCCGCGCGGAACGCGGACGGAGAACGCCATTCCCACCATCGGCGGCGAGCCGGCGACCGGCTACGTCATTCCGCGCCTCGAGTTCGACAACCGGCTCTTTCGGGCGGCGATCGCGGCGGGCGCGGACGACCTGAGCGGAACGCGGTTCCTGGAGATGACGCCGTGCGCGGGCCATCGCAGGGTCGTGCTGCGCGATCGAAGTGGGGATCGCCGCGTTGTCGACGCGCGGCTCGTGGTGGGCGCCGACGGGGCCTACTCGCTCGTGCGCAGGGCGCTGACCGGTCGTCAGGAGCCGTACAGGTCGCGGCACGCGGGCCTCGCCATCCGAGCCTACGCACGCAGCCCGACTCCGTGGGCGAGCGCGGCCACTGCGAGTCTGATGCTCGAATTCAGCCGTGACTTGCTGCCGTGGTACGGCTGGGTCTTCCCGGTCGGCGAGCACCAGGTGAACATCGGCGTAGGCGGTTCCCTGGGCACGCTGCGCGAACGCGGCGCCGACCTGCCGAAGCTCCTCGACGCACACGCCGACGCGATGCGGGCGCGCGGGGTCATCTGCGGCGAGCTGCGCCAGCGGCGGGCCCACCACCTGCCGCACGTCGCCGGCATGCCGCGCCTGGTCTACCCCCGTGCCGCGCTGATCGGCGACGCGGCCTCGATGATCAACCCGGTGAGCGGCGAAGGGATCGCCTATGCCGTGACCGCCGCAGCGCAGCTGGTGCGTGCGTTGCCGGCGAGGCTGGAGGATGACTCGGCCGTGGCGGACGCGCTGGCCCTCTTCGAGCGGGAGTTCCGGGCGCGCCACCGACGGCAGATCGCCTCCAGCCGGGTCATCATCACGCTGATGAAAAGCCGCGTCCTGTCGGCCGTCCTGGTACGGGCGATGCAGCGGGACCCGACGGTTCTCAGTGTCCTGTTCGACTTCGGCCCGTTCACCGCCTCGATGGCACTGCGCGCGCTCAGCCCGTGGGGCTCGCCGGCGGCCGCCGCCACGCGCTGACCGCTCAGGTACCCAAGCCGCGCTCGATGTCGGCTTGCTGCAACCGGGTGCTGATCAGCTTGCGTACGAGCGCGCGCGGAAGCGGCTGGTCGGTCGGGAAGTGCAGGGAGCCCTTCGTCATCGTGTACTCGGCGAGATCATCGGCGAGCGCCGGCAGCACCGACCCGCTGTGCGGCAGATAGCTGAGATGGTTCTTGAAGGCGGCGAACCCCGCGACGACTGTGCCTTCGACTCTGAACGCGGGCATTCCGTAGGAGATGCACTCCTGAGCCTCAGGCAGCACCGCGCGGATGTCCGCTCGCAGCTTGCTCAGCGTCTGCCGCTGGGGCTCGGCGAGATGCGCGAGATAGGCATCGATATCGGTGGGTGCCACCTTGCCAGCCTCTCACCCCAGACGGCTCGGCGGCACCCGGCGGCATCCACGCGAGTGAGTGGCGGACACCCGCAGGGTGCACCGCCTAGTTATCCCCGGTGCTTCCACCGCCCCCACAGTCCGGGGCAATGCTCCCGCCGGCTACAGCCAGCGCCGCCGGCGCGACGGCGGCCTGCAGGTGCACCGCGTCGTCGCCAGTACCACCCCCACCTCCGCAGGCGGGAACGGCTGCCAGACTCAGACTGACCACGCCGAGCACGGCCAGGCCGGCGCCGGCAAGACGCACCCGCCGCATCGGCAGGCGGGAAAACGCAGGACGGTTCAGCCGCATCGCGACCTCCAAAGACTGCCACGCTCGCGGCGCGGCGACGAGGATCTCAGCGCTCGAATCAGCCACATCCTATGGGCGCCATCCCGCGCGCGCACCCGCCCCGACGACACAACCGCACGCGCGTCACATCCGAACGCTGAGAACGTGCGGCGCGGCGGTTAGTACCAGCCGGTGCAGGCGGCGGCGTATTCGCCGAACGTATAAGGCACGACGCACGCTCGGGCCACCTGCGTGCCGTCCACCATGTACGTGTAGCCGCTGCCCTCCGGAGTCTCCCGGTGGCCGTCTCCGGACTGCGCCCAGTAGTCGGCATAGCCGGGCGAGGTCCCCTCCCACTTCGTCCAGTTGGCGCCGCAGAACGACGACCAGCGCAGGATCGCGCGGTTGCTGTCCGTGCCGTCGCCGGGGGCGTCCACGTACGCGATCGTGCTCGCACCGTTGTTGGCGCCCGGAACGCCGGTGACGCAGCTTTCCCCGTCCCGGTTCGTGATGTACGGCGACTTGCCCACGCAGGTCGCTCCGTAGCAGGGCGGCTGGTTCGGTACGTACGCCTGGGCAGCGGAAGGGGCGGCGGCGATGCCGGCTGCCGCCATGCCGACCGCGAGCAGGATCCTGCCCGTCCGTACCCGGGCGCGAGGGTTCTGGCCGAGCTGAGGCTCAAGTTCCGGTTCGGCAGACATGTCAGGTCTCCGTTCGTTCGCTGTAGGGTGTGCGGCTGGGCTTCGCATAGAGCTGATTCGACCAGGTCGGGGAAGAGGGCCAGACGTACCAATCGGTGCAATGTACGAACCGGTTGTTCAGGCACGTGACGATGTTGACGTTCCCGCTGGTGTCGGTGTCGAAGGGGTCTGTCGCTGTCGCATCATTCACCGGGGACCTTGCTGCCGTGCAGGACGGCCACGAAGTCCTGCTCGAGCTTGTTGTAGCCCGCGGTGTTCGGGTGGAAGAAGTTGTCCTGCTCCGAGACGCTGAGCGTCGAGCCGGGCTCGGTCACGAACGGCGTCCCGGTGCACAGCTCGTGTCCGGCGAACGCGTTCACCTCGTTGGCGATGTTCTGAGCCGGGATGCCGGCCGCCTGCGCGGCCTTGACCAGATCGCTGTCGAGGGTGCCGACCTTCGGCACCAGCCACTGCCGGTCCTGCAGCGTGATCCCGGAGCAGTCGAAGTTGTCAGCGCCCAGATTCGCCGTGGTCGCGCTGATCGGGGCGGCGTAGGTCATGACGATCACCTTGTTCGGCGAGCCGGCCGCGGCCGCGATCGTCTTGAACGCGGCGGTCCACGGGCCGACCAGGCTGGCCAGCTTGGTGTCGATCTTGTCCGGGCCGCTGGTGTTGGCGTAGTCGGGATAGCAGGGGCCGCGGTCGCCCCACTCGCCGTGGATCAGGATGCAGTCCTGGACGATGCTCGCGAAGCCGAGGTCGTTGCCGCCGAGGGTGACCGACACGAACTTCGGCCGCAGGGCTCTGACCAGCTCAGCCTGGTAGCTCGCCTCGTAGTAGTAGTCCGAGCCGCCGCCCTGGTCGCTCCAGGTGTCCACGGGCTTGCCCGTCGCGGTGACGTGGTACGCGATCGTGGTGTGACCGTTCGGCTGCCAGTTGCCGGCGCTCGGCGGGAACTGGCTTTGCGTGCCGCCGGTCGGCGGCGGCGTGTAGTACACGGATCCGTTGTCGGCAGGGACGGCGATGTTGGCGAGGGCGCCGGTGATGGTCTTGAGGTTCATGTAGTCGAGCACGCCGGCCTCGTCCCACATGTTCGAGCCGGAACAGGCCAGGTCGACCAGGGGAACGTCGGACTGCGGTGCGTAGATGCCGGGCCAGGCGCCGCTGCTGACGTGGCAGAGGTTGCCGTGATCGCCTGCCAGGTTCTCGGTGACGTCGGTGCCGTCGGCGAACCCTCCCTGCAGACCCTCGCCGGAAGAGTAGGAGTCGCCCATCGCGACATAGGCGCCGAGCGGTGCGGGCACGAACGCAACCGCGTCGTACGCGATGTCCGAGCCCTGCGTCGAGTCGCTGCTGGGTGTCAGGTTGCTGAGGGTGACGGAGGCCGAGCAGCTGGACGGGCCAGTGGTGGCCCCGTTCTGTATGTCGGGTCCGCCGCACAGGTAGTAGCCGAGGTTGATCCACTGGTTCGTGTAGGCGGCCTGGCTGATGGTGCGCACCATCGGTGCGTGGCGCGTGCCCGGTGGTCCGAAGCTGGTGTAGGTGGCCGGCGTTCCGCCCATCGAGACCTGATACGCGGCGTGCGCCGTCGCGGCGGCGATATCGGGTACGAACGCCATGAGCTGGTACACCGTGCCGTAGCCGGCGTCTGCCGGCAGAGTCGCGGACCAGACGCCCTTGACCTGATCCGCCGTGTCGGTACTCGGCTCGGTGTGGGTGAAGAACAGGTGACCGCCGAGGCCGCCGCCGAGTTGGTGCAGGTCGATCTGCCCGGACTCGCCGGGGCCGGCGGCGGCGTCGATCGGCTTGCCGTCGCTCGCGAGGAGGGAGAACGAGGCTTGTACGGAGGGGGCGAGTTGCGTGTTGGTTCCGGCGCAGCCCATCAGGTTGGGCGTGCGGTGACCGGGGTTCTGACTGGCGATCATCTCGTCGTCGATCAGCACCGTACCGGCCAGCAGATTGCCGTTGGCGCCGCTGACCGGGGTGCTTGCGCCGACCGAGCAGTCCGGGCCGACCGGGCTGGACGCCGGTTCGGGCAGTCCCGGCACGTCGTAGTACATGTGGTTGTTGGGCGCGTTCGAGGGGGTGTCCGTGACGCATGCGGTGGCGCAGTTGGTCACCCACGTCGCCGGGGCGTTCCACCAGCAGGCGCTGCTGTCGGCCGGGCAGGGGTTCGCGCCGATCTGCAAGGGGTCGCAGTTGTTGACGGTGGTGCTGCAGAAGTACTTGGCGTCCGGCGTGTTCAAGAACGAACCCTTATTCGTGTCCCAGTCGTAGGTGCCCCGGTAGTCCAGGACGCCGTTGTCCTCCAGGGGCACCTCCATCCAGCCGAAGACCTTCTCCTGATACGGCCAGCGCTGCGGCGTCGCGGCGTCGCCCAGGGTCTGGACGGCCCCGTTGTGCAGGAAGGTGTGGCGGCTCGGATAGATCGGGTTGGCCGGGTTGTTGAACCAGCCGAGACCGTTCGCGCTGTTCGGAGCGGTGTAGACCCCTGAGTTGTAGCCCCAGATCGCGGCGTACCAGTTCTCGACCTTCGTCGGGTCGTTGTTGTTCAGCTTGATGCCGAGGTTCTGCAGCTGCGTCCACTTGATCTGGAGCAGCATCTCGGCGTAGGCGATGTTGGAGGCGTAGTCGACGGCCAGCGTGTCCTGTGACGCCGCGTCCAGCGAGCCCGTGGCGCCGGGATACGCAGAGTTCTGCATGCCGCTGGTCACCTGGGCGATGCCGTAGCCGCAGTCCGAATAGCTGTAGTCGATCGCACCACTGGCGTTGCTCGCGCTGTTCACTCCGTAGTAGTCGGCGACCAGCGGATTGCCGGCGCGGCCGGGCAGGGCGTGCCAGCTGGCCTGCTCCCAGTTCGATTCCTGCGCCAGGATCCCGTACATGACCAGTGGCGGAACGGTGACCGCGGGTCCGCTGCCCGCCGGAGCGAGGTTGGTCAGCGGCCATTGCTGGGAGGGGTACGTGGTCGGCAGCGCCGCGTATGAGGCGTCGTTGACCGTGTACATCTGGTTGGCGGGCGGACGCGCGTCGCCGGTGTTCGGCGGAGCGAGCGCGCTGAGCGCGGCCTGATTCACTGCCCACCGCACTTGATCGGCGCTCGGTTGCCACACCTGTTTGAAGATGTCGTTGCGCGGCACGGCGCACTGGGGAATCGACGTCTCAGCTGCCTGAGTCACGCGCGGACCGGCCGCGCGTGGCGCGGTTTGCGCGGTGCCCGCGGCCGAGACGGAGGGGACGGCGAGGGTGCGCCGCGCGGATGCGGCGGGCAGCGGGACGCGGCTGGATGCGGCGGAGCCCGGCCGCCAGACGGATACGTCGGGGTCGCCGCTGTGCACGGAGTCGGCGGGAGCCGCCGTGTCCGAAAGCACGACCAGACCGCCGCGTGACGACGCGGCCAGCGCGGTGGCGGAAGCGGGCAGATCGACCGAGAGCAGACCGCTGTCGCGGGTGAGGGAGGAAGCGCCGGCCACCTGGTTGCGTCCGCGTGCCCCCGGCAGCAGCTGCAGCGTCGCGGTGGGGCCGGAGCCGACCTGCTGGGCGCCGATTGCGGTCCAGTGCCAGATACGCGAGCGCCCGGCGGATACCTGCTCGAGCAGGTCCACGCCGCCGTCCGAGGCCGCCCTCAGGTCGGACAGCTGTCCGGCGAAGTGTCGCACGACGCTGACTCGACCCGCGGTGACATCGACGAGGTCTGAGCCGCGCGCGGCCAGGACTCGCCCGCCCGCCACGGTCGCGGCGGTCAGTTCCGCCGCGACCGTGGCGCCCCCGCTGAGGCGACCGGTGGCAGTGTCGAGAACGGAGATACGCGTCCTGCTTTGCCCGGTGGCCAGATAACTGGTCAGCGCCGCAGTGGAACCTGATCCGCAACCGGGGTCGAAGTAGGCGAGCGAGACACCGGACGCCACCGGGCGCACCGCGCCGGTCGCCAGATTCACCGTGTACGCGAACGCACCGGCGTTCATCCCGGCTTCGCTGTTGTTCGCGCTCCACGGCGCGATCACGGCGACCACCGTGCGCCCGTCGCCGGTCAGGCACTGCTGGCCGATCCAGCGCTCGTCCTCATAGCCGCCGGGTTGGATCGAGGCCAGCGCGCGCCACTTCCAGCCGTTCGCGGCCGCCGCCGTGTACAGGTGGTAGCCGGTAGTGTCGCCGTCGCCGACGACCACGTCGTCGTCGGCGACGGCGCTCGGCGAGTGACCGGTGTCGACCGGCCGCGCGGCGGCATAGGCCGGAGTCCATCCCACCAGAGCGACGCAGAGTGCTGCGGTCAGCGCCCGACGCCGTCGACCCCGCATGAACATCATCGGCATCCCGTCTCGCGGTCTTCACCCTCAAGGACGTCGCGTCGCCGGCCGGCCAGTCGGCGGCTCGCCGTCGGCAGCAGCGTCGCAGCCGCGGATCTACGGACGATCTATCGGGCGATGACCAGCCACGATGCACGCGAACACGCCGCCAGGGCTTCGCGCTGGTGTATCGTCAGGGCCACTGAGTCAGCACCATGATGGGCGCGTTATGCGTTTCGGCCTTCTGGGACCCACGCTGCTGGTGGTACGCGAGCAGGCGGTAGCGATCTCGTCCGCCAAGCAACGGGCCACGCTCGCGGTCCTGCTGATGCGCGCCAACCAGATCGTCACGGTCGACCGGCTCATCGACGAGCTGTGGGGGCCCGCTCCGCCGTCCAGCGCCCGCGGATCGGTGGCCACCTATATCTGGCGTCTGCGACGGCTGTTGCAGACCGAGGCCGGCGAGGACTGCCCGCTCGTCAGCGTCCCGGACGGCTACCGGCTCCAGGTCCGCGATGACGAGCTGGACGCGGCGCAGTTCAACCGGCTGCACGAGCTCGGGCGAGCGCAACTGGCCCGAGGAGAGGTGCAGAGCGCGGCCGACACCCTCAGCGCCGCGCTGGACCTGTGGCGCGGCGATCCCTTGGACGACGTCGTCCTGCACGGCGCGCTCGCCGACGAAGCGACCAGGCTGGCCGACGAGCGTTTAGCAGCCCTCGAACAACGCATCGAAGCGGACCTGGCGCTCGGCCGGCACCAGGCGGTCTGCCCGCAGCTGCGGCTGCTCGTCGAACGCCATCCGTTGCGTGAGCGGTTCGCCGTCCAGCTGATGATCGCCCTGTATCGCTCGGGGCGCCAAACCGAGGCGCTCGCGGTGTTCCGACAGGCTCGCGAGCTGCTCGCCGGCGAGTTCGGCCTCGAACCCGGCGAGGAGCTGGCCGCGACGCATCGCGTGATCCTGCGATCGGATGCCTCCGATCGGCCGAGGGCGGCCGAAGGACGGAGCAGCCTGCGGGCGCCGGAGCGCAGGTTCTACGGTCGAGGCACGGAACTCGCCGTGCTCGGCGACGCGTTGCACGACCGCCTGACCGCCGCGCGGCCCGCGCCACTGGTCGGCGTCGTCACCGGCACCGCCGGAGTGGGCAAGAGCTGCCTCGCCCTGCGCTGGGCGCACCAGGTCCGCGGCGAGTTCCCCGACGGGCAACTGTTCGTCTGTTTGCACAGCCACTCGAACCTCGAGCGGGTCAGCGCACCGGCGGCGTTGCGGCGGATCCTGCGCGACCTGTGCGGGCCCGCGGCTCAGCCGCCCATCGACGAGGACGAACTCGCCGGGCGCTATCGGTCCGTCCTCGCGCGGCGCCGCGCGCTGCTCGTCATCGACGACGTCCCCGACGCCGCTACCGCCGCTCTCTTTCTGCCCGACAGCGGCGGTAGCGCCGTACTGTTCACCAGCCGAACACCGCTCGACGAGCTGACGCGCAGTCATGGAGCCGTCCGCGTCGACTTGCGGCCATTGAACGCGCAGGACTCACACGCGATGCTCGCGGACCGCGCGGCCTCAGCGGATCGGTTCGCCGATCACGCATCAACCGCTGAGCTCGCGGATCTGTGCGGACACCTTCCACTCGCGCTCAAGTTGGCGGCCGCGCACCTGGAAAAGCATCCGACGCTCTCGGTGAGCGATTATGTCGCGCAGATACAGCAGGGTGGCCGAGTCACGCTGCTCGGAGGCGCGCACCAGACAGTGCGCCGCACCTTCGACCACTCCTATAACACGCTCCGCGAAACCGATGCGCGCGCCTTCCGCCTGCTCGGTTTGCTAGCGGGTCCTGATACGGACGCCGCTCCCGTCGCCGCAATGCTCGATGTCTCACTCGCCGACGCGGACGCCACACTGCAAAGGCTCTGCGCCGCGCACCTGATCGAGCGCACCGCCGACGGCCGCTTCGGCCTACACGACCTGCTGCGTGCCTACGCCGCTGACCGCGCCCGCGAGACCGAACCGGCGGCAGACGTGGAAGGCGCGCTCGACCGCTGGCTGGACTGGCATTCAACCGCCGCCGTAGCGGCCGACTTCGTCCTCGACCCGCTGCGTTACCGAGAGCCGCTCGACCGGCCACCGGAGGCGCCGCCGCATCCGACCCCCGCCGACCGCCGCGAGGCACTCGCCTGGCTCGACCGGGAGCGGGCGAACCTGGCCGCCGCGATCTTCAAAGCCGCGCGGTACAAGCGCCACCGCACGGCGTGGACCCTGGCTTGGGGCCTGTTCAGCTACTTCGACCTGCGCAAGCCGTGGACGGACTGGATCGACACCTACCAGCTCGGCCTGTCCTGCGCCCGGGCCGCCGGCGATCCGCACGGTCAGGCGGTCATGAATTACGGGCTGGCCACCGCGTTCTACTACCCGCGCCGGTTCAGTGAAGCCCTCGACCGGTACCGAGCCGCGTTGAGCATCCACCGCCAGACCGGAGACCGGCGCGGCGAAGGCGTGGCCCTGAACGGCATCGCCAACGTCTTCATGGAGTCGGATCGCCTCGACGACGCGATCAAGTACTATCTCACGGCCCTTACGATCCACGCGGCCGACGGCAACCACAGAGACGAAGGGGTCGTACTCAACAACCTCAGCGAGACGTACTGCAAGCTCTCCAGATACCGGGAAGCGGAGCAGTACGCCCAGCGCGCCCTGGTCATCCAGCGCGAGGTCGCCAACCGCCGGGTCGAGGTGTTCACGCTCTCCCACCTGGCCAACGCCAGAGCGGGCCAGGGCGACCTGTCCGCCGCGTCCCGCCTCCTGCACGAGGCGGTGGACCTGGCGTCGCAGATCGGCGACCTGCAGGCGCAGGCTTGGGCGCTGAACTACCTCGGCCACGTCGCGCTGCAGAACGGGGACCGGCGCGAAAGCCGCAAGCACTGGCGAGACGCCGCCGCGGCGTTCGCCGCCCTGGGCGATCCGGCGGCGGCCGAGGTGCGCGCCCGGCTCCTCGCCCTCGACCACGACCTGCCCTCGCCGGGCCACCCGCTCAGCCCCGATCCAGACACTTCGAGCCCGGCGGACCGCGACGGGGACCTCATCCTCGATCGCGGTGATACCGGCCGGCACTAGGCGCGGTTCGAATGCCGCAGGGCGATAGCCGTGCGTATGCCTTTCGTCATCGACGGTACACCTGATCTTCAGTCGAGGTGGTCAGACTGACGGCACCCACCTCAGCCCTCTGCCTTGGAGGCACTGTGCCGATTCGGTCTCACTTCGCATCTTCCTGGAGCAAGCGGCTCGTCGCGTTGATCGCCGCGCTCGCGTTCACGCTCAGTCTGTCCGCCGTCAGCGGCGCCCCCGCCCAGGCGGCGGTGTACGGCTCGTGCACCATCGCCGGATGCTCCGACGCGGCCTCGGCCAACTCGACCTGGTCCTCGCTGGGATACCCGACGAGCCGCGGTTGGTACGACTGGCCGAACGGCCAGTGCAGCTACGCGGGCGGCGAGTACTACAACTACGACGGCCAGCTGCCGGCCGGCGACACCTTCTACGAGTACGACGTCTACCCGCGCTCCTGCGGTGCGCACCGCGACGCCTACCGCATCGTCGTGGACTTCACGACCGGCACGGTCTGGTACTCGCCGGACCACTACTCCGACTTCTACCAGCTGTAAGAACGCTTAGATGCAGCCAGGCGCCGGACCGACGGTTCGCCGCTGGTCCGGCGCCTGACCGAAACGCATCCAGATCCCCCCCGACCGTCCAATGTGCTCGGTCTTGACGCCCGGTGACCAGCACTGCAGACTGCTCGCCATGATGACCGTCGTACCGGACCTGCCTGCGATCCGCGAAGCCTTCGCGGTCGAGAGCAGCCGGGTTGCACAGCGCGTGCGCGCAGCGGATCGGCTCGATACGCCGGTGCCCGGCCTGGCTTGGACGGTGGGCCAGGTGACGGCGCATCTGTGCACCGTCTATCAGAGCTTTGCGGCGACGATGCGCGGCGAGTTCGCGGCCACGGCCCTGGACGACGTGATCGCGCCGGGCCGCACGCTGCCGGAGACGGTCGCGGCGGCCAATGCCTTCGCGGTCTCGCTGATCGAATACAAGGGGCAGGCCGAGGCCGCGGACGCTCTGGCTGCCGCCGCGGCGGAGCTGATCGAAGTGCTCGGTAAGGAGCCTGATCCACTGGTCTCCTGTCCGGCGCCGTGGTACGGCCCGGGGCGGACACGCACCGTCGGCACGCTGGCGTCGCTCGCCGTCAGCGAGACGCTCGTGCACGGCCACGACCTCGCGCGAGCCGTGGGTCGCAGAGCCCTGCCAAACGTCGAGGCCGCCGTGCTCGTGGCGCCGACGGTGATGAGCGAGATGCTGCCGCTGCTACTCGACGCCGACCGCGCCCACGGGTTCCGCGGCAGCTTCGAGATCCGGGTTCGCGGCGGCGCGGCGTTCGTGCTGCGCATCAGCGACGGGCAGGTGCGGACCGCGCCGGTCGACGGGCAGGACGTCGACTGTGTGGTATCCATGAATGCGTGCTCCGCCCTCATGATCGGCTACGCCCGCCAGTCCGTCGGGCACGCCGTGCTCACCGGTCGGACACTCGCCTTCGGCCGCAAACCCTGGCTGGGACTGCAGATGCGCGGCCTCTTCCTCACCCCGTGACCGCGTCGGACGAGTCTGCCGCGACATGAACCGCGACGACTCCCCCGCGATCAACCCCACCGCGGCCTCGCTGCTCGGATTCCTGCACGACGGCCCGCTGACCGGCTGGGACCTGGCCGCCTGGGCGGAGCAGGTGATCGGTCCGTTCTGGTCGCTGACCCGCAGCCAGGTCTACCGCGAACTCGCGGCGATGGCCCAATCGGGGCTCGTGGAGCCGGGGCCGGTCGGGCGCCGGGACGCACGCCCGTACGCGATCACCGAGGCGGGAAGGCAGGCGTTCGCGCACTGGGCGGCGGCCGGTCCGGGCGAGGCGACGATGCGGCTGCCGCTGCTGCTCTTCGTCGCCCTGGGCAGGCACATCGCACCGCACCAGCTGGCCGCCATCCTGCGCGAACAGCGCGAGCACCAGGCAGGGCTGCTGGCCGAGTACCTCAAGCTGCGCAAGAACCTCGAGGCCGCCGAATCGGCCGCGGACCCGCACCTCATGGCAATCCTCGAATACGGCATCGCGTCCGCGCGCACGACGCTGCGCTGGATCGACGGCCTGCCCCCGGAACTCACCGGAACGCCCGACCGACTGACCGACTGACCGACCCCGTCGGCTACGAAAGGCCAAAGCCTTGAAGCACACCACGCTCGCAACCCTCGACGTCGCACGCATCGGCCTGGGCGCGATGACCATGGCCGGTGTCTACAGTCGCACCGGCTTAGACGAGACCGAGGCGATCCGAACCATCCATCGGGCGCTCGACCTCGGCGTCACCCTCGTTGACACCGCCGAGATCTACGGGCCGTTCACCGGCGAGGAGCTGGTCGGGCGCGCCATCAGGGACCGGCGCGAGCAGGTCGTGCTGGCCACGAAGTTCGGCCTGGTCTCCCACGCGGGCGCCGGCCCCTGGAACGTCGACTCGAGCCCCGCGAACATCCGCACCGCGGTCGAAGGCTCGCTCACCCGGTTGGGCACCGACCACATCGACCTGTACTACCAGCACCGCGTCGATCCCGGCACGCCGATCGAAGAGGTCGTCGGCGCCCTCGCCGAGCTCGTGGCCGAGGGCAAGATCCGCCACTACGGGCTGTCCGAGGCCGGGCCCGAGACGATCCGCCGCGCCCACGCCGTGCATCCGGTCACCGCCCTGCAATCGGAATACTCGCTGTTCACGCGCGATCAGGAGCCTGTGGTCCTGCCGCTGCTGCGCGAACTGGGCATCGGCTTCGTCGCCTACTCCCCGCTCGGCCGCGGCATGCTGACCGGCGCGATCCGCAGCCGCGAGGACCTGGCCGCCGACGACTCGCGCCACAGCAACCCCCGCTTCACCGAGGAGAACTTCGCCCACAACCTGCGCCTGGTCGAGCAGGTCGAGGCCGTGGCCGCCGAGGCGGGCGCCACCCCGGCGCAGGTCGCGCTCGCGTGGCTGCTGGCCCAGGGCGAGCACATCGTCCCGATCCCCGGCACCCGCCGCGTCGCCCGGCTGGAAGAGAATCTCGCCGCCGACGCCGTCGAGCTGACCGGCGAGCAGATCGCGAGCCTCACCGCGCTCGGCGCGCCCGCCGGTGCCCACCACACCGAGGATCAGATGAAGATGATCGAACGCTGAGCGTCCGTTCTCAGGCTCCGAAGAGGGTGCCGAGGACGAGTTCGACGGCGCCCGCGGCGACTGAGGACGCGCCGGCCGGGCTGAGGTCGACGGTGACGTGCTGCCACTGCGGGTCCGGGAGGTGCGCGGCGAGCTGGGCGGCGACCTCGCGCCGGTAGAGCTTCGGCTCAGTGAAGACGACGCGGCCGCCCAGGACGATCCGGTCGACGTCGAGCAGGCGGACGAGGTTGGCGGCGCCGAGGCCCAGCAGGCCGGCCGCGGTGCTGTGGTCGCCGTCGGCGAGGGCGGCCAGGCACAGCGCTTCCAGGCAGCCGCGCTGGCCGCAGCTGCACGTGGGGCCGTCGAGCTGGACGACTTGGTGGCCGAACTCGCCCGCGTTGGTGCGCGCGCCGCGGTAGATCGCACCGTCCAGCCGCAGGCCGGCGCCGACGCCGTCGGCTAGGTGCAGGTACGCGGTGCTGCCGGGGCCGGGGGCGGCTACCGCGAGCGCGGCGACGTTGGTGTCCTTGTCCACGTGCACCGCGATCCCGTCCAGTTGCTCCGTGAGGGCCTGCCTGAGTGGAAATCGGTCCCAGGCTGCCAGCCCCGCCGGGCGGTGCAGCACGCCGGTGGCGTAGTCGAGCGGGCCGCGGCAGCCCACGCCGACGCCGAGCAGGCGGGCTTCGGGCGGCGCCGCGTCGGCTGCTTCACGCACCATCTCGGCCAGCAGCGTGACGACCCGGGCGGGCTCGGCGGTGGCCAAGCCGACGTCCTTCGTGGCGCGCGACCGCTCGCCGCCCATCAGGTCGCTGAGCAGCACGGTGCTTTCGTGCCGGTCCACCGCGAGACCGATCGCGCAGGCCGCGTCGGGCCGCAGCCGCAGCAGCGTGCGCGGCTTGCCTCCGGTCGAGGCGCCGCGCCCGCTCTCCTGCACCAGGCCGTCGTCGAGCAGCCGGGCGACGATCTTGCTGATCGCCTGCGGAGTCAGCCCGGTGCGCTCGGCGAGCTGCGCCCGGCTGCCGCCGTCAGGGTCGGCGCGCAGCAGGCCCAGCACCAGCGCCATGTTGTGGTCGCGCAGCCCGGTGAGGTTGGCGCCGGCCGCCTGATGCAGATCCATGGCGCCATTGTGCCCACCCTTGCACTTAAACAACAGTGTTGCTTAACTGGGCGCATGAGCGACTCCACCGCCCCGCTGCGCGTCGGCCTGGTCGGCTTCGGCCTGGCCGGAGCCGTGTTCCACGCTCCGCTGATCGAGGCCGTCCCGGGCCTGCGACTGCACACCGTGGCCACCGCGGATCCCGACCGGCGCGCCCGGCTCGCCCGCGAGTACCCGCACGCGCGAGCCGTGGACGACGCCGCGCAGCTGCTCGCCGACCCCGCGCGGCTCGACCTGGTCGTGATCGCCTCGCCGAACCGGGCCCATGTCCCGGTCGCGCGCGCCGCCCTGGAGGCCGGACTGCCGGTCGTCGTCGACAAGCCGCTGGCCGCCACGGCCGCCGAGGCCCGCGACCTGGCCGCCCTCGCCACCGCGAAGGGACTGCTGCTGACGGTCTTTCAGAACCGGCGCTGGGACACCGACTTCCGCACCGTCAAAAAGCTCATCGCCGAGGGCGCGCTGGGCACGGTGCACCGTTTCGAGTCGCGCTTCGAGCGCTGGCGCCCGGCGCTCAAAGCCGGCTGGCGCGAGTCGGCTGACCCTGTCGACGCGGGCGGCCTGCTGTACGACCTGGGCAGCCACCTGGTCGATCAGGCGCTGCACCTGTTCGGCCCCGCCCTGCTGGTCTATGCCGAGACAGACTCGCGCCGCTCCGGCGCCGCAATAGACGACGACACGTTCATCACCCTCACGCACGCGTCCGGCGTGCGCTCTCAGCTGTGGATGAGCGCGCTCGCCGCGCAGCCCGGCCCGCGCTTCCGAGTGCTGGGCGACCGCGCCGCGTACACGGTTTACGGCCTGGATCCGCAGGAAGACGCCTTGGCAGCCGGAGCGCGACCCGGCCCCGGCTGGGGCGCGCCGGCCGAACGGGACTGGGGCATACTCGGCACACCCGGCGACGAGCGGCCGTATCCGTCCCTGCCCGGCGACTACCCCGCCTTCTACGCCGCCGTGGCGACCGCGCTGCGCGACGGCGGCCCGCCGCCCGTCGACCCTGCCGACGCCATCACAGCACTCGAGGTCCTGGAGGCCGCGCGCCTCTCAGCAGCCGAAGACCGCACCGTGTCCCTTCTCCACACCGGGGCGGCGGCCGCGTGAACCACGAGGAGATCAGCGCCTTGATCGCCCGTATCGAAGAGCAGGAACGCCGCCTGGTCCTGCCGCACTTCGACAACGATGACGCCTGGCAGCTCGGCACCACGCTGGTGCAGCTGGCCCGCGAGCGCTCCGCGCCGGTCACGATCGACGTCCGGCGCGGCAGCCAACAGCTGTTCCACTGCGCGCTGCCCGGCACCAGCGCCGACAACGACGCGTGGATCCTGCGCAAGGTCCGCACCGTAGATCGCTACGCACACGCCTCATACCTGGTCGGCCTGCGCTGCGCCGCGAAAGGCACCACCTTCGAGGAGAGCTCCCGGCTCGACCCGGACACCTATGCCGCGCACGGCGGCGCGTTCCCGATCACCGTGGCCGGCACCGGCGTCGTCGGCACGGTCACGGTCTCCGGCCTACCGCAAGGCGACGACCACGACCTCGTCGTTGCCGCGCTCGAGCACTACCTCAGTACTCTGTCTCACCGAGACGCGTGACAGCCGCCGGGAGCAGGGGGTTCGACGACGTGAGCCGGTGCATCCCTGCGCTGCGACAGGGATGCACCGGCGGATAACGTCAGCCCTCACGCCGCATGACCCGGCTACATGCCAGTGAGTTCAAGGCAACCGCTGCCGACAGCTCCGTTGCTGAGCGTGATATCCACGCACCACAGGGCGCTGCGATAGCCGATCGTCCCGCCCTTCTGCGCCTTGGCCGAGAACCACGTGCCGGCGCCGTTGCTCTTGCCGATGGTGCTGGACGCGGCGTAGAAATGGCCGTTGTTGGCGAAGGTGACGTCGCCGTTGACGATGAAGCTCGGGAGCTGACAGGTCGCTCCGAACGAAACGTCCACGTAGTTGTCTTCGACCGCGCCACCGCTCATGGCTATGTGGCACAGGTAGATCTGTCCCCCGGCGCTGGCATTGGGACGCACGCCGTTCGAGGACGGCACCTTCAGCTGCACCTGCACCGTTCGCGTTGATGCGGCGGCGCCGTTTGCGACAGTCGCAGCGTTGGCTGCAGCGCCGGTGACCACGGCCAATCCTGCCGCGACGCAGACGGCTGCACCCGCGATGAGCTTGCGTCGAAAATCAAGCTTCACTTGCTACTCCTCACTTCCATGTCGATTGGGCAGCCGCAATCTTCGTTCGCGCCGGTGGCATTCGCGTGGCGTTTGTGTGGCACCCGACTTGGGAAGCGAGCGGTCAGCGGAGGACGTCCTACGCCTCGCACAGGGCTGCGGTCACGGCGGCTTGTATGTCAGCGTCCTGCGCTTGGGTGCCACCGGGGTTGAGGTTGACCATCACCGTCGCTTGGCGGCCATGGGGCGTCGCACCACTCATCGTCTCGAAGCCCAAGATGCCGCCGTCGTGTCCCCAGAACTGGCCGCCGCACGGCAGCGGCACGCTTTCTAGGCCCAGACCGTACCTGCTCCCGGATCCATCACCGGTCGGAGTCGTGGTCTGCATCGCGCGCAGTTCCGCGGGAGGAAGCAGCCGTCCGTGTAGGAGAGCACTGAGAAACCGGTTCATGTCCGTGCCGCTGGAGATCATGGCTCCGGAAGCGTAGGCCACCGACGGGTTGAACTCGCTCACGTCGACCGGCGCGGAGGCCGGCGGCTCGGCGTATCCGTGCGGGTGCGTACCGGGGATTTCCGATTGGTCCGCGGGCACGAAGGTGTCGTGCAGGCGAAGCGGCTCGATGATGCGCCGCTTGATCTCCTCGCCGTACGGGTGGCCGGTTACCGCCTTGATGAGCAGCCCGGCGAGCACGTAGTTGGTGTTCGAATAGCTCCACCCGGTCCCGGGCGCGAACAGAGCCGGATGGGCCAAGGCGAGGCTCAACAGGCGCTGCGGGCTGTAGTGCGTCAGCGGATCGGAGATGACGCTCTGCTCGCTGACGTAGTCCATGTAGTCGGGCAGGCCGCTGGTGTGCTGGAGCAGCTGGCGCACCGTGATGTTCCGGCCGTCGTCGCCGTTGCCGCGCACCATGCCGGGCAGATACCGCTCGATCGGCGCGTCGAGTTCAACCCTGTGCTCTGCGACGAGTTGGAGCACCACGGTGGCGACGAACATCTTGGTCATGCTGCCGATCCGGAATCTGCTGTCCGCAGCCATCGGCGCTCCGGTGGCCACGTCCGCCACGCCACTGGTCAGCACCGTCGTTCGGCCGCGCCCATCGCTGATCTCGGCCAGCGCCCCCGGCGCTCCGTCGGTGGTGGTTAGCCGCCGCAGGATCCCGGCCACGTCACCGTAGTTCGCCGCCGCCTTCGGGGCACTTGCCGGGCTTGCATCGGCTGCGGACGCGGCATGCGCGGCACCGGCCGTGCCCACCGTGAGTGCCGCCACCGCGGCGCATGCCGCAAATCTGCCAGGACGCATGGGAAACTCTTTCTCGGCTCTCTGCGATTCACCGGATTGACTCATCTCACCGGACTGACTCGTCACAGTGTTTCGAACCATCCGGCCGCGGGCCCATGGCGCTAACCCCCTGGAATCGGCGGGGGTTAGCACGTTCCCGGATGGTGTGTCAGAGCACGGCGAGCCGGTCCACCAGCAGCTGCGTCCTGCGTTCGGCGTCCTGCGGCGGGAGACGTCCGGCTCGGGTGAGGGTCGCCAGTCCGTGCAGGGCCGCCCAGAACACCTCGGTGAACAGCCCCGGGTGTACGCCGTCGCCGGCCACCTCTTCGAGGCTCTCCAGCAGTGCGGCGAAGGCGTCCTTGAGCGGTTCCGGGGTGTCCTCCTGCGCGAACGCCAGGCCGCCGTCGAGCTGGAACATGGCGTCGTAGACCGCCGGGTTGCGTGTGGCGAAGTCGAGGTAGGCGCGGGCGAGGGCGGTGACCCGGTCGCGCGGGCCCTTAGCGGCGCGGGCCGCCGCCCTTAGCGCCACGGCCATCTCGGCGGCGCCTTGCAGCGCGACGGCGCCGATGATCTCGCGCTTGCCGCGGAAGTGGCTATAGAGGACCGGCTGGCTGTACTCGATGCGCTCGGAGAGCCGGCGGGTGGTGACCGCGTCCCAGCCCTGCTGCTCGGCGAGTTCGCGCGCCGTCTCCACGATGAGGCGTTCGCGGTCCGCGCGCTCGCGCTCCTTGCGTTCCTGTACCGACATGACTAGATCCTAGCACTGCTAGACAATCAAGCGACAGTAGGTCTAGTGTTGACACATCAGCTAGCAACGCTAGATCCCAGGAGGGGACATCATGCTCAACGCACTCCAGGTCGTCACCATCGTGGTCGTCGGCGTGATGGTGGGGGTCGAATTCTCCGTCGCCTTCGTCCTCAATCCGATCTTCAACGCGCTGCCCGGCGACGGTGGCCAACTCGGCCGCGCCCACGGGGGCCGGATGCTCGGCGCCGTGATGCCGTTCTGGTACATCGGCTCTCTCATTCTTAGCGCGCTATGGGCCATCGCTGGATGGCACCACCACGGCACCGGCCTCGTCGTCACCGCCGCCGGGCTGCTGATCCTGAGCGTGATCATGTCCCTCGCGCTGCTCGTCCCGATCAACAACCGAGGCAAGACCTGGACCCCCGAGAACCGGCCGGAGGACTGGAAGGAGCAGTTGAACCGCTGGGACCGCTACCACTACGTTCGCGTCGCCGTCATCATCGCCGCGTTCGCTCTGCTGGCCGCGGCGCTCGTCTGAGCCTGCGGTACGGCCAAGTGACCGTCAATCAAGCAAGGACTAAGTGGCCGGGTGCACACGTGCACACGTGCACCCGGCCAACGTCCGTCCGCCGTCCCCCGGCTTTCCGCCCGCGCTATCGGCCTGCGTGGACGTCCACGTCACGGAACCCGACGTACAGGTTCGGGTAGCCGTCACCCGCACTGTTCTGGTCGTCCTCGCCGGCCGCGGCGATCTTCTGGAGCACGTCGAGGCCGCGGATCACGACGCCGAACGGCGTGTAGTTCGGGCGCAGCTTGGTGTCCTTCCAGGTGAAGAAGAACTGGCTGCCGTTGGTGTTCGGTCCGGCGTTGGCCATGGCGACCGTGCCGGCCGGGTACGTCGCGCCGGCCAGGTTCTCGTCGTTGAACGAGTAGCCCGGGCCGCCGCTGCCGGTGCCCGTGGGGTCACCGCACTGCAGGACGTAGATCCGTTGGGTCGTAAGGCGGTGGCAGTGCGTGCCGTTGTAGTACCCGTGATCGATCAGGAACCGGAACGAGAAGGTCGTGCACGGAGCAGCGCTCGTCAGTGCCTTGACAGTGATGTCGCCCTGCGTCGTGTGGAATACGACGGTGTAGGGCCGGGCGGCCGCGACCGGATTGAAGACGGGGATGCCCTTGAAGCGGTCCGCTGGAACCGCCGGGACGAAGCCGCACTGGTCGGCGGCCGTGGTCTGGCGCGTGGTGGCTGCGGGCGCGGCGGCCGCGCCGTTCTCAGCGCGCACTGAGGACTGGCCCAGTCTGCCCGGCGTGGACGCGTTGTCGGCCGCAGCGCTGGTGGTGGCCGCGCCGGCGACAGTGACCAGGACGGTCATCGCAGCGAAGATCCGGCCCGCACGGCGTGTGATGGTGGGTATCCGCATGACGTCAGCTCCCTGATGGCTAATCGGGACGCTGGTGCCCTTCCCCGCTGAGCCGGGGATGTAACGCTACGCGCTCGGGATCACCGGTTTGGCGTCACTCGCTCGCGAGCTTGATCCCGAAGCCGATGAGCACGCACCCGGTGATCCGGTCCAGGACCCGGTGCGCCGCGCCGCCGCGCAGCCAGCGCCCGGCCAGGTGCGCGCTGAAGATCAGCCCGGTGAACCAGACGATGCCCTCCACGTCGTGCACCCCGGCCAGCGCGAGCCCCATCAGCAGATGCGGCGAGTTCTGCGGGATGAACTGCGGAAGCATCGCCATGTAGAACACGCCGATCTTCGGATTGAGCAGGTTCGTGGTCAGACCGCGGGTCCACGACCGCAGAAGCGTGCCGTCCGACGCAGTGCCCTGCGGGAGATCCGGCTCGGCCGAGAGGCGCCGGAAGCTGTGGCGCAGCATCGAGGCGCCCATCCATGTCAGGTACAGCGCCCCCGCGATACGCAGCGCCGTGTACGCCACATGCGATGCGGTGAGTACGGCCGTGGCGCCCAACGCCGCCAACGCTCCCCACAGCAGCGCGCCGCTGCTGATGCCGACAGCCGTGGCGAAGGCGTGTCGACGCCCCTTGGTCACGGCGGCGCGCAGCACGAGCGCGGTGTCGAGGCCGGGGATGATCGTCAGCACGCCCGCCACGACGGCGAACGAGGCTATCGCGGAAGGCACGGTCACCCGCGCAGTCTACGGTCCGGTCCGGCATGGCCGATCGGGCGTCGATACCCGCCATGATCACGACGGTGGCGGCGGGACCGGGGACCCGGGCTGGCAGCATCGTGGGACACTGGCCGCGTGACGAGGACGGGGCAGGGCGGCGAGGATCCGGAGACGGTCACATTGCGGGTACCGCTGCCCAGGCGGGTCGCGCAGGACTTGGTGGCGCTGGCCGAGCTCTATCACGCGACGCCGGAACGGATGATCGCATCCTGGACCCAGACGCAGGTAGATAACCTGATGGCCGGACTGACCCCCAGCGGCGCCGAGCCGCAGCCTGACCTTCCGCCCGATGTCGGTCCGGACGAACGTAACCGACCGTCTGGTTGAGAACCACCACCGCGCTCGGCGCGGTATATCCGCCCACGAGATCTACGTGAACTCCTCAATGCATGCGGTCAGGGCCTCCACCCGACCGGTACCCACACCTGGGTCGAGCCCCGCGTCACAAAACCCACGATGCCGGCGATCTTCAGTCGTTCACACACGAGCGGGTGCCGCCGTTTGAGTAATCCGGCGACCCATGGCTTGCCGCCATGGATCTGTCGCCCCTGTATGACGAACGCGACTACCACGCCTTCGCCTGCCTGTTCGGCGTGCGAAACCAGGTAGGTTTCCATCCTGTAGCCCAAGGCCGCGGCCTTCCCCACGACAGTTTCGAGTTGGGGTGTAGCCATAGTCGGGACACCCATATCGTGTGGGATCCGCGGTTGGGCGGTCCCTGCGCAGGGTCCTGACGACGCCGGGCCGGCCGCAGCTCAGGTGCGGGTGAGCGCCCGGGTGGCTCCTGCCGCGATCGCGATGCCGAGAGTCCAGCCGAGGATGGTGAGCACTGCCCCGACCGCGGCCGCGGCGCCGTGGAACTGCCAAATCTCCGGTTGGCCGAACCGGATGACCGGGATCAGCTGATCCGCGGTGTAGAGCACCGGGTTGAACTCCGAGGTGTTCTGGGTGTCCACGCGCGTCGGTGTCACGGTGCTGTAATACACACTCGCGCCGATGAGCAGCGCCAGAGCCCAGCCGATGGCGCGCGAGGGGCGATAGCCGAAGCCCACCAGCCCGTCGAGCAGGTAGCCGGGCAGCCTTCGATACCAGGGCTGGGTGGTGCGGGCGGCCCGGGACTTGCCCAGCAGCACGGTGCGGGCCTGGCCGTCGTTGCCGAGACCCCGGTAGTAGGCCGCGAGCTGTTCGTAGGGTTGCGCCCGATAGCCGCCCGGCTCGGTTTTGTTCGTCTTGATCTGGCGGCGCAGCAGGGTGAGCCGCTGGCGCGCCGGCCGATAGGGGTCGAAGGGTCCGTAGGTGAGCCCGTCGAGGTCGACGCGGCCCGGCCAGCAGTCGCCGACGTCGCGGATGCCGCCGGCGACGTTCGCGCCGTAGAGGATGAGCAGCGCGTCAGGGCTCGTCATCCCGGAGATGTCGAGCAGGCCGCCGATCCTGGACGCGGTCAATCGGATCTCGTCCCGCGTGGAGAATCCCCGATCCAGGTTCACGCTGCCGTCCACGCTTGCCCTTCGCGCGTGCAGCGCGACCGTGCTGCCGCCGCTGTCGAGCCGAGCGCCGCTGAGATAGAGATTGCCGCCAATCCGCGCACCGGGCATCCACATAACGCCGTGCGACGCGAAGCAGCGTCCGGCCCCCGGTAGCTCCTGCCGGAAGGAGACGTCGCTGGCGACCGTCAGCCCGGTCGCCGACAGCGCGGTGCCCCCGGCGCCGTCGAGCGTGGCGCCGTTGAAAACCAGGCTGCTGCCGATCTGCACCCCGGGCAGCCGGACCTCGCCGACCACCCGCATTCCTGCGCAGTTGAGGCTGCGCCCTACCTTCATGCCACCCGCGTTCAGCGACCTGCCGCCGTGGTTGGTGATGCACGCGTCAACGAGCATGACCTGACCGCTGATGTCGGCCCCGATCAGGCTTATCGGTCCGGTCACCCGCGTGTCGCGTGCCCGCAGATCGCCCGCGATCGTGACGCTGTCGGCGTAGAGAGCGAGCGCGCCGGAGCCGTTGATCGTCGCGCCGGACACCGCGAGCACGCCGTCGATGTGTGCGTTGTAGGCGGACAGGGTTCGTAGATGCGAGCCGCGCAGATAGACGGAGCCGGTCTGCCCGCCCTCCAGGTCGATGTGCTCGTCGATGCGGCACTGTTCAAGCAGCCAGGAGGCGGCGATCCGGCCGTGTGCCAGCTGCAGCGGTCCGGTGATCCGCGCACCGCGCAAGCGCAGCGCCGCGACCCGGCCCGGAAACGTGCGCCCGGCACCGAGGAGCAGCGCGGCCAGCACCTCGGCACGCACCACCCGGGCCGGCGGCCAGTCGGCGGCGCCTGCTGGATCGTCGATCTGCGCATCGCCGGTCCGCAGGTCGACCTCGGCCCCGGTCGGGAACGCGGTGCAGATCCGCCGCTCGGTGGGCGTCAGCCTCCCGAGCGCGCGCCAGACTTCGGATTCTCCCCTCACGGCTGCCATCATCGCGTATCGATCGATGACTGATCGCGCCACTGAATCGGGGATAACGCATCACATGAACGAATCGTCCATCGCCGCATACCTTGAGCGCATCGGCCTGCCGCGTCCCGACCGTCCCGACGCGGAGTACCTGCGCAGCTTGCACAGCCGGCACCTGCACACGGTGCCGTTCGAGAATCTGAGCATCCACCTCGGCGAGGACGTGCCCCTGGACGAGGACGCGCTCTTCGACAAGATCGTCGCACGGCGGCGCGGTGGCTACTGCTACGAACTGAACGGGCTGCTGGCCGCGCTGCTGCGCGCTCTGGGCCACCGGGTGAGCCTGCTGGCCGTGCGCGTGCACGGCGAGCACGGCTTCGGCCCGCCGTTCGACCACCTCGCGCTGCGCGTCGACCTCGAAGAGCCGTGGCTCGTGGACGTCGGCTTCGGCCGGCACAGCGAGTTCCCGCTGCGCCTGGACGAGCGCGATGAGCAGAAGGACCCTGGCGGCGTTTTCCGCATCGAGACGACGCCTGAGGGCGACCTCGACGTCTACCGCGACGAAACCCCGCAGTACCGCATCGAACAGCGCCCGCGCGAGCTTGCGGACTTCAGCATCGCGCACGGGTACCAGCGCTTCTCCCCCGCGTCCCACTTCACGCGCTCGCCGTTCTGCACCATCCTGACGGACACCGGCATGATTACCCTCGCGGGCCGCAGGCTGATCACCACTACACGGGGCGGCGAACGCAGCGAGGAAACGCTGCAAGGCGACGCGCAAGTGCTCGCCGCTTACCGCACGCACTTCGGCGTCACGCTCGCCCGCGTGCCCGACCACAGCCAGGTCGCCAACTGACGGCGCGCCTATAGGTCGCTGAGGCGTTCTCGATCCGGTCATCGCCACAGGCTGCGCGCCAGCTTGTGACCCGGTCTTCGCTGCGAACGCACCTTAGGGCCTGAGGATTCATGCGAAGATTGCGCTGTCCGCTTCGCGCAAGCGGTCAGATTGCCTGTCGGACGACCGTGGAAGGTACGGCTGCGAGATGGAGTTGCGATCATCCATCCCGGCGGCCGCCCTCGACGAACGCGATGACGAGCCGCGGCCCGGTGACGGCGAATTCGACTGGAACGACGATCTGTGGGGCGGCGCACGCCGTGACCCGGTGCTGCATGGAAGACTTCGCGCGGGTGGAATGCTCAGCGCGTCGCCCTGATCACGGGCGTTCTCGCTGAGATCACTCTTCTCGTCGGCCGTGCGCCGTCCTTCACCCGTATCGCGACGACCGCGATGAACCGCTCGGCGGCCCGTGCGACCACTGGAGTCGTACTCAGGCACGGCGCGCAGTGGCTCGGGCCGGTGCTCGTCGCGGCCCTGCTGGGGACGATAGTCGCGGGCTGGGGCCAGCGTCGG